>Ga0075425_100006370_pt1 | contig 12344 bp, 18 predicted proteins | sample SoiMethybrSBSTD4_FD_75300 | JGI IMG/M metagenome (GOLD analysis project Ga0075425, IMG submission 75300) | Bulk soil microbial communities from a Populus tree surrounding site in Tennessee, USA - Soil MetaG P. TD hybrid SBSTD4 | ecosystem: Environmental > Terrestrial > Soil > Tree plantation...
TGTGCTAATCCCTTGCCCGGCAGGGATGCAGGAGCGAGAGGTGCGTTATCAGTTGCTGAGCGGGAAACGATTGGTGACTTCTCTTGCGCAGTCATAAGCTGCGTAAAGAAGACACAAATAAAGATAAAAACCGGAACTTTCATGCGCGAACGCTCAACCGTTCATTGAACTCGCCAAAGTGGCACAGACTTCAGTCTGTGTAGATTGAGTACTAGTCCAGCCTCGGGGGATAAAACAATTTTCCATTTTCCATTTCTCACTGACAAATGAAAAATGATCAATGACAAATATTTTCCTCGCGACAACATCGAATGCTATTCAACCTTCACAGACTGAAGTCTGTGCCACTTTGGCGCGTTCAATGGACGGTTGATTTGGCGGCAGCCGCTCGTTGATCGTTATCGTACGTTTGGTACCAGTCGATCGTTCGGCGCAAGCCTTCAGCAAAACTTACCTCGGGTCTCCATCCTAAACGTTCTTCGGCTTTCTTGCTTGAAAGATACTGCGCATCTATCTCACCTGCGATCTTGTTCTGAAGCATTACAGACGGTGTAAGTTGGCCTTTCTTGCCGGCCAAGCGAATGATCATATTTACGAGTTCGAGTATTTGCACCGGCGAACCAGACCCAAAGTTGAATGCTTCTCCTGAGACGCTTTCGCCCTGCTCCGCCAATAGTAAATAAGCTCGCACCACATCGTCGACGAACAGGAAATCGCGTACGGGCGTGCCATCGCTGCGCACCACTGGCCGCTCATCACGTAGCACGGAAAGAATTGTACCGGGAATGATACGAGAGAAATTCATATCCGCTGGCCCATAGATATTCGCGCAGCGAGTTACACTGACAGGCAGCTTATACGAATGCGCGTAAGAGCGCGCGAGTATGTCGGTGCATGCTTTAGACGCATCGTAAGGGAACAAGCCTGACAGCGGTTGATCTTCCTGATACGGTAGTTGCGTCTGCGTACCATAAGCCTTATCGCTCGAAGCAACCACGATGCTTTTTAATGACGTCTTGTCTCGGCAAGCTTCAAGCAGCGTATAAGTGCCGCGTATGTTCGTTTCAAAAGTCGAGAGCGCACCATGCTTGACGTTGCCGACCAGAGCTTGCGCTGCGAGGTGAAATACAAATTCGATTTCATACTCGGCGAGAATCCGTAACATCAAGGCGAGGTCTTCGATCTTCCCCGAAACGACTGTTACGGACCTTCGAAGGTCGAGAAGGTCGAGCCCATTTGCATCCGATCTAACATCGTCGCGTATTAAACAGACAACGTGCGCTCCCTTTTGAAGCAAGCCGCGAACAATGTGAGAGCCAACAAACCCAGTCGCCCCCGTGACGAACACATTTTTACCGGCCCAGAACGACATCCGCATCTCCCTCTTTTTAATTTCCTCTTGATACTGTTCATCTCACCAGACCTTCCAATATGCCTGATCGGAATCGAATAGGTCGTTTAACTCAAGATAGTCCTTATAAGTGTCCACACACTTCCAAAACCCGCCGTGTCTATAAGCCATAAGCTCGCGCTCCGCAGCCAGGTGTTCGAACGACTCACGTTCAAGTACGGCATCATCGTGAAGGTAATCAAAAATCCTGCGATTGAAAACAAAGAAGCCGCCGTTAACCCACTCCTGCATCTCCGGTTTTTCTCTAAACTCCGTCACCGCGCCATCTTGATCAAGCTCGAGCAGTCCAAAGTTCGACTTAGGTCTGACTGCTACGAGGGTACCTGTGCGTCCGTGGTCCATGTGAAAACTAGTAAGTCGTTTTAGATCGATATCGGCAAGTCCGTCGCCATAGGTTACGCAGAACGTTTTTTCATCCTCCAATAAGTGCCTTACCCGGTTGATCCTTCCTCCGGTATTCGTTTCCGCCCCCGTATCGCTGAATGTTATTCGCCAGTTGTTGCCGCTGATGTGACCTTCCTCGGTGAAGTAGCGCCTGATGGTGTCACCCAGGTGTCCGACGCAAAGAACAAAATCGTTAAGTCCGTAATGCGAATACAGCTTGAGGATGTGCCAAAGAATAGGTCTGCCACCGATTTCCAACATCGGCTTTGCGACAGAAGTGCCGTACTCTCCTAACCTTGTTCCGCGTCCTCCGCAAAGAATTACCGTCTTCATTTACCCTAAACTCGAGCCTTCGCTGATTAGTTCGCTGTTAAGACGTTTCTCCCACACCTTTGCATACCTTAGGAATACACCATACGACGTAAAAACAGCGATGATAAGGCCAGGTAGACCATCGCGAAAGCCCTGCTTCAAAATGTACGTTCGCACAAATGCAGCAAGCGGACGAAATATTAAATCATTCCAGCCCGCGCGCTTGCCTTGGCGGTATAAGTGGTCGGCTGCAAATGTAGTGTAAGAATCGATCATCGCGTGGTATTCGCTCAAGTTGCGTTTTGTGTAATGAAGGAGCTCGCCGTTTAACGTATCGACCCGCCCACGTACGCGCGCTGTTTCATGCGGCGGCACACCGTCCCAGTAGCTTGCAGCCTTGCGATACAATCTCATCTGGTAATCAGGATACCAGCCAGAGTGTTTAATCCAGCGGTTCAGATAGAACGCCTTACGCGCAAAGCGAAAGCCGTCGGGCAAGGTAGCAGGATCGCGTTTCCGCAGTTCCTCTATTTCCTGTTTGAGCTCTGGAGTCAAACGTTCGTCCGCATCAAGCCAGAGAATCCAATCGCCAGTCGTTTGCGCATCAGAAAACATATGCTTGTCCTTGTAACCGCGAAATTCACGGTTAAAGATTCGATCTGTGTAGCGTTTTGCCAGTTCGACGGTCCGATCGGTTGAATTTGAATCGACGATTACAATCTCGTCAACCCACTTCAGGTCTTCGCACACAGCCGCGATGTTATCCTCTTCGTTGTAGACGTTGATCTTCGCGGAAATCTTCATAGTTGAATCTGAACGTTGGTTGAATTTTACCCAACTTTGCGGGGTAAACCGCCCTTCCCGACCTGAGAGACTTTCCAACTCGAATTTCATCAATGGAAGGTGAATGCCTCACAAACTGTTTGTTAAGCTTTCGATCGACATCCATGCTCAAGCAGGAAAGTCTCTCAGGTCGGGAAGGGCTGTTCACCCCGCTCACGTTCGCTTCACACAAATTAGAATTCGAAGGGGGTTTAAATCACAAAAGATGAAATGTGCACTCCCGTCTGAAACGCTGCGATACAGATTGTCCATCCTTCTCCGCGGGCAAAAACTCAATGTGCCGCGTTGTCTCAACCGCGTTTTCGGTGAGTCCGTAGGGGAGACTTTGAATTACCTCGATGTTCGTCACCTTGCCATTTCGACAGAACACGCCAGAAACTATCACTGTACCTTGCACTCCCCTGGCACGAGCCTCATCTGTATAGGTTGGTTCTGTGATCTTCTTTATCTTCGCGCGTCGAGTAACCTCTTTAGCGCTATAGATCGGATTGGCACAAGTATCTTCTTTCTCCTTTTGTGCGAGGCCTGCAGTCGGCTGAAGCATCCCGTTTGCCAGTGCAACTAACATCAGCATCCGGATTAGTCTATTCATAGGACCACGTGTTCTGTCGTGGGAAGGGCGGTTTACCTCGCTCCGTTCGCTACGCTGAGTCGGCAAAGCGAGCTGGATTAAAATTCGCTATTTAATCAACAATTTCAATTTCTTTGTATAAGGCTTGCCGCAATGCTTCTGCACAACTCTCGCTGCACGTTACATACATCAAGTCTTTGCCGTCCTTCTTCGCCGGCGAATCCTTGGTTACAACGATCACTGAAACGGAGCGATTGCGTCGTGTCAAAAACATCTCGATAACCTGGCCTTCCAGTTTGTTGATATCAATATCTGGACGCGCTTTCGCTCCAATGCCAAAAAGCTCTGTGTCGTGAGGAATTTCGTCGTCGCACCACGAACATTTGAGACTACTCTCGAGTCTCGGTTTTTTATGCAGCCGAAACATTAAATCGCCTCCTTTATCTCAACCGAGCGATCAACAGGGGCTCAATGCTTCTACTTATTTGGCGCCGGCTTGCCAAGCTCACCATACAAAGCATAACCCGCTTTCTTTCCGGTGATCTCCAATCTCCAATGCGTGAAATCTTCGGCGTTATCGCAGCCATTGCCACGGCCCTGCAGCACGAGAAAATATTTGGTCGGAGCAATGATTCCGCGCTGGAAGAATCCTGTGCCGTTAACCTGCCCTTCAAAACGCCACTCCTTATATAGGAGTGGACCACCGCCGCCGCTGACTTGCCCATCGTGAATGTCCGCAACGTAGCTCAACATCTTCGCCGGCAACGGTAAGTTGAGTGTGCCCGCCTTATAGCCATCGCGGAATATTAGCCTCCACACATTACCGATAAGCGAACCAGTCAAAGAGTAATTTTCCGCCTGGCTACCCAGGCCCTTCGCATCTTCCTCTATGTCCGCTGGAGTAAGATACAAAGATGCCTTTTCTGCAAAGCGCATCCGTTTCATCAGGCCAAGTTCAGAATCGCCAGGTTTGCGGAAAGCAATATAGTAATCGCCCGGGTTGGCGCAACAGGCACACGCCTTAACAATACCGGGCACTAAAAGCATGCTCGCTAACACCGGAAATAAGAAGTGGGTTCGTCTCAGAGCTTTCATATCTACTCACCTTTCAGTATCCACTTCAAACGCTTTTTATCGAAAGACTGTTACGCCGTCGGCATAACTGGAGTGGACACCCATGACTGCGCTCTCACACTCCCGGCAGACGAATCCGGCCTCTTGCCCCGCTGCGTGTCCATCATATTTCGAATAGCCAACTAACTCGGGAAAGTGGAAGCGCTGGCGCAGCGCGGCCTCATCCAGGAGGCAGCGGAAGTACACCCACATTCCCTGGCTCGACGCTTCCCACCAACTGCGGCCCTCGTATTCCACAGCGCAGCCTGCTTCGCGCAACTCGCGCTCCAGTGGTTGGAGATGCGGACAGGTAATCAGCATACCGAGTTACTCAACTTGCTCTTCGTCAATCGCTAACAAGATGCGCACAGAGAGGCATATTTCACACTCTCTTCAATTACATATCTGACGAATTTCAAAGTGCTTTCAAAGTCCTCAGCATCAGCGGCCCGCCTGACACAGGAGGCCGGATCCGGCCGACCACTCCAGGCACGATCAATTAACGGCGACCACGAAGGCGTTAGATTGGTCTTGGCCCATTTAGCTCCCGCACGCTTAGACCCGGGGAATCCCGTGTATAGGTCATGCAACATTCGGCAATAGTTCAAAACGATATACGTCTGATAAAAGTGGTTCCTGTAACGATCCGGGTTTGTGATGATCTCCTCGCCCCAGCTGCTGATGACTTCCATTATTTCCTTGCGGAGTAATTCAACCGGGATCGGATTCACGAGTGTGATTGGTGGAGGCCCGGCGAGGACGACGCCTTTCTCACGAACTACCCAACGAACCACACTAGTGTTGCAGTGATCAGATCTTATGAGCGAACGCGCGCCGTGGTCGAGATACCAGAGTTTCTTTCCGCGTTCAAGATGATCTCGCAATACATTCTTTGGGAAATAGGAACCTTCCAAATGCTGCGCCCATGCAGATTCGAGACAGTAGATGCGCTCGTGCATGACCTGCAAAGCATCTACTTGATTATCAGATAGTTCTTCATCGGTAACAATTATGAAATCTACATCACTATGAATGTCGAAGTCACCTACCGCGAAAGAGCCTTGCAGATACGCAGCTACAAAATCGGCTTCTAAAAAACGTTGGACGTTCTCCACCAGGGTTCCCAAGACACTGTTTAGCTCTCGATATGGGGTCGGCGTAACTCTATTCGTTGATTCCATCTTTACCTGCGTGCTTGCTCTCAGACGCATTTAAATAGACTGCGCGATTAAGGCGCTCATGCTTCCAAGGGTTGATCTGATCCTTCGCAATTAATCAACCATGGGATGCCAAAGCGATCGACGACCATTCCGAAAAGCGCCGCCCAGAACGTTTGCTCGAGCGGAATCACAATCCTCCCCTGTTTCGCCAGATCTTGAAAGATACGCTGTGCATCAGCTGTACTTTTGATCTGAAGCGATAGCGAGAAGCCCTTTGGTTCCTCATATTGATTTGGCGCTACGTCCGCGGCCATCAGAACCTGGTCGCCGATGGTGATGCTGCCGTGCATAACTTTGTCCGACCAGCCAGCAGGAACATTGTGTTCTAACGGAGTATTGGCGTAACGAAACAGCGGCCCGGCTTGTGCGCCCAGACATTGCTCATAGAATTTGAACGCTGCCTCGCAGTTTCCCTTGAAGCTCAGATACGGGTTCATCTGCATAGCGTAGGACCTTTAAGCGCGGCGGGCTGCTTTGATACAACGACAGGTGGCCCAAGCGAACAAGAGAGCCGACAGAGGAAAAACCAGCGCTCCAACGTAAGCGCCTTTGCCTCCGACACGGATTGAAGTCAGGCCACGGGTTACATACAAAAGCCGCACTGTGTAGAAGATGAAAAAGGCGGTCAGCAAAGCAAACAACAAAGCACCGATGTAGTAAACCAGGGTCTTAACAACGGATGATGAAGCCATAGTGTCGCCGCCAAACCGTTCACAACGGTAGTTGGTGGCGGTATTCGTACTCTCTTACAGTCTCACAGACTTGTACCGAATACGAATCATAGAAGTGATTCCGGCCCTTCTGTTGTGCTTCCACGTGCTCAGGATGGTGGCGCCACATGTCCAGCGCCTCCTTCGATTCAAACCGCACGATACTGATCTTCTCTCCGTCCTCAGCTACGTACCCTTTGATCGAAATGAACCCTGGAATCTGGCGCACCAGCTCGTCCATGCGCTGAGAGCACGCGTCGTAATCAACGAGATCTACGTCCTTTCTCATCTCAACCTGGAACATTACGATGACCATGTCTCGCTCCAATCTTACTTCGTTGCCGGGAAATGATTCCTCGCGCTAAGCAGTGAAATCAACAGTGCTCGGATTTTGTTTACGGTTACTCGAGTTTGCGTGTGGGTCTTTGGCCGGATCTTCTTTCGGATTCACAAAGCCAGTCCGGAAACGACTTCTGCGTGAAGTGACTTGAATACTTCGGGTGCAATCTTAATCTTGATGCTGCGAGAGCCGCCCCCCAGAATCACCCACTCCGCCTTGAGTACTCGCTCGTCAACGTACAGAGGCAGACCTGCGGGTAAAGAGAGCGGAGTCACGCCGCCGAGCTCCATTTGCGTCAACTCCTTTACCTCTTCAGCAGAGGCGAACGACGCCTTGGTAGTTCCGAGCAGATTCTTCACACACCTATTAACATCCAGCCGTGTGTGGGCCAAGACAACGCAAGCGGCATATTTCTTCGGACCCTTCTTCGACGTAACGATGATTGTATTGCACGTCTGCTCAAACGGGTATTCATACTTTCCACAGAACTCTTTGGTATCTGAGAAAAGCGGATCGATCTCGATGACCGAATACGGCACTTCGAGCTGATCCAGAGCATCGATGACCTGCTTCTCTAAACTGGACATTACCTAATTATCCGCCACTTCATCTACCTGTTCCAGAAAGACTCGCCTGGGTTGGAAACCGCACCGCTGCGTCGCCGGTCTGTTTGTCTCATCACTGATCCAGTGATCTTTAGCCCTTCCCGACTTGACAGACTTTTTTGACTTGAACGATTTCAGATTACGTTGAAAGCTGAGTTACCTTCTATGCAATCGGAGAACAGAATGGATACAGCAGGGCGGCGGGAATTCTTGAAGCAAGCAGTCGCAGGACTCGGTTTGATAGGTGTTTTGCGCGAGCAATCGGACCGGCACCTCGGATTCGACTTAAGCGCGGCAGGTTTACAAAGCGGGTTGATAAAGACACCTCAATCAATGGCTCAGGCAGGCGAAGCATTCTTGAATTCCCTAAGCGCTGGACAGAGAACCGCGGCAATCCTGCCTTTTCAGAGCAGGCAGCGGCAAGAATTTCATTACACGCCGGACCCGCATGTTGGGATCACATACAAACAATTGGATCAAAAGCAACGTCAACTCGCTGATGCATTACTCCGTGTAGGACTGAGTCAGCGAGGCTTTGTGAAAGCAGCGACCGTCATAAGTCTTGAACCGATCCTGCGTGAGGAAGAGCGCGGTCAAGGTCCGGAGCGCGACCCTGAACTCTATTACTATGCTCTTTTTGGTGAACCCGGCTCATCAAAACCATGGGGTTGGCGGTTCGAGGGTCACCACATTTCTCTTAACTTTACCCTCGTTGATGACGAACATATCGCTTCTACTCCGTCGTTCTTTGGTGCTCACCCTGCGGAAGTGGAGCATGGACCACGAAAGGGTGTGCGAGCGTTAGCCGGGGAAGAGGATCTTTCGAAGATGCTGCTCAAATCCTTGGATCAGCAACAGAGGGCTCAGGCGGTAATTAGCAAGTCAGCTCCAAGCGACATTCTTTCTGGTCATTCGCGCAAAGCCGACGCGATCAAGCCGGTTGGATTGCAAGCGAGTCGAATGAGCGGAATGCAGGCTGAGATTCTAATGAATCTGCTTCTGGAGTACGCGGGTAACATGTCGTCTGATATTGCAACCGCGCGGATAGCAAACCTGCGCGCGGCTGGTTTTGGTGATATCTACTTCGCCTGGGCAGGTGGAACAGAGCGCTCGCAGGGACACTACTATCGCATTCAGGGTCCGTCATTTCTGCTTGAATACGATAATGTTCAGGACGACGCTAACCACATCCATTCCGTCTGGCGCGATTTTAAGAACGATTTCGGTATGGATTTGCTGGCGGAGCATTACAAGAATGCACACAGTTAATTGCGAAAATCCGACCAACGCAGAAAGCCAGATCGTTACGGCATGAGGTCAGTACCGAAGCGCGGAAGCGCGGGTGAGCGATGCGCTATCACTCAACCGACACTGGAAGTTTAACGTATACCGTCAATCTCATCTTAGCGCCTTCGCCTCTTTGCGGCTTTGCGCGCCAATTGAGTAGCCGAGCATTTCACGAAACGACGGAAAGAGGCAAAGGCGCAAAGGAAACTCGTTAAAACGCAATTGACAATTGAATACTAATGTTCAATTACTACGGCAGTTCTGAGTAATACAGACGTCTGAATGTCATGTTCAAGTAAGAGCCGGCGACCCTTTAACGGGCACGTCTTTTACGTTTTTGCCGGCCGACGATGCCGCCGATCGTTGGACCAAGCAGAGAGATTGCCATCGCGACACAAGACTGCACGACATAAGTCTTTCCGGCTTCCTTGATAACGGCAGTCCCAATAAACGGATCAAGTAGCTCAGATGTCTGCCCCCATGCTATGAGGAGAGCAACACCCAATACGGGAATTAGTAACCAGTTTCGATACTTTGCGAGAAAAAAACCTCCCACGCCTAAAACAAGCGATTCAGTCCAGATTTCGAGGAGTGATGCCTCTTTGTCCATCACTTCAAAAAACATAAACGATCTAAAGGCCTCGCTGTTTAGGGGTCTCGATCCTTAGGTTGAGCCTCGAACTTCCAAAGGTGCATCTGCCCGTTGGCATCGCGTGTGAAGATCAAACGCTCTCGAGCGTGTCCCCGTTCCTAGTCGACATCGAAAGTAAGTGTGTGTGTTTTACCTGCGCGAGAATCAATTCCCGCCTGATACGCGACCTCTTGGGCCTTTACGAGCTTACCGTTTTGTTCAAAGAATTGCTGCATCATCGAGATAAATTGCGGTTCGGTGCCGACAGATTTGAATCGCGGTGCGGATTCTCTGTAAATCCCGGAAAAATCGCCTGCCTGCATTTGAGAATGAACCCGATCAGCGATCACTCGAGCGTCTCGCCGATCTCGCTCGATGTTGCAACTCGGACTGCACGCGACTGCGAGCAATAGGAGTTTCAACGCGCGGACCCGTGCCAGTCTCCTTCCAAAATTCAGAGGTCCGAAATCAATTGTTGCAATTACGCTCATTCGCAGAAAAACATTAGGTGAGCACGCCCCACGGTTGGTGTGGATATCCTCAGCAATCGAACGTCAGACCGGCTTCACTTTACCCCAATCTCTACGATCCTTAAGACCGGGTCGCTATCGCTCCCCGTACTGACTTCATTGCGAAGATCCACAGCTCAAGATGGAGAAGCGTTTTAGCGCGAGAATGGGTAAATCCGTCACCTCCGCAAGACGTATCACGATCTGTTCCGTTTGCGCCTGAGATTCGCGCAACCGTTGCATGTCCACGGTGAACTGCGCTTTCTGATCAATGATGAAAGCTATTTTCCGGTCGACTTCTTCGTTGTTCATGGGTGGTGAGGTCTCCTCAGTAGTCTGGGTCGGATTGTAACTAAAGAAGTTTCAATGGACAATGCGGCGTGTGCTCGTTCTTGAGTTACGAAACATTCTTCTTAACGACGCAAAATAAGTTGCCATCCGGATCTTCCAGCACAACAAAATCCACGCCGGGTCGATAGCGCCATGGATAACGCTTCGCACCCAGACTGATTAGCCGTTTCACTTCTTCATCCTGGTTACTTGTATAGAGATCCAGATGTATCCAATTTCGCCCTCGGGGACGTGTATCTCGCGCTTGAAGAGAAATGTTGGGACCCACTCCATTCGGATCGCGCAATACCACCCAGCCACAGCTGGCAGGTTCCCGCGGCTTGTAGTGCAATGCGCTCTGCCAGAAGTTCAGCATGCGGTCGAACTCAAAACAGTGAATTACGATAGAACCGATCTTCATTGTGCCTCAAGTTTTGGCTTCCTCAACTCGAACACTCTTACTATCACAAACGCTATAAGCCTCAGTGATAACTCCATCCGCGATCATTTTGCTGGAAACGTGGCACTGTGCAGCGTGTCATGGATCTCTTCCGATCTACCCAGTCGCCGCATGGCTGCAGTCGCATTAAGATTCGCGATGCCTTCAACGGGCACTGAAGTCGCAACCCGAAAAAAATGTACTCCGTCCATCCAGTCGTAACTGATCCCCTCCCCGCTGTGCACTGCAAATGAGACGGAGTACAAGTCGCTCCCCAGCCAACAATCGAAAGCGAAAGTTACTTCCAGAACTTCACCTTGGTCTACCCTTCCAAAGCGGAGTGCCTTTTGCTCCGTATTCGCGCCGTAGGCATGAATGCCGTGTCGATTTCGTATGAGAAAACCAAACACGGGCTCTTCGATGCTTTCATTAAATCTGACCCGTAGCCGTGCGATTAGTCGTTCGCCACTTTCTACCAGGTCCGCAATTTTGCGTTTGTCATTCAGCAACTCGGCGTTGAGGATCTCCGCGCTCCGATCTCCATGACGATATGTGTAACGCAGGGACGTGTTAGCTTCTCCAAGTACTTTCGCGAGGTCACCATCGTCGCTCGCCGATGGCACTGTGTCGGATGTTACTGCGTCGTAAGCTTCCTCCCGCTCCATGATCAAGCCCTGATAACGATTGAGGACTTCAGAAGGCTTGCCGTCACTGTCAACTAGTCCATTGTTCAGCAGAATAGTGCGTGAGCAGAGTGCTTTGACGGCTGATGGATCGTGCGACACGAACAGGATCGTGGTGCCACTTTCCTGCATCTGCTTGATGCGGCGCAGACAGCGATGTTGGAAAAGTGCATCGCCGACTGAAAGCGCTTCATCAATTATGAGGATTTGAGGATCTGTACTGATCGCCGTTGCAAATGCCAACCGAACGTACATGCCACTCGAGTAAGACTTAACTGGTTGATATATGAAGTCGCCGATCTCGGCAAACCGTTCAATGTTTGGCAACAAGTCTTCGGTTTCTTTACGCGAGAAGCCCATCAGTGAGGCGTTCATGAAAACATTTTCAATGCCGGTGAATTCAGGATTGAAACCGGCGCCAAGCTCTAACAGCGCGGCAATTCGCCCGTCATACCAGACGCTCCCATGCGTCGGTTCTAACGTGCCGGTAATGATCTGTAACAGAGTGGATTTACCGCTGCCGTTTGGTCCGATGATTCCTGTCGTGGTCCCGGCTTCAATCGAAAAACTAACATTACGTAAGGCCCAGAATTCGCGATGCCACTTCCAATGTCCTCTCGTTAGAGACTCTTTGAGCCGATCGCCTGGATGCTCGTAAATGCGATACTGCTTCGAGACGTTGTCGACACGTAAGGCGATGGACATGGCAACCAGGATTGTACCACCTCAGTCAGGAGTCGGGAGTCAGGAGCCGCGAGTCCTTGTTTCGTGTCTTTTCGTGTGCTTTCGTTGATCTTAAACCAAACGAAAGAACCAAAAACAGCCGACAATTGTTACAATCCAAGAAATGATTTCCTCGCAGACAGCCAGACGCGCAGTGTGGCGACCCCTGTGGGATCTTCCCGCTCGGGCTGAGCTGATACTGTCACTTGCACGCCGCGAGTTGGTCCAGCGTT
>Ga0075425_100006372_pt1 | contig 12343 bp, 9 predicted proteins | sample SoiMethybrSBSTD4_FD_75300 | JGI IMG/M metagenome (GOLD analysis project Ga0075425, IMG submission 75300) | Bulk soil microbial communities from a Populus tree surrounding site in Tennessee, USA - Soil MetaG P. TD hybrid SBSTD4 | ecosystem: Environmental > Terrestrial > Soil > Tree plantation...
GCGCCGTCGGCCGGCGTCGACATGTTGGCGTTGTCGCGCACGCCCTCGAGCGCGGCGTCCTGCGCCTCGGCCAGCAGCGGGTCGCTGTCCTCGCCGCCGCGCCCGTAGTTGTCCTTCTGCGCGTTGCCGGCGTACTCGTCGAAGCCGGAGTCGTACCACCAGTCGTGCAGGTAGTTGGTCACGTAGAAGAGGTGGGTGGTGACCGCGCGGCTCTGGCGCGGGCTGTCCAGCGGCCCCTGCGCCGGGTTGTAGCTCCAGTCGAAGACGCCGGCGGCCGAGCGGGTATCCTTGATGTCGCCCGGGTCGAGGCCGTCTGACCCCTGCTGGTCGGCGTAGGCGTGCACGTTGTTGCCTCGGGTGGTGCGGGCGCCCTCCTCCAGCCACGGGTCACCGGGCTGGTTGAAGCCGTCCATCGTCACCAGTCGCGACGACACCGGATCGCGCACCAGGAGATCGGGCGCCCCGGTCGGGTGTGGCGTCACGTCGGCGAGCGCGCCGTCGAGCGGGCGGCCGTCGGTGCCGACGTACGCGCGGTACTGGAAGGCCGCGTCCTGGGTGAGGCTGCGCTTGCCGATGACCGCCCCGCTGCGGGCGTCGATGCGGTACTCGGTCACGACCGCGCGACCGGCGTCATTGCGCTGGACCTCGACCTGATAGGCCGCCACCCAGGCGCCACCGGAGGGCGCGATGACCGGCTTGACGCGGCAGGGATCGAGGAGCGAGGCGCCGGCGGCGGTGAAGTTCCGGTAGCCGCCGGGCAGCGCGCCGCGATCGGTCACCGCGAAGCTCTTGCCGAGCTCGGCGGTCAGGGCGCGGGCGAAGGCGTCGGCCGGCGACAGCGAGAAGTGCGGGCGCGTGCGCACCGCCGGCGGCAGGCCGGAGATGACCGCCAGGCTGCCGTCGCTGCGGGTGAGGACGCGAGTGTCGCCATCCACCACCTCGACGCCAGCGACGCGCGGGCGGAAGGTGGTGACGGCGCCCCCCTTGCCGGCGCGGACCACGCGCGCGACCTCGAGCGCGGACAGATCGGCGCGCGAGGCGCCGAGCGCCTCGGCGTGGCGCATCAGGTGCGCTCGCGCCTGTTCGGGGCTGGTGCCGGACGGCGGCGAGGGATCGTCGCCGAGCGCGAGCAGCATGCGCGGCGCGCCGCTCGAGTCGCGCGCGATGGGAGCGAGGCTGACGCGGCTCGCGGGATGAGCGGCGCGCGGCGCCGGCGGAGGATCACCGGAGCTGCTGCAGGCGGTGGCGAGAAGGAAGGCGATGGCGGTCGACGTGGGGGAGCGGGGGAGCATCGACGCCATGGTGCACCAGTGCACGACCCGCGTGGATCGGCAAAGTCACGTCCGCGTGCTGACACCATGCGCCAGGTCACAGCCGTGCCGTTGCAGCGCATCAGGTGCGGGCCGCGCGCCGCACGCCCGGGCGGCGGACAGGACCGCGATCGAGGCGATGATCACGCCGCGACCAGGCCGAGCTCAGTCGACGCCGCCCTGCGAGTCGCGCGGCTCGTCGCGCTGCTCGTCCGCGCCGCGCGAGTCGTCATCACGCTCGTGATCGCGGTCGCGGTCGCGGTCGCGCTCGCGCTCGCGCGCCTCGTCGCCGTCGCGGTCCTTCTCTCGCGAGTCCTCGTTCGGCGGGCGCGGCTCCTCGGGAGGCGGAGGCGGCTCGGCGGGGATCCCCGGAAGAGGGCCGCCGTCCTGGCCGGCGCCCATGGGCGGACCGGATCCGCCCGGCGGCGGCCCGCCCTCCTGCGGTCCGCCCTCGGGGGCCGGCGGCACCCCCGGCGGCATCGTTCCCTCGTTGCCGTTCTCCGTCGGCAGGCCGGGCGCGAGCGTCGGCCGGCCCGCGGACGACGCCACGCCGCCCTCCCCCGCCGCCTCCTCGTCCTCGGCCGATCCGCCGCCGCACATCTGGCGCGGGTCGAACTTGAGCTCGGTCAGCTTCCCCTTGGTCGGGATGGAGAAGCTGCCGTCCGGCTTCCTCACCTTCTCGGAGATGCCGTACTCGATGTTGCCGAACGTCGGCTCGCGCTTCTTCAGCTCGTCCGACAGCCGGAACTGCATGCAGGCCGGGAACAGCGAGCTGGCGAACGGATCGCGGAACTCGATCTTGCCGGTGATCTTGAACCAGCCGTCCTTCGAGGTGGCGCCGAGCTCCTTGATCTGGCCGACCCCCTTCGAGATGTCGACCTGCGCCTTGAACTCGCCGAGCTGCAGCTTGGGCACCGTGATGCTGCGCGCCTCGTCGCCCCAGCCGGCCGCGGTCCGCGTGGTGCGCCGCCGGCTCGACACCTTCGGCGGGCTCATCGAGATCTTGGAGCTGCCGTCGCCGATCGTGCAGTCGTTGCACGCGAGCGCGATGTGACCCTCGGCGTTCCTGAACTTGCCGCCAGGCAGCCTGAGCTCGACGTCGGCGTCGAGCCCACCGGTCACCGGCAGGCCGACCGCCGAGGCCAGCCCCGGGATCTTCCCCAGCGGCAGCCCCTCGGTCTCGAGCGTCGCCTCGACGTACGAGCTCGACAGGTCGAGCTCCGCCTCCACCTCGCCGCCGCCGAGCTCGGCGTCGATGTCGAGCACCAGCTTCTTCCTGATGACGGCGAACAGGTTGAAGTCGAGACCGAGATCCACGACCACCTTGTCGATGACGATCTCGGTCGTCTTCTCGTCCGGCCGGGTCGGCCGCGACCGCAGCTTGACGTTCTCGAGCACGATGGTCCCGGGCAACCAGCCGTGCCCGGTGGATCCGACGGTGACGTCGTACTTCGCGCTCAGCGCCTCGACCAGCTTCCCCTCGACGCGGTCGTAGGGGAACGTGAAGTGGAGGGTGAACAGGAACGTCACGATCCCCAGGAGCACCATGCCGGCGATGCGCAGCACCTTGCGCTGCCGGGCGCTGAGCCGGCTGAAGTCGATGTTGCGGAAGCTGAAGTTCCGCAGGCGAGAGAAGTCGAAGCTCGGCCGGCGCATGTTCAGCCCTCCTTCGGCTTCTCGGTGGCGGTGCTCTTGCCGGAGGGCTTCGTGCCCGACGATCCGCCGCCGGAGCCGGCCGCCTTCTTGTAGTAGGTGGCCGCCGTGAAGTCGACGTCGACGTTCTCCTTGTTGCCGAAGTTCTTCTTCACGTGCAGCTCGGTGACCACGACGATGGGGTTCTGGGTCTCGACCTTCTCGAGCAGGTCCTTGAGCTGGTAGATGGTGAGATCCTGCAGCGCCACGTGGATGGTCAGCTCGACGACGCTCCCCTTCGGGGTCTCCTTGGGGGCCGGATAGGTCGGGCTCTTGAGCCCGACCTCGGTGATGATGCCGTCGAGGTAGGTGTCGAGGGCGACCGGCGAGTCCGGGATCTTGACCACCGTCTGGTCGCCGCCCTGGCTCTGCTTGAGGATGCGCTGCATGTCGATGGCGGCCAGCGCGTCGCGCGACTCGTTGTTCTTCTTCTCGATGTTGCCCAGCCCGCCGCGGATGGTCATCGCCACCCAGCCGACGGTGCAGATGACGAGGGTGGCCCCGAGCACCAGCACCAGCCTGCGCTCGCGCGGTGCCTTGCTCTCCCACCACTCCTTCGCTCTGTCGAGGGCGCTCGCCATGGCTGTCCTACATGCAGGGGGTCTTGATCGTGAGGGTGAACTCGCGGTTGTCTTCGCGGCCGGGCTGGCTCTGCGGGCTGGGGAAATCCGCGAAGCACTTCGACTTCTTGAGCGAGCCCTCGAGGGTCTTGATTCCGGCCAGCGCGTTCTGGGTCGGGGTCGGAGTCGACACCGCCTTGACGGTGATCTTCCCCTGCTTGATGTCGATGTCCTCGACGTCGATCTTGACCTCTTCCTTGGGCGGCAGCCCGGCGTTGAACGCCAGCAGCAGATCCCAGGCGGTCATCTTCGGCATCGGATTGTCGGCCGTGACGCCCGACGCGGACGTCTGATCGAGGATCTCGCGCGCCGTCATCTGCTTGCCCATGACCTCTGCCGACTCGGCGGCCAGCCGCTTGTCGAGCGCGCGCTCCGCCTTGCGCAGGCGAAACAGGTTGGCATATGCCGACAGCGCGGCGAACGCGATGATGAGGAGCGCGGCGGCGGCCAGCGGCACTGCCTTGGCGCGCAGGAACGACAGATCCGCCTTGAACGCCAGGTCGCCCTGTCGGAGATCGAAGCTCGGCCGGCCGCTGGCCCCCTCCATCGCGATACCGGCCGCCAGGCAGGCGACGTCGGCGCGCGCGCCGAGGCTGACCAGGCGCGGCCCGAGGATGGCGTGGTCCTCGGCCGGCCCCAGCGCCGATACCGGCAGCTGCAGCTGCTCGCCCATGTACGAGGCCAGCCCGCGCAGCCGCGCGCCGCCGCCGATGAGGACACACCGCTCGACCGTGGCGCCGGTCTTGGCGCGACAGGCGAGCAGGGTCTGCCGGAGGTCGCGGGCAAGAGGGCCGAGCTCCGGGATCAGCGCCTCGTGGATGCGCGCCCACGCCTCGCTCGGCGCCGGCTCGCCGGTCGACGCGACGAAGCCGTCCTGGTGCTTGGCCGACTCCGCCTGCGCCCAGGGCAGCCGCCAGACCTTCGCGATGGCGTCGGTGAGCTGCCGGCCGCCGCGCGCGATGGTGCGCAGGAAGACCGCGCGTCCCGCCACCACCACGCAGACGTCGGTCCGCTCGTGGCCGATGTCGATGACGGCGGTCGGCGGCTGCGGCGGCAGCTTGCCGCCCGGCGCGCCCGCCATCTGCGCTGAAGCCACCCGCTCGAGCACGCGCGGATAGGCGGCCGGGGCGGCCAGCAGGCCCCGCGGCAGGGCGCCCGATTGCTCGATGAGCTCGAGGAAGCCGCGGATCTTGCCGCCGACGCCGGCGCACGCGAGGACCCGCATGCCGTCGGTCGGCGCCGCCACCGGTCCGGTCGCCAGCGGTCCGGGCGCCGCCGGCACGAACGCCGGATCGTCCACCGCTGCCGGCTGCGCCGCCTCGCGCGGCAGCTGCTCGAAGGTGTAGACCATCTCCTCGAGCTCGATCGGGAGGATGCCCTCCAGCTCGGCGCCGACCGCCTTGGCCAGCTCCGGGCGGCGCAGGTTCTTGAAGCCGAACTCGAGCACGCGGACGAACACGCGATCGCCCGCCAGCGCGGCGTAGGCGATGTCCTGGTCGAGCCGCTCTGCGCGGACGATCTCGCCGAGCACGCGGGCGGCGCGCACCTCGTGCGGCTCGTCTCCCGCGGGCACCAGGCGCTCGAAGATGTCGACCATGGTCGCGCTGCGGAAGCCGGGGCTCATGACCGCCACCTTCACGCTGTAGGCGCCGAGATCGATGCCGAGGATGCGGGACACGGCTACTCCTCCCTCCAGTAGACCCAGGAGCCCTGCGAGGCGGACGGGTCGCGCATGTTCTGGTTCTGGGTCTTGGTGTCCCAGACCGCGATCAGGCGCTTGACGTAATCGTTGCCGCTGCCCTCGACCCCGCGCGGGACGGTGGCCACCACCTCCACCCGGTAGATGCGACGCGGGCCGGAGCGGGCGACCTGCCCGAGCTTGGTGGCGTCGAGCTCGACCCCTTCGATCTGAACTCCGCCGGTATTCATCTGCGGGGTCGGCTGCGGCGTGGTGCCGTCCGCCTGCTGGGTCGAGAACAGGGTGCCGAGCGAGCCCTGCGGGTCCTTGACGAAGTCGGCGAACGACTGGAGGTCGTCGAAGTAGACGCCCAGGCCGCGCGCCTCGATCACGAACCGGGCCAGCGCCCACAGCTTGACCGGGTCCTTGACCACCGGGTCGTCCGGGTTCTTGGCGGCGAGGAAGATGATCGAGGCGATGAGCTTCGGGTCCTGGATCGCGCCGATGTTCACCTTGCAGTCGCCGTAGGCGGTGAACTGGTCGCCGAACAGCGTCCACATGCGGTCGTCGATGCCGCGCACCAGCTTCAGCTCGCTGACCGTGTCGATGTAGTTGTTCTTGGCCCGGTACTTGTCGTCGAGGGACTCGTAGCCGTACTCCTCCATGGTGCCGGGCTGGCCGAAGCCGGCGCGATCGCGATCGATGTAGTCGATGAGCGCGGCGGCCTGGGTGGCGCGGTCGCGCCGCCAGCCCTCGGCGTCCTCGTTCTCGAAGATGGGGTCGAAGGCCTGGAAGTAGAACAGCGCCTCGAGCTGCGCCTTGAGCGTCTCCTGCGTCTGCTGGGTCCCCTGCGCGCAGTTCATGTTGATGCGGCCGTCGTCGGTGGTGATGACGACGTCGAAGTTGCCGACCGCCACGCCGAGCCCCTTGATGGCGTCGCCCTTGAAGCCGCCCAGCATCTCGGCCATGGCGTCGACCTCCTCGCGGCCGCCGCCGAACGCCCCCATGAACATGCCGGCGTAGTCGGCGATCTGGAAGTCGCCGAGCTGCTGGCGGTACTTGTCGACCACGTCGGTCTGCAGCTTGATGATGAGCTGGGTGAGGTTGGCGCCGGAGCGGGCCAGGAAGTGGGTCTGCATGTCGTCGCGCGCGTTGGTCGCCGCGACGCCGTCCACGGTGGTGTCGGTCGAGAACTCGGCGACTGCGCCGCCCAGGATGGCGAGCGCGGCCAGCACCGCGATGATCGCGACGCCCTTCTGCTCGATCGACTGTTCGCTGCGCTTGGCCATGGTGGTCAGTTGGTGAAGAACTTCAGCTCTTCCTGCATGGAGAGCCGGGCCTGGGTGATGTACTTGACGACCTCGTGGTCGTCACCGCGGTCGATGCCGACCTCGACCGTGATGCGGACCCGGGTCGGCAGCCGGCTGCGCTCGGCGTCGGCCTGCGTCGAGTCCCAGCGCTCCTTCCAGCTCTTGTCCTTCCAGTCCCAGTACTCGAACTTGACGCTCTCGACGTCGCGGATGAGCAGGTCCACCTCGGCCGGCGTCTGCGCCTGGCTGTCGAGCGGATCCGGCATGCGGCGCAGCTCCTTGCGCAGGAGGTTGGTCTTGCCGCGGTCGTCTGGATCCTCCTCGGCGTAGTAGGTGACGACAGTCTGCTCCGACTCGTTGGCGTCGGCCCACAGGACCTCGTGCGCCATGGTCGAGAAGCGCAGCTCGTCGACCTTGCCGTCTGACTTGCCGACGAACAGAGTGCGCCGCTCGACCAGCGACTGGTCCTCGTTGGCCGACAGGTAGGCCGAGCCGAGGTCCTTCACCATCCGGTTCATCGCGACGCGGATCTCCTGGTCGCGCTCCTGCTCGAAGGCCAGGTTCTTGCGCGTGAAGATGGCGGCGCTGGTGGTCTGCCACGCGAGCATCATCATGAACGCCACGATGCCGAGCGAGATGAGGAGCTCGATGAGCGTGAAACCCCGCTCGCTCCGGCGCCCCGGCGTCACCGCGTCTCTCCCGTGCCGCCGCGCGTCGGGTTGGGGCCGAACTTCGGGCTCGGGCTGGGAGTCGGGTTCGGGTTCGGGTTCGGCGTGCCGCCGCCCTCCTCGCCGCCGCCCTCCTCACCAGCCTGACCGCCGGCCATCCCGCCGACGCCCGGGATCTTGCGCGCGATGGCTCCCGGATCCGTGAAATAGCAGGTGACCACCATGGACTCGTGGTCGCCGCCGACGTCGTAGCTGACCGTGAGCGTCACCTTGCGGATGGCGTCCTTGAGGACGTCGGAGATGAGCGTGTAGTAGGTGCCCATGATGCCGGCGCCCGCCACGCTGTTCGGGTCGGTGCCGCCGACCCCGCCGAGCATCCCGCCGAGCAGGCCGCCGGCCGCCGGCGCCGCCGGGGCCGCGCCCTCGGCGCCCTCGGCGCCCTCCTGCCCGCTCATGCCCTGCAGCGTGCTCATGTCGGGCAGCTCGATCTTCACGATCTCCGACTTCCACGAGATCTGCGCCCAGCCCTCGTCGGAGAAGGTCCCCTCTTCGCTCTGGTCCATCTCCGGGAACCCGTCGGTGATGAGCGTCTCCTCGATGTCGTACATCTTGCCGCGCGCCAGGTTGACGGCCGAGGTCATCATCTGCGCCCGCTGCGCCGCGAAGATGTTGCTGGCGGTCGAGCGCAGCATCATGCCCAGGCCGATGGCGAGGATCGCGAGCGCGATCATCGTCTCGACCAGCGTGAAGCCGCCCTGGCTGCGCTCGCGCGTCACTTGTCCTCCTCCTCGTCACCCGCGGCGTTGCGCCGCATGTGCTTGTCCGGATCGACCGCTCCGTCGCGCACCTCGACCCGCCCGGTGAGGCCGTACAGGAGCACGGTGTACTGCTCGCCGCTGTCGTCGCCCAGCTCGAGCAGCGCCTTCTCGGCCTGGCCGAGCGGGAAGAAGTTGATGCTCACCTCGCCGCCGGAGACCTCCTCGCGCAGGTGCTGGACGTAGACCCGCCTGAGCTTGATGCCCTTGCCGCGCGAATCGAGCTGGTGGACGTTCGGCTGCTGCGGGTCCTTGAGGTTGAGCTCGTCGCCGCCCGACGCCGGCTGGATGCCGCAGCGCGACGCGCCGACCCGCATCCCCTTGAGCGCGGCGGCTGCCTTGAGGGCGGCCTCCGGCGACTCCGCGGCGCTCACGTCCTCGGTCGCGCTGCCGAGCCCGCCGGCACCCGGCCCGAGGCCGATGTTGTTCGCCGCCTGCAACGGGTTCGGTTCGTCCTTGAGGCGCTCGAGCGCCTCCTTGTCGATGACCTCCTCCTGGTCGCCGCGCTTGATCTGGATCGGGTCGGGGCAGACCTCGATCCGGTAGGTCTGCTTGTCGAGGTCGAAGACCACCCGGTGGTGCATCCCGCTCTGGGCCGCCAGGTTGTGCGCGCTCTTGAGCGCCGCCGCCACCTCGACCGTGTCGTCGCGCAGCGCGCTCTTGGTCACCGCGTTCACCACGTAGTAGCCCAGGAACATCGCCATCGCGATCACCGCGAGCACGATGAGAATCTCGAGCAGCGTCATCCCGCTCTGCGCGAGTGCGGCGGTGCTTCGGGTTGAACCGCGAAGACGCGAAGCGCGCGAAGAAGAAGTGCGCTCCGGGAAAACTTCGTTTTCCCGTCGCCCTTGCGCCGGAGAAAGGCCATCGAGCGAACGACGACTCGCTCGACTGTCTCTCTCGCTTGCCGCAAGCGGCGAGAAGAGAGCGAAGCTCCCTTCGAGCTCTGGACTTCGCGGCCTTCGTGTCTTCGCGGTGAACACTGCTGGTGCCGGCAAGCTACGCGGTGAGCGTCAGCGGTTCTTGCGTTCCCAGGACTTGATGTCGTCCTGCGTGTCGAGCTTGCCGTCCTCGCCCTTGGAGATGACGCCGAAATGGTTGGGCACTCCCTCGGGCGCGTTCTCGCCGCACACCATGAGGAGCTCGTTGCCCCACGGGTCCTTCGGATCCTCCTTGTTGGTGTACTTGGCCAGGTCCTGCAGGCTGTCGGGGCACTGCTTGCCCATGTTGTCGCGCGACCACAGCGGGTAGGCCTTGCTGGCGTACTCGTCGACCATCGGGCCGGCCAGGGTCTTCTTCGACTGCCCGAACCACTCCATCACGCGCGGACCGATGAGGAACGCCATCACCAGGGCCAGGATGGCCAGGACGATGAGGATCTCGAGCATCGTCATACCGGCCTGGCCGCGCAGCGCGGCGCGCGTCAGCTTCTTCACGTCGTTCTTCGTTTCCATGTTGGTCATCCTCTTCGTCGTCAGCGGAGCTTGCTCATGTCCATGAGCGGTTCCAGGATCGCGAACACCACGAACGCCACCGTCACGCCCATCACCAGGATCATCAAGGGCTCGAGCATGCTGGTGAGCCGTCCGAGCCGCATGTCGATCTCCTGCTCGTACGAGTCGGCGATACGGAGAAGCATGGCCTCGAGCGAGCCGGAGCGCTCACCGACCGCGATCATGTGAGTGACCGTGGCGGGGAAGTGGCCGCTCTTCCTCAGCATGTTCGCCAGCGATTCGCCCTCGGTGACGCCGGCGCGCGCGTCGTCCACCGCCTTGGCCAGGATCACGTTGCCGAGCACGGCGCGCGAGATCTCGAGGGCGCGCAGCATCGGCACGCCGGCCTCGAGCATGGTGCCGAGCGTGCGGCAGAAGCGGGCCACCGCCACCTGTCGGACCAGCGGGCCGACCAGCGGCAGCTTGAGGACGAACTTGTGGAAGACCGTCCTGCCGCCCTCTCCCTTCACCCACTTCCTGAAGCCGAAGGCGCCCGACACCATGAGCGCGAGCCAGATGAACCAGAAGGCGCCGGCGGTGTGCGACACCCAGATGAGCACCCGGGTCTTGAGCGGCAGCGTGCGGCCCTGCTGGGTGAACATCTTGGTGATGTTCGGGACCACCACGATCATCAGGATCGAGAGGATGACGATCCCGACGCACACCATGATGGTCGGGTAGACCATCGCGCTCTTGACCTTGCTCCTCAGCTTCTGGCTCGACTCCATGAAGTCGGCCAGCCGCATGAGCACCTCGTCGAGGTTGCCGGCGGTCTCGCCCGCCTTGACCATCGAGGTGAAGAGCTCGTCGAACACGCCCGGGTGCTTGGCGAGCGCGTCGCCGAGCGACGAGCCCTCGTTGACCGCCCCGCGCACCTCGCCGAGGACGCGCTTGAGCTTGACCTTTTCGGCCTGCTCGAAGAGCGCGCCCAGGCACTCGGCGAGCGGGATGCCGGCCTTGAGCAGGGTCGCCAGCTGGCGGGTGAAGGCGGCGACGTCGGTCTTCTTGACCTTGCCGAGGACGTCGCCGAAGTCGACCTGCTTGGACAGACCCTTGCCGCGCGCGACCTTCTTCCCGCCCTTGGACAGATCGACCTGGGTGACGACCACGCCGTCCTTGCGCATGAGCTGGCGCAGCGCCTTGGGGGACTCGGCGTCGCGCACGCCGCTCGACGGCTTGCCGTTGGCGCCGATCCCCTTGTAGGCGTAGAGCGGCATCAGCTCCTCAGATGTCGCTCTCTGCGGTGACCATGAGGACCTCCTCCGGCGTGGTCATGCCCTGCATGACCTTGCGGGCGCCTTCCATGCGCAAGGAAACCATGCCGCGATCGGTCGCCGCCTTCTTGATCGCCTGCGCGTCTGCCTTCTGCAGGGTGAGCGCGCGGACCGCCTCGTCGACCATCAGCATCTCGTAGATGCCGGTCCGGCCGCTGTAGCCGGTGTCGAGGCACAGGCCGCAGCCGACCGGCCTGAGGACGGTGCCGACCGGGAGGTTGCGCGCGCCCTTCACCTCGGGGAGCTCGTAGCGGCCGGCGTAGAAGCGCTGCGGATCGAGGCCGAGCTCGCGAACGACCTCCTCGGTGGGACGGATGGGCTCGGAGCAATCCGGGCAGGGTCGCCGCACCAGGCGCTGGGCCATGAGACCGACCAGCGAGGAGGCGACCAGGAACGGCTCGATGCCCATGTCGACCAGGCGGGTCACGCCGCCGGCGGCGTCGTTGGTGTGGACGGTGGACAGGACCAGGTGACCGGTGAGCGAGGCGGTGATGGCCACCTCGGCGGTCTCCGGATCGCGGATCTCGCCGACCATGATGACGTCCGGGTCGTGGCGCAGGAAGGAGCGCAGCCCGGTGGCGAAGGTGAGATCGATCTTCGGGTTGACCTGGGTCTGGCTGATGCCCTCGAGCTGGTACTCGACCGGGTCCTCGACGGTGAGGATGTTGAGGTCGGGCGAGTTGATCTCGGAGAGACAGGCGTAGAGGGTGGTGGTCTTGCCGGAGCCGGTCGGGCCGGTCACCAGCAGGATGCCGTGCGGCCGCGCGATGACGCCGCGGATGAGCTTGAGCGTGTCGGCCGCCATGCCGATGTCGGGGAGCCCCAGCAGCACCGAGCTGCGATCGAGCAAGCGGATGGTCACCCGCTCGCCGCCGGCAGTGGGGGCGGTCGCGACGCGCATGTCGATGTCCTTGCCGCCGATCTTGCGCCGGATGCGGCCGTCCTGCGGCAGCCGCTTCTCGGCGATGTTGAGGCCGGCCATGATCTTCACGCGCGCCAGGATCGAGGCGAGGAACTTGCGCGGCGCGTGCTTGACCTCGCGCAGGACGCCGTCGATCCGGAACCTCACCTTGACGTCCTTCTCGCCCGGCTCGATGTGGATATCGGAGGCGCGCTCCTTGACCGCGAGGAACAGGAGCGAGTTGACCCAGGCGATGATCGGGGCCTCGTCGGCGACGTCGAGGATGTCGACCAGCTCCTCGGCGTGGAACTCCTCCTCGCCCTCCTCCTTCTTCTCGTGGTCGAGGTCGGCCGACTGGCGCAGCCGGCCGTACACCTTGTTGATGAGCTCGACGATCGGGGTGGGCGCGGCGAGCACGCCGTCCACCGCGCCGCCGACCAGGACGCCGATGTCGTCGAGGACGTCGATCGCGAGCGGGTCGGCCATCGCCACCTGCACGCGACCGGACTGCGGGTCGCGCCCGATCGGCATCACCTTGTGCTGCTTGGCGAAGCCGATCGGCAGGTTCTCGATGAGCGCGGC
>Ga0075425_100006374_pt1 | contig 12341 bp, 13 predicted proteins | sample SoiMethybrSBSTD4_FD_75300 | JGI IMG/M metagenome (GOLD analysis project Ga0075425, IMG submission 75300) | Bulk soil microbial communities from a Populus tree surrounding site in Tennessee, USA - Soil MetaG P. TD hybrid SBSTD4 | ecosystem: Environmental > Terrestrial > Soil > Tree plantation...
GGTTCTTTGATATTCCGGTGGACCACCTTTACGCGGCGCCGGCTTTTATCGGTTATTATCAGGAGCATCCGTTACCGAACTTGACGGTGGTTGCTCCCGACACGGGCGGCGCCGAGCGTGCCCGGGCTTACGCCAAACGTTTGGACGCGGAACTCGCGCTGTGCGACAAGCGTCGCGAAAAAGCCAACGTTGCCGAAGTGATGAACGTCGTCGGCGATGTTGATGGCCGTAGCTGTTTGATCGTCGACGATATGTGCGACACGGCCGGCTCGTTGACGAAGGTCGCACGTGCGTTGAAAGAAGCGGGCGCCGAACGTATTCACGCCTGCTTCACGCATGCGGTGTTTTCCGGAAGAGCAGTTGAGATGCTTCGGGAATCGGATATTGAAAAGGTAATTGTGACGAACACCATTCCGCTACGCGATCACGCGTGCGAATTGGACAAGATAAAAGTACTAAGTATCGCGCCACTTCTGGCGAAAGCGATCAAGTCGATCCATGAGGAGACTTCGGTTTCCTCGCTCTTCGTATGAAGGGCAAACACTGATGGCTTAAACGAAGACCATCAGCGACCTGCGAGGCCGATGCCCGCGGGTCGCTGAAAGTTTGTAAGGAGCAAATCATGGCGGAGAGAAAAGATTTCAAGATTCAGGCAAAGCTGCGCGATGGTCGCGGCAAGAACGATGCGCGACGCACGCGCCGTGCGGGCATGGTTCCCGTCACTGTTTATGGAGGCGGCGCGGAAACTGTTGCTGCCGTTGCGCCGCTGAGTGAGCTGGCTGCAATTCTTCGTTCTGAAGCCGGACGAAATACGATTTTCACGATCGATGTCGAAGGTGTGGGCGCGAGCGAAGTGATGTTTCACGATCGACAGATCGATCCGGTTAAGGGTCGTCTGATTCATGCCGACCTCGCGCGACTGGTTAAGGGACAGAAGATTGAAGTCACTGTGCCGCTTCATCTCACCGGCGAACCTTTCGGTGTGAGAGAGAAGCAGGGCGTGCTCGAGCAGGTTGTTCGTGAGATTGAGATCCGTTGTGAGCCGCGCGAAATTCCCGACTCGTTCGAAATCGATGTTTCCAATCTCGACGTTCACGACACTCTGCACGTTTCGGATATTCCGGTCAGTGAAGCAATCGAGATCCTGACTGACGCGGAGCTCGTGATCGCGACAGTCGGCATCATCAGGGAAGAGGTCGCACCGGCGCCGGCAGTTGAAGGTGAAGAGCCTGCTGAACCCGAAGTGATCGGCAAGGGCAAGAAGGAAGAGGAAGGCGAGGAAGCAGAGTAAGACATTGTGGCTCATAGTTGGTCTGGGAAATCCGGGAGACGAGTACGAGTGGTCGCGACACAATCTCGGTTTCATGTTGATTGACAAGTTGGCCCACGATGAAGGGATTGTGGTTAGTCGTCGCGAGTGCAGCTCTCTCGTTGGACGTGGTGAAATCGAGGGAGTGCGCGCGAAGCTGGCAAAACCGCAGACCTTCATGAACCTGAGTGGCGACGCGGTTTCATGTTTGTTGGCGAAGATGAATCTCGAGTCGCCAATCAAACAGTTGATAGTGATTTCAGACGACCTGGCGCTGCCGTTCGGCAAGATTCGTATTCGCGAGCGTGGCTCAGCGGGTGGGCACAATGGGCTGAAGTCGATCATCGCGGCGTTAGGTACGAATGAATTTGTGAGACTGCGGATCGGAATTCAGGCGGAACATCCGATCTCCGATGCAAAGCGGTTCGTGCTCGACAGGTTTTCACGAAGCGAGCGCGCGGTTGTAACTGAGACGATTGAACAGAGCGCGAAGGCAATCAGAACCATCATCAGGGATGGCGCACTGAAAGCGATGGCACAGTTTAATTGATTGCGGAGGATTATTTTGGACAACAATAAACGACAGTACGAAGTGGTCTTTATCGTCGACCCGACGGCCGATGAAGAAGTGCCGAGACTCACGGAGAATTTCACGCAGATCGTGACCGATCAGGGTGGCGTGGTGACGAAGGCCGAGACGATGGGCAAGCGCCAGCTCGCCTACGAAATCCTGCACCACAAAGACGGCACATTTGTGCTGCTCGAGATCGAGGGATCAGGCCGTGAGATTGCCGAGCTCGAGCGTCGCATGCGCGTCAACGATCGTGTTCTGCGTTACATCACGGTGCGTGTTGATGAAGACCGACGCCGTGCTGCGAAACTGAAAGATCGGCGTGCTCGCAAAGCAGCGAGAAAACCTGCACCAGGCACTTCGCCACGTCGTGGACCGGCGATGGATTTTGTCGAAGCAAGTGAATAGATTTCAATGACAGAGTTTAGAGTTCAAGCTTTAGCTTGTTTGCTGAACACAGCAGCCTAAAGGCTGAACTCTGAAGTGATTTAGATGATGCAGTTTAGAGGATAATTTATGTCAACGAATTACGAGGACCGCGCGCGCGGCTCCGCTTACGACAGTGATGACGATCAGGATCGACGCCCAATGGGCGGGCGGGGTGGCGGCCGGCGAATACACAGGCGACGCGTGTGTCGCTTTTGTATCGACAAAGTAGATCTAATCGACTTCAAAGACGTCAAGCTGTTGCTCAACTATTTGCCCGAGAGAGGCAAGATCCTGCCGCGACGTATCTCCGGTAATTGTGCGACGCATCAGCGCATGCTGGCCGAAGCGATCAAGCGCGCTCGCAACATCGCGTTGTTGCCGTACACGACGGACTAAGCAGGGGAGAAGAACCGATGGCACATACGAAAGTACTTTTGCGTGAAGATGTGGATGATCTCGGCGCGCGCGGCGAGATCGTGAGAGTCCGAGCGGGTTATGCTCGCAACTACCTGCTGCCGCGAAACCTCGCCGTGGAAGCGAGTGCCGGCAACGTCAAAGGCATCGAGCAGGAACGCGCCGCGCTGTTGCGGAAAGAAGCGAAAGAGCGTGCAACTGCCGAGGCACAATCGCAGCAGATGGGTGCGCTCGAACTCGAGTTCAAACGAAAAGCGGGAGAGCAGGGTGCGCTCTACGGCTCGGTAACGAGCATGGACATCACGGAAGCGTTGCAAGAGCGCGGTTACGAGATCGATCGTCATCGCATTCATCTGCGCGAGCCTTTGAAGCGCGTTGGCGATTACACCGTTCCGGTCAGACTTCATCGCGAAGTCACGATCGATCTAAAAGTCAGGGTGGTTCCGGAGGGTGAAGTGATCGTTGGTCACCTGACGCCGGAACAGGAAGCCGCACTCACCCAGCAACAGGCCGAACATCCCGAATGAGTTAGCCGCAGATGACACGGATAAATCCGAATCTATCCGCGTCATCCGCGGCTTTAAAACCGAAAATTTTTTGCACATTATAACCATGCATGTTAATGACACGTCATGGCCACTCCTGATCTCGTCCGCGACCAACCTTTCGAGCGCGCACTCCCAAACAGCGCCGAAGCCGAACGCGCTATTCTCGGCGCGATACTGCTCGACAATAGTTTAATCAGTCAGGCTATCGAACAACTCCGTCCCGAAGATTTTTACGTTCCTTCGCACCGCCGCGTCTTCGTGGCAATGATCGCACTGTTCGAACGCGGTGACGAAATCAATCCGATTCTGATCGGCGAAGAGCTCAAGAAAGAAAACGCGCTCGAAGCGGTCGGTGGCGTCAGTTTCATTACCAACCTCACTTACGGTCTGCCACACTCAACCAACATTGTTCACTACGTGAAAGTTGTTCGCGGCAAGGCGATGCTGCGTCAACTCGTGAAGACGACAAACAAGATCGCTCAGGAAGCACTCGCGGAAGAGGACGAGCCTGAGGTGATTCTCGATCACGCTGAACAGGCCATCTTTCAGCTCGCGGATGAACGCATTCGCCAGGGCTTTATGCACGTGAAGCCAATCGCGGAGCAGTTGCTCGAGAAAGTTCAGGAGATGGAAGGGCGAACGGCTGTTCTGACCGGACTCACCACCGGTTTTTCCGATCTCGACCAGATGACCTCGGGTCTACAGAAGTCCGACCTCATTATTCTGGCGGCGCGACCATCGATGGGAAAGACCAGTTTGGCACTGATGCTCGCGGAAAATGCTGCGATTCAGGCAGGCGCGGTAGTTGGTATGTTTTCACTTGAAATGTCGAAGGAGTCGCTGGTGATGCGCATGCTCTGTTCGCAGGGCAACATCAACGCGCAGCGCTTTCGCAACGGTTTTCTCTCGCGACTCGAATGGGCACAGATCGCGAAGTCACTCGGGATACTCGCCGACACGAAGATCTTTCTGGATGACACTCCCGGATTGAGTGTTCTTGAGATGCGAGCCAAAGCACGACGGCTCGCAGCGGAACAGAAACGCCTGGATCTGATTATCGTGGACTACTTGCAGTTGATGTCGGGTTCAGGGAAACGGTTCGAGTCGCGGCAACAGGAAGTGTCGCAGATCTCCCGCGAGTTGAAGGGCTTGGCGAAGGAGTTGAACGTGCCGCTGGTGGCGTTGTCGCAACTCTCACGCGCGCCGGAGTCGCGTTCAGATCATCGTCCGCAACTGGCGGATCTGCGTGAGTCGGGCGCGTTGGAACAGGACGCCGATGTAGTGGCGTTTATCTTCCGCGAGGAACAATACAAATCACCGGAAGAGCGTGAAGCGATGCCGGAGGATCGAAAGAACGTGGCCGAATTGATCATCGCTAAGCAGCGCAATGGTCCAACCGGCTCGATCGAGCTGCGCTTCACGCCTTCCAGTATGCGGTTTGATAGTCTCTTTAGAGAATAGCGACTACTGCAGAGCTTCCTCCAGAAGCGCGGCGAGGCGCCAGCCGCCTTTCTGAATCTCGTCCTTGACCACACCGCGGGCCCAGACGTTGTAGAACTTTTCACCGGGTTGTGGTCTCTTTTCCCGCGCATCGCCCTTCGTGATGTCGTGCTCGCCTGATTTCAGGACGATGTTCTTAAACTCGAGACGGTCATGTGCTTCGCGCGCAATGGGCATGATCTCGTTTGCCAACTGCTCTGCCCAGGTGTCGATTCCACCTGTTAACTGCCAGTTGTCAGGTTCTTGTGCCGCCAATCTTTTGGCCACCGCTGAGTTCGGTGTGTTGCCGAATGCATTGTCGACTGCCTGGCTATCCCAGTAGCTGTGAAATGATCTTCCCGCAGGGACCAGTCTGCCTCTGATAAATACAAACAACGTCAGCTTGTTGCCTCCCTGATCCGCAAATCCTTTATTAGTAGGCGTCGGCTCGAAGGGTTGTCTGTTATTGTTGAAATACTCTGCGCCAACGTGGAGCGGTTGATGTATGTCGCCGAGATAATGTGCAAGGAGGATGACGGCGATTGATTTCGTGATCGCGTGCTCATTGTTCTCCGGTTCTTCTCCCTTAAGCACGCGAATACAGAACGGAATCATGTGCACGATATCAAAATCTTCTCGACCTACCTCGCCGTCGCCATACTTCTCATCGCCAAACACCGGCACGTCAGTGAAGTGAAATGAGCTGTGGGAGGGATGGTCACCGCAGTTTGCATTCACAAATGCCTGGAGTTGGCGACTAATTTGGTTGCCGGTTGGAGTGTCTCCACAATGCCGGCTCTTGATCTCGTCAGGAAGCGTAGCGGCCCGTTCTAAAGTCATGCCATCGAGCAGGTCTCTTACTTTATTGGCAATCGCCTGGTTCTTCCTCAATCGTCTGTCGGCGATGGCGCCGACGAGCTGATGCCCGCGTGGTCCGTAGGAATAGCCGTTAACTGACAGGAGGCAAAGGATCAGTAAAACAACCAGTAATCTGTTCATCGGGTCAGAACTTCTCCTTTCAGAGTGGGACAAAGGTCGAAAGTGGGCGAGGCAGAGTTACAGTGTGTGAAAGAGCAGGGTCAATGGATGCCATAAGTATTTCTCCGATCGTCCAAGTATTATGTCGTCCGAGGTGAAAACGTTTCTACGATCGATTGTAGGGGCGGCACTCCGTGGCCGCCCGTCGTTACCATCCCGCGACGGGCGGCCACGGAGGGCCGCCCCTACAATGATCGCCTGCGCACATTACGCAAGAGCGCGAATGCCTGCCATGCCCTGTTGCGGACCTTAAAGGTGAAATGAAGTGGGCGCGGCGCATGTCGCAGGCAAAGCATCACCGCGCTAAGCTTACGACTATGGAAAAATGAGTTCGCGCGCTCCAACGCCTCAAGAGCTTCATCGAACCGCCCCTCGCCGAAACTCCGTTTTCCAGTAGCGAGTGCATGTCCCGCCTCACAGGCTACGATCTGTTGCGCTATTATTTTTAACGCCGAGAGCACGAGCGTGAGTGTCTCCGCCGCCTTCCTCAGCACTCTGATCTGGGCAGTCCACAGGCGCGATTCGTCCTCCGCCACCAAGCTTGTTGCGAGCAGGCGACGCCCGGCGAGGATCCGCCGCTGATACGCCATTTGACAACCGTTGTAGGCGAGCCGAATCCAGAGGTCGAGGTCCTCACACGGGACGAGCAACCGGTCTTCGTCGAAGCCGCCCACGTCGATCACCGCCTGCCTGCGCACAATTGTACCCGTCGTGATCACCATGCAGTCCCTATTCAGAAGGCTTTCTAAGGTCACCGGACCGTGTGACGGCGACCTATCCATGTAGGTCTCACCAGCCAGAGCCGAGTCTCCGAACAGGAAAGCATTCGCGTAGATGAAATCGAGGCGGGCATCCAAGCGCAGTGCGCCGATCTGCTCGGCCAAATAGTGAGGCAACCACAGGTCGTCGCTGTCGAGGAATGCAAGGAACTCTCCTCGGGCGCGTGATATTGCCGTGTTTCGCGCCGCGCCTGGTCCGCGATTCTCTTGTTCGATATAGACGATGCGATCGCGGTAAGGCTCAATCGCTCGCTCGAGATCGTCCGTGTCGGGCGAGCCGTCGTTGACCAGCAGGATCTCGAAATCGGGCAAAGTCTGCTGGAAGACGGATGCCAGGGTTTCAGCGATATATGGCGCGGCACGAAAGGCCGGAATGACGACACTTACGATCGGATGGCTCACTTGCCTCCTGCTCATGCGGACTGACTACGAGCGTCGAGGTCTCGAAATACCATTGTGTCCGCAAGGCTCTCAGACGTCCTAATCTCATGCGCCTGCATCCAGAGCTCGAGCATCATGAGTGTCCATGTGAGTTCTGCCGACGGGGGATGATGCCCCGACGTTCGTTGTTGAATGAGGTGCTGTAAAACGGAGGACCAGATTCCCTCACGCGGCGGGCGCTCCGCGGCAATCTTATAGCCATCCATCAGCGATTCAAGAAAGGCAGGCCGGAAGTAGTCCCTCCGCCGGAGATCGTTGATGCTGTCGAGTGCCAACTCGCGAACGACGGTATTTTCAGTCAACCAAGCATCGAACGGCAGACCGAATCCGTGCTTCATCTTCGCCAACGTCGCGTTCGGCAGGAAGTCTCGCATCGCGCGCTTAAAAAAATATCGCAGGGTCAGCCCCTTAAGCTTTAGTGCAGCAGGGATATGCGTCGAGAACTCTACCAGTTCTTCGTCAAGGAGTGGAAAGCGCACTGCCACTCCTGCCAGTTCGCACATCCCGCCGACCTTGCGTAGATCGTCGTCCGCGAGCGTGAACTTCCAATCCAGGTATAAAAAGCGATTCAGCGGATCGTCTCCTTCGGTTTGGCCGTAAGTCTGCGCCAGGAGTTCGGCCGGGCCATGAGGACTCAGCGTCTCAAGAATCTCGGTCCTGAAAACCTCTGCTGGTCCGGCGCACAGGAGTGGGTTGTAAAGCTGGCCGGGCACGGGTGAGGTTGCGCCTCGAACATAACTCCGGGCTTTGCGAATGAGCGCAGTCTGAGCGCCCCATGGAAACCCGAAGACCAGCGGCTCGACTAGTTGGCGGCGAACGCGTGACGGTACTGCCGAGTAGGCGTCGAAAAGCCTCTGCCTCGCATAGCGGACATGGCCCGCAAAAAGTTCGTCGCCTCCGTCGCCGGCGAGCAGCAGCTCGACGCCATCTGCCGCGGCCAGGCTCCCGCAGTAATAAACAGGTACCGCAGACGGGTTACCGAACGGCTCGTCGTAGAACGCCGCGATCTTCGGCGCGACCGCGACTACGTCATTAGGTGTTACACAGTACTCCCTGTGTCTCGTGTGAAAGTGGTCCGCCACAATGTGGGCAAATCGCGTCTCGTCGTAACTCTCGACATCGAAGCCAATCGTATACGTCCTGGCCGGGGCTTTATTGATTTCAGTGAGCACCCCCGTGACCGTCGAGCTGTCGACGCCCCCGCTAAGAAAACAGCCTGTATTTCCATCCGGAAGGCACCGCCGGACGGCATTCCGCAGCAGAGCGTTCAGGCTCGAGGAGAGCTCGTCTACGGAGGTTTTCGTATCTGAAGTGAAGGACGGTTCCCAGTATGGGCCGGATTTGGCCGTACCCGCGACGAACTCGAGTGCATGAGCGGGCGGCAACGTCCGCTGCTCTTTGAAGATCACTCGGGGACTCGGGATCATATGGAAGTAGATGTAGTTGAATACCGCTTGCGGATCGATGCTCGACGTGACTGCTGGATGAGCCGCGACGCTCGTCGCAGTGCTGCCAAACACCAGTGTGTTTTCGACGATCGTGTAGCAGAGGCGGTAAACCCCCATACGGTCGATTGCCAATAGAGCTTTCCTCTCGGCGAGATCTATCACAGCGAGCGCGAACGGGCCGTGCAGGTACTTCAGCAAGTCACGGCCGTAACGCCGGTAGGCGAGCGCAAGGGCTTTCGAGTGAGTCCCGCCAGTGGCGGAAGCCGCAAGCTCCGGTGACGACCAGTTGGGAGTTCCGTCTAGCGCCGCCCACAACGAGTTGTCCACGTATGGTCCACCGGAATCAGCGTAGAGCCCGGATCGCGGTCCCCAGCTCGCCTGCAGTGGAGATACCCCGAACGAAAGCCGGTGGGCCATGCGTTCGAGCGCTCGTGTTGCGTTTGGAAGGGATCCCTCAACACCGAACCAGCCGCAGATTCCGCTCATCTCTGTACCTCTGTAGCATCACGCCCGGAGCCGACAAACTCCAGAGTCAGGTCGGAGAATGTTCCAGTAGTGAGTACAAGGGACGAAACGGTTAGGGCAATAACCGCAAGCTTGAGGACTCGCATCGGGGACTCCTTGAGTGGTGAGTAACTTGAGCAGTCACCTTTTATGCGATAGCGGAACAGAAGTCAATACAAGCCGCAAGGTTGTCTGCGCTTGCTTTCGGCTCCTGTTTTTGTGCATCTTTGCGGCTTCGCAAAAACATGTCTACTTCTCAGAACCAACAAAATGCTATCGCGCGGCGGCCGACCTGGGCGGAAATCGATCTTGAAAACCTTGCAGCGAATTTCAACCGGATTAAGAAGCTTGTCAGTCCGGCGCGCGTGATGGCGGTGGTGAAGGCAAACGCTTATGGTCACGAAGCGGTTGAATGCGCGCGCAGGTTGGTGAATGAAGGCGCGGATTGGTTTGGCGTCGCGTTGCCGGAAGAGGGAATTGAACTGCGCTCGGCAGGAATTGCTCAACCAGTTCTCTGTCTCGCGGGCTTCTGGCCAGGACAAGCCGAACTCTGCATTCAGCAGCGATTGACTCCGGTCGTTTACCGGCTCGATACGATTGAGTCGTTGAATCAGGCAGCCTCGAGCGCAGGAGTCGTGGCGGATGTTCACGTCAAAGTTGATACGGGCATGGGGCGGCTGGGCGTGCGTTACGATCAGTTGAGCGAATTCGCCGGCGCACTAAAGCAGTTTCGCAATGTACGCATCGATGGGTTGATGAGTCATCTCGCTGCGGCTGACGACACTTCATGCGAACCGTTGACTCAAGACCAGATTTGTCGTTTTAACGAGGCGGTGACAGTTTTTCGCGATCGCGGATTTCGTCCGGCGCATCTCCACCTGGCAAATTCGGCAGGCATCTTCAGTCATCGTGACGCATGGGGGAACATGGTCCGACCCGGTGGAGTTTTGTACGGCTTGTGGCGTGATGTTCTTCCGCCCACCACGTCGAACCCGGAATTCTTGGCGGTGATGTCGCTGCATTCGCGAATCAGTTTGTTGAAGTGGGTACCGCCCGGGGAGACGCTTGGCTACGGTTGCACGTTTGAAGCTTCACGAAGGAGTTTGATCGCGACGGTGCCGATCGGATATCACGATGGCTACATGCGCGGGCTTTCAAATCGAGCTCACGTCATTGTGCGCGGCACGTACGCGCCCGTGGTGGGACGAGTGTCAATGGATCTGACGTTGATTGATGTAACGAACGTTCCAGGCGTTGAAGTCGATGATCAGGTCACGTTGTTGGGAGCTAACCGGGAGAACTCCGAGCTTAACATCCCCGCCGAAGATCTCGCACGGATCATTGGAACACTCTCGTACGAGGTGACGTGTGGTGTGTCTGAGCGCGTCCCGCGCGTTTTTGTTTACGCCGAAGGCGTTCGCTAATTTCAGCCCAGAGGTTGGAGCGCAGCGACAACCCTGGGTGGCCATTGTGAAAAATGAATCAACGCTGAAAGCGTTAGGCATGTGCAAGGTAAACCCTTTCAGGGTTGTTAGACTTATTGATGATTATTCCTAGGGTTGTCGCTGCGCTCCAACCCTAGGCTCAAATTAGCCAACGCCTTCGGCGTACTAGTCGATTTCATTGACTCTGCATTGAAGCGTCTACTACTATTCGACTCCCTCGCACGCAATAGATTAATAAAGGAGACTCCCTCAATGACTTACACTGTCAAGCCCGGCGACACTCTCTCGAAAATCGCACAGCGCAATGGCGTCAGCCTGGCCCAGTTGCTACAAGCTAATCCCCAGATAACCAATCCGAACGAGATCAAAGTGGGCCAGGTAATCACCCTACCCAACGGCACAAGCAGCACAGATACTACCAAGCCACTTCCCTCCAACATTGTTCCCAAGCCCGAGACCGATGCTGCGCCCGGCGCACTGGGGCAGGCAATTGCCGACCAGCTCGGAACGTTATCGGCGAAGTACGAAACAGGCGGTCGAGGACCAGGCACGGTTTCAACCGGATCTGGTGATCCGGGCGGCGTTTCTTACGGCTCTTATCAGATGGCTACGAAAATGGGCACCGTAACACGTTTCGTAACTCAGGCGGGATTCCAATGGGCCAGCGACTTCGCGAACCTTCAAGCCGGAACCGCACAATTCACAGCGGTCTGGAAACGAATAGCCGCGGATCAAACCGACGCTTTTCAAAGAGCGCAACACGAGTTCATCAAGAAGACCCATTACGATCCTCTGGCCTCGAAGATATTGACCGACGACAGTCTCGATGTGAACAGTAGAAGTCGTGCTGTGCAAGACGTCGTGTGGTCCACCGCGGTACAGCACGGTGGTGCGACACCGATCGTGCATCGTGCCTGTGCAACTCTGGCCTGCAAGCAGACTGATCCCGAGTACGACGAACAACTGATTCGCGCCGTCTACGCTGAACGTGGAAGAAAGAAAGCCGACGGTAACTTAGCCTATTTCTCAAAGAGTTCTCCAAACGTCCAGGCAGGCGTTGCGAAAAGATTCAAAAACGAGTTGCAGGACGCGCTGGCAATGCTCGCGAAAGACGCCTGATCGATTTAACAATGCCGGACGCAGTCGAGAAGCTCACGGTTGAGGTCAACGATAAAGAGGCAGTGACAGCGCTTCTTTATCCTGCTGCGAAGAAGAACCGCGCCGAGTTGACGATCCTCCTGGGCCACGGAGCAGGCGCAGGCCAGAACAGTGATTTCATGCGACTGTTCGCGAATGGTTTGGCCTTACGCGGATTCGACGTGATGACATTCAACTTCGTCTACATGGAGCAAGGTCGCTCCGTGCCGGATCAGAAGGCAAAGCTGGAGGCCTGTTTCCGCGCCGTGATCGAGTCCGCACTCAAACACAAAAAACTGACGAAGAACCGGTTGATTGTGGGTGGGAAGTCGATGGGCGGAAGAATCGCTTCACAAGTGATGGCCGGCGAAGACATCAGCGAAGTCGCAGGTCTGGTATTTCTTGGTTATCCACTTCACCCTCCCGGGAATCCTGCAAAGCTGCGTGTCGAACATCTCGGACAGATTCGTAAGCCGATGTTGTTTGTGCAAGGCACGCGCGACTCGCTCGGCACGCCGGAGGAGATTCAACCGTTCGTCAAAAGTCTTCGACCTGCGGCGAAGATCTACGCGATCGAAGGTGGCGACCATTCTTTCAAGGCGCCGAAAAAATTTGGCCTCACGCAGGAGCAGGTTTACGAAACCGCGATGGACGAGATCGATCGTTGGGCCAGAGCCCCTTAGCCACAAAAAGGCACAAGCAGACACAAAAAAGCACACTCACAAACAAGGCTGATATGTGATTTTTGCGGCTCTTTTGTGCCTCTTTGTGGCCAGGTCTTAAGGCATTACGAAGTTGT
>Ga0075425_100006375_pt1 | contig 12341 bp, 11 predicted proteins | sample SoiMethybrSBSTD4_FD_75300 | JGI IMG/M metagenome (GOLD analysis project Ga0075425, IMG submission 75300) | Bulk soil microbial communities from a Populus tree surrounding site in Tennessee, USA - Soil MetaG P. TD hybrid SBSTD4 | ecosystem: Environmental > Terrestrial > Soil > Tree plantation...
CCCACCACCACCAGCGCCGCAGGCGCGGCACGCGTTCCTTGCTACTTGCTCGGCCCAACAAACTTGACGCAAAACCTGACCTCTGCTGCCCTACAGTACCGTAATAGTACTAATAACTACTTATTGACTATGGCTAATTTCGGCGTTATAATGCTCCGTGAACTCGCCGCTCCACTCTCGCATTCTGACCTGCCCACTGCAAAGACCGACCCTTTCCCTCCGCTCTTCCCTCACTCTTAAATCTGCAAGTCCTTTATTTAATACTCTGCTATGTTATTCATGTAAGTCCTTTGCTTCCCATACTTATGAAAAACACCGGGGAGGGGGCCTTTCTTTGCCTCATTCCTTCGTTGCTTCCCTACTTTTATGACTCCCCCCCTCGCCCTCATCGCCGAACTCACCCACCGCTGTCCGCTTCACTGTGTCTACTGTTCCAACCCGCACGAACTCACCGCCCGCTCCGAAGAACTCCCCACCGAAGTCTGGTCCCGCGTTTTCGCCGACGCAGCGGAAGCCGGTGTCATGCAGCTCGATCTCACCGGCGGCGAACCCCTCGCTCGTCAAGACCTGACCACGTTCATCCAATCCGCGCGCGCCGCAGGTCTTTATGTCAACCTCATCACGTCCGGCCTGCCTCTCGACGAAAAGCGTCTCGACGAACTCGTTGCCGCCGGGCTCGACCATTTCCAGCTGAGCTTGCAGGGAGCCCTGGAAGATTCCGCCAACGAATTCTCAGGCACCAAATCGCACGCTCAAAAACTCAAAGTGCTCGATTGGCTCAAGTCTCGCCGCGTAGCGGTCACGCTCAACTTCGTTCTCCACCGCAACAATCTCGACCAGCTCGCCGAAATGGTGGCCATCGCGGAAAACTCTTCCGCCTCGCGCATCGAGTTCGCCCACGTCCAGTATTACGGCTGGGCCTTTGCTAACCGCGAATCTCTGCTTCCGACACGCGAACAGCTCATGCAGTCGCTCGACTTCTTCAAGCAAGCCGAAGAGCGCCTACGCGGCAAAATCAAGGTGGAATATGTCGTTCCGGATTACTACGCAAAATTCCCCAAACCCTGTATGGGCGGCTGGGGACGCAAAGCCATGCTCATCACGCCGCGTGGCGATGCCATGCCGTGCCACGCGGCCAGCGTCATTCCTGGCCTGTGCTTCGACAATGTGAAGGAAAAATCGGTTAAGGAAATCTGGGAATCGAGCGAAGCGTTTCAAAAATTCCGCGGCCAAGACTGGATGCAGGAGCCGTGCAAATCCTGCGACCGCCGCACCCAAGACTTCGGTGGCTGCCGCTGCCAGGCCATGCTCATCGCCGGAGATGCCGCTGCTACCGATCCCGTCTGCTCACTCTCTCCGCAGCGCGCGCAGGTTGACGCCATCCTCGCCGCAATTCCTGCGCAACAAGAACACTCCGCTCAGCAAGTCGCGGCACAGCAAACGGCCGCCTTGGTGCAACCGCAATGGCTCTATCGTCCCAACCCCGCCTGAGTCGCCGTAACCTGCTCCGCCGGACGTAAGCGCAACAAGACCCACGCGGCAAACGCCAGGCTCCCGACCAAGCAGACCGCGCCAAAAATCGCCAGCGTGGTCGGAGCTCCGAACCGCTTGGCGAGGCCTCCAGCCAGCAGCGCGCCAATCGGCTGCACGCCCATGAACATCGTCGCGTACACCGCCATCAGCCGCCCACGCAAGTTTTCCGGCGACCGATTCTGCACCGTGGTATTCGTCGCGGCCATCTGCGAAGTCGCGGCGAATCCCACAACGAACAGCACCACGATCGAGAGCCAGAAAACTTTCGATTGCGAAAAAATCACCAGACACACCGAACAGATCAAAGACATCGCCGCAATCCACTTCGCCAAGCCCTTGTACGTCGTGCGCGCCGCGAACTGCAGCGCGCCCAGCACGGCGCCCACTCCCGCGGCGCTCATCAGAAATCCCAACCCGCGCGAACCCGAGTGCAAAACGTCTTTGGCAAAAATCGGCATGAACACCGAATATTGCAGTCCGAAAAGGCTCAGCATGCTCATCAGCAGCAGCGTCGAGCGGATCGGCCGATCGTTCATGGCAAAACGGAATCCGTTCAGCAGACTTTGCAACGGCGACTCACCGGAGTCTTTGCGCTCCTGCGGCTCGATCTTCATCGCCACCAGCGCAACAATAACCGCGAGAAAACTCAAGCCGTTCAGAAAAAAGCACCAGCCTTCACCTATCCAGTGGATTGCAAATCCCGCAATCGCAGGGCCAACAACTCGCGCGCCATTAAAAATGGAGGAGTTCAGCGCGATCGCATTGGGCAAATCTTTCTTGCCGACCATTTGCACAAAAAACGCCTGGCGAATCGGAACATCGAATGCGTTGACAACGCCGACCAGCAGCGTAATGGCGATCAAATGCCACACCTTCACGACGTCGGTCAGCGTAAGTCCCGCCAGGAGGAACGCCAGCAACATCGAGATAGTCTGCGTCGCAATGACGCCGCGATGCCGGCTGTAGCGGTCGCCGACATATCCGCCCACCGACGCCAGCACCAGCATCGGAATCTGGTTCGCAAAACCAAACACCCCGAGCAGCGCCGCCGATCCCGTGAGCCGGTACACCAGCCACAGTTGCGCGGTCGTCTGCATCCACGTTCCGATCAACGAAACGAGCTGCCCCGAAATAAACAGTTGAAAATTGCGATGTTTGAGTGCGCGAAAGCGCGTCGTCACGAAAGAATCTTGCTCCACTAGTTGGATGCGACACGTCCCCGCAAGTCACCGCAACGAGGACGCCACTCCATTATCAGGTGCGAAGCGCCCATAGAGAACAACCAATTTGTCGTTTATCCGTTATGTTTTTCAGTCAGAACAGGTTCACGGATGGACGTATGTCGCCCTCATCCGTTTTCAGTTCTCCGTCGGAAATAAGGTGCTCGTTCTTATCTTGCGGAACACTGAAGACGGAGGACTGACAATGGTTACGGCTCGTTGGAAGGAGCATCGGGAGCACCGCCGACGTGCAGGTGGCTCAGGTCGTGCAGCATGGCGCGGTCTTCATCGCTCATGCCGCGCGTGAAGTTCGGATCAGCGAGGCGGCGGTTGCGCGCGGACTCCGGCATATTCTGCAGCACGCCGAGCTTCTGCTGAATGACCTGCTGGCGCTGCCAGGGCACTTGCCGCCAGCGCGGCATCACGTCGCTCTTGATGTAATCGCGCTGCTGCGGCGTCAGATTACGCCAGGTGTTTTCCTTTTCACGCAGATCGGCGCGCTGCTGCGGTGACATGCGCTCCCACTGATTGAACTGATTGCGAATGCGGTTCTGCTGCTCCGGCGCCAGATTCTGAAACGTTCTGCTGTTCTGCAGAACGCGATCGCGCTGCTGCGGAGTCAAGTCACGCATGCGATCCACAAACGGTTTCTGAGAGCCAACGCCGACTTGCTGCCGCGGCGTCAATCTCGCGCCATTGTTCCGGTCAAAGTTCGGACGGTCGGAGTATCCATTGTTAGGCCGGTCGAATGACTGTCTCGGGCGATTGTTCGGAGCAAAATTTTCCGGCCGGTTTGAACCCGGCGCGCCGGACGGCGGACGGTTATCGTTGCGCTGCGGATTGCGGTCGAATTGCGGCGGATTCTGCCGCGTGTTGGGCCGATCAACACTTCCCGTGCGTGGTTGGTTCTGCACACGATCCGCGTTGCGATTCTGATTCTGCGGCGGATTTTGGCGCGGCGGCCGGTTCGCTCTTGGATTCTGTGCAGCAGGATGGTTGCCGCCGGAATTCGCCTTCGGCGGTGGTGCTTGCTGACGCTGCGGCGGACGATCGGGATGCGCGCTTTGCGCAAACGCAACTCCAGCCGACAGTGCGGAACAGAGCACCGTGAGGAGGATTCCGGATTGGAGCCGCTTGTTCATTCGTATCTTTTTTTGACCGGTTACATATCCTGCTGATCGTCGTCCGCGCTGTTGGTGTCCACCGGAGGAGGCAGCTCCTTCAGCGGCTCAAAATTCGACAGCGTGTCGTGATCTTCCATTACCGAAAGATCCTGCATCATGGCCGTATCGGCCTGATCCGGAGGAATCGGCGGAACAATGTTGTCCGTGCGATAGATCACGAGCACGGTGGCCAGCAAAAGCATGGACGCGGCAAAAGCGATGCGCGGCGACGGACGCAGCGTGGCCCACAACAGGGCCCACCAGCTTGGCTTTACCGGCTCGGCCGCGATGCGCGCGCGAACGCGCACATCGAAGGCCGGCGACGGTTCAATCATCGGAAGCTCATCCAGCAAATCGCTGACCGAGCTGAATTCCGTGGCGCGCACGCGGCAGACGGCGCACCCATCAAGGTGCTTCTGCACCAGGGCGCGCTCGCTTTCGCTCAGCCGCCCGTCCATGTACGCCAGAATCTGGCTTTCCATTCGTTCACAACTCATGACTACCTCTTTCAATCCGTTACTTCGAAACGGCAACTACAAAACTCTTCCCTATCCTGAACTACTTCGTTCCGTGACGCGCAACCAGCGGAGCCAACTCGACGCGCAGCGCTTCGTACGCCCGAAACAGCAACGACTTCAGCGCGCTCTCCGAACAACTCAAAATCTTTGCGATCTCCGCATAGTCGAGCTCCTGATACTTGTGCAGCAGCACCGCCGCGCGCTGTTTTTCCGGCAATTTCTCTATGGCACGGCGAATCATCTTTTTGCGATCCTCTTCGACCAATTCCTGCTCGATCGTCGGGTGCTTGTCCGCAACTTCAAAGGGCTTCTCATCCCCTTCTTCGGCATCTGCGGTCACCGGAGCGTCCATCGAGATTTCCAACTTCTCATGCCGGTGATCGCGAATCGAGTTGAGCGCCAGATTGGTCGCAATCCGGAAGAGCCAGGTCGTGAACTTCGCGCTGGGGACATACTCTTCTCGCGCGCGGTACACGCGAATAAAAACTTCCTGGGCCAGGTCTTCCGCCTGCTCCCGGCTCCGAACCATCCGGTACAGGAAATTGACCAGCGGAGTCCGATAGCGCTGCAAGAGAAGGCCGAATGACCGTTCGTCGCCCGCCTTCACGTCCAGCATCAGTTGGACGTCCGACCTGGTCATTGCGACCACACCGTATCTAACACAAGGAAAGTCATAAAGTTGCGGGCGGCATTTAGCTGGCGTTTAAGAAAGTTCGCGGTGCTAAATCGTCCCAATTGTTTGGCTTACGGACAACTCCTTTTCGCTACTTTAACCCGGGCAGCTGAATTCTTCGGCGACGAAATGGTGGTCCTGATTTTTGGCGCTCAACCGCCCAATAACCTCTGCAAAATCAGCAGGATGGCGACGCCCGAGAAGACCAGAAGGGCCATGCGCCAGTTCGGTTCGCGGTTGATTTCCGGGAGCAGGTCGGTTCCCGCCACGTACAGCGTCACGCCGCCCGCCAACGGCAGGGCGTATTGAAGTTGACCTTCAAAGATGCTGGTGAGGGCAACGCCCAGCAGCGTGGAGCCGCCAAGAGTGGCGGCGGCGCGAATGGCGTTGCTTCGGCTTTGCCCGCTGGCGAGAACCATTGATGCGACGGTGAAGCCTTCCGGAAGCTTGTGCAGAAACACCGCGATGAAGATGACGGCGCCGAGCCAGGTGGAAATGAGGAATCCAGCGGCGATGGCCACGCCGTCGAAGAAGGCGTGAATGCCGAGACCGAGTAGTACGGCGCTGCGGGCGTGGCGGCGTTCGAACTCTTCGTGATGCGTTTCTTCGCCGAAGTGGAAGTGCGGGGCGATCGTGTGTTCGAACAAGTGGATCAGAAAGAAGCCGATCAGAACATATAAGAAAGCATGTTGCCCGGCGAGGTGGACGGATTCGGGAAGAATTTCAACGAAGACTACAGCCAGCATGTAGCCGGAACCGAGCGCGAGGAAGTACTGCAGATATTGGCGCGGCCATTCTTTTCGCACGACGAAATATCCGCCGAGGAGATTGCCCGCGGCTGCAACAAGGCCGAGGACGGCGGCGAGGACGGTGCGGAGGAGTTCGCCGCTGTTCATCGGCGGAATGGGAAGAGACAGGTGCAAGATATCAAGCATAAGGTGCAGATTTCAGGTCGGAGAATTGTACGGGTTTCGGGGCGCGTTGTCAGTTTTGCACCAACGAAAAAAGTCAGGTGCCGGCAGCTCTGAGTTCCTTCGCCGGCACTTCGTTTGCCTCAGCATGGCGAGAAAGTCGGTCTAGCCGGAGTGGCGGAAGAGGACGACGTCGCCTTCCTGGACGATGTAGTCCTTGCCTTCGAGGCGGACCTGGGCTTTTTCGCGTGCGGCGCCGAGGCTGCCTGCGGCGAGCAGATCGTCCCAGAGGACGACTTCAGCGCGGATGAACCCTTTTTCGATGTCGCTGTGGATAGCGCCGGCGGCTTTGACGGCGTTGGTGCCTTTGTGAATGGTCCAAGCGCGAACTTCAGGCTCGCCTGCTGTGAAGAAGGAGGTGAGACCCATCAGATCGTACGTCGCGCGAATGAGGCGATTGAGGCCAGGCTCTTTGAGACCGTAGGAAGCAAGGAGTTCACCGGCTTCTTTGTCGTCCATCTCGGCAAGTTCGGCTTCCAGGCGACCGCAGACGGGAACGACGGCCGTGTTCGGCCGGCCCTGGAGTGCGCTGAGTTTGTGCCGTTCGACGGCGGTGTCGAGTTGGCCGGCTTCGTCGTCGCCGAGATTGAGAACGTAGAGCATCGGGCGCTGCGAGAGAAAGAGGAAACCGCCGATGGGTTTGCGTTCTTCGGCTGTCAGCGAAAGCTCGCGGAGGGGGTTTTCGGCTTCGAGATGCGCCTTGCATTTATCGAGGACGATTTTTTCGAGTTCGAGCTGCTTGTCGGCTTTTTTCTTGAGGTCTTTTTCGAGACGTTCGAGGCGCTTGGCGATTTGCTCGTGGTCAGAAAGGATGAGTTCTAGATCCAGATTGGTGGCATCGCGCAGCGGGTCGATGGTGCCTTCGGAGTGTGGGACTCTGGGATCGTCAAAGACGCGGATAACATGGGCAATGCAATCCACTTCGCGGAGAGACGCAAGCGATTCACGCATGCGCTCTTTCTGCATGCCGCCGAGGTCGACGTAGCGGACGGTGGCGTAGGTGATTTTCTTCGGATTGTAGAGAGTGGCGAGCTGGGCCAGACGCGGCTCCGGTACTTTGGCTACACCCACGCGCGTGTCTTGGCCACCCTTGGTGGTGTCGACGTGCGTCTTTGTAAGGATTTGGAAGAGCGTGGTCTTGCCGACGCTAGGTAGTCCGATAATTCCTGTTTGCATTCGGTTGGAGTCCTGGTCTACAGGGAAAATTCAATTCGCGTAAACGAGAAATTTTAGCATAACGGATTTGAGTTGTTTGCTGCCGCACCTAACGGCGCCAAGAGCAAGCGGCAGCACGGCTGCCGCACTCCAAACGCGGTTGCGCTATTATTTTTTGGCTATGACGAACATTGAACTTCCGTTTGATTTGGCGGCGGCGACGGCGCACTTGTCGGCAAGCGATCCGTGTTTGGCAAAGCTGATCGATGAGCTGCTGCCGTTCGAGCCGGAAATTGACCACACGCAGTCTCCGTATGAGGCGCTGATGGAAGCGATTGTGTATCAGTCCATTTCGGGGAAAGCGGCCGCGACGATTTTTGCCCGGGTCAAGGCTCTGAGCGGCGCTAGCCGTGGCGAGGCGCTCGCTAGGGATGGCCGGGTGCCGAGTCCCGAGGAAGTCCTGCAGCTGAGTAAACAGAAACTACGTAAGGCAGGACTCTCTGGCGCAAAGATCTTGTCCATGAAAGATCTGGCGCAGAAGACGATTGATGGGATTGTACCTACTCATGACGAGGCACTGAAGCTTTCGGATGAAGAGCTAGTGGAGCGCCTGGATTCGGTGCGCGGCATTGGGCGCTGGACGGTGGAGATGTTCCTTATTTTCCGGCTGGGACGGCCGGATGTGTTGCCGATTCATGATTTGGGAGTGCAAAAGGGCTGGTCCGTGGCGTACCGCAAAAAGCATAAGCCGCGGCCGAAAGAGTTGTTGAAGTTTGGCGAACGGTGGCGGCCGTATCGCACCGTAGCGTCGTGGTACATGTGGCGGGCGTTTGAGAAGGCGGGGTACGCGGCGACGAACAAGATCAAGAAGCCGCGGGCGAAACGGAAAGTTCGGGTGAAGATTAGGCGGGTGAAAGTTTTGCTGCGAAAAAACGCCCAGAAAAAGAAATAGCCACGGGACAAGTTCCCGCGAGGTCTACTCTGGGATCCTTCGTCGACGCTGCGCTGGCCTCAGGATGGCGACCCTACGCTTGCTTTTACGAGGAGTCACCACAAGACTGACAGTCGCAGCGCGATTTCAGTGAGCGGTTTCGCGGACGAATAGATAGAGAGCGAGGAAGCCAGCCAGGAGAACGCCGCTTTCGAGGCCAACCGAGACGCGGTGCAGGCGAGAGAATTCGGCGAGCAGGGGATTGTCTGCAGCGGTGGCCTGAATGGAGCCCATCTGCACGCGCAGCGCGGCCAGTTTGGGGCTTACTGCGAGCTGCGAAATCGTAGTCAGCACAACCATCGGCAAGATGCAGAGCGCGGCCGGAGCTGCGAGGCTTGGCAGACTGCGCGTTCGGACTACGCGAAACAACAAAATCAGAAAGCCACACATGATTCCTAACATGTGCATGCGAGTGAGGGAATAGCCGACGATGGCGCCGGCCTGGTCGCGGCTGGCAAGGACGGAAAATGCTCCCGGCGCGACCACAAAGCTGAGAAAAATGTCGCTACCGAGCCAGATGCTCAGACCTAGAAACTCCAGCGCACGAAGGACGGTGGACATGGCTGCGATTGGCTAGAATAACAGAGCAGGAAAAAGTGGTGGGCGATAAAGGACTTGAACCTTTGACCTCTCGCGTGTGAGGCGAGCGCTCTAACCACTGAGCTAATCGCCCGTCGAAACGGGTGGACTGCCTCGCAAGCAGCAACAAAAAACGGAAGCAAAGGCAGTTCTTCATTTGTAGCAGGATTGCCCGGGGTTTTCAACCAATGCCGACCACAACCTCTCAAGTGGTTTCGCAGCTGCAGCGCTCGATTGCGCGAGCCATTTATGGCAAAGAAGAAGCGATTCAGCTCGCGCTGATCACGCTGCTGGCGCGCGGGCATCTGCTGATTGAAGACGTGCCGGGCGTGGGAAAAACGACGCTGGCGCAGGCGCTGGCGAAATCATTCCATTGCAGCTTTCAGCGCGTGCAGTTCACTTCGGATTTGCTGCCGAGCGATGTGCTGGGGGTGAGCGTGTACCAGCCCAATTCGAATGAGTTTGAGTTTCGTCCCGGACCTTTGTTTGCGAACGTGGTGCTGGCAGATGAAATCAATCGCACGACGCCACGCACACAGTCGGCGCTGCTGGAAGCGATGAACGAAGCGCAGATTACGGTTGATGGAAAAACGTATCCTCTGCCGCAGCCGTTCCTGGTGATTGCGACGCAGAATCCGATCGAACACCACGGAACGTATCCGCTGCCAGAATCGCAGCTCGACCGCTTCCTGATGCGGATCAAGATGGGCTATCCGTCGCCGGAGACGGAGCGCGAAATTTTGCGGCGGCGAGCCTTTGATAATCCGATCGAAAAGTTTGAACCGGTAGCCGACGTAAACGAAGTGCTGGCGATGCAGGAAGCGGTGACACACGTCAAAGTGGATGCGAGCTTGCATGACTATGCGCTGGACATAGTGAACCGTACGCGTACCTCGGATCAGCTGGCGCTTGGCGTAAGTCCGCGCGGGACGCTGATGCTGCAACGCGCGGCGCAGGCACGGGCATTTCTGGATGGGCGCGACTATTGCGTGCCGGACGACTTCAAGCAGTTGGCGGTGGCGGTGTTCGCTCACCGCGTGGTGGCCAGCGCGCGGCATGCTTCGCTGCAAAGGAAGTCGGAAACGACAGAAGCGGCGCTGCGGGAGATTGTGGAGTCGGTGCGGGTGCCGGTGTAGCTTCGCACGGCAGGCAGCAATTCGCGCAGACTGAAGTCTGTGCCACCCTAGTTTCATGAGCCAGTCTAGTTCTCTTCTCGCGCAACTTTGGGCCAAGGCCGATACGCCCGGCGTGCGTGCTTTTTTTCTTTCGATTTTGGCTTTGGCAGTGGCGCTGCTGCTGGCAGTGTATTCGGGCGCCGCCGCGGAGCTGGGTAACATTGCCGTGGCGGCAAGCTCGGCGTTGTTCGCGCTGGCGATTGCAGGGTGGGTCGCTGTAACCATGGTGCCGACTCTTGCCAAGCGCACACCGCTACGCTGGATCGGCTATCGTATGGAGTACCGCATCAGCCGGGCGGGATGGTTTTATATCGGCGCGACGTTGCTGGTGGCGCTGGCGGCGCTGAACACCGGCAACAATTTGCTGTTTCTGATTCTGGCCTGTCTGATCTCCGTGATCCTGATGTCGGGGATTCTCTCTTCGATTTCGCTGGCGGGCGTGGAACTGCGGATCGGGCTGCCCGAACACATCTTTGCGGGCCAGACGGTTCGCGCGAATGTCGAACTCCACAACGAAAAGTTGATGTTTCCTTCGTTTGCGCTGCGTGTGGAGGCGGCGGTGCCGAAAGGCGCATCGGCCGCGGCAGTGCTGGAGAAGCCGGTGTTTTACCCGTTTTTGCCGCGGCAGGAACGGGTAAAGCAAAGTGTGCCGGTGACTTTCCTGCGGCGTGGGCTGCACGTGCAAGATTCGTTTCGAATCGTGACGCGGTTCCCGTTTGGATTTTTGCAGAAGACGCGGCGCGTGGCGCTGAAGTCGGAGGCGCTGGTGTATCCGTCGGTGGAGACCAGTTCAGAGCTGACCGACATGTTCCCGGGAATCGAGGGGAGCATCGAAAGCCACAGCAAGGGCCGCGGGCATGATTTGCACGCATTACGCGAGTATGTGCCCACGGACAGCGTGCGGCATGTGCACTGGAAAGCTTCGGCGCGAATGGGCGCGTTGATGGTGCGGGAGTTTGCGCGCGAAGATGACCACCGTGTACTGCTAGTGCTCGATCCTTACTCCGGCAGCGCGGAAACCGGCAACACGGAGAAAGCTGCGGAACGTTTCGAACGCGCGGTGAACCTCTGCGCGGGAGTTGCATGGCACTTTTATGAGCGCAACGCGCAACTGGAATTTCGTGGAGCCGGAATCGCGACGCGGCTGGCACCGGCGGAAGAAAGCATTTTTACGATCTTGCGATACCTGGCCGTGGCTGAACCGGAAAAGCCGGGTGACGAGGGTTTGCTGCTGCAGGAGCTTGCGGCGTCGCCAGATTTGTTCAAGTTGATCGTGACCAGCCGTCCGCGCGGGACGATTGCGGCCGATTTGTGGCACTCTTCCTATGTGGTCTTCCTGGAGTCGCTCGAGGAACGCAGCGGCCGTCCTTAGGTGCGTGTGAAAGAAGAACAATTAAAGGAGTTCCGGGCTGCGCTGTTGGCGTGGTTCGCGCAATTTCAGCGCGACTTGCCGTGGCGGCGTTCGCGCGATCCGTATCGGATTTGGATTTCGGAGATCATGCTGCAGCAGACACGAGTCGCCGCCGTGATTCCTTACTACGAGAGGTTCTTGGAGCGATTTCCGAGCGTCCATGCGCTGGCTGCGGCGCCGGAAGAAGAAGTGCTTCGCATGTGGTCGGGGCTCGGCTACTACAGCCGAGCGCGGAATCTGCAACAGGCGGCGAAGCAAATTGTGGCCAGGCACGGTGGGGAATTCCCGCGAACGAAGACGGAAGTGCTTGAACTGGCCGGAATCGGCGAGTACACGGCGGCGGCGATCCTGAGCATTGCGTTCGGCGAAAGGTTGGCGGTTCTGGACGGAAATGTCGCGCGCGTGCTGGCCCGGCTGGATGCGGTGCGCGGCGATTTGCGTGGGCCGGGGCGCTGGCGTTCGCTACAGAATCGTGCGGATGTGTTGCTGGATGGCGGAGCAGCGGGCGACTGGAACCAGGCCATGATGGAGTTGGGCGCAACACTGTGTACGCCGCGTTCGCCGCAGTGTTTGCTTTGCTCGGTGCGGCAGTTTTGCGAAGCGAGCAAACTGGGAATTGCGCAGGAACTGCCGCAGAAACGCAAGAAGCGGGCTGAGGTTTCGGTTCGATTGGCTGTGGCCGTGTTGCTCGACACGGGTGGCAATTCGCTGCTGCTTCCGCCTCCCGCTTCGCAGAAAAATCCCGCGGAGGACCATGTGCCGTCACTGGTGGCAAAGTTGTGGCACTTCCCCACGGTGTCAGCGAATGGAAGTGGAGCCACCTCGTTGCGGCAATTGTTGATGAAGCAATTCAAAATGAAGAATCTGGACACGGCGATGTTCGAACCGTTGTCGAAAGTGCGGCACACCGTCACCTATCGCAAAATCGAAGTGGCGCCATTTCTGATTCGAG
>Ga0075425_100006376_pt1 | contig 12339 bp, 9 predicted proteins | sample SoiMethybrSBSTD4_FD_75300 | JGI IMG/M metagenome (GOLD analysis project Ga0075425, IMG submission 75300) | Bulk soil microbial communities from a Populus tree surrounding site in Tennessee, USA - Soil MetaG P. TD hybrid SBSTD4 | ecosystem: Environmental > Terrestrial > Soil > Tree plantation...
TCAGGTCGACGATCACGCGGCGCTGCAGGCTCATGCCCGAGTAGATGTACTGCGGATGCGGCCGCGCCACGCCGTCCTTGATCAGTGGAAAGCGCTGGGCCGCGTGGACGAGCGCGTCGAAGGCGGCGCACTGCGCGGCGATCTCGCCGCCGAGCTGCGCCTGCACGGGCGCCTGGCCCTCGACGCTGTGCAGCTCGACGAGCTTCATGGCCAGGCCGGCCAGGAACTCGAGCTTCACGCCGAACCGGACCAGCGACTGGAAGTTGGCGAGCGTGTGCGACGGCGTGTCGTGGAACTGGCCGTTGACGAGGTCCACGTTGCGGTCGATGAAGACGTGCTCCCAGGGCACGAAGACGTCGTCGAGGACGACCGTCGCGTCCACCTCGTCGAAGCGCGACGAGAGCGGATAGTCGTAGACGCTGGTCGCGAGCGTGGCGAACGGCCGGCGCGGGTAGAGCCGCAGGCCCTCGGCGCCGATCGGTACCACGACGCAGATCGCGTAGTCGTCGTCGCCCCTGGCCAGCGGGGTGATGTACGAGAGGAAGAGCCAGTCGGACATGGCCGCGGAGGTCGCGATGGCCTGGCAGCCGCGGACCACGATCCCGCCGTCCCGCTCGCGGACGACACCGGGATAGAGAAACGGCTCGGGTTGGCGGTGGGCGGGCTGCGAGCGGTCGATCTGCGGCGGCACGATGGCGTACGAGAGATAGAGATCCTCGGCGCGCGCCCGCTCGTAGAACCGCCGGACGTTGTCGGCGAAACGCTGGCCGCCCCGGGCGAAGAACTGCGGCGCGGAGGCGAACGCGGTGATCACGCACGCCACGTGGTCCGGCGTGCGCCCCATGAGGCCGTACGATGCCTCGGCCCAGAAGCGATGCACGCGCCGGCGCGCCTCCAGGTCCTCCGCCGTGCGCGGGATCAGCCACATCGTGCCGTGACGCTCGCCCGTGGTCGGATCGACGCAGGTGGTGATCGACCGGGCGTCGTCGGCTCGGGCGGCGTCGTACCGATCGGCGATGCGCCGGATCGGCTCCACGAACGCCGGATGCTTGGTGACATCCGCGACACGCTCGCCGTCGAGATAGACCACCCGCCCATCCCGAAGACTCTCGACGTACTGATCGCCTCGCCGCATGAGCGCGCTCGGCCTAGAACGGAACTTCGGTTCGTTCGTCCTTGACCCGCCTCGCTTTATGATCCCAGCGAGGGAGGTCGCCCGGCTGCGTGACCTCGACGGCGGCGCGGATCCCGAGGCCCACGCGCAGCGTCTCCTCGAGTGTCCGCTGCATGCCGTGCCGGTCGTCGGCGCCGAGCCGCGGCGAGGGATCGACGCGGACGACGATCTCATCGAGCCCCTCGACGCGACGGAAGACGATCTGGAACTCGTCGACGCCCGCGTGGCCGCGGACCAGCTCCTCGATCCGCCGCGGATAGACGATGACGCCGCGGATCTTCTTCATGTCGTCGAGGCGCGCCAGCACGCCGCCCTCGAGGCCGACCAGCGTGCGGCCGCAGGGGCACGAGCGATCGGCGAGCTGCACAAGGTCGCGCGTCCGGTAGCGGAGCAGCGGCATGGCCTGGCGATAGAGGCTCGTGAACACGAGCTCCCCTCGCTCCCCGGGCGCCACCGGACGGTCGTGCTCGTCGAGGATCTCCGGATAGCAGTAGTCCTCGTGGACGTGGGTGATCCCCGAGCGGGCCTCGCACTCGAAGCCCCACGCGGCGATCTCCGTCAGGCCCGGCAGGTCGAAGGCCTTCGCGCCGAACGCGGTCTCGATCCGCTCACGGGTGGCGGGAATGGAGGCGCCCGGCTCGCCCGTGTGCCACGTGATCCGGATGCGCGTCTCCTTCGCGAGATCGATGCCCTTGCGGGCCGCCTGCTCGGCGATGAACAGCGCGTACGACGGCGTGCAGCCGAGCACGGTGATCGGATAGGTGCACAGCGCGTCGATCCGCTGATCCGTCGACAGCCCGCCCGCGGGAAACACGAGGCAGCCCAGATCTTGGGCCGCGTAGAACCCGGACCAGTAGCCGATCCACGGGCCGTACGAGAACGCCGCCATCACCATGTCGTGACGGCGCACGCCGAAGGCGTAGAGCGAGCGCGCGTACGAGTGATAGAAGCCGTACCAGTCCTCCTCCGTGTCGAGGAACGCCAGCGGGCGCCCGGTCGTCGCGGAGGTCATGTGCACGCGCAGGCACTGCTCGAACGGCACCGCGAGGAGCGTGCCCCAGAGCGGATGGTCGGCCTGGTCCTGCTTGAGCTCGTCCTTGGTCGTGAACGGCAGCGACGGCAAATCGTCCAGGCGGGCGATCTGGATCGGCTTGATCCCGGCGTCGTCGAACTTCTTCCGGTAGAACGGGCTCGCCAGGTACGCGTGCCGGACCTGCTCGCGGAGCTTCCGCTCCTGGAGCGCGGTGAGGACAGCGCGCGGCGCGGTCTCGAACTCGGCCTCGAGATACGCGCTCAAGATTTCTTCAGAACCGGCGCGGCGGCCGCGACCGCCTTGATGATGCCATGGTAGCCGGTGCAGCGGCACAGCACGGCGGAGATGCCCTCGCGGATCTCCTGCTCGCTGGGCTGGGGATTGGTGCGCAGGAAGTCGAGCGCGGTCAGGAGCATGCCGGGCGTGCAGAACCCGCACTGAAGTCCATGATGCTCGCGAAATGCCTCCTGCAGCGGATGGAGCTGCCCGTCGCGCGCGAGCCCCTCCACCGTCGTGAGCTGCGCCCCGTCGGCCTGCACGGCCAGCATGAGACACGAGCGCATCGCCTCGCCGTCGACGAGGATGGTGCACGCGCCGCAGATCCCGTGCTCGCAGCCGACGTGCGTGCCGGTGAGCCCGAGATCCTCCCTCACGAAGTCGACGAGGAGCTTGCGCGGGGGACAGCGCCCCTCGTGCGGTACGCCGTTGACGGTCAGCCTGACGTGCGCGAGCTCGCCGCTATCCACCGGTCGCCTGCGTGAGCGCGCGCTTGATCGCGCGCTGGGTGAGGACACCGGCCAGATGGCGGCGGTAGTCGGCCGAGGCATGGATGTCGGAGTCCGGGTTCACGAGCTCCGAGGCGCGGCGGCCCGCCGCCTCGATGGCCGCATCGCCAAAGCCGTCGCGCTCGAGGATCTCCTCGGCCGCGCGCAGCCGGAGCGGCACGGGCCCTGCGCCCGACGTGGCCAGCCGCGCCATCGTACAGCGTTCGCCCTGCCGCGCGATCACGGCGGCAATCCCGACCAGCGCGAAGTCGCCGTGACGTCGCGCCAGCTCCTCGAACGCGTACCCGGCGCCGGCGGGCGGAGCGGGCAGGCGTACCTCGGTGAGGATCTCGTCGGCCGCCAGGCTCGTCGTCAGGTAGGTCTGGAAGAGCTCGCTGCCCGCGATGGTGCGCTCGCCCTTGGGGCCGCGCGCGACGACCGAGCCGCCCAGCGCGGTCAGCACCGTCGGGTACTCGGCGGAGGGATCCGCGTGGGCCAGGCTGCCGCCGATGGTCCCCCGGGAGCGGATCGGCAGGTGGCCGACCCAGCGCGTGGCCTCGGTGAGCAGCGGGACGCGCTCGGCGATCGCCGGCGAGAATTCGATGGTCCGCTGGCGAGTCATCGCGCCTATCCTTACGGTGAGCACGCCCTCCGTCGTGGGTGGCCTGCCGTGGGCGGGACCTGGTTCCGCAATGTTCTCGGCGCGGATGTAGGCGAGCGCGGGGATCCGGTTGATGTCGATGAGCGCGGCCGGGCGGCTCAGGCGGAAGTTCAGCAGCGGGACGAGGCTCTGCCCTCCCGCGAGGATCTTGGCCTCGCCGCCGTAGCGCGTGAGCAGCGCCAGCGCCTCGTCGACGCTCGCCGGGGCCCAGTAATCGAACTTGGCGGGCTTCACGGTCTCTTCGCCTCGCGGATCAGCCGCCAGAGCCGGCTGGGGGTGATGGGAAGCTCCGTGATGCGAACGCCGATCGGGGCGAGCGCATCGCTCACGGCGTTGGCCAGCACGGCCGGCACGGTCATCGAGCTCGACTCGCCGAGACCCTTGGACCCGAGCGTCGTGAGCGGCGAGGGCGAGACTACGTGCGCGATGTCGATCTCCGGCGCCTCGCTGGCCGTCGGCACGAGGTAATCCATGAACGTCCCGGTCAGCAGCTGACCGTCCTCGTCGTACGCGAGCTCCTCGAGCAGCGCGCCGCCCAGGCCGTGGAGCGCGCCGCCGTAGATCTGCCCCTCCGCGATCATCGGGTTGATGATCGTCCCGGCGTCGTGGACGGTGACGTAGCGGAGGATCCGGATCTGCGCCGTTGCGGGATCGACTTCCACCGCCATGACCTCGGCGATGAAGCCGTAGGTGTTCGACGAGTTCACGCGGTCCTCGGCGTCGACGGCCTGGGAAACGGTGAAGCCGAACACCGCGGTCGCCTGGAGCGCGGGCTCCATGCCGTCGGGCAACGACTGCGTGTGCCAGTGGGCCCGGCCGGCGAGATCCTTGATCGAGTACGACGGCCCCTTGCCCGTCCGGAAGCGGACCGCGCCGTCGCGGAACTCGAGCGCCTCGGGGGAAGCTTCCATCAGGTGCGCGGCGTACTCCACGAGCTTGGCCTTGAGCTTGCGCGCGGCGAGCGCGGCGGCGCTCGTGCCGACGGAGCCGAAGCGGCTCGAGTACGTCCCCGACGAGATCGACCACACGCGCGTGAACGTGTCCATCTCGTCGACGACCGTCACGTCGCGCGGGGTGACGCCGAGCTCGTCCGCCATGATCTGCGACACGACCGTCTGGTGCCCCTGCCCCTGGGGCGTCGTGCCCATGACGACGGTGACGCGGCCGAGAGGATCGATCTTGACCGTGGCGGAATCCACCGCGCCGGACTTGGGCAGATACTCCGGCTTGGCCCGGAACTGCGGATCGAGCGCGGTGGCCACGTAGCCCATGTTCGACACGGAGGGATCGACGGCCAGCGCCAGCCCGATGCCGACGTAGCGCCCGGCCGCGCGCGCGCGATCACGCTCGCGCTTGAGCTCGTCGTAGCGCGCGATCTCGAGCGCCTTGTCGAAAGCGGCGGCGTAGTCCCCGCTGTCGTAGAGCCCGCCCGTCGGCGTCCGGTAGGGAAACGCCTCGGCCGGGATCAGGTTGCGGCGTCGCACCTCGGCCGGATCGAGGCCGACGCGGTCGGCCAGCCGGTCCATCATGCCCTCTGTCTCGAAGTACAGATGGCCGCACGCGTAGCCGCGGTTGGGGCCGGTGAGGCTCTTGTTGGTCATGACGACGGAGGCGTCCACCTCGAGGTTCTGGAACCGGTATGGACCGACGAAGTTACCGATGGGACGGAAGCTGCAGCCCGGCTCGGGGCTCCGGATGTAGCCGCCCACGTTGTCGAGCCAGCGATAGCGCATGCCGAGCACGGTGCCGTCGCGGCGCGCGGCGAGCTCACGGTCGGCGATGCGGTCCGTACCGCTCGACGAGGCGAGCAGGTGCTCGCGGCGGTCCTCGATCCACTTCACGGCGCTGGCGCCGGTCTTCATGGCGCAGAGACCGATCAGCGCGATGTACGGATAGATGCTCGACTTGATCCCGAAGCTGCCGCCGATGTCGGGCGGCACGATGAACCGCAGACGGTTCTCGGGCAGACCGAGCACGCGCGCCGTCAGCGGATGCATGATGAACGGCCCCATGAAGTTCGACCACACCGTCAGGATCCCGTCGAGCGGATCCCAGCGCGCGATGATCCCGTACGTCTCGATCGGCGTCGAGCCGTACTTGGGAAACCGGAAGCGCTCGCGGATGACGACGTCGGCCTCGGCGAACGCGCGATCGGGATCGCCGTAGACGAGCCGCCGGTGGCCCGCGAGATTCGATCCCACGGCCTCGTGCAGGATCGGCGCGTCGGAAGCGAGCGCGCGCTCGGGGTCGGTCACCACGGGCAGCGGCTCGTAATCGACCCTCACCGCATCGGCGGCGTCCTCGGCCAGATAGCGATCGCGGGCGATGACGACGGCGACCGGCTCGCCGACGAACCGCGCCCTGTCGGTGGCGGCGCAGTAATAGTGGACGGGCGCGGTCACGCCCACCGAAAATGGCTTCGTCGACTTCGCCACGTCCTCGCCGGTGACGACGCCGACGACGCCCGGCCTCGCCAGCGCGTCGGCGACGTCGTAGCCGAGGATGCGCGCGTGCGCGTGCGGTGAGCGCACGATCGCGGCGTGGCAGACGTTGGCGACGGGCGGGTGATCGTCGATGAAGGTCCCGCGTCCCGTCAGGAGCCGCGCGTCCTCGACGCGCTTGATCGGCTGGCCGATCCAGCTCGTGGCGGGAGCGGAATTGCCTGGCAAAGTGCGGACAATCTCATCACCCGCCTCAGACCTTGTCAAGCGCAGGGCGCTGAAAAGACCATCAACCATCTGCGCGCCCTGCCCGCTTAGTCTACCGACCTGCTAACCGAAACCCATCACGGGGTCCCACGACAACGGCGTGACGCGATACCGCGGTGCTTTCTCGTTCACCGGGACCTCGAAGTAGACGTGGGACCCGGGGGTGACGTAGCCGCTGACAAAGCCGATGTAGCTCGCGGTCACGCCGCCCGCCGAGTCGAGCGCCTCGACACGAAGCCGGAGGTTGCGCACGGCATAGCCCCACTGATTCGTGACGTATCCGCTCACGATCGGCTTGCCACCTCGCTCGTCCGGTTGCCACTCGAGCTTGAAATAGCTGTCCGTGCCATAGGTGCCATAGTTCACGGCGCTCTGCGAGCCGGCCGCGGGTGTCGAGGCGCTCTGCATCGCGCCCGGTGACGCGCACGCCCCCGTCAGCATCGACACCACGGCGAGGACCACCACCCACCTCGGCGTTTCGCCCATTGCCCCCTCCTCGTGTCCCTCGTCGCCGCTCGTTCACCGCACAGTACGTCACCGCCGCGGACGCCGTCCACTTGACTCGACTCGGGGGCCTCACTACTCTGACAGCGATCGCACTCTGACCAGTCGAGGGCGCCATGCCGGAGATCAGCGACTACGCGTCGGCCTATTACTCGATGACGTGGGAAGGACCCCGGGGATATCCCGAGGATGCCAACGCGGGCCGCTGCTACATCACCGGGATGCTCGGCATGCTCCGGTACCATGGAGAGCCCGACGTCCTGTTCGCGGACGGAACCAGCGGCGACGGGTTTTCGTTCCGCTGGTCTCCCGCCTGGGGCGCGCCCGCATTCAACGGCGGCACCGGCCCCTTCCACGAGCTCTGGGAGTACACGCCGAGAGCGCTGGGCTTTCGCGGTCACTGGGAGCAGGATCCCGACGACGGCTGGGACGAAGCGTGGGACAGGCTCCGCGGCCTCATCGATCGCGGCCTTCCCGTCCAGGTCGGCACCCACTATAGCCTGATCCTGCCGTACGGCGCGCGGACGTCGCCGCGCCTCGCCCACATGCTGCGCGTGCTGCCGCCGGGTCCGGGCTTCGGTCACCACGTCATCGTCGCTGGGTACGACCTCGCGTGCGACACTGTCCTGATCTACGAGCCCAACGACGTGCTGCCGCACGCGCGCTACGAATGTCCGATCCCCGTCTTCCGGCGGGCGTGGGAGGAAGCGGCGCAGCGCGAGGGCGGACACTACAGCGCGTGGCCCAATCACCGCGGCTGGAACGGCGAGTGGAGTCTCCACGACGGCTACGGCCCCTATCAGATGATGTGGGTCGAGCCAGGCCGCGATCCAGCGTGGGACATCGCGGCGTCGATCCGGGACAGCTTCCGCCGCAATCTCAAGATCCTGCGCGGCGAGTATCCCAAGCCTTACGCGACGTTTGCGAATCAGTGGATGATCCCGCACATCGAGACCGGTGCGCCGGGCATGGCCCGCTGTGCCGAGGCCGTGCGCGCCGGCAAGGTGCCGGATGCGCTCCAGCCCGACGGCAAGACGCGGAAGATGTTCAGCGAGATCCAGATCCCGAACCACGGCGTGCTCGGCCGCGTCGGCGCCGCCGGCTATCTCGACCGTGTGGCGCGCGAGCTCTCGGCGCGCGGGCTCGACGGCCGTCTGGTCGCGGAGGCGGCGGCGCGGATGCGCGAGTCGTCTGCTCTCTTCCGCAAGCTCCGTTACGAGGACACCCTGCCCACGGCCGGCGATGTCCTCGGCCGCATCGCCGACGTGGAGCTCGACGCCCTCGATCTCATGGAGCGCGCGTGGCCCGAGGTGCGGGCGCTCGGAAGTGGTAAAGGGCGGGACGAGCGCGTATACTGACCGCGTCTGGCTCGATCGAGGATCACTCGCGACCCTCCTCCTTCTCAGACCGCGTTTCCCGGCCACTTCCGCTTCGTGGGGCGTGCATGAATGAATTCGCGGAAGACTGACCGGGCCCAGATGCGCCCTCACGAGGAAGTCGCTCCATGTCCTTCACCGCTTTCAACCTCCATCCCGACCTGCTCCGTGCCGTCGAGGCGCTGAGGTTCACCGCCCCGACGGCCATTCAGCGCGACGCGATCCCGCCGGCGTGTCGCGGCCGCGACGTGCTCGCCTGCGCCATGACGGGCAGCGGCAAGACGGCGGCGTTCCTGCTGCCGATCCTGCAACGGCTGATCGGCAAGCCTCGCGGCGTGACGCGGGCGCTCGTGCTCGCGCCCACGCGCGAGCTGGCCGCTCAGATCGACGAGCACCGCCAGCAGCTCTCGCGCTTCACGCGGGCCACCGGTGCGCCGGTGTTCGGCGGCGTCGCCATGCCGCCACAAGAGGCGGCATTCCGCCGCGGCGTCGACATCGTCGTCGCCACGCCCGGCCGGCTCATGGACCATTTCCAGTATCCGTACGCGCGGCTGGCCGGGCTCGAGGTCCTGGTCCTCGACGAGGCCGACCGCATGCTCGACATGGGCTTCCTGCCGGACATCCGACGGATCCTGCGCGCGCTGCCCACGTCCGGCCGGCAGACGCTGCTCTTCTCGGCCACGCTGCCGCCGGTCATCGGCGCGCTCGCCCGGGAGATGCTGCACGATCCCGCGATGATCAACGTCGAGCGGCCGAGCGCGCCGGCCGTCGGCATCAGCCACGCCGCCTATCCGGTGGCGCCCGAGCTGAAGCTGCCGCTGTTGCTGGAGCTCCTGCGCCAGCCCGGCGTGCGGAGCGCGCTGGTGTTCACGCGTACCAAGCACCGCGCCAACCGCCTCGCCGACGGCCTGAGCCGGCACGGCGTGGCCGCCGCGCGCATCCACGGCAACCGTACCCAGGCGCAGCGGACGCGCGCGCTCGAGGCCTTCAAGCGAGGGACGGCGCGCATCCTCGTCGCCACCGACATCGCCGCGCGGGGGATCGACGTCACGGGGCTCAGTCACGTGGTGAACTTCGACGTGCCGAAGCTCGCGGACGACTACATCCACCGCTCCGGACGTACGGCGCGGGCGCAGGCGGTCGGCGACGCCGTGACGTTCGTCTCGCCGGACGAGGAAGGCGATTTCCGCGCGATCGAGCGGGCGGTGGGCCGCCGGATCGAGCGGATTACCCTGCCCCAGTTCGACTACACGGCACGGCCGGCGGAGCGCCTCGAGGTGCCGCTGGCGCAGCGGATCGCCGAGATCCGGGCGCGCAAGGCCGACGAGCGTGGGCGGGCCCGGCGAAACACCGCGCGGCGGCACGAGTCGACGCGGAGCTATCGCTCGCTGGCCTGAGCGAGCGACGCGAGGATCGTCTCGTCGGCCGGATCGATCGACGTGAGACGGATCCGCGCGAGGGGACGGCCCGCGCCGGAGCTGTCGCCGACGACCTTGCCGTACAGGTCCCCGGAGTCGTGGCCGAGGGTCGGATACGTCAGCCGGAAGCGGACGTTGGTCAGCGACGGCAAGGGGACGCTCAGCCGGACCTCGAGCTCGCGGGCGCCGAGGTGTTCGACGACGCCCGTGATCGCCTCCGACCGCACGACCTTGCCGTCGATGACCGAGCCGACGAACGGTAGATCGACGGCGATCCTCGCGCCGTCGTCCGCCCCCTCGCGCAGTCGCTGCGCGAATCGCCCGCCGATCCCCCGCAGCTCGTAGAGCAGGAGCGGCTCGGAGAGGCCCTTGACCTCGATCGAGATCGGCGGCGCGACCTCGGCGATCGTCGCGATGGCCTCGTAGGTCGTGACGGTCATGAAGACCTGGCCGCCGACCGTCGCGCCCTCGACCCGGGCGGCGACGTTCACCGCGCTGCCGACGACGGCGTACTTTGCGCGCTGCTCGGAGCCGATGTTGCCGACGACGGCCTCGCCGGTGTTCAGGCCGATCCCCATCTCCAAGCGTGGCAGCCCGCGTGCCTCGTGGTCCGCGTTGATCTCGTCCATCGCCCGCTGCATGGCCAGCGCCGCGGCCGCGGCGCGTTCGGCGTGGTCGGTGTGCGGCAGGGGCGCACCGAAGATGGCGAAGATGGCGTCGCCGATGAACTCGTTGATGGTCCCGCCATGGGCGATGACGATCTCGGTCATGCGGGCGAGATAGCCGTTGAGGACCTCCATGACCTGCGCGGGATCGCCGTGCTCGGCGAACCGCGTGTAGCCCCGCAGGTCCGACATCAGGATGGTGACCACGCGCTTCTCCCCGCCGAGCCGCAGGCCCTCCGGCGATTCCAGGAGCGTCTTCACGACCTCGGGCGAGACGTAGCGGCCGAAGGTGTTGCGGATGAAGTCGCGCTGGCGCAGCCCCTCGACCATCCCGTTGAAGGCGCGTGTGAGCTGCCCGATCTCGTCGCCGGACCGGACGGGCAGCGATTGCGAGAGGTCGCCGCCGGCCACGCGGGCGACGCCGCCGGTCAGCGCGCTGATCGGACGCGTGATGCGTCGCGCGAAGAGCAGCCCCAGCACGAGCGCGGCGGCGGCCCCCGCCAGCGTCGCTTGCAGGATCGTCATCGCCAGCTCACGCGAGCGATCGAGAAAGATCGCGACCGGATAGTCGACGACGAGCACGGCGATGTTCTTGCCGTCGTGCACGATGGGCGCGAACGCGGTGATCCACATCCCCTTGCCGTTGTCGTAGACGCCGGTGTACCGGGCGACGCCGTCCTCGAGCGTCCAGCGGAGCGGATCGACCAGAGGGGCGGCCACCGCGTAGCTCTGGCCGGCGCGCTGGTCGTCGTCGCTCGTGACCACGACGCGCGCGCGACGGCGGGCGGGATCGTAGTCCGTCAACGTGTAGATCGGCGTGCTCAGGACGACCTCGGACTGCACGTTCGCGAGCCGCTGCTTCACCGCGGCGTACGCGGCGGCGTCGACGGCGGTCGTGCGCTGGAGCCGCTCGTGGACGGCCGGGTCGACGAGCAGCGCGGCCGTCCGCGCGATGTTGAGGAGCTGGGTCCCCACCATGTCCTCGACCTCGCGCTTCTGGCGCTGGTAGGCGAACGTCCCGACGAGCCCCACGGCCAGCAGCGTGACGACGGCGAAGAGCGCGGCCAGGCGCACGCTGAGGCGGCGCCAGATCCGCGGCGGCTGCCACGACACCTGCTGGACGTCCATCTCCTGCCGCGCCCTCCCGAGTCTCTTGCCATGGCCCAGCGCCGACACGGCCGTGACAACGGCCGCCGGCTCAGCCAATATCATCGAGTGCACTGACCAACGTACCAGAAGGAGGAATCCATGAAGAGCAGTACCAGCGTGCTCCTGGCGTCGGCGACGGTGGCCGCGTTCGCGCTCGCGGTCCAGGCCTCGGCGCAGAGCGGACCGGCGCCGATGCCGAAGTTCGAGCACGAGAAGTGTTACGGAATCGCCAAGGCTGGGCTGAACGACTGCCAGACGGCGAACTCCTCGTGCGCCGGGACCTCCAAGCGCAACGGCCAGGGCGACGCCTGGATCTACGTTCCCAAGGGAAGCTGCGACCGGATCGTCGGCGGCAGCCCCAAGCCCAAGCAGAGTTGAGCTCGGTCGGCATCGGCCTGCGCGCCCCGCACGTCGCCGAGGTGCTCGCGACGCGCCCCGGCGTCGCGTGGCTCGAGGTCCACGCGGAGAATTATTTCGGCGGCGGGCCGGAGGTCCGCGCGCTGGGGCGGATTCGCGCCAATTATCCGATCGCGCTGCACGGCGTGGGGCTCTCGGTGGGCCGGGCCGATGACCCGGACGCCGGACACCTCCGGCGTCTCCGACGTCTCGCCGACACCCTCGAGCCGCTCCTGGTGTCGGAGCATCTGTCGTGGAGCAGCGTCGGCGACACTTACTTGAATCATCTGCTGCCCCTGCCCTACACGGAGGAATCCCTGGCCTGCGTCGCCGATCACGTGACGCGCGCGCAGGACGCGCTCGGCCGCCGGATCCTGCTCGAGAATCCCTCGGCCTACCTCCGCTTCATGGACTCGACGATCCCGGAGCCCGAGTTCCTCGGCGAGATCGTGCGGCGCACGGGCTGCGGGCTCCTCTGCGACGTGAACAAC
>Ga0075425_100006377_pt1 | contig 12338 bp, 11 predicted proteins | sample SoiMethybrSBSTD4_FD_75300 | JGI IMG/M metagenome (GOLD analysis project Ga0075425, IMG submission 75300) | Bulk soil microbial communities from a Populus tree surrounding site in Tennessee, USA - Soil MetaG P. TD hybrid SBSTD4 | ecosystem: Environmental > Terrestrial > Soil > Tree plantation...
TCGGGTCGCAGATCGGCGCGGAGATCCACGGCGTCGACGTCAAGAAGCTCGACGACGCGACGTTCGCGGACATCTATCGCGCGTGGCTCGACCACAACGTCGTCGTGGTGCCGGGTCAGGATCTCCAGATCGACGACTTCCTGACCTACAGCCGCCGCTTCGGCTTCGTGAGCCCGCACCCGTCGAAGATGACCCGCCATCCGGACTACCCGGAGATCACCCTGCTCGGCATCAACAAGTTCGGCGCCGACGGCGCGCTCGACATGGCGATCTATCGGCGCGGCGCCGAGGGATGGCATACCGACGGCGCCTACGATCAGGAGCCGTTCAAGGCGACGCAGCTGTACGCGCTCGCCGTGCCGAGCCGGGGCGGTGACACGTTCTTCGCCAGCATGTACGCGGCCTACGACGCGCTCCCGCAGCGGCTCAAGGATCGTCTCGACGGGCGGGTCGGCGCCTTCACCTACGGCGGGCGCCGGAAGGCGACGGCGCTCCTCAACGCGGAGGACCGTGAGTGGACGCCGGTCTTCCATCCGATCATTCGCACGCATCCCGAGACCGGGCGCAAGGCGCTCTACTTCGATCCCGGCAAGATCCTCAGGATCGAGGGACTCGAGGCGGCGGAGAGTGACGCGGTGATCGACGAGCTGACCGGCTACATGATCCAGCCCGACGGGCAATATCGCCACAAGTGGCGCAAGGGCGACATCGTGATCTGGGACAACCGCTGCTCCTATCACAAGGCAGCGGGTGACTATCCGCCCGAGGAAGACCGCATTCACTGGCGCGTGTCGATCAAGGAGCGCGCATGACGATCGTCGCGCGCATGGTCACGCTCGAGCACGACGGGATTCCCGGGTACATGGCGCATCCCGAGGGGCCTGGGAAGCGCGCGGGGATCATGATGGTCCATCACGCGCACGGCGTCACGGCCGACTACAAGATCGACGCCTATCGTCTCGCGCAGCTCGGCTTCAACGTGCTCGTGCCGAGCCTCTTCAACATGTTCGGCGTTCCGGGAACGACGCACATCGGCCAGGGTGCTGAGCTCCAGTCCAAGCACTCCGACGTCGAGTTCCTCGGCAAGATGGACGAAGCCTGGCAGTACCTCGTCGATCGAATGGGCTCCGATCCCGCGCGCACCGCCGCGATCGGGCACTGCATGGGCGGCCGGCTGCTCATTCCCTTCGCGGCCGATCATCCGCGGCTGCGCGCGCTCGTCCTCTACTATCCCTCGGTCCGCGACGAGCCCGAGACGTCCCACCGGCCGCGGCACGCGTTCAAGCTCGCGCGCACGCTCAAGTGCGCCTCGCTGGTGTTCTGCGGCGGCAAGGACTTCATCGCGACGCCGGCGATCCAGGGTCCGCTCTGGGAAAGCTTCATGGCGAACGGTCAGCCCGTCGAGTGGCACGCCTTCTCGGACGCGAACCACGGCTTCCGTCACCCCGACAACGATGGCTTCCAGCCTCACTACGCCGATCTCACCTGGCCGATCGTGACCGACTTCCTCCTGCGCCGGGTGTGATCGCGGTCGGCGTCACGCTTTCCGCGACGAGCTGGAGGCCGGCGGCGGTAGACGGATGATCGCAGGCGCGTTCGCGTGGCTCGGGGTGGCGATTCTCCTCGTGCTCTCGGTTCCTGGTCCCGCGCTCGCCACGCCGTCGGAATCGCTCGCGGCCGGCGTCGAAGCCGTGATCGCCGACGCCGGCAAGAGCTCCGACGCGGAGCGGCTCCATCGGCTGTTTCAGATTCGCACCGACTACGTCATGCAAGAGTTCCCGGAGTACGCCACCTACATCGGTATCCGCGGTCAGAACGACCGCTGGACGGATCACGCTCCGGACGCCATCGCGCGACGCAAGGCCGCCCTCGAGCTGCCCGCAAAGGCGCTCGCCTCGATCAATCGCGCGGCGCTCTCGCCGGCCGACCGCCTCAATTACGATCTCTTCCGGCGCCAGGTCGAGGAGCGGCTCGAGGGCCGCCGGTTTCCCTGGGAGCTGATGCCCGTGAATCAGCTCGGCGGGATCCAGCAGAGCGTGCCGCAAATGCTCGGTGAGCAAATGCCCGCGAGAACCGAGGCGGACTACGAGGCCATGCTGAGCCGCCTGCGCGGCGCGCCCGTGCTGGTCGATCAGACGATCGCGCTGATGAAGGAAGGGCTCCGGCGCGGAATCACGCCGCCGAAAATCACCCTGCGCGCCGTTCCGGCTCAGGCCGGCGCGATCCTCAGCGAGGATCCGTCGAAGAGCCCGTTCCTCGCGGCCTTCCGCTCGATGCCCGCGTCGATCCCCTCCGACCGGCGTGATGCGCTGAAGGCGGACGCGGCGACGGTGCTCACGGCGCAGGTGGTGCCGGCTTTCCGCCGGTTCCGCGACTTTCTCGCGACCGAGTACGTGCCCCACTGCCGCGAGTCGCTGGCGGCCACCGCCCTACCCGACGGCCAGGCCTGGTACGCCTATGCGGTCGCCTCCTCGACGACCACGCGGCTGACGCCGAAGCAGATTCACGAGATCGGCCTGGACGAGGTCAAGACGATCCGCGCCGAGATGGAGCGGGTCGTGCGCGCGACCGGCTTCGACCGTGACCTCGCGGCGTTCTTCGCATACGTGCGCAGCGATCCGCGGTTTTTTTACTCCCGGCCGGAAGACCTCCTGGCCGGCTATCGGGAGATCGCCAAGCGCGCCGACCCCGAAGTGATCAAGCTCTTCGGCCGCCTCCCGCGCCTGCCCTACGGCGTGATCGCGATGCCCGAGCCCTCCGCCGCGTCCCGCACCGCAGGCGCCTACGAGGGTGGATCGCTGGCCGCGGGCCGGCCCGGCTATTTCTACGCGAATCTCTCCGCCGTGAACACGCGCCCCAAGTGGGAGATGGAAGCGCTCGTGCTCCACGAGGCCGTGCCCGGGCATCATCTGCAGATCGCGCTGGCCCAGGAGCAGACGGATCTTCCCGACTTCAGGAGACACGGCGGGTACGACGCCTTCGGTGAAGGCTGGGGACTCTACGCGGAGACGCTCGGCTACGACATGGGCTTCTACAAGGATCCGTACGCGCACTTCGGCGCGCTCAACTATCAGATGTGGCGCGCGATCCGGCTCGTCGTCGACACCGGCATCCATGCCTTCGGCTGGAGCCGGCAGCAGGCGATCGACTACTTCAAGGCCAACTCGGCCAAGTCAGAGCAGGAGATCGCCGTCGAGATCGACCGCTACATCGTCTCGCCGGGTCAGGCGCTCTCCTACAAGATCGGGCAGCGCAAGTTCCTCGAGCTCCGAGCGCGCGCCGCGCGCGAGCTCGGCACCCGCTTCGATCTGCGACTCTTCCACGACGCCGTGCTGGCCGACGGCGCCCTGCCGCTCGACATGCTGGACGCGCGCATCGACGAGTGGATCGCGCAGCGCAAGGCGCAACCGACCCGGAACTGACGCGGTCCCGCGTCAGCCTTTGATCCCGAGCAGCTTCGCGGCCGTTCCGCCGAGCATCGCCACACGCTCGGCGTCGCTCAAGCCCGGCGTGCCGAGGATGTGGTCGACCGAGGTCTTCGTCCACGGGTACGGATAGTCCGTGCCCATCACGATCTGGCCCGATCCCGTCTGGGCCACCAGGTGTCGCAGCGCCTCGGGCGTGAAAACGAGCGAGTCGAAGTAGAGCTGCCGGAGGTACTCGGTCGGCTTCTTCTTGAGAGGCTTGGTGCACCGGTCGGGGAACGTGACGCAGATCGCGTCGGAGCGGTCCGCGTAGGACGGCAGGTAGCCGCCGCCGTGCGCGGCGCAGATCTTCAGTCCGGGAAAGTGGTCGAGCGTGCCCTCGAAGATCAGATGCGAGAGCGCGATCGTGGTCTCGAGGGGATTGCCGATGGCGTTGTCGAGCCCGCCGCTGCCCTTCAGCCGGCTCCGGAGATCGGACGCCGCGCCGTCCCCCTGCGGGTGAATGAAGATCAGCACGCCCAGCTGCTCGGCCTTGGCCCAGAACGGATGGAACTTCGGGTCGGACAGATCCTCGCCGTTGACGCTGCCGCCGATCCCGGCGCCGCGCAGGCCGTACTTCTTGACGCCGTCTTCCAGCTGCTCGGCGGCGAGCTCGGGATGCTGCAGCGCCACCGAGGCGAACGCGACGAACCGGTCGGGGTGCGCCGCGCAGGCTTCGGCGAGCTTTTCGTTCTGGACGCGGATCAGCTCGCGCGCGACGTCACGATCGGCCTTGTACCAGTAGGGATTGATGCTCAGCGCCTCGACGTCGATGCCCTGCTCGTCCATCGCCTGGATCCGGTCCGTGGGCCGCGTCATCAGCAACGTCTGCGGCTCGACCTTGCGCCCCACCAGCGCCATCGCCTCGGGGACGGCGCAGTGCGCGTGGACGTCGACCGTCTTGACGCGCCGGCCGTTCACGACGACCTCGCGGCGGCGCGTCTGCGCCTGGGCCGGCGTGGCGGCGGCGAGATTACAGCCGACGAAGGCGATCCCGGCCACTCCGCTGGCGGTTTCCTCGACGAACTCACGGCGAGTGCTCATCGTGCCCTCCAAGATGTTCGCGCGCACGGCGCGCGCGCCGGAGACCAAAGTCCAAAACCCGCGCGCAGGGTATCACACGGACGATGGCGAGCGGCGCGCCGCGGTGTCCCCGGAGTCGCGCGCCGTCCGGCCCAAAGTCCCTGTGCCGAAGGTCCCATGGTGAACACCTCCAGCTAGTTTTATCGTCGGACCGCACCGAGCTCGACACTTGGAGGCCACCATGGGACTTCTCGATCAGGTACTTGGTAATCTCACGGCCCAACCCTCGGGCGGCCAGCGGGGCAACGCGCTCCTGGATCTCGCCACCGCGCTCATCCAGGGCCATCCCGGCGGGCTCGCCGGACTGGTCCAGCAGTTCACCGACGCGGGGCTCGGTCGCGAAGCCAGCTCGTGGGTGGGCACCGGGCAAAACCTGCCGCTCTCGGCCGAGCAGCTCTCGCAGGTGGTCGGCCAGGGCAACGTGCGCACCCTGGGCGCGCAGTTCAATCTCAGCTCGGATTCGGCGTCGGCGGGGCTCGCGAGCCTGCTTCCGGCACTGATCGACCATCTCACGCCAAAGGGTCAGGTCGACGCCGAGACGCCGTTGACCGCGTCGATCAGCGCGCTCCGCGGACGCTTCAACGTGTAGCGACTAGAAGAGAGGGCTGTTCGACTCGAGCCCGAGCACCGTGCGTCCGACCGCCTCGTAGTTCACGAACTGCAGCTGGTTGTGACGGGTGACAACCTCGGCGTCGCGCGCGTAGCGCTCGAGCGGGCTCGAGGTGAAGATCGACGTGGTACCGGCGGTGGCGCAGACCATGTGGGTCGCCGTGGCCGCGCTCTGGGCCGCGTGCGTCATGGCCAAGCGGAGATCCGCGCGCTGGCGCTCGGTGATCGGCCGCGCGGCCACCGCGGTCTGCCACATCTCGCCCACGATGTCGAACAGGAGCGCGCGCCCCGACCTCAGGATCGCTTCCGCCTCGCCGATCTTGGCCTGCACGAGCGCCCGATCGCGCAGGAGCTCCGACGACGACCGCGGCACCTTGATCTGCGCCAGCTCGACGAACGCGTCGATCGCGGCGCGGGCCACACCGAGCCCCACGCAGCAGAAGCCGCACCCGGCCAGATCGAATCCGTGCATGCGATTCATCGGACCGGTGACCCGCGCCCGCAGATCGAGCGCCGAGAACGTTCGCTCCTCGGGCACGAAGAGGTCGTCGACCTCGATGTCGTGACTGCCGGTGCCTCGCAGCCCGCTCACGTCCCAGGTGTCGACGATGCGCGCCAGCGTCTTCGGATAGAAGTAGGCGATCCGGATCTCCTGATCGCCGTTGGGCCGCAGGCGCGGCTGGTCGCCGTCGAAGACCTTGCACGCGCCGTGGAGCGCCGAGGAGTGCATGCAGCCGCTGGCGAAGAACCAGTGGCCGGTGACGCGGTAGCCGCCCGGCGCGGCGACGGCGCGCCCGCGCGGATTCGCCGACCCGGCCGAGATCCCGATCGGATCGCTGAAGAAGATCTCGCGGCGCACCTCCGGCGCGAACTGCGCGCTCTGCCGCAGGGTGTTGATCCCCATCGCCAGGCACCAGCCCGTCGAACCGTCGGCGCGCGCGACCTCTTCGATGACGTGCAGGGTCGTGAGGACATCGGCGCCGAGCCCGCCTTCGGCCTCCGGCAGCGCGACTCTGAAGAGCCGGGCGCTGGCGATCTCCAGGACCAGCTCGCGAGGCAGCTGTCGGGTGGCTTCGATCTCGGCGGCGCGCTCGCGGATGCGCGGCGCCAGCGCGCGGGCAATCGCCAGCGGCGTGGTCGCTTCCGGTACCGTGTCCGTGATCATGGGGTCAGCGAGCGGCGAGGCCCCGCTCGCATCGCGCCATCCTGCGCCAGCCGCGGGCGCGCCGTCAAGCCGGACCGGGTCCGACGACCATCCGCTCGTGGAGCGCCGAGAGCATCTCGTCGACGGCCGCGCTCGCCCACATCGGGAAGAACGGCGACTCCTGGAGCGCGCGCCAGTCGCGGATGAAGCGATCCCAGGCCTGCTCGCGGTTCTCCCCGGGCTTGGCCACCTGCATCGCCTCGGCCAGGCGCATCTTGTGATAGATCGCCGGGAACTCGAAGTAGCGGTAGAGCGCCGCGAAGTCCTTCGTCAGGAACGCGGCAGCCGGCACCGATTGGAACATTCGCCCGTCCTTTTCGTTGAGGAGCTCGTTCACGACGTCGGCGTTCGGCGATTCGGCGGGGTCCGACGTCGGACTCTGGCTGAACTTCTGGCCGTCGCGCGGGAAGATCCGCAAGTCCAGGCCGCCGGCCTCGGCCAGGCGCGCCAGCATGGGAACGTCGCGGCGGCAGTCCGACGACCACTCCTCCGAGATCACCAGGATCCTCACCGGACCATCGGGCTGCGCGGCAAGCCACCGGATCGCGGCCGTCTGCGCCTCGCTCACCCGCGCCCGGTCGTACCACTGGCGGAGAACACCGCTGAAATCCACTCGCTTTCGGCCCAGCCACCAGCCGGCCTCGCGGGCGAGGTTCTCGGGAGTCCCGGCGTACGCGACGTACTGCTCGAAGGTCAGACCCTGCGCGAACCGCTCCGCCGTCACGATGCTCCTTCCGCGATTCACGGCCGAGAGCGTAGCGGCGGCCGCTTCGAGGGTCAAGGCGATTGCCCGCCTCGCACGACGTTGCCACTCTGGCCAGCCCGAGGTCCCGTTAGCCGGCTGATTTTGTGACGTTCTTGCCCGCCCCGCTCATGGCACCGCCCGTGCTCAATCCCTCTGGAGCCTTCCATATATTGGAGCCTTTGCTCGGGACCACCGAGGGTGACCTGAGATCGATGCGAGCCGGCCCCATAAAAGCGGCCGAAAACGGAGGAGACAACGCCATGAGACGGGTACTGCTGATGCTGGCCACGATCACCCTGATGCTGGCGCCGACCGTGCTGCTGGCTCAGTCGCCGAGCCCGCACACCGCGAAGGCTGACGAGACGGCCAAGACGAGCAGCGACGGCAGCGTCATGAAGGACTCCTGGATCACGACCAAGACGAAGCTGGCGCTCACGACCGACGGTCGCACGAAGGCCCGCCACATCGCGGTCGAGACGCAGGCCGCCACCGTCATGCTGCGCGGCAAGGTATCGAGCACCGAGGAGCGCACGGCCGCCGAGGACATCGCCCGCAACATCTCGGGCGTCGCCTACGTGAGCAACGCGCTGCAGATCGTTCCGGACGATCAGCGGCAGGCGATCGACGCGAAGGACGACGGGATCGCGACCGCCATCCGCGAACGGCTCGTCAAGGATTCGCAGCTCAAGGACTACGACATCAAGGTGCGCTCGGACAACAGCGTGGTGACCCTGAGAGGCAAGGTGTCTGACCCGAAGGCCAAGTCGCACGCGTCCGACGTCGTGCGCGGCGTGCCCGGCGTCCGGGCGGTTCGAAACGAGCTCGGACTCAAGGGCTAGCTGGGCGTCCAGAGAACCATGCTGGCTCAGGCGGACTTCCAGAGAGCCCTGGCACTCGCGCTCGGAGAATTCGCGGAAGCGTGGACGATCGTCGGCGAGTGCTCCCCGGTGGATCGCTTCGATGCGAGCCACTGGGGCTCGGGTCCGCAGAGCTTCCAGGTCACGCTTCGTCATCGCGTGACCGGACATCTCAAGGTGCTCGGCCGCCGGGTGACGTACGAGCCGGGTGCGAGCGTTCACCCGGCGGTCGCGCTCTCGCTGATCGGGGCCTATCGCCACGGGAACGCCGAGCCGATCCGCCGCTACTTCGAGGAGATCGGCGTCGCGGCGGTGACCGCCGCCGACACGACACAGTTCTTCAGCCGTCCCGCAGCCGCCCCGTCCTCGCACGCTTCGGCCGATGAGCCGCTGGAGGTCCTGGCGTCCGGCTACGCGGTCAGCGCCGCCATGTCCGAGCCCAGAGCCGCGTCGTCGGTCAGCGAGATCGACGACACCGATGCGGCGAGCAGCGGTCTACCTCACCGCCCGGCAGCGTCCAGGCCCTGGAACCTCGGACTCCGCAAGCCGAAATCGACGCCGGCGGTCGGCGGCCAGGCGCCGCCCGAGATCCGCCCGGTGCCGGCGATCAGACGAAGCCTGCGCGTGCCGCCGGGAGTCGAAACGCGAACGCCGATGCTCGGTCGGCTCCGACGCGAGCTTCAGATCTGGTACTGGCGTCGGGGCGCCGGCAGCGGCCAGGACAAGGAGAGGCACGCGCGTGATTGAAGCGGGCGAGGCGGCCGCGCGCGGCCGCCCCACCCGGTCCGGCCGCTAGTTCTTGCGGAAGGCGTCGAACAGCTCTCCGAACAGATCCCACTTCTCGCCGTTGAACTTGGCCAGCTGCTCCTGCTCGATCGGCGCGTGGTCGGTCGGGCTCGTGTTGACCTTGATCCCCGGCAGCAGCAGCGGCAGCTCGAAGTTCTTGAGGTTCTCGGCCTGACGCAGGATGTTCTCGCGCGACAGGTCGTTGCCGCACTGCTTGATCACCTGGGTCATCAGGATGGCGACGTTGTAGCCGAACGCGTTGGACTGATCGTCGAGGGCGCCCTCCGGATAGTACTTCTTCATGAAGGCGACCCAGTCCGTGAAGCCCTTGTCGTTGCGCCACTGCGGATCGGTGACTTCCTTCATGTAGAGCGCGGTGATGAGATCCTTCGAGGCCTCCAGGCCGGCCGGCTTGAGCACCGTGGCCAGGGAGCTCGACACGTTGTTCAGGTAGTGCACCGGCTTCCAGCCGATGTCGTGCGCCTTCTTGATCGCCTGGACCGCGAACTTCGGGATCGTGATGTTGAAGAACACGGTGGCACCGCTGTTCTTCAGATTCACGATCTGCGAGTCGATCGTGGGGTCGGTGACCTCGTAGCTCTGCCTCATCACGATCATCTTCTTGTTGGCCTCGCCGAGCCCGTCCTCGAAGCCCTTCAGGTAGTCCTTCCCGTAGTCGTCGTTCTGGTACAGGATCCCGACCTTCGCGTTGGGGTGGTTCTTGAGCACGTGCGTGGCGTACACGCGGCCTTCCGTCTGGTAGTTGGGCTGGTAGCCCATCGTCCACGGGAAGTTCTGCGGGTCGTTCCACTTCGTCGCGCCGGTAGCCACGAAGAGGTGCGGCACCTTCTGCTGGTTCATGTACTTGTGGATGGCGCTGTTGGGCGGCGTGCCGAGGGTCTGGAAGAGCGCCGCGACCTGGTCCTGCTCGACCAGCTTGCGCACCATCTCGACGGTCTTGGGCGGCGAATAGCTGTCGTCGTAGCTGATGTAGTTGATCTTCCGTCCGTTGACGCCACCCTCGTCGTTGACCTTCTTGAAGTAGGCGCCGATGACCTTGCCGATCGTGCCGTAGGCCGAGGCCGGCCCGCTGTAGGGGTTGGTGTTGCCGATCTTGATCTCGGTGGCGGTGACGCCGACCACCGTCTGGGCACCGGCCGGGATCACGGCCAGGGCGGCCATGCCTAGCGCGAGCACGATGGCGAGCAGTTGCCGGGTACGTCTCATGAAAACTCCTCCATTCACGTCGTTGTGTGGGCCTGCGTGGGGACGGCGCTCCGCCCCTCTTGTTGAACTCGAGACCGGGTAAACCGGATCCAGAGTAGCCGGATGCCCCCGGCGATGCCAAACGGCATGAGGTACATGAACCCGATCAAGAACACGCCGAAGATCGCCCACGGCGCCGCCTTGGAGATGTCCTGGGCCCAGTTCGGGACGAACTGGATGAACAGGGCGCCGAAGACGGCGCCGGAGATCGACGCCAGGCCGCCAATGACGCTCCCGATCAGCAAGGTCACCGACAGGAACACGTTGAAGGAGTCCGGTGCGACGTAGGCAATGACGGAGGCAGACAGCGCTCCTGCCACCCCGGTGTAGGCCGCGCTGACCCCGAAGACCAGCGACTTGTAGAGCGCGGTGTTGATCCCCATCGCCTCGGCGGCGATGTGGTTGTCCCGGATCGCGACGATCGCGCGGCCGATCCGTCCCTTCAGCAGATTCGACCCGAGCCAGAACAAGAGCACGAGCACACCCAGGGTCACGAAGTAGAGCCACTGATCGGGGTTCAGCTTGAGGCCGAACGGCGCGCTGGGCTTGCTCAGCACGAGACCCTGCGAGCCGCCGGTCCAGTGCTCGAAGTACTTGAGGATCTGAGGCACGGCCAGCGCCAGCGAGAAGGTGGCCAGCGCGAGATAGAGCCCTTCGAGGCGCAGCGCCGGGAGGCCGAACAGGAACCCGATGACCAGGCACAGCACGCCCGCGACCGGGAGGGTCCACGCGTAGGAGATGTTCCATCGGTCCATCATGATCGCGGAGGTGTAGGCGCCGACCGCGTAGAACGCGCCGTGGCCCAGCGAGAACTGGCCGTTGTAGCCGGTCAGCATGTTCAGGCCCAGGATCGCGATCGCGTAGATGTAGACCTGGGAGAACTGAAAGAGCCGAAAGTTGCTCATCATGAACGGCAAGGTGCACGCCGCCAGCAGGAGCGCCAGCAGACCGACGATGCGCGGCAGACGCGAGCCGCTCACACTCGCTTCACCACGGTGCTCCCGAAGAGCCCCGTCGGCTTGACCAGCAGGACGACGATGATCATCGCCAGCGCGACCGTGAACTTGAGCTCGGTGCCGATGAAGCTCACGTAGGTTCCGACCAGGTTCTCGACAACGCCGACGATGAAGCCGCCGAGGACCGCCCCGCCCGGGCTCGTGAAGCCGCCGAGCGTGGCCGCGGCGAAGGCGTAGATCTGCACGCCGCCCATGAGATTGGGCTCGAGCGTCAGAACCGGCGCCACCATCATCCCGGCGACGGCGCCGAACACGGCGGCCAGCCCCCAGCCGAGCGCGAGCATCCAGCCCACCCGGATCCCGACGAGCCGGCTCGAGACCGGGTTGTGCGCGGCCGCGCGCATGGCCAGGCCGAGCGGCGTGAAGCGGAAGAACAGATAGATGCAGAGGAGCACGAGCAAGGTGACCTGGATCTGCCCGACGTCGTGGGCGCCGAAGACGATGTTGTCGATCTTGAACGGATTCGATGGAAACGGGCTCGGGAACGGCTTCTGGACGTACGTCCAGATCCAGCCGGCGACGCTGTTGCAGATGACCAGCAGCCCGAGCGTGACCATGACGATCGACAAGATCGGCGCGTTCTCGACCGGACGGATCAGCACGCGCTCGATGACGACGCCGCCCACGAACGCGATCCCCAACGTGGAGATGAACGCGACCCAGTAGGGCAGTCCGGCGTTGATCAGCGACCAGCAGATGTACGTGGCGAACATCGCCAGCTCGCCCTGCGCGAAGTTCACGACGTCGGTGGCCTGGTAGATCATGACCAGGGCGAGCGCCAGGGCGGCGTAGATGCCGCCGGTGGCGAGGCCCGAGACGACCTGCTGCAGGAAGATGTCCACGCTAGTAGCCCAGGTAGGAGCGGCGGACGGCGTCGTCCTGCTTGAGGATCGCCGGCGGTCCCGCCAGCACCACGCGCCCGGTCTCCAGCACGTACGCGTGATCGGCGAGCTCGAGCGCGATGGCGGCATTCTGCTCGACGAGCAGGACGCTCACGCCCTCGTCGCGATTGATCGCGCGCACGATGCGAAAGATCTCGCGCCCGACGAGGGGCGCCAACCCCAGCGACGGCTCGTCGAGGAGCAGCAGGCGCGGGCGCAGCATCAGCGCGCGGGCCACGGCCAGCATCTGTTGCTCTCCGCCGGAGAGCGTGCCCGCCACCTGCCGCCGGCGCTCGCGGAGGATCGGGAAATACTGATACACGCGTTCGTAGTCGGCGCGGCCCCTCGAGCGTTCGCGGCGCGCATAGGCGCCGAGGCGCAAGTTCTCCTCGACGGTGAGGTCCACGAAGGTCCCCCGGCCCTCGGG
>Ga0075425_100006378_pt1 | contig 12337 bp, 11 predicted proteins | sample SoiMethybrSBSTD4_FD_75300 | JGI IMG/M metagenome (GOLD analysis project Ga0075425, IMG submission 75300) | Bulk soil microbial communities from a Populus tree surrounding site in Tennessee, USA - Soil MetaG P. TD hybrid SBSTD4 | ecosystem: Environmental > Terrestrial > Soil > Tree plantation...
ATTTGGTGCGTGGCAGCAAGACAATACTGCAACCGGGAATGACATTTTCGGACGAGCCGGGCGTGTACCTGCCCGGGGAGTTCGGATTGCGCTGCGAAGATTTGATGGTGATTGCCGAGGACGGGCCCGCACAACTGCTCACACCACGGTTTCAGGTTTCTCTGGAAAAGCCGCTCGGCTGACGCCAGAGTCAGCCATTCAGCAGATTTACGAGGAGACTTTCGCAAAAATCGACGATGCGGGATTCAGCCCAAAAACGCTGCGCTCCCGGCTGATTGGAGATGAAGGCGCAATGGCCGCCGTGCTTCGGCGCGGCACAGGTGATGTGCGGATTTTGCTCGGCGCCGGTGGCGCGAATCGCGTCGTAGGGAACGAATGGGTCGTCCTGCGCAGTGATCAGCAAGTACGGGACTCGGATTTTATCTACGACGCGTTTTGCGCCGGCGGCTTCGTAGTATTCCTGGGCATCGCGATAGCCAAAGTTTGGCGCGGTGATGGCGTCATCGAATTCGCGCACCGTGCGGATGCGTCCAAGTCCGTTGCTTGCATATTTATGCGGAAAGAGTCGCGCCTTCTTTGCGTAGCGTGACATGAGTCCAGCTACAAAGTGGCGCTGGTAGAAGTAGTTGTCAGTTCGTTCCAGCGCGTCCGCGCAGGAGGTGAGATTGAGAGCCGGGCATACGGCCGCAACCCCGCGCAGCGCCGACGGAGCGTTTTCGCCAAGCTCACCCACCATTTTTGTGACCAGGTTGCCGCCCATGGAGTAGCCCGCGAAGAATATGTTCGAGAACCCCTCGCCGGCGAGTTCTTCGAGAACGGTGCGATAGTCGGCGCTCATGCCGGAGTTGTATAGAGTTGGCGTAAGGAGCTCAGTGTCGCCGCAATTGCGCTGGTTGAGACGAATCACGTGGAAGCCCCGCTGCCAAGCCTTTTCCGCGATGCCGCGCATGTAGTTGGAATCGCTGGAACCTTCCAAGCCGTGCACTAGTACCAATAGACGAGTGGCCTTGTCTTTTCCCTGCTGCCAATGACAGTGGCCGAGGATTCTGGATTCCGAGTCGACTTGAAAGAGCCGGTCTTGGGGAGACGGCAGCATGAAGCTTCGCCTCCAGAATGCCGAGGCGACGGTCATGAGGTGACCGTTCTTGAGCAGCGGATGTGGACGAAATTCCGTGGCGGGCGGAGCCATTGTTCCAATGTAAGCGAGGCGGGGCGAACCGGCAACACGGACAAGAGGCTTTCGATTTGATTTGTCCGGACTTATGGTTAACAAATCGGCTTAGCCGGGCGTCCTTTACGTAGGGGAGCTGGGTGCAAAAGGCGTGAATGATGGCATGGCCGCTACGGGCGGATGCAAATTCGAGAAGCGGGCCTGACGAGTGTGAGCGATCCAGCACAAGCGGATACCGCTTCTGAGCAGGCACTGGTGCGCTCCGCGCAGGCGGGCGACCGCTCGGCATTTGGGACGCTCTACCAGCGATACGCGCGTATGGTGCACGGCATTTTGCTGGCGCGCGTGCCACGAGCGGCGGCCGAGGACTTGTTACAAGACGTATTCCTTCAGGCATTGCCCAGATTGTCCTCGCTGCGTGACACGACTCGCTTCGGCGGCTGGCTGGCTGCCATCGCGCGAAATCGCGCCAGCGACTATTACCGGCAAACGCGCCCTACCGAAGAGATCGAAGAGAATTTTGCGGAGACCTCCAAAGACGGCGGGCCAACCTCGAGCAGCCACGTGTCCGAAGGATTGTTTTTTCTGGAGGCGGTGCGCTCGCTGCCGGAAGCCTATCGCGAGCCGCTCATTTTGCGGTTTGTGGAAGGCATGACTGGACCGGAGATCGCCGAACGGACCGGTCTAAAGCATGGCTCCGTCCGCGTGAACTTGTATCGCGGAATGCAGATGTTGCGGGAGAAGCTGGAGAAGAAGTGATGCGCAAAGGCGAGGGCTGGTTCCTAGAGCGATTGATTTGAATTTCGAGGAAAAGAAATGAAGAGCGATTATTTGTGGGATAGATCGGGCGAGGCTGATCCGCAATTGCAAAAGCTGGAACAGGCGTTGGGACAGTTTCGCAGCCAGGTCGAAGCGCCGCAGTTTCCTATGGATGTTGAAAAGGGCAATCAGTGCGGCTTGAAAGGGATTGCTTTGGTGTGGCGGATGCGTCGCTTGGCCGCGTCAATGGTGTTCGGCGCGGCGGCCGCGACGGTTGCCGTGGTGGCGTTTCTCCATGTTGCGAAATCGCCAACTGGGCCTGGATGGGATGTTGCGCGGCTGGAAGGGGCGCCATCGGTGGGCGAATTGACCGTCGCGAAAACGGGCGGGATGGCGAAATTACACGTGGGCGAAGTTTTGACTACGAATGCGTCGTCGCGCGCGTCGGTGCAGGTGGCGAACATCGGGGAGTTGTACGTGGATCCGGGATCGCGACTGCGATTACTGGAGACGGGTTCGAATCGCAAGCGAATTGCGGTAGAGATAGGCACGATTCACGCCGCGATCTGGGCTCCACCCGGGGAGTTTGTAGTGGACACGCCGTCGGCGACGGCGGTGGATTTGGGTTGCGCATACACGTTGCAAGTGGCAGCGGACGGATCAGGCACGCTACAAACCAAGATGGGCTGGGTGGGATTTCATCAGAACGGGCGTGACTCGTTTATCCCAGCGGGAGCGATGTGCCTGACGCGAGCGAAGGAAGGGCCGGGCACGCCATTTTTTGAAGATTCGCTGGAGGAGTTTCGCTCGGCGCTGCACGCGCTGGATTTTGAAGAGTTGAACGTGGCGGGGAGAAGCGAGGCGCTGCAAACCGTGTTGCGAAAGGCGCGAGTGCGGGATGGCTTTACGTTGTGGCATCTGCTGGCGCGGGTAAGCGACGAAGAGCGGCCAATGGTATATGACCGCCTGACGGCACTGGTGCGGCCGCCTGCGGGTACGACGAGGGAGGGCGTTTTGCGTCTCGACGCGCCAATGATAGATGCCTGGTGGAACAGGTTTGCTTTAGGAGATATCGGTGTATGGAGGTTCTGGGAGCAGCGTGAAGCCCCGCGAACCAAAAAAGCGGCCAGTTAACACCTCCCGAGTGGCAGACGTCTCCCTAATGTCGCTGCCCAGAGCGCCCGAGGGAGACAAACATGAAAACAAAGTCTGGCAGAACATTTCGAATCGCGTTGACGGCATTCGTTGCAATGTTGGCTGCGGTGAGTCCGGCGTTCGCCGGGCCTCCCTTGATTTGCCATGCATTTGATATCGGCAACGCGAAATCGCTGCCGTGGGTGAGTCACGATTGGAATCTGAACGGCGGGGAGAATTACGACACGCATGATCTGGCGAAGGACACGATTGCGATTCTCGATGGGAGCCAGGTAACGCTGGTGCATATGGAGACGCTGCGGCGGGCAACGCTGTACGCGCGGAAGGACACTCAAGCCGCAAAGCAACTATTGCTGATGGTGATCGCACGGGCGGAGGCGGAGCAGAATTCGGGGCATCCGGATGCGCTGGCGGTGTTCGATGCGGGCTATCTGGCGGAGGCGTACAAGCAGTGGCTGGGAGAGGGTGGCCAGAATCCAGCGCAGCGTGTGGACGGATACGCGCTGGTGAAGAAGGCGCTGCTGTTCCGCGGGAATGATGGACAGATGGAATTTGCGGCGGCGCTGATTACGCTGTCCGGCCCGACGCGGGAAAATCAGGAACACGCACAGAAAGCGACGGACGGAGCGAAAACAGATGTGCTGCTGGCGCGCAATCTGAATACTCGGTTCCTCGGTGCGGGGAGTCAGACAATGGCAGAAATGATTCAACGGAACGCGGTGACGAAGGTGGCACGCGAATGAGCGGGCGGGGCGAACGTCGGAAAGGCGGCAGCGGCCGCATCGCTACGGCACTCATACTTTTCACCTCGCTGGCCGTCTATGTAGCATTGGCAGGAAAAGCCAAGGCACAAGATGCCGATTTGGTAGCTCACGAGTGGGGCACGTTTACATCCATTGCGGGTAACGCCGGGACAGCAGTGCAATGGTTTCCGTGGGCTGTTCCTTCGGACTTGCCGAAATTCGTGGAGCATTTCCAATCGAGCAGTTTCAAGGCGAACTTGAGCGGAACGATCCGGATGGAAACCCCAGTCCTTTACTTCTATTCGCCGCGGGAAGCCCGAGTTTCGGTGCATGTGAGCTTTTCAAAAGGGCTGATCACGGAATGGTATCCCCACGTGACGCGCTACACGCCCAGCGGGAACGCGCGGACCGTTGCGTTCAACGAAAGAGAAGCGGACGGCAGCGTAACATGGGATTCGATCATGCTGCGACCCACTAGCGAGAGTTCGCTGGTGCACGAAAAGGAAGAGAGCAGATACTACGCCGCGCGGGCCACCGCTTCCACGCCTGTGCTCGTATCTTCGCCAACCGGACAACAACAAGAGAAGTTTCTTTTTTACCGCGGAGTTTCTTCGGAAAGTAGCCCCGTGACTGCGCGCATGCTCGAGAACGGCAGTGTGCACTTCGAGAACCGCAGCGGCGGGCCGCTGGCAAGACTATTCTTGTTCGAACGGCGAGGCGACGTTGCCGGGTTTCGGACCGTCACAAACCTCAGAGAGACGGCCACGTTGGAAATGCCGACATTGAAAAACTCGGTGGCGGACGCTTCGGAGGCCATTCTTTTCGTCCTGATGGAACAAGGCCTCTACCCGGATGAAGCGCGCGCCATGCTCGAGACGTGGAAAGATTCGTGGTTCGAAGAAGGTACCAGGCTGTTGTACGTAGTACCAACCAGTTTCGTTAATCGCGTGCTTCCTCTGTCCATTTCGCCCGCGCCGAGGGAGATCACGCGGGTATTCGTCGGAAGATTGGAACTGGTTTCGATGAGAACCCGAACGGCGATCGAGGAGGCGCTGGCGAAAGGCGATGAAGCAACGCTAGCGAAATACAACCGGTTTCTTGAGCCCATGCTGCAGATTCTGTTGCCGCGAGAATCAGAGCCATTGAAGGCACAGCTGATACGTCTCCGGCTGGAACAACCGCATGTGCCAGTGCTGGCCCAAGCGCAGATTCCCTAAGGCCGAACCGTCTCCGTTGCCGGCAAACTTGACCGCCACTTCGTTCCACCCCTAAAATAGACGATTCACGGTGATTCATTTTTTCGATTTGATGAATTCTACTAGCAGCCCAGCGGCTATCCGCTGGGCTGCGCTGTTTTAGGGCGCGAATTTATCCGAAAGGCTGGAATGATGGAAGGTCCGATCCTGGAAGGGCTTACGTTCGACGACGTGCTGCTGGTGCCGGGTAAAAGTTCGGTATTGCCGGCGGAAGTGAGCACGCGGACGAATTTTACGCGTAAGCTGAAGATCAATGTGCCGCTGGTGTCGGCGGCGATGGATACAGTAACGGAGTCACGGCTGGCGATCGCCATTGCGCGGCAGGGCGGGATCGGGCTGATACACCGCAACATGCCGATTGACCGTCAAGGCGAAGAAGTGGACCGGGTGAAACGCTCCGAGAGCGGGATGATCGTGGATCCGGTAACGATTTCGCCGGATATCACCCTGCGGCAAGCGCTGGAAATCATGACCAAGTACCGGATCTCCGGTTTGCCGGTAACGCGGGGGACGCGGCTGACGGGAATCTTGACGAACCGCGATCTACGGTTTGAGAAGGACCATTCGCAACTCGTCAACGCGGTGATGACGAAAGCGAACCTGGTGACCGTGCCTGTCGGAACTACGCTAGAAGATGCGGAAAAGATCTTGCAGAAGCATCGCATCGAGAAATTGCTGGTGGTGGATCAGGACTTCAATCTGAAGGGACTCATCACTGTAAAAGACATCCAGAAAAAGCTTGAGTATCCGCGGGCGGCGAAAGACGACCAGGGGCGCTTGCTGACCGGAGCGGCAGTGGGAGCGACCGGTGATTTTCTCGAGCGCGCCGTGGAAATGTCCAAAGCAAAAGCCGATGTGCTGGCGGTGGACACCGCGCATGGACATACGACGAGGGTGATCGAGGCGATCCGGGCCATTCGCAATCGGTTGCCGGAGATGCAGGTCGTGGCGGGCAATGTGGCGACGTTCGAAGCGGCGAAAGATTTGATAGCGCTGGACATTGATGGATTGAAAGTCGGCATCGGTCCCGGTTCAATTTGCACGACGCGCGTGGTCACGGGAGCGGGAGTGCCGCAACTGACGGCCGTGATGGATTGCGCGCGAGCGGCCGCGGGAACCAACGTGCCAATCATTGCGGATGGCGGAATCAAGTATTCGGGAGACATTACGAAGGCGCTGGCAGCGGGCGCTTCATGCGTGATGATCGGAAGTTTGTTTGCAGGGACGGAAGAATCGCCGGGTGAGACGATCTTGTATCAAGGGCGGACCTTCAAGTCTTATCGTGGCATGGGATCAATCGGAGCGATGGCGGCGGGATCGGACCGCTATAGCGTGGTGCAAGAAACCGGAGACAGCGGAAAATCGGTTCCTGAGGGCGTGGAAGGACGTGTGGCCTACAAAGGACCGCTGGGTGCGTTAACAGATCAGTTGGTGGGTGGACTGAAAAGTGGCATGGGCTACGTGGGTGCCCGCGATCTTCAAGAGCTCACAGAGAAGAGCCGCTTTGTACGCATCACTGCGGCAGGACTACGCGAATCGCATGTACACGACGTAGTGATCACACGCGAAGCCCCGAACTACAGAATGGAATAGCGCTCGCGACCGGAGAATTTTTTGGCTGAACAACCCTGGAGGAACCCGCGGCCTGCGCCGCAACTGGGTGAAATGCGGAGGCGCGTGCCGGTGGGAGCGTATGTAACCGGCTTCTTCCGCACGTGGTGGCCGGCAATTTTATGGGCAGTGCTGATTTTCTTATTTTCAACTGATGAATTTTCCTCGGAGCATACCGGCAGCTTCTTTTATCACCTCTTTCATTGGATTGTTCCGACCCTTACGCTGCAACAGTTTGAACCGATTCACCACCTAATCCGAAAGACAGCGCATTTTAGCGAGTATTTCGTTTTTTACATCCTATTGTTCCGCGGGGCACGAGGCCACCGATCGGGATGGCGCTGGACGTGGGCATTGGCCGCCCTGTCGATCGCGGCAGGATATTCGGCTCTAGACGAAGTTCATCAGGCATTCGTCACGTCGCGAACCGCATCGCCGTGGGATTCCCTGCTGGATTCGGTCGGGGCGTTTGCAGCAAGTCTGGTGCTGTTTGTCTGGTATCGCTGGCGCCGAACGGGAATGCCACGCGGAGCAGCCGAAGTCACTGGGTCGGATTAGCTTAGAGGCTTATTGGTTCACACCGCTAGCCAGGAAACCGCCGTCGACGGATAACACATGACCGGTAACGAAGCTGGCGGAATCGGAGGCGAGAAACACTGCCGCGCCGACGAGTTCTTCGAGTTGACCGAAGCGGCGCATGGGCGTTCGGAGAAGGAATTCCTTGCCGCGTTCGGTGCCGTCAAGCAACGAGGCGTTCAAATCGGTTCGAAACACGCCCGGAGCGATGGCATTCACGCAAATGCCATAGCGAGCCCATTCGAGGGCGAGTGATTTAGTGAGCGAAGCAACCGCAGCCTTGCTGGCCGAGTACGCTGCGACCTGATACAACGCGACAAACGATGAGATAGAAGCGATATTAATGATGCGGCCGTAGCCATGGTCGATCATATGGCGACCGAAAACCTGACAGGATCGTAGCGTGCCAGTGAGGTTCGTTTCGAGGATGTCGTCCCATTCGTCAGCGGCAACTTCGAGAGAAGGAGTCTTCTTAGTCCGACCAGCGCTATTGACCAGAATGTGGACCGTGCCGAGAGCGCTCGCAGTTGCTTGCAAAAGATTCTTCAATGAAGCTTCATCGGTAACATCGCAGTCGACATCTAGGGACCGCCGGCCTAATGCCTTGATTTCGCTGGCAGCCAATCTCACCATGTCGGTACGACGACCGGTGGCGACCACGTCGGCGCCTGCCGTGGCGAGCCCCTTGGCGATTTGCAGTCCGATACCACTGGTGCCGCCGATGACGACAGCGGTCTTGTTTTGCAAGTCGAGCTTCGGATGACCCAAAGGGATTTTTCTCCTTGTTGATGCGACAATGCAGCTGAGATTTTACAGCGAGGATGACAATTCGCAATGCGAATCACTGACGCGAAAGTGATTGTCTGCAGTCCTGGACGCAACTTCGTCACTCTGAAGATTTCGACTGAGGACGGAATTTACGGGCTCGGCGATGCCACGTTGAACGGTCGAGAACTGGCCGTGGCCAGCTATCTGACCGACCATGTGATTCCCCTCTTGATTGGCCGGGACGCACGGCGCATTGAGGACATTTGGCAGTACCTCTATAAGGGTGCGTACTGGAGGGGGGGCCCGGTGACCATGTCCGCGATCGCGGCGGTGGATACGGCACTTTGGGACATCAAAGGCAAGGCCTTGAATGTGCCGGTGTACCAATTGCTGGGAGGGGCTTCGCGCGAAGGAGTGCTGGTTTACGGACACGCGAGCGGCGGTGACATTGAAGACGCGGTCAGGGCAGTGGGTGAGTACCTGGCCTTGGGCTACAGAGCGATTCGCGCGCAGAGCGGAATACCCGGATTGAAGAGTACCTACGGCGTCGGGCGCGGTAAAATGCAGTATGAACCGGCGGAAATTGACGCACCACCCGAAAACCTGTGGAGCACGGAGCGCTATCTCAATTTCGTGCCACAACTGTTCGCTCGATTGCGGCAGGAGTTTGGCGAGGAAGTTCATCTTCTTCACGATGCGCACCACCGACTGACTCCAATTGAGGCCGCCAGAGCCGCCAAGGAACTGGAGCCTTACCACCTGTTTTGGCTGGAGGATCCGGTTCCAGCGGAATTACCGGAAAGCTTTCGATTGATTCGCAAGCACACAACGACACCCCTTGCGGTGGGCGAAGTTTTCAACACAATCTACGATTGCCAGCAACTGATTCAGGAACAACTGATCGATTACATCCGGACAACAGTGGTTCATGCCGGCGGTATTTCGCACCTGCGTAAGATTGCTGGCTTAGCCGAGATGTACCATGTGCGGACGGGATCGCATGGTGCGACAGACCTCAGCCCAGTATGTATGGCGGCGGCACTTCATTTTGATCTGAGCGTCCACAACTTTGGCATTCAGGAATACATGAGACACTCCGAAGAGACGGATCGAGTCTTTCCGCATGGGTATTCGTTTGCCGACGGTATGCTGCATCCCGGCGAGCGGCCCGGCCTGGGCGTAGACATTGATGAGGACTTGGCAATGAAATATCCCTACCGGCGAGCCTACCTCCCCGTAAATCGGAATTTAGATGGCACGATGCACAGCTGGTGAACCGAAAATATTGTAAAAGCCGTGTCACAAGAACGGCGCCAGCGCGCGATATTGTCTTGCTCCTGTCAAGTCACTGTCATTTGTTGGTGAGAACAGCCTTCTATGCGAAGAATGCGGCTAGAGTGGTATAGGACGGCGTGGGCGGACGGCATTTTCCGATACCCGGCACACCTGCTACACATTGCTTGGTATCATATGAGCAAATGCTAAAAGCCACCCGTCGAAGCCAAGAGTTGGAAGGTGAGCGCGTGGAAACAGTTCTGGTTGTCGAAGATAGCCGACCGATGCAGAGGACGTTGCAACGCTTGTTTGAAGCCGATTCACTGCAGGTAGCGGTTGCCAGTGATGGTCCAACCGGACTTGACTCATTTCGAAAGCAACCGCCGGATGCGGTAGTGCTCGATCTCAAATTGCCAGGCATGTCCGGAAAAGAACTGTGCCGCGAGTTCAAGTCGCTGGCGTCTTCCATCCCGATTGTCGTGCTCAGCGCAAATGCCGAGATAGACGACAAGGTATTGTTGCTTGAATTGGGCGCTGACGACTATGTCACAAAGCCCTTTAGCCCCAAGGAACTGCTGGCGCGAGTGCGGCGTGCGATGCGGCGCGGAAGCTTAAAGCCGCCGGCGTTTACGGGGATTCCGGTCAAAACCGCAAGTCACCAGGTGTTGAGTTTTGGAGATGCGCGAATTGACTTCACCAGCATGGAGGCCAGCCGCGCAGGTGTGCCCGTCGCGATGACCGCACAGGAGTTCAAGCTTCTTAAGTTTTTTGCCGCGTCACCCGGAATGGTGCACTCACGCGATTCCCTGCTGAACGAGGTTTGGGGTTACCAGAATTATCCGTCGAGCCGTACCGTAGACAACCACGTCTTGCGGCTGCGGCAGAAGCTCGAGCCCGATCCCACGAACCCACGTTACTTTTTGACGGTACACGGCGCGGGATACAAGTTCGTGTTCGATGCGTCGCACGCCGCAGGCAATTGAGAAAAGTTTCGGCCGAGCATGGCTCATCTTCCACTTCGTACGCAGCTCCTGATCGCGACGGTGCTGATCATTTTTGCGCTTACTGGGGCGATTCTGCTGATCGTCAGGCACACTGTCACCACGGAAATCCAAAAACAAGTACATGAGGGCACGCAGGAGTCCGTCCGGACCTTCCAGAATGTCCAGGAACAACGGGAAGCTCAGCTTTCACGCGCCGCAGAATTGGTCGCTGACCTGCCAACGTTAAAAATGCTGATGACGACTGATCACGCTCCAACGATTCAAGACGGCTCACAGGCGTTCTGGAAACTTTCGGGCAGCGATCTTATGGTTCTGGCGAAGCCCAATCGGCAAGTCGTCGCCATGTATGCGAACCAACCACGTTGGACGTTGGAAGCTTCGCAAAAGCAGGTTTGGCGTTCGGCCGAAGCTGGAGAGGATGCTTCATGGTGGTCCGACGACGGATTGCTGTATTGGGTTTTTCTACGTCCGATTACTGCGGGAAGCGGCCCGGCGGCACGCCAGCTCGGCTTAGTCGTTGTGGGTTATCAAGTCGATGCCACGGTGGCGCAACAGTTGGCTGCCGTTACCGGCGGGCAAGTCGCACTCACCTCCGGCGAAAGAGTAATCGCTTCGAATCTGCCTGCGGCGGATGAAGCAAAGCTGCAAGACCTCATGCAAAATAAGACACTTCGCGACCAAGAACAGCCTGAGCTGGCGCTGCAAACGGACCGCTATGCGTTCGCTTCGGTGGTCCTTCACGATACGCCGCCAACGCCGATTCGTGGTTATGTCATGATGCCACTCGCGCCGGTCAACAGCTTTCTACACCGCTTAAACCGGACGATTTTCATCTCAGGCGCGGCGGCCGTTTTGCTGGCAGCGTTGTTGTTCGGATTCGTGGCGCGGACGATCACCCGGCCGCTGGACAATCTGGTTGCGGGCGTACGCGCGCTGGCCACAGGCGATTTCCACTATTTCATCAAGCCAGAAGGAAGCAGCGAGGTTTTTGAACTAGGCACGGCATTTGCGCAGATGCGTGGGCAATTGCGTGCCTCGCAACAACAGCGTATCGAAGTGGAACGCATCGCGGCGTTGGCGCGAGCATCGAGTTCGATTTCTCACGATCTCCGGCACTATCTGGCGACGGTAATCGCTAACGCGGAGTTCCTCTACGAGGCCGACCAGCTTCACATCGACAAGAAAGAGATCTATGACGAGATCAAGATGGCCTCCGTGCAGATGACTGACCTTATCGATTCGCTGCGTGAGCTTTCTTCGCAACGTAGCGCCATCTCGCCAGTCCCTGCCAATCTGACGCAAGTGATTCGCCAGGCCATCGAAGCGGTGCACGCAAAGCCGGAGTTCCGCTATTTCCATATCTCGTTGACGGCCGAAGAAGAGCTGCCGGGCGTGTTTGATCCGAAGAAGTTGGAACGCGTTCTGTTCAACTTGTTGCTAAATGCCTGCGAAGCCGCCTCCAACACGAAACCAGCGATTTATGTCGACGTGCGAGCGACGGAAAGCTTGTTCGAAATACGGGTGAGAGATAACGGATCGGGCGTGCCCGAGGCCATTCGACAGACGCTCTTCGACCCCTTCGTAAGCTTCGGCAAGGCCAACGGAACGGGGCTCGGACTGGCCATTGTCAGCAAGATCGTGCAGGACCATGGAGGCTCGGCTAACGTCGAATCCTCGACTACTTCAGGGACTACGGTTTTGATAAAGCTGCCGCGCGCGGAGCAACCTGTGGCGGGATTCTCACAGGCTAACGTTGCGTGAGTTCAGACCGGCTGTGCCGGTTGCATTCGCGTTAAGGCACTAAGGTCGAGGATAGTCTGTGTTCGGCGGCGGCGTATAATCCTGGCCATACTTATTCTTATGCGCGGTCGTGAAATCGGGATTCTCCGAAATCTGAACCGGAGCCAAACTGCGGCTAGAACTCGAAATCGAAACCGTTCGAATTAATTGCTTCTGCAATTCCGGCAAACCGCGCTCCGACCAGTAATGGACTTCATAGCGGCCATCGGGAACATTCGC
>Ga0075425_100006379_pt1 | contig 12336 bp, 6 predicted proteins | sample SoiMethybrSBSTD4_FD_75300 | JGI IMG/M metagenome (GOLD analysis project Ga0075425, IMG submission 75300) | Bulk soil microbial communities from a Populus tree surrounding site in Tennessee, USA - Soil MetaG P. TD hybrid SBSTD4 | ecosystem: Environmental > Terrestrial > Soil > Tree plantation...
CGCGCGGCGCACACGTGGAAGCGCTCGACAGCGTCATCTTTGGTCCGGTCCGGCCTGCCCTGTTCGTACTGCTCACCGCCGTCGCGCTGGTGCTCATCGTCTCGTGCGTCAACGTCGCGAGTCTGCTGCTCGCACGCGCGACCGCCCGCGCGCAGGAGGCCGCTGTGCGATGCGCCCTTGGCGCGTCACAGTCACGCCTGCTTCGACAGGCGCTCGTCGAAACGTTTCTCCTCTCGATAACGGCCGCAGTCACCGGAGTCGTGCTTGCGTTTGTCGGCGTGCGCTTCCTGATCTCGATTGCCCCGGCGGATGTTCCGCGGCTGACGCTCGCCGCCGTCAACGTTCGCGTGCTGCTGACGACGCTGGGCATCGCTCTTCTCATCGGCGCGGTCTTCGCGCTCTTGCCAACGATCCAGGCGCGGCGGCTGAATCTGCAGGCCTCGCTGACGGATGGGACGGGGCGTGCATCGGCCGGGCCCGTGCGCAGCCGACTGCGCGGCGGATTGGTCGTCGCCGAGCTGGCACTCGCGGTTGTGCTCGTCTGCGGTGCCGCACTCCTGATTCGCAGCTTCTGGACGCTGCAGCAGGTGAATCCCGGCTTTGTGAGCGAAGGCGTATTGAAAGCCGAGTACCAACTCCCGGCGTCGCGTTATCCGGCGAACTTCCGCGTCTGGCCCGACTTCAAGGAACAACACGCATTCAACCGCGCTTTGCTCGCGCGCGCCGCGACACTTCCCGGCGTTCGCGCCGCCGCAATCGCCGGCAATCATCCGCTCGATCCAGGATTCACCAACTCGTTCACGATCGTTGGGCGCGAGGCGGAGGCGCGGTCGTGGCCGGAAATCTCAATCCGTCGGGTCAGTCCTGGTTACTTTGCGACCGTCGGCCTGCAGCTCATGCGCGGCAGGCTTTTGCTCGACAGCGATACGACGAGCAGCGCGCCGGTCGCGCTGATCAACACGGCCGCAGCCAGGCGATTCTTTGGTGATCGCGATCCCGTTGGCGCCCAAATCCGTTTCTGGGGCACGGCACGAAGGATCGTCGGAGTCGTGGCTGACGAGAAGTTCCATGGCCTCGCCGAGGCGTCACCGATAGGCGCGTATACGCCGCTCTCGCAAACACCTTCCGCCAATGGCGCGGGAGTACTGCTGGTGCGAACAGCCGCGAATCCATCTTCGCTCGCGACGGCAGTGACGTCTGCCATCCATGAGATCGATCCGGGGCTCGCCGTTTTTGCGACCGAATCACTCGAGGACACCCTGTCGCGTTCGATCGGTCAGCGCCGCTTCACGATGCTCCTGCTCGCATCCTTTGCATTCGTCGCCCTGTTGCTCGCCGCCATCGGCATTCATGGCGTGCTCAGTTACGGTGTGTCGCAACGGCGCCGGGAGATCGGTATTCGCATGGCGCTCGGCGCCCGCCGATCAGACCTGATCGGCCTGGTCGTGCGCCAGGGTCTCATGCTGACCACCGCCGGTCTACTTGTGGGCTTTCTCGGCGCGATCGCGTTCAGCCGACTGCTGAGCAGTCAGCTCTTCGGCATCACGCCCAGCGATCCGCTCACACTGGGTGCCGTTGCAATCCTTCTCGGCCTCGTGGCGCTGGCCGCAACCGTGTCGCCGGCACATCGCGCCGCGTCGGTCGATCCGATCGTCACGCTCCGGAGCGAGTGAGTACGGTGAGCCAGGCCTTTCGGGATCTGAGACACGGCGCTCGAGTGCTGCTCGGTTCCCCGGGCTTTACCGTCGCTGCGGTTGCCGCCCTGGCGATCGGCATCGGCGCGAACACGGCAATTTTTGCGGTTGTCAATACACTCCTGATTCAGCCGCTTCCGTACAAGGATCCCGATCGCCTCGCCGTCGTGTGGGAGCACAACCTGCCGCGAGATCGGCGCAATAACGTCGTCTCACCGGGCAATTACCTCCATTGGCGCGAGATGAATTCAGTCTTCGCCGAGATGTCGATCGTCAGCATGACGTTCCGCGCGGCCTACACGGGCGACGGCGAACCCGAAGAAGTGAAACAGCAAATCGTCAACGCGACGCTGTTTCCGATGCTTGGCGTGAACGCGGCTCTGGGCCGGGTCTTCACGCGGGAGGAAGACCGGCCCGACTCGAGCCGGTTCGTTCTTCTCAGCGATCGCTTCTGGCGTCGGCGCTTCGCGGCCGACCCGAACATCATCAACCGCTCCATTCGTCTCAGCGGAAATCTGTTCACGGTCGTGGGCGTCATGCCGCCGGGCTTTTCGATTCTCGACAAGAACGTCGATATCTGGGTTCCACCTGGATTCACGGCGGAATCCCGGACGCCGAAAGGCCGCTGGACGATGGTGGTCGCACGCGTGAAGGACGGCGTGACGTTCAAGCAGGCGCAGGACGACATGACCCGCGTGGCCAGTCACTTGAGCGTGATGTTCCCGGATTTCGATACCGGATGGACGGCTCGAGTTGTGGCATTGAAAGAGCAGCTCACCGGAGATGTCCGTCCTGCATTGCTGGTTCTCGTCGGCGCTGTCGGTTTCGTCTTGCTGATCGCGTGCGCGAATGTTGCCAACCTGCTGCTCGCGCGGGCGACAACCCGACACCGTGAACTCGCCGTTCGTGCCGCGCTCGGTGCCGATCGCGCGCGATTGATTCGACAGTTGCTCACGGAAAGCCTGCTGCTATCGGTCGTCGGTGGCGCCGCTGGCCTCGCGCTCGCCTGGTGGGCCCTGAGTCTTCTCCGCAGCGTCGTCGCGGCAAACCTGCCGATCCAACGGCTGGAATTCGTCGGAATCAGTGGATGGGTGCTGCTCTTCGCGTGCGTCGCCGCATTGGGCAGCGGTCTGCTGTTTGGCCTCATTCCCGCATTCACCGCGGCTGGCATCTCGCTGACAGACGCCCTCAGAGAAGGTGGGCGCACTGGCACGGGCCGTCGCGGACGGCGCGTTCGCCATGGGCTCGTCGTCATCGAGATGGCGCTCGCGCTCGTCCTGCTTGTCGGAGCAGGGCTCCTGGTCCGGAGTTTCCAGAGTCTGATGCACGTCCATCCCGGTTTCGATCCGTCCAGGACCCTCACGATGAGGGTGACGTTGCCTTCGAGCAGCTATCAGCGGGACACGCAGATCATCCCGTTCTTCGATCGAGTGTTCGAACGAATCGGTACGCTGCCCGGCGTGCAAGCGGCTGGCGGCGTGAGCTACCTGCCGCTCAATGGCCTCGGTTCCGCGACGAACTTTTCAATTGAAGGCATGGAAAAGCCGCGGGCCGGCGACGAGCCCGTATCGGAGGTAATGGTCGTCACCCACGAGTACTTCAAGGCCATGGGAATTCCGCTCCTTCGTGGCCGGCTCTTTGATGGGCGGGATACCGCGCCGAACACCCGGCGCGTGATCGTCACCGAAGCGCTGGTCAAGAAATACTTCGGCGGCAGAGATCCCATCGGACAGCGAATCGTATTGGGTTGGTACAACGAGGGCCCTGACGAAATCATCGGGGTCGTCGGAGACGTTCATTCCGTGAGTCTGGAGCTCGAACCCCGCGGCGCGACCTACCTTCCGCCGGCCCGGTTCGCGTATCCGTTTCTGAGTGTCGTGGTCAAGTCGTCGGCCGGAGGTCTGAGCCTCGCACCCGCAATCGTCAACGCCGTGCACGAGCTCGATGCAAACGTGCCAGTTTCCGAAATCCGATCGATGTCAGAAGTGATGGAGGTATCGACGACGGAGCGGCGGCTGACAATGCTGCTGTTGATGATCTTTTCTATCGTCGCACTGGTGCTGGCCTCGGTGGGGATCTATGGCGTCATCGGTTACTCCGTCACGCAGCGCACGCAGGAGATCGGCATTCGCATGGCGCTCGGTGCGCAACGGCGCGATGTGCTCCGAATGGTCGTTGGTAATGCCATGCTTCTGGCGCTGGTCGGCATTGCGCTGGGCGCGACGGGCGCGTTCGTCTTGACCCGGCTGATGACGAAGCTGCTTTTCAGCGTCGAGCCCCAAGATCCTGCGACGTTCATCGTGGTCGCCCTCCTGCTCGCCGCGGTGGCCGCCCTTGCGAGCTACCTCCCGGGCCGACGCGCGACGCACGTCGATCCGCTCACCGCACTCCGTGCGCAATAGCGGAATCGCTAATCACTAATCACTGATCCCGAATCCCTTATCCCTGAATCCCCTATCCCTGAATCCCTTATCGCTGAATCGTCAATCGGCGAATCGTCAATCGGCGAATCGTCGAATCGCTGATTTCTCACGCGCGGCGGGGTACCTTCTACTCGTCCGCCAGTTCACAATGGAATGCCAGCAATTCGCGGACTCGGGATGCCACGATTACCGCCTCGGGAAGCCAGGATCGGATACGGGATGCCAGGACTAGCGATTAGGGATTCAACGATTCGTGGATTGGGGATTCGTGAATTGGGGATTCGTGGATTAGGGATTCGCGATGAGTGATTAGTGATTAGTGATTGGGGTACGATCCGCATGCATGGTGGCGGCGTGGGTAATCATCGTCCTGCTCATCGCTCTGACCGGGTTCTTTGTGGCGGCGGAGTTCGCCGCCGTAAGCGCACGGCGCAGCCGTCTCCGCCGGCTGGCGGAGGATGGGGACGCGCTCGCGGCTCGCCTGCTGCCGGTACTTGAAGATCCACGCGCGCTCGATCGCTACATCGCCGCGTCCCAGGTCGGGATCACGCTGTGCAGCCTCATTCTCGGTGCTTACGGACAGGCAACCCTGGCGCCGCGGCTGATGCCGCTGGTAGGCAAGTTCGAGCGGCTGCAACCATCAACCGTCGAGTCCGCCTCGGCGGCGATCGTCCTGATTTTCCTGACAACCCTGGCGGTGATTCTCGGCGAGCTCGTCCCGAAATCTCTCGCGCTGCAGAACCCGACGCGCACAGCGCTCGTCACCGTCCTTCCGATGCAGTGGTCGATACGCGCATTCGCGTGGTCGATCGCATTGCTCAACGGCAGCGGCGTGCTGGTGCTGCGCGCACTGAGGCTGCCATCGACCGGGCATCGCCACGTGCACTCGCCGGAGGAGATCGCGCTGCTGATCGCGGAAAGCCGTGATGGTGGGTTGCTCGAGCCGCAGGAGCAAGTGCGGCTGCATCGCGCGCTTCGGCTTGGCTTGCGCAGTGCGCGTCAGTTGATGGTGCCGCGTTCGCGCCTCGCGGCAATCGACGCGTCGCTTCCTTTTCCCGAGGTTCTGCAGGTGCTGGCGGCTAACCCGTACAGCCGGCTTCCGGTTTTCCGCGGATCGATCGACAACATCGTTGGGATCCTTCACACCAAGGACGTGGTGATGCGGCACGTCCGCGGCGAAAGCTTGTCGGTTGCCGCACTGATGCGGCCGATCGTGCGCGTGCCCGACACCATGCCTGCCGACCGGCTCCTGACGTTTCTCCGCGAGCGTCGCAGTCACCAGGCGCTCGTCGTCGACGTCAGTGGATCGGTCGTCGGCCTGATTACGCTCGAGGATGTTGTCGGTGAACTGCTCGGCGGCGTTGCCGACGAATTCAAATCGGTGCAGGCCCGCCCGATTCGACTGTCGGACGGGCGCCTTCGCGTTCCGGGATCGATGCGCCTCGATCAGGCAGCGCCACTCGTCGGCTCCGAATGGCGCGGACGTGAAGGAACTGTGGGCGATCGGGTGGTCGCCGCCCTCGGCCACGTCCCGGAACCTGGTGAAGCCGTGGACCTCGATGGGCTGCACGTGGAAGTCGAGGCGGTCGACGGCGCAACCGTATCAGTCATTGTCGGAGATCGGCCCGGACAGGACGACGACGGTAACTCATGACCGCGCTTCTCATCATCACCGTCCTCATACTCTTGAACGGCGTGTTCGTCGCGGCCGAATTTGCGATTGTGGGAGCACCGCGCGCGGCTATCGATCGGAAGGCGCAGGACGGCAACCGGCTCGCACAACTGGTCCAGCGCGTTCTCGATGATCCCAAACAGCAGGATCGATACATCGCGACCGCGCAGCTCGGCATCACAGTCGCCAGCCTCGGCCTCGGCATGTACGGCGAGCATGTTCTCGCCGATGCGCTGTTCGCAATTCTCGGCGGTCACGGCCTTCCTCTGTGGCTTGCGTCGCACGGGATCGCGAGCACGCTCGCGGTGGCGATCCTGACCTACTTTCACATCGTCGTCGGCGAAATGGTGCCGAAGTCGCTGGCGCTTCAGTACGCGGAAACACTCGCGCTCTGGATTACGCCACCGATGCTGTGGATCCGGAATGCGCTATTTCCGTTTGTCCTCGCATTAAACGGCATCGGAAATCGCGTCCTGAAAGTCGTCGGTGTCAATCGTCAGGCGCAGAATGCGGATCAGTACTACACTGCGGAGGAATTGCAGCTGATCGTGCAGGAGAGCGAGGAGGTGGGCGCGATACGCGCCGAGTCAGGCCGCATGCTGCAGGAGCTCTTCGAGTTCGGCGATCTCACCGCAGGCGAAGTGATGGTTCCCCGTGTGCGGGTGGTCGGGATCCAGCTCGGCACCAGGCCAGAACAGATTCGCGACCTCTTGAGCCGGAGCGCTCACACGCGTTATCCGATTTACGAGCGCGATCTCGATCACATCATCGGCATGGTCCACATCAAGGACCTCTTGAGAGTTGTGCTGGGGGACGAGCCGATCCGGCGCACTCACGTCCGTCCCCTGCCGCTCGTGCCCGAAACCGCGCCGCTCGATTCCGTGATATCGACGATGCGGCAGGAACGGACGCAGATGGTGATCGCGCTCGATGAGCACGGAGGAACCTCTGGTGTCGTCACGCTTCAGGATCTGTTCGAGGAGGTCGTCGGAGAAATCGAGGAAGGGCCAGGAGGCGCCCGACACATCTATCGTGATGCGATGTCGCGACTTCGTGTGCCCGGAACGATGCGGCTCGACGAGTTGGGCCAGCATTTCGATCTCGATCTGGAGCATGAGGATGTCGACAGCGTCAGCGGCCTGGTATTGACCCTCCTTGGCCGGCCTCCCGCGGTGGGAGATACCATCCGATATGATCGGCTTCAACTGGTAGTCACCGCCATCAAAGGCCACGGGGTGGACGAGTGTGCCGTGTGGCTGGCGGCTTGAGCCTGTAGCTTCCGCCTTTAGGCGGAAGTCGTCGCGTAAGCATGTGGCTTCCGCCTTTAGGCGGAAGTCGTCGCGTAAGCATGTGGCTTCCGCCTTTAGGCGGAAGATTCACCCGACGTGAATTCTCGGCCGGCGCATCGGGTTAGGCTCCGCTTGCCGGAGGACTTCGCGGGTCACGGGCGCCGTATCTCCTTCACCTAACGCGAGGAATTTCAGCAGGTACGCGATCGGATTCCCCTCCGTCCATCCGAAGTAGGCGTGCGGAATTTTTCCCGTCTCGTCGCGGCAATACAACAACAGCGCGGCAATCGCATTGGGGATGGCGGAGCTCACGCATCGGAGCACCCTGTGGCCTCCGATATCGACACCGGTCACCTTCAACATGTCGGAGAACTGCGAGACATCCCCGAGACGAACTTCGACAAACAGCACACGCTCTTCGGGCGGAAGATGATGCGATTCGCGCGCCTCCCGAAGCTTGGAGGCGTACTCCTCCACATCGCCGGCGTCGGGCCGGTTCGCAATGATTCGGACCGGCGTATCTGCCGCAGCGTGAATGAATTCGCGGGCCGCCTGATCCGCGTCGATGCCATGCACGCGCAGCTCGGTCGACCGCAGCACGCGCGAGGTCATCGATGTGACGATGATCGTGACGATGAAAATCGAGGCGATCTTGATACCTTCCGGACGCTCGACGATATTGACCAGCGTCGTGTACCCGAAGATGAGAGTGAGCAGCAGATATCCGTGCCATCCCTGCCCCGATCGCAGGCGGGCCAACGTTACGGCCAGCGCCGCCGATCCCATGAGCACCAGGACGCCGGTGGCGTAGGCGCCCCCCTGTGAATTCACATCGGCGTTGAACAATGCGGTGACGAGGTACGTGATAAACGTGAAAATGACCACGAGCGGCCGGTTGGCTTTGGCCCATTCGGGAGCCATGCCGTACCGCGGCAGGTAGCGGGGAACGAGATTCAACAGACCCACCATCGCTGATGCACCGGCAAACCAGAGAATCGCGACGGTGCTGAAGTCGTAGAGGGTTCCGAAGACTTCACCAAGATGCTCGTGTGCGATGTAGGCGAGCGCTCGGCCGTACGCGGAACCGCCGGCCTGAAATTCCGCCGGTGGAATCAAGAGCGTGGTCACGATGCTGCTCGTCACCAGCAGGACGCTCATGGTCACCGCTGCGGTCGTCAGCAGCTTGTGCGTGTTACGGATTCGTCCTTCCGGCCGTGGCCCGCTATCACTCGGGCTGCCGGCAACCAGCGGCATTACTGCCACGCCTGTCTCAAAGCCTGAGAGACCCAGGGCCAGCTTCGGAAAAAGCACGAGGGCGACGACGACGATTTTGATCGCGCTGCCGCCATGTTCGGCGAGAGCGGCGCTTCTCCACTCACTGAAGAGTTCGGGGCGGCTGAGCACATAGTGCATACCCCAAACAACCACGATCAGATTGAGCAGCAGGTAAACAGCGACGATTGGAACGGCCAGCCAGACCGCTTCACGAAACCCCTTGAGAAAAATGGCACCGAGGCCGCCGAGCAGCACCAGGGTCACCAGGATCGGATGCGCCATCCACGCCGGCGTGAGTGGATTGTGAATGATGTGCTCGGTCGCGTCAGCGGCCGACATCGTGATCGTAATGATGAAGCCGGTGGCGGCGAAGCCGAGCAGGCACAGGACCAGCGCCTTGCCGCGCCAGCGCGGAAGCAATTCTTCGAGAATCGCAATGCTGCCCTGGCCGTGCGGGCTCAGTTCGGCGACGCGCCTGTACATCGGCAGCGCGCCAAAGAGCGTCAGCAGGACGAGCACCAGAGTCGCCAGCGGCGAGATCATGCCCGCGGCGAGAAAGGCAATGCCGGGTTGGTAGCCGAGCGTCGAGAAATAGTCGACGCCCGTCAGGCACATGACTTTCCACCAGGCCGATTGGTGCGCGGAATCTTCGCTGGTATGCGGACCCGGTTGCCGCCGGGCGCCCTCGAGAAACCAGCGTAGAAAGCGCCGACGTCGCCGGCGCGTCAGGCCGTACAACATGAGGTTTTCAGATTTCGCCGCGCGCCGCCGCGAGCTCGAGCTCTTGATCGGTCGCCTCGACGAATTCACCTTCCCATTTGGCAATCACTACCGCCGCGAGGCAATTCCCGATCACGTTGGTCATCGTCCGCGCCATATCCATCAATTCATCGACGCCAAGAATGAGTGTCACTCCCTCGAGCGGCAATCCATAACTGGCGAGTGTGCCGGCAAGAATCACGAGCGACGCCCGGGGCACGCCCGCCACGCCCTTGCTCGTCAGCATCAGGGTGATCAACATCGTGACCTGCTGCCCGGCGGAGAGCTGCACGCCGGCCGCCTGAGCCACAAAGACCGCCGCCAGCGACAGATACAACGTCGTGCCATCGAGATTGAAGCTGTAGCCGAGCGGAAGGACGAACGAGACGATTCGTCGCGGCACCCCGAGACGTTCGAGAACCTCCATGGCGCGCGGCAACGCCGCTTCGCTCGATGTCGTGGAAAAGGCGATGATCGCCGGCTCCTTCACCGCGCGGATGAACTTTCGCAGCGGGACTTTGAACACGATCGCAATCGGGAGAAAGACGGCAAGGATCAGCACGGCCAGCGCGCCATACAGCGTCGCGACCAGCCAGGCGAGGTTATACAGCACACCGAGCCCACCATGGCCGACGGTGTACGCGATCGCCGCACCGACGCCGATCGGAGCGTAGTGCATGACGATGTTCGTGAACTTGAACATCGTTTCCGCAAGCACTTCACACCACACAATCACCGGACGTCCCTTTTCGCCGATCATGCCGAGCGCGATGCCAAACACGATACTGAACACCACGATCTGCAGCACGTCTCCCCGCGCCATCGCGTCGATCACCGACTCAGGGACCACATGGAGCAGGATCTGATCCCAGGTCTGCGGCTTGGCCGTGATATCGGAATGGGCGCCGATCGGGAGATTCACGCCAACGCCAGGTTTGGTGAAGTTGACTGCCGCCAGGCCAATGATCAGCGCCAGCGTCGTCACCACCTCGAAATAGATCAGCGCCCGCAATCCCATTCGTCCGACGACCTTGAAGTGACCGGCGCCGGCGATTCCGGCGACAAGCGTCGCAAAAATCAGGGGGGCGATCACCATCTTGATCAGCCGCAGGAACAACTGACTGAACGGACGGAAGTAGACCGCGTATTCGGGGTGCGTGGCGTCGACAATGGCGCCGACGATGATGCCGAGAATGAGGCCGATGAAAATCTGTTGAGTGAGCGTGAGACCGCGGCGCGGCGTCGTCGGGGCGGTGGCCTGAGCCATTCGTTTTGATGTCCTCCCCGGAACGCCGGGCTTCGGAATTCTATATCGTTCGGGTTTTACAAGGTTCTACATCCACAGCGAACGGGCCGTCAGCTCTCGCGGATCGAGACCTGCCGCCTTGCCGAGCAGACGCTGCCGCTCGGGCAGCTCGATTCGGAAGCGCCACTGGTCGGCCCTGCCGCCGGCACCGAGAAATGTCGTCTCCCACTCAGGCCACCAGGGAAGCGCTCGTTTGGCGATCGGCTCAATCACTAGGACATGGGAGCCGCTTTCTTTCGCCTCCATAAGCCGGTGCCGCAGCTTCGCGCGGGTCTCGTCATCGATCTCGTTGATCGAAAACGCGGCAAGGATGCCGTGCCCCTTGCGGCCGCGGATGGGAGCGCGCGCGATGTCCCCCTGGCCCGCGTATCCGGTGATGCCGAATTGCCGATACGTCCAGTTCGCCTCGTCGACCGCCCAGGGGTGCTTGTCGATGCCGTTAATGGTGCACGTCTCGCTCGCGAGTGCCCAGGCGGCGCCGGCCGCGCCGGTACCGCAGCCAAGATCGAGGATCTGTGCGACATATCGCGCGCGTTCGATCGCCATGATGATTTCGCGGGTGACGAGAAAGTGAAGCGGCCCGTAGTAGAGCGCAAATGCCGCGCGCTTCCCCGCGGTCTTGAGCGCGGCGCCTTCGGCGAGCTTGGAGCGGCGCTCCACATAATACGCGGAGAGCGAGCGCAGCGCTCGAGAGACTTCGGACGCTCGGAGATTGGCGAGGTGGCGCTCTTCGAGCGCTGCCAGCCAAACGCTGACGCTTGAATCACTCATCACTCATCACTGATCCTGAATCCCTCATCCACGAATCACTCATCGTGAATCACTCATCCTCGAATCGTCGAATCGTCGAATCGCGCGAAGGGGCACTCGATACCACGATTCAGGGATTCGAGGATCCAAGGATAAGGGATTCAAGGATGGGGGACTCAAGGATGGGGGATTCAAGGATGAGCGATTCAGGATTAGTGATTAGTGATTAGCGATTCAGAGCTCCACCTGCATGCCAAGCTCGACGACGCGCTCGGGCGGAATCTTGAAGAAGGAGTTGGCTCGAAGAGCATTCCGCGCGATGAGCACGAACAGCCGCTCGCGCCAGAGTGGCAGGCCGGGGCGGCGTGTCGCAAGCAGTGTTTCCAGTCCAAGGAAGAACGTCGTTTCATTGAGATCGATCTTGAATCCCTGGCGAGACGCGTGCGCCAGCGCGTCAGGGACATCGGGTTCCTCCATAAAGCCGTACCGGACAGTCAGGCGAAAAAAGCCGTGACCGAGCGGCTCGACCTCGGTGCGTGTGTTCGTTGCAACGTACGGGACGTCGCTCGTCACGACCGTCAGGAGAATGACGCGCTCGTGCAAGACCTTGTTGTGCTGGAGATTGTGGAGCAGCGTCGGCGGTGTTCCGGTCAGGTTGCTCGTCATGAACACCGCAGTCCCGGTGACGCGCTGTGGTGGATACGCTTCGATGTCGCTCAGGAATTGGTCGAACGGATACAGCTTCTCGCGCATGCGGCTCGCGAGCAGCGCGCGGCCACGCTTCCAGGTCGAGAGGATGGTGTAAACGACCGCGCCGACCACAAGTGGGAACCATCCGCCGTGCGCCACCTTGAGCAGGTTCGCGCCAAAAAAGCTGAACTCGATCAGGAAGAAGAACAAGGCAATCGAGCCGGCGACCACGCGGCGCACGCCCCACGCGCCTCTCGCCACGAGATACGCCAGCATCGTCGTGATGAGCATCGTGAGCGTGACCGCAATGCCGTAGGCCGCCGCGAGCGCGCTAGATGATCGGAATCCCACAACAAGTCCGAGGGTGCAAAACATCAACGTCCAGTTCACCTGAGGAATGTAGATTTGCCCCTGGTGATGCTCCGACGTGTAGGCAATCTCGAGACGGGGAGAGTAGCCAAGCTGAATCGCCTGCCGG
>Ga0075425_100006384_pt1 | contig 12333 bp, 21 predicted proteins | sample SoiMethybrSBSTD4_FD_75300 | JGI IMG/M metagenome (GOLD analysis project Ga0075425, IMG submission 75300) | Bulk soil microbial communities from a Populus tree surrounding site in Tennessee, USA - Soil MetaG P. TD hybrid SBSTD4 | ecosystem: Environmental > Terrestrial > Soil > Tree plantation...
GCCGTCCCTCTCAAAAGAGTACTCAAGGGAAGGCTCAGCTTTGGCGGTTGCGCTGAAGCAGGATCGGGATGTTGAACATTGCCGGAACGAAAACGAGCATCGCCAGCGCTGCCACGGGGGACACCGGTGCCGCAACTATCGCCGCACCATAGATCATGGTGCCGATCACGCTCCGCACCAAAGTGGCCCGACGGAACTGAATGTGCGCTCGGTCGTGCTCGGGCATTTGACCGAGATAATACCTCAGCAGACCAAAGACGGCCGAGCTCAGCGTCATGATGAGCGCGTAGAATGCGATGGCGCGAGCCGATTGGGGATGCTCTCCGAGAAACCCGGTCGCCAAGGGGATCAAAGACAAGAAGAACAAGAGCAGCAGGTTCATCCACATCAACTGCAGGGTGGGCCGACGCACCACAGCAAGCAGCTGGTGATGATTGATCCACAAGGCACCGACGATGACAAAACTGAGTGCGTAGACCGCGACCTTCGGCCCCAGCGGAGCTAGGAAACTGCGCCACACATTACCGCCGGCGGCACCCTCGGGCAGCTTCAACTCGAGGACCATGATGGTGATGATGATGGCAATGACGCCATCACTGAACGCAGCAATGCGTTCGGTGCCAAGGCCCGCAGTTCCCACGTCACGGCTCTTTAGTGTCTCCATCGCCATCCCTCCTATTCAACGATTGCGCAGGCATCATGCGGGACTCCCAGAGGATGTTGATACCGCCGATGCGCGGATGCGAGAAGGCAACTCCGCCTTTGCCCGAAAACGGGCGAGGAGTGTTTTCTATCCGTCGCAGTCCTCGCGGCGCCATTGCGAGAGAGCAGCAGGCCCAGACGACGCAGGGAACGCCAGCCCACGACCGCGGGCAGAACACCCTGACAGGGCAACGACTTAGACAACCTATCTGAACCGGCGCACACGCCAATTCTCCGCGGCTTGGCGCTCTCCCATGACGCCGCCTTGAGGATCATCGCTCTTGAGCGACAGCGAGGCGCTGGGCATGAGCCAACCAGAAGCTGAGGCCCATTCCTCGATGGTGCGAGCCGCCGCTGATCTGCCCTCCGAGCTGCCGTGTTCAAGCCGGACATCAATTGCAAGAAAAGCGAAGTGTACTGCGCGCAATCGCTGCCGCGTGCGGCTGTTGCCGAGCCGGTGAAGGAAGCGACGCCCTTTGCTCCTAGCGCACGACTTGGCATCGACAGTTAAGCTTCTGACCGATCAGAGACTTGCCCCGGAGAGCTCGATTCGAGCTTGAGGGAGGCGCACGACCGGGCAGGCCCCGGCAATCCCAGTGGGCCCATCCAGTGTTCCAATCCCGGGGGTCCAGTTCCAGCGGTCCAGACACAGTGGGTCAATCCCGGCGGGTCAATCCAAAACCAATCAAGTTTCAACGGCAGCAACGCATCCTCTTCAAGGCTCGTCATGCTAACCTGCGGGCAGAGCGGCGTCGCAGAATGCCGCCTGATCAAAATCAGGGAGGAAGGAACAATGCAGTGCTCGCACTATGTCGTGATCCGCACCGTGATCCTGTTCGCCGCCGGTACATTGGCGGCCCCCGCATTGGCGCAGAAGCAGGGCGGCACCCTCAATATTCTGCATCGCGACAGTCCGCCAAGCATGTCAATCCACGAGGAAGCCACCATCTCGACCTCGATGCCGATGATGGGGGTATTCAACAATTTGGTGACGTTCGATCCGAAAGAGAAACAGAACAAGCTGAGCAACATCGTTCCCGACCTCGCGGAAAGTTGGTCCTGGAGCGCGGATAAGACCAAACTCATCTTCAAGCTTCGCCAGGGTGTCAAATGGCACGACGGCAAGCCGTTCACTGCGAGGGACGTGCAGTGCACCTGGAGCAAGCTGACGGGAAAAGATCCCGACGACTTCCGCAAGAATCCCCGCGCGTCCTGGTACACTAATCTCGATAGCGTTAGCATCAACGGCGATGACGAGGTGATGTTCAATCTGAAGCGACCGCAGCCATCATTCATCGGCCTGCTGGCTTCCGGTTATTCGCCGGTCTATCCGTGTCACGTATCGACCAAGGCAATGCGCACCAACCCAATCGGCACCGGACCCTTCAAGTTCGTTGAATTTCGAGCCAACGAATACATCAAGGTGGTGAAAAATCCCGACTACTGGAAGAAGGGTCGCCCCCTTCTTGATGGCATCGAGTACACAATCATCTCAAGCCGGTCGACAGCAGTCCTGGCCTTTCTCGCCCACAAGGGCGATATGTCCTTCCCATACGATTGGACCATTCCGATTGCGAAGGATGTCAAAAATCAAGCGCCGAATGCGGTTTGCGAGATCGGGCCAACCAACGTCAATACCAACCTGATCGTCAATCGGGACTCACCGCCGTTTGACAATCCGGAAATTCGCAAGGCGATGGCTCTAACGCTCGACCGCAAGGCCTTCATCGATATTCTGACTGAAGGACAGGCGACGATAGGCGGAGCTATGCTGCCGGCGCCCGAAGGGATTTGGGGAATGCCGCCGCAAATGCTGAAGACGCTGCCCGGTTACGATCTGGACGTGAACAAGAACCGCGAGCAGGCCCGTGCTATCATGCAAAGGCTTGGGTGGGGCCCGGACAAGCATCTAAAGGTGAAGGTCGCCACCCGCAATATCCCTGTTTATCGCGATCCGGCGGTGATCTTGATCGATCAGCTGAAGGAGATCTACATCGACGCTGAGATGGAGGTCGTGGAGACCTCAATCTGGCACGCCAAGGTCACGCGCAAAGAATATCAAGTCGGACTGAACCTGACCGGCAATGGTGTGGACGATCCCGATCAGAACTTCTACGAAAATTACAAGTGTGGCTCGGAGCGGAACTACACTGGCTACTGTAATCCGGAACTCGACGTGCTGTTCGATAAACAGTCCGGCGAACTCGATCCGGAAGAGCGGTTGAAGCTCGTATGGCAGATCGACCATAAGCTGCAGGAGGACGGAGCGCGTCCGATCATCTTCCACAACCGTGGGGCAACCTGCTGGCAGCCGGAGGTAAAGGGCGTCGTGCCGCAGATCAACAGCATTTACAACAACTGGCGCATGGAAGATGTCTGGATCGACAAGTAGGCTATGGGATTGCGCCCTCGTCCTCAGACATTGACTGAAAGGATATCGATCGCAGCAAGGAACGTTCACGTCTGTCGTACCTTGCTGCGCTCGTCCCAGCGGCCCCGCACTCTTCAGCCGCACAGGGGCCAGGGATGATCGTGGGGCGAACCTGGGGTATGGAACGGCAGGGGCGGCCATCCCATCGACTTGGATCCTGCAAGCGCCGGGCTTGTCCAATCACAGCGAGTTGAGCGCTCGGCTTTGCCTCACTCTCCGGCCGAGCGAACGGGACGAGGGCAAGAAGTGCAGATGCAGGCTTCGGCAAGGGTCGGCGAGTGACGAGGGTGTCCTCCTCAGTCTCGCTTTACCGCGCTCAGAAGTACCCCAAGTACTTGGCAACTGGCAGGTACGTCGCCGGCCCCGTCAAGGCAAAGAGCGCGGCGATTAAGATCCACGACCACCAATCGTTGTCGGTCGGCATGCCTCTGCTCCTATCACTGTGATAGCCGCGAAGCGAGCACGCGCGCGATGAGACGCTGAGATTCCTCAACGAATAGTTAACGCGTGTCTCAAAGCGATCGTTGCGAGACCGCTAACCAAGCCTCTTCCTTTGGCGGGCGTTCCGGGGCGCAAATTGAGCCGTTCACGGCCGCCCCAGCCAGCCTCGCGCGCGCGCCGAGCCTACACGAGCCCCATGCACGCCCCATGTACGGCGGCGCTCGCGCTGTTCTCAGAATGAGAGGGCAGGGCGCGTTGCGCAAGTGGCTGTGGGGCGCAAATTAGGATGGCTGGGCTAATGATCGTTGGCGGCGGCGTGAGACCGAGCGCTCGTACGCAGCATCTCCTTCAACGTGATGGGGCGCCGGTGCTTCTTCAAGTCTCGGAACGCTTCATCGGCCTGGTCCTGGGAGGGTGACCATGCGATCCTTCGCCAAACGATCGAGCCCTTGCGCTCTGTGCCACGGACCTAGCGCAATCGTGCGGAGTGACATAGAAGTTAGGAGGACGTTCGGCGAGTGTAACGGTGGCAATCCGGTTTTCGCCCGCGCGGATCGTCGACAATTTGATGATCTCTCCAGGCAGATGTGCCGCAATCAAACAGATGAAATGATTTGAGTTGGCGATGCGTAGGCCATCAACTTCGACGAGGACGTCACCTGGCCGTATGCCCGTTGCGTATGCTGGGCTACCCTCATGCACCACCAACACCACTGTCCCGTCGCGGATCCTTGCTGAAGCGTCATCGTAGATGGTCACGCCGATCCATACGCGGCTCTCTGCGGACGCAATCGGGGCAAGAATAAGCCAGGCAAGGCCGAGCATGAGGCGGAGTGCAAGCCCATTCATGGAAGAAACCCGTCCGAGAGCTGCAAGGCCGTCCATCTCATGACCACGGGGGTGCGATGGCTTCTCGGGCGGACGCTGTGGCGGTAGCGCAATCCATGGGGCATGCCGCGGCAGTGGCCATGGGCAAGAGATTGCGCCCTCACTAGGAACGACAGGGCAGTCGTGGAGAGGGTGGTGCGGCTGCGGCCATCCTCTAGCCGTGGGCAACGAAGTCTGGCGACCATCATTGTGACTGTCACACCCCCACACCGAGGATTGGCCCCTCGCGCTGATCTCCGAGGTTGAGTTTCACACGAGCTTCACGCTCGCCTTTCTTAAGTCGCGCCCGGGTCGGCTGTGTCGCAGATCACTGTCCGCAACGGTGAAAGCTCTAAGCTTGAACTCGACGGACGGTTCGATTCTTGCTGCGTCCCACATGAGAGAACTCCTGTGCGGGAGGTGGAGTGTGCACCAGATGCAACATGCGCGAGCAGGTCGCCCAAATCTCGCGCAGAATTTGAGTCGCGCAGGACAGCGCCATCCGGAGCATCAGACTCCGCGGCATCGGGAACTATTCCATTTCGTCGGCAGAATTTCTCGGCGGGCACGGTGCATACCAACGTGCCCTGTTCGGCCAGCAAGTTGATGGAGAGACGTAGTTCCATGGTCTGCCGGGCGCGCTTCGAAGAGCTCGTAATTCCCCACAGGAATGCCGCGTTTAATTTGGCCTACTGGATTTTGCGGAGCCGGGATGACGCTGAGGATGCCGTCCAAGACGCGTTCGTGCGGGCTTTCCGAGCGTTTGACGCGTTTTCGGGCAACGGTGCCCGGTCTTGGCTTTTGGCCATCGTTCGCAACGTTGCCTACAGCGCTTTGGATGCCCGTAAGCGCTCACGCAGCCTCATCGTGCCAAGCGAGGATATCCGGTCCCTGAACACAGGCGATCTCGAGCAGATGCCGTCAGATGACCCTTCACCAGAAGCAGTTGTTACGGCTGGCCTCGAACATGCCCGACTGCTCGGCGAATTGGCGCGATTGCCATTGATTCACCGCGACATTCTCGTGCTTCGCGAAATGGAAGGTCTGTCATACGCGGAGATTGCGCAGATAACGGGCACGGCCATTGGTACTGTCATGTCGCGCCTCTCGCGGGCACGAGCGGAGCTTCGAAGGGCTCTTGCGCAAGGTGAGGTCACATGCACCGTGAAGAGGCTCGACTGCATGTAAGCGCGCTGTCGGAGGATCAAGAGCTCGAAAGCATATCCAGTCGTGTCCCCATTGCACCTGCCTTGTCGACGACAACCAACAAATAGGCCAACCCGTCGCCGGGGTATATCGACATGGCCCGGCGGGGGCTCGCGCCCTCGCAGCAAACGCGAGAAGGGTGCTCTGCCTCACTCTGCGATGGTTCGGGACCGCTACGCTGGGCAGCTGCACGGGTTTTGGCGATCGGCGTGTCCACCCTCGCGACCATCCACGCCATGCGCTCATCGCAGGAATAAGCGTTTTTACCGCGCGAAATCTTGACAGCGCACGTTCGTTCGCTCGTTCAGGATCGCCCAAGACACACTGCGTCGTCCGACGCACACGCGGTCAAACCTTGGTTCAACGTCGCATCGATTTGCGCCGATGGTAGAGGATCTGACATTCGCTGGGGTCAGGGACCCCGCAATATCGCAATTCATCCGGACGCATCTGCTCGGGGTCCTATCACCACCATCGCTTCGGAAGCACCCACCTTGTCGGGGGGACCCGTATCGTGGTGGAACCGGCGCGTTCCGGCATGCGTGGCCTGAGCCGGACCCTCAGCCTATCCGGCGCATCGACCCCCCTTCCTGCTGAGCTGAGGCTGCTGAGCGCAGAGGAGGAGCAAATCGGGCGCCGTGCGGCCGCCAACGAGGTGCGCGGCGAAAAAACCGAGCGAGAACGGAACAGCCCAAGCCTCCCTCGGTTTACCTGAGCAGTGGCTGGAGCATGGGTGGTGTGTTTGCTGTCCCAACTCCTCGCGTGCATCAGGACGACCGTCGCAGGCAGATTAGAAGGTCCTTGAAGGCCCAGGCAAAGAAGGCCCAGTCAAAGAAGGCTCAATCAAAGAAGGCCCAGTCCAGAACTGCTCGATCGCCGTCGATCGTGGGGACATCGCAAGCCGATGCTCAACCGAGGCAGGGCGACCGGCGAGAGGCTATTGGTCAGGTCGCAAACAAGCAGGTAGTCCATTGCCTCTCGATCTTCCACCAAACGAGGCCCTCGTCGATCCCAAGGACGCCGCGGAACACGCTGGACTTGTCCATGTCAGTGATGAGCAGCCGGGCATCCGACGCCACCGGGCCGGAAAGGGTTTCCGGTATGCGAACGCGGATGGCACGCGAGTAGACGATCCGACTGCCTTGAAGCGCATCAAATCTCTGGTCATACCGCCGGCTTGGACGGATGTGTGGATTTGTCCGCGGCCAAACGGACACATCCAGGCGACCGGGCGCGACGCTAAGGGCCGCAAGCAATATCGCTATCACACCCGTTTTCGCGAAGTGCGAGAAAGCACGAAGTTCCATCGCATGCTCGCCTTTGCGGAAAGCCTGTCTGCAATCCGCAAGAGAGTGAACGATCACCTGCGCCTTCGTGGCCTCCCACGCGAGAAGGTGCTGGCCACGGTCGTGCGCCTATTGGAGAGCACGCTGATCAGGGTGGGAAACGATGAATATGCCAAGGAAAACAAGAGTTACGGGCTCACCACGCTGAAGAACCGGCACGTCGAAGTCGCCGGCAGCGAGTTGCGCTTTAATTTCAAGGGCAAGGGCGGCAAGAATTGGCGTCTCGGTATCCGTGATCGTCGCGTCGCTAAGGTCATTCGCGCCTGCCAGGATCTGCCGGGGCAGGAGCTCTTTCAATACGTCGACGATGGTGGCGAGACACGCGACGTCACCTCCTCGGATGTCAATGCCTACCTGAGGGAGATCAGCGGCGAAGACATTACAGCGAAAGACTTCCGCACTTGGCACGGGACCGTGCTTGCCGCCCTTTCATTGCATGCGTTGCAGAAGTCCGAGACCCAAGCCGCCGCCAAGAAGAACATCAGGCAGGCCATTCACCACGTCGCGGCACGGCTCGGGAATACCCCAACGATCTGCCGGAAATGCTACATACACCCCGAGATCCTCACCACCTACATCGAGGGATCGCTGCTGCTGGAGGTCAAAGCAAAGATCGAAATCGAGTTGGCGGAGGATCTCTCTGGATTGAGCCCTGACGAGGGAGCAGTGTTGGCATTATTGCAGAGCCGCCTGACGCTGACGCTCGAAGATAAGCTGCGCAAGAGCGCAGCGCGTGCCGCGTAACAATTGCCCATGGGCCGCCGCGTGCGCGCCTCGGGGCCCGACGCCCCGCGCCTCCCGACGCCCCTGCCGACCCCCTGGCCGACCCCTGGCCGACCCCTCCGGGTCGGTGTGCGGGCCCCTAAGTTCATCTCATTGCAATTGCGCGTAGCCCCCAAGCATCAGGCGAGGGATTGACGCTGGTCGCAGATCTTCATTCAACCCCGGAAGGCGCACAACCGATGAGACGCCTCCTCAGCCAGCGCTTCCACCAGAGCCGCCGCATTGGTGTCTTTGGCAAGCCCGGTCGATTGTCCAGCAAACAACGCCGTGAGCTCCCGGTCCCCCGTCGCGCCAAGCGGCCCCGTCAGACTGTACTGCGCGGGAAATGCTACCGGCTCCAGACCCGAGGCGACGAGGTCGTCGGTGAGCTTGTTCCTGATATAGCGGGCGGGCCGCCCCGTGATCATGTCGGTGACGATGGTCGAGGCGTCGTTCGCCTCGCGCAAAGCCGCTCGGTGGGCGTCAAGCACATTGGCTTCCTCGCAGCGCAGAAACGCGCTCCCAAGCTGCACGCCGCTGGCACCCAGCATGAACGCCGCCGCCACCTGCCGACCATCGGCAACGCCGCCCGCCGCGATGACAGGCACGCTCACGGCATCGACGACTTGAGGCAGCAGTGCGAAGAGACCCGATTGCGCTCCTACGTCCACGCCGGTGAAGGTGCCGCGATGTCCTCCCGCTTCGGTACCCTGGGCGATGATCGCGTCCACGCCGCGCCGGGCCAAGTCCCGCGCCTCAGCCACGGTCGTCGCGCTGCAGATGATGTAGATGCCGGCACTCTTTATGGCTTCAATCACCTCGGGCTCGGGCAAGCCGAAATGGAAGCTGACCACCTCGGGCCTTGCGCGCAGAAGCATGGTGAGATGCTCGCGGGTGACCTCGCTTGCCGTTCCTTCCGGCTGAGGTGCGGCGCCCAAGCCCTTTGCATCGTAAAGAGGCTGTAAGCGCCTTCGCATCGCCTCGCTTGCCTCACCGGTGATCTTGGGCTCGGGCCATAGTGGATAGTTGACGTTCAAGCTCCCACTGCTTTGTTGCCTGAAGCCGGCGATGCGGCGTTCCGCGGCCTTGGCAGAAAAGCCCCACATGCCAAGACCACCAAGGCCGCCGGCGTTGCTCACAGCGCCAGCAAGCGCGGGGGTGCTAAGCTAAGCCAACCCATTGGCGCTTGCAGGATCGGCCACTTGAGATTGAGCCGTTCGGTAAATGCGTTCCGGCACCACATCGAATTTCCTCCCTCGAGTTCCTGGCGCTCTCATTTGTTGGAGAGCCTCGCAAATCCGGTTGCCAACCAGGGCACCAGACCCATGGCAACGAGCGCCGAAAAACCACCAGCCACCCCCGCGCTGAATTGACTGTCAGGCATCCAGGCCGAGAGAAGGGCAAAGGTGAGGGCGAAGACTGCTCCGTCGACCAACGCGAACCGCAGCGACCAGGTCCGCATGTCGGAAGGGCTGAATGCGGGAGCAAAGGTGTCATGCCGACGCTTGTTGAAGATGAGCCACAGGACCGTCACGAGAAGGAGGAACACGGGCAGTATGACGGCAGCGCGGCCGAAGAACTCAAAAAGAAAGTCGCACATGGCGATCACCGCGGTATGGATCCCGATGCATGATAGGATGGTTGCTCCTTGGCGTGAACGAGAAGTCGAAAGAGGGCAAGGAGATCGCCGCCAAGGCGGCAGCGGCGGTGAGCGGGCCCGATTTTCTGCGCAGCTGTCGAGCGGCTGGCCCTGTTGGCGTCGCGGCGGCCGGTACCGGACCAGAAGGCTCCGGCGTAGCTTCTGCGAGGGGGAGATCGGTCGCGCCGCTGAAACGGTTTGCCCGGCATCAAAAGGTAGCACGGCTGCCCCCGCTGCGAGGAGCCCGCCAGCGTAGAAGATGCGGGCAAACTTTACGCAACTTTACGTGGGCGAGAAGCGCCAGCAACGCGCTGCCCCAATGATCTTGAGCGGGCAACAAGGCCCGGAGATCTAAGGAGAGCCAGATGAGCGACCAGTCCCATTCTCAAATGCCAATGGAGCCCAACGGCGGCCGACGCCGCCGTAGACCTCGGCTTATTGTGGCGACCGTGGCGCTAGCCTCTGCACTGACGGGCGCTGTGGTGTCGCAGGCGGTCAGTCAGTACGCCTGGGCCGGCCCTCCCTTTATGGGTGGTGCCTTCGATCCCGCCCGCGTTGAGGATGGCGCCGACCGTGCCGTGAGGCACTTGTCCATTGAGATCGATGCCACCTCAGACCAGCAGGAAAAGCTCCGTGTCATCGTCAAGTCGGCTGTGAAGGACCTTCTGCCCATGCGGGAAAAGGTGCTGGCGGTGCGACAGCGAGCTCGCGTGATTCTGACGCAGCCCTCCATCGATCGGGGGGCCATCGAGACCCTTCGGACCGAGCAGCTGGCGCTGGCCGACGCCGCGAGCAAGCGCTTCGCGCAGGCTCTTGGCGATGCGAGCGAAGTGCTTACCCCCGAGCAGCGGCGCAAAATCGATGATCGCCTTGCGGAGTTCAGGGAGCATCGGGGCTTCTGGCACCACTGGCGACGCGGCTAGAATACGCCGGTGACCAAGCGGATCCTGCCGATTGAGGACGATATCCGCCTTGCCGAGATGGTCAGCGACCATATGGGCATTACGTTACTCCAGCAAAATCAAGCGTTTACCGAGCGTCTCGGACTGCCTTTGTTCGAGAGGTGCTCACGTCAATCTACCCACGATCAGCCCACGTTCCCCGCCCTTCTCGCGTAGGCGCTCGCAGGGTTCTGGGCAAGGGTCATCGCCACTCCGCCGCGTCCTTCTGAAACTCGGGGTGGTGGTGGCCGTAGCGCTTCCACAACATGTCTGCTCCAGCGAAACCTTGTGCTTCCTGCTCCTTGCATCCACGTGGCCCCGCTGTGTGGCGCATCACGTGCGGGGCGTCCTTGGGGTGCTGCGGCTCGGGAAGGCCGGCGTTGCGCAGGATCACCGCGGCCTCATCACGTACTGTTTGCCATGCGTGGTACATCTCCTTCACCCTGTCCCCCTCGTAATGGATGACGTGTGTGATTCCGGCTGCCCGGAAGCGTGGGGTGCGCATGGGTCGCAAGCCCAAGTTGACCGAGCGAAGGCCTCGACCGCGCGCGCGAATAGGGACGATAGCCGCGGCGATATCTGGGAATCTACGTCGGAGGCTGCGGCAAGGCGTGCGATTGCTGCTGGTACCTTCGCTCGGACTGCGCCTGGAGCGTAATGGTCCGCAAACTTGGCGACAAGTTCATCGTCTATGTGTGCCCGGGTAGGCATCGGCATGAGTAATCTCCGATGTGGGTGATGGGGGAACCGTCACCGTGCGTCGCGGGCGTATCCAGTGGTTTACGGGCCGCAGCTCAAAGTTCGGTCAGACCTTCGACCTTTTTTAGGGCTTGTTGCAACACGACCGGCAGCACCGGCTTCCCAACGAAGGCGATTGGTTCATAGGGCAGAAGTGCCGTCCTCGTCGGTTCATCGAGGTTCGCGCTGAGAAATATGCACCGCAGCGCCTGTTGCGCGTGTAGCTCGCGGGCCGCATCGATACCGCTGCTACCGTGCGCAAGGCGGATATCCATGAGCACCACATCGGGATCGTGTGCAGCCGCTAGTGCAATCGCACGCGCCGCTGACGCCGCAGTCGCGCACACTTCGTGACCCAACTCTGCGACGAGTAATGCAAGATGCATGGCAATGATCGGCTCGTCTTCGACGATGAGCACCCGCATAAGTTATCGCTGGGTAGGAGGAATCGGCACCGTTAGCTCTATCCTGTAACCCCCGGCCACGCGCTTTGTTTCCACGCGAGCACCAAGTTGTTCGGAAAAAGGCGTCAACCATGCGCGTTCCTAACCCGGCGCGCAGTTGGGCCTCCGGAGACCCCTTTCCCGCGTCGGAGATGATGAGCTTCAGGGCGTTCCCTATTTCCGGGCGCAAACTGACTGCGCAGAGAAGGCCGACGTGCTTGACGACGTTCGTCACCAACTCATTGACGATCAGAGCCAAGGGCATAGCCATGTCAGTCGGCACATCCACGCGTTGGACACCGGTCGTGATCCCATCGGGACAACCGCAAGCTCTGCCGATTTCGCCACACAGATCATTGAGGAAGGTGTCGATACGTATGACGCTTGGATCCTCGCCCGTGTAGAGACCCTCATGCACGGCCACAATCGCGAGCACCCGGGCAGCTGCGCTGCGCAACGGCGCTGCGCAACGCATCGGCGGCCTCCGTGCTCTGAGTATGCGGGACCTGAAGATGGAGGATGCTTGAAACGATCTGGAGGCTGTTCTTAACGCGGTGATTAACCGCCTTGAGCAAAAGTTCCTTCTGCTCAACAAGCGCTTCGAGTGCGCCCTAAGCTTTCTCCAGCTCGTGCCTCTCGTTCAATTCGCGAAACTCGGTTAGCTCCTGGAAGAGGCGGATACCCATGTCGCAGCGGGCGGCCTCTTGATCCTCGAGGAGCAATCGCGCTAGTTCATCCTTGACCATCAGGAGGTCGCGGACATCATCCTCGAACGACAGTTCGGGGTGGAGCACGGTCCAGTAGTGAGCTGTGCAAA
>Ga0075425_100006390_pt1 | contig 12329 bp, 11 predicted proteins | sample SoiMethybrSBSTD4_FD_75300 | JGI IMG/M metagenome (GOLD analysis project Ga0075425, IMG submission 75300) | Bulk soil microbial communities from a Populus tree surrounding site in Tennessee, USA - Soil MetaG P. TD hybrid SBSTD4 | ecosystem: Environmental > Terrestrial > Soil > Tree plantation...
GCCATGTACTGCAACAGCCGCCGCATCAGCCGCGAGTCGTATGCTTTTCCTAGCGCCTCTTCTTCGTGCAAATTACTCATGAAGTCTCTTACAGTCCCGCGTGCCTAAGCACGTTCCAGTTCTTCTTCCAAAAGCTGTTTGTGGTACAGGTCCGCGTAATAGCCACCCGCCGCCAGCAATTCATCGTGCGTCCCGCGTTCCGCGATTCGTCCGTCGAGCAGCACAACAATCTGGTCTGCGTCTCGCACCGTCGAAGTCCGGTGCGAAATCAGAATCGTCGTTCGCCCGGCCATGATCGTTTTCAGCCGGCTCAGAATTCGCTCTTCCGTTTGTGTATCCACGCTCGAGAGCGCGTCGTCCAAAATCAAAATGCGCGGATCGCGCACCACCGCTCGCGCGATCGCGGTGCGCTGTTTCTGTCCGCCCGACAAAGTGATGCCGCGCTCGCCGACCATCGTTTCGTAGCGTTTCGGAAATTCGTTTACGTCACCTTCCAGGTTCGCGATGGACGCAGCTTCCTGCACCAATTCCTCTTTCAGTTCAGGCAACCCAAACGCAATGTTTCCGCCGATCGTCTCGCCGAAGAGATACGTATCCTGCGGCACAAAGCCGATTGAACTGCGCAACGACGCCAGCGGCCACTCGCACAGCCGCTTTCCATCAAGATAAAGCTGACCGTCAGGCGCTTCCCACAACCGTGCAATCAGCGCCGCCAGCGTGGTCTTTCCGCTCCCTGTAGGACCGACAATCGCCAGCGTCGAGCCGGCAGGAATCTTCAAATCAATGTCGCGCAAAACCGAATGCGAACCGTTCTTCGCGCTTCCGTTTCCGCTCCCGTTCGTTTTGGCTTTGGCCGAATCTCCGGAAAGCGTGGTCGGGTAGGCAAACGTCAGTCCGCGAAATTCGATTTCACCGTCAGGCTTACGGTCCGCCGCCACCGTCGCGTGCGAATCATCAATTGAAGGCTTGGCCGTCAAAATGTAGTTCAACCGCCCCATCGATGCCGCGCCGCGCTGAAAAATATTGGTCACCCAGCCCAACGCAATCATCGGCCACACCAGCAGCGTCAAATACGCGTTAAACGAAATCAGCGCACCCAGTGAAATCTGCCCGCGCAGTAACTGATGCCCGCCCTGCCACAGGACGATCAGGAACGTCGTCCCGATCAGCGCCTGCAGCGACGGCATGAACATGCTCCAGGTACGAATCAGCTTGATGTTGCGCGAAACGTATTCCAGGTTCGGCTCGTCGAACGCTTTCTTTTCCGCCTCTTCCTGCGCATACGCGCGAACAATCCGCACGCCTGACAAATTTTCCTGCACGCGCGCGGTCAACGTCGCCAGCGCCGCCTGAATCTTTTCGTACAGATCGTGAATCGTCCGTCCGAAAAACCACACCGCCACCGCGACGACCGGCGCCGGCAGTAGCACCCACAACGTCAGCGAGGGCGACAGCGCAAGCATCACCGCAATCGCGAAAATCATCGTTACGATCGTCGTCGCGCTGTACATGATGCCCGGTCCAAGCACCATGCGCACCGCGTTCAAATCGTTCGTCGCGCGCGACATCAGCTCGCCCGTGCGGTTACGCACGTAAAATTCCGGCTCGAGCAGCAGCAGCCGCTTCAGCAAGTCGTTGCGAATATCAAACTCGATATCCCGCGACACTCCGATCAATTTCCATCGCGCAGTGAACGACAACAAGCCCTTGATTACCACGCACACCACCACGATCAGGCAATAAATCCCCAAAGTCCGCCGGCTGTTCGGCGCATAGTAGGGAATTGACCGGCTCAGCGCCGACCCGTTCAGCCCAGGGACGAGTACGCGTTCATGAGTCGTTGTGGAATGCTCGAAGGGCACCGGATTTCCGGCCAGGGTATCCGTCATCACGCCGGTTGCCAGCGGAATGACGTTGCCGATGATCCCCATCAGCAGCACCGTCAGCAGCCCCAGCACGATTTCGCCGGTGTAGCGCCGCAGATACGGCAGCAACCCGCTCAAATCTTTTTTAGGAGGAGCCGGCCGAACATTCGCCTGAGTTGGAGCCGCCGTGCTCACTGCAATCGCGTCCTCACATTCGACAGCGCCGGCGATTCAAGCAGGAACTGTTGATAAGACCGGTCGAGCGATTGGTAGCGTTTGGTCTTCGGATTCCACTGCACCGCAATCGGGAGCACATGCAAATCCGAAATTCCCTTAACCGGCGTAAAGTAAGCCGTCAATCCCTTCACCGAATCCTGCTCGTGCTGGATGCGCCATGCACTTACCGGCTCGATCGGCGTCATGCCCAGGTAGCCTTTGGAGTTCTTCAGGTATTCGTCGCAAAGAAAAATCTGCACCCACTGGCCCTTCTGGTTTTCCACGATCGCCGCCCGCGAAACAATAGTGCCGGTAATATTGTCTTTGGGAGTTTTCGGCAGCACGTTCGCGATAAGAATCTGCTGCGTGCCCGTCTTCGCCAGGTCGCCGTATGCCAACACGGTCGTTTCCAAACCCAACGAACCTTCCGCCGCAGACTGAATCTCCGCCGGAATGGCCGGTTCTGCGGGCTTGGCCGCCGTTGCTGATTCCCCCGGCTTCGGCCCGGGCTTGTTTTCGCATCCGATCAAAAGCAAGGAAGGCAACAGGAGAAACAGTGTGGACAAAGAAGGGAGGTGTTTGCGCACCGAGCTCATCACCTTACCAGACGAACATCGCGACACATTGTAAGCGTCTATTTGCATGATTTGACGTGACGTTGACTGTAAACGGCCCACTACAGACTAGATGCGGCCAGGGTGATTTCGACCACACGGCCCGGCTCCCCATCTTTCGCCACCGTGCAGACCACTTCCAGGACCTGCGGCACATCTGGGCCCGCCCAATCAAAGGCGTAATACAGCAATTCTAGCCGTTGCCCGCCCTTGGTGCTAGGACTCCGCGAGTCCGGCTGGCCATAGAGCTTGATGGCACGAGCGGCGGAATCACCCAGACCTAGCCCTCTGCCGGTGGCCCATTTTGTAGCGGTGACTGCCGCCGTGCACCCTTCTAAACGTCGCTGGTCCAAATGCCTTGTTAAACGGACGGTCTCAATTACACCGACAGAATCTGTCTCGACAACCAAGTCGTCGCCGCAGCGATTCCATCGAACAAAACTGCTCTGGCCATCTCGTTCTCGCGGCTTGCCGAACAGCACCCTGGCGCGGGCCAGCCGTGTTTGTCCCGGAAGAAGTCCCGCAAGCCTCGACTCCGATGCGCGAAAGCTTGCAACCGGTTTGTGAATCGTCGCTGTTTGTGCGGAGGTTCCCGCGGTAACCAGCAAGGCTAGGCTAACGCTGGCCCAGAATCGCGTCCAACCGTGCCTCAAAGTTTTCCTCTCCCTCGCTCGACAGCTCATTCCGCTCCACCGGCAACGCCCGCTCGGCCGATTCGATCCAGTTGAACAATTTCTGGATGTTCTCGCGCGTCTTCGCGGCGTACTCCCGCCGGTTTGCTTCCACCGACATCCACTGCCGGAACGTCTTCTCCACCGGATGATCTGAGCTGTCGAACGGATTCGCCGCCGCGCCCGGCGCCAGCAAACCCGCGTGGCCGGTAAACAGATGCTCAAATCCAAGATCCGCGCTGAAATTCCCATCCGCGATTCCTGCACTGTCATCGTAAACAGACCCGCGGCAGATTAGCTCCAGCGGCTGTGGCCCCTGCTTCCATTTGAGCGTTTCGCTATCGAAGGTCCACAGATCCCACTGCGCCTCCACGATGTACGCCGTGTCTTCGTTGATGTGCTGGGCAGCGATCGCTGCCACTTCCGGTGCGCCAAACGTGCCTTCGCGGAAATCCCACTCCGCCACCGGCGTTTCCGTAGGATCTACGGCCTGCACAGTCAGTTGATCGAAGCTGTTGCGCGATTCAGAAAGCGGCGTTGTCGCCAGAAAGCGCACAAACTGCGCAACCATGGTCTCGGTAGAAAAATCTCTGGTCCAAACTCGCAAATAAGCCCGATTCGCCATGAAGGGGGATTATACAGAGGGCCGATAAGGTGAGTCGAACGCTCTGCTCCCCAGTGGCGCAGCATGCTGCCTGTGCTTGCCACGATGATGATTTGACGGTTTGCGATTTGTTCTTAGAGTTTGGCGGCACAGACCTGTCTGCCGCAGGCAGACTTCAGTCTGCGCAGAAGGGAGCTATTCTTTGCCAACCGCCGGCGACTTCCCGAATTCCGCGGTAATCTCCTGCAACCGCTTCTTCAGCGACTCGCCAACATTGGCAAACACTTGCGTGCAAGCTTCACGCAGCTTTTCTTCCGCCGAGGCCGAAATTCCCGAAACAACGTCGCGCGACTGGTGGTCGAGCTTCGCGACGGTCGCCAGAATCCACGTGTTCGAAACGTTCTCCAGCCGGCTCTTGTACTCGCCCGTCGCGTCGTTGCTCATGCTGCTCAGCCGGGCGCGCAGTTCATTCTGCTGCTGCTCGCTCAGTGCCTTCCATGATTCCAGTAGCAGCCCCAATCCCGCCGTAATCTTTTCCTGAGCTTCGTGAATCCCGCTCTCCAGCGCCTCAGCCATGCCTGCCTGAAACCGCCGCAGGAAATTCTCCTGCTCCGCCGTCAGCTGCTGCGCCAGTGACTCGCGTGAAGCCGCAAACTCGCGATGCGTTTCGGCCGACGTCTGCTTCACAGCTTCTGCGAAGCCATCCAACTCCTGCCGCCCGTGCCGCTGAATCTCGTCCACGAACGCCGCAGTGGTGGTGTCCGCAGCTTCTGCGAACAACTCACGCGCCCGGTCAAACGACACGCGCACCACTTCCTGCATCTGCCCTTGCGTGTGGCTCACAAAATTACGGCTTGAATGATCCAGCTCCGCGGCGAATTCTGCTGCCACTTCGCCGGCCTTTTCACGCAGCTGATTCGCGCCCTGCTCCGCAACTTTCTCGGTCAGCGTATTCAGCTGCGTCTGTACCTTCTTCTCGTACCATTCCGCCGTCTTGTAAATTTCTTCGCCCGTATGGTGGCGAATATCTCCGGCCTTGCTTTCGAGTTCCGTCAGGTTCCGCGTGATCACGTTTTGCGAAGCGTCGTGCAGTAATTGCTCCACCCCGCCCAGGTTTTCCCGGAAACGGCCTAGCGATTCCGCGAACGCCTCATCCGCCGAGTTGCGGATGCGATCCTGCTGCAGCGTCAGCGCCGCATCCAACAGAGACTTGCCGCCCGCCAGCCGATGCAGCGCTTCATTCGTTTGCGTGATGTGCGGCTCCACTAGCCCGCGCACCTGCTCGTCAAACTTGCTCACCGCGGCGGAACTGGCTTCATCGAACGAACGCCGAATTCGCGCATTTAGTTCCTCAAACAGCGAATCGCTTCGCCGATGCAGTTCGTTGCGATGCAGCGTAAGCACGTCGTCGAGTTGTGCCTGAAAACCTTCGAGCGCCAGTTGTTGTGTCGTGCCGAGCCGGGATGCCAGTTGATCCAACTGAAACGCGGTCTGACCGGCACGCTCGGTGGCGTGGTCCAGCAGCCCAGCCTGGCTCTGCAGCTCCGTGCGCAGCGACTGAATCAGTTGCTGGACTTCAACTACCACTCCCTGCGACGCATCGCGCAGCGACGCCAAGCGCTGGTCCGCTTCGGCGGTCAGGTTTTCCAGCAGCCGTGCCCGCAGTTCTTCTCCACGCTGCCCGACCATCTGCGCGGTGTGCTCATTCAGCCGCGCAATCGCGGATTCCAGAAATTCTTGGATCTGTGCCCTGGTGGCTTCTACCTTCCCGTCGAATTGAATCTTCAGCTGCGCTTCGGCCTTGGCGACCGCTTCGGCGATTTGTTGCCGTGCTGTGCCGGCCGCCGCATTCAGCCCCTCGTGATGCGCGCCAAACGCATCTTCCTGTTTTTTGGTCTGGCCCTCTAGGGCCGCGGATGTCAGGGAAGCGTGCTCGCTCAGCCGGCGTTCGGCGTCCTGCGCCTGCGTCACAACGCGCCGCACAACATCCTCAGCTTCGCGGCAAAGCCGCTGTACTTTTTCCGATGCGCCGCTGAATTGTTGCTCGTGCAGCGCACGTTGCTCGTTTCCAGCTTTGGAAAGGGAAGCGGTCAACTCACGCGTCAGTTCCCGCAGGTGCGGCGAAAGCCACTTTGGCAGCTCTTCCTGCAACGCCTTCGTGGCTGCCGACTGCGCCTTGCGGCTCCATTCGTCGCTCTTTCGCTGAATTTTCTCGGCCGAACGTTCGCCCTCGTTCTCCAACTCTTTGCGCGCTGCCGCAAACTTCTGCTCCCACTGTTCGCTGGCCGTCCGATGTTCTGCCGCTACCGCATGCGCTGCCGCTTCACGCGCTGCCGCGCTAATCTGTTGTTTGGCGTCTGCGATCAGCCGCGCCACTTGCCGTGCCAGCTGCAGCGAAGCGTCCGTCGTGCTGGCTGGCGCTGGCATCACGTGCAAGGACGTATCCACGCCGATCGCTGGCGGTGGCATCTCCGGTTCGCCAGGCGCGCTCGCATTCTCCGGCGCTCTTTCATCGGCGACCGCGTGAATCTCATCTTCATTTACCGTATGTGCCTTCGCTCCGGTTGCTGGAACCCCAAAGCGCGTCCAATCTTCGGGCGGGAAACCGATGCCCCACACGTTTCCCGGAAGTTCCAATTCAAGCGCCACCTGGAATAACTGCCGCACCGTCCGCGGCCGTTGGATCCATGCCACGCGTCCCCGCACTTCTCGCGGCGGGCCCGTTTCCGCGTGCGGAATCTCCAGCGTCACCCACATGTTTTTCAGGACGTAGTGTTTCGACTGGTAGCGGCAGCCGTGGCAATTAATGATTAGGCTCGAAGTACGCTCAATGAACGGCCTACCGAGGGCGTCCACACCCTTCACGGTCAGCGGCACGGCCTGCACAATGCGCGAACTGCGCCGCTTGCGCAGTTCTTCACCGCTATGAATGACGTTTTCCGAAACCATCTCTACGGAATCGTCGGCATGCTCCTTGCCAAACTCGTTCATGTCCGACGTTCTTTCCTTTGTCTATCCCGTTTGTCCTGTTCGACTTAGCGATGCTCGGTTTTCTCGGCGGAAGCAGCTGTCTGGGAATGACGGCCGGTAAGGAAACTCCATGCCTCTTTTGCCACCCAAATCGGACCTACCAGCAAATAGACGGGTCCCTGGAAAAAAGCAGGGTGGTTGCCCTCCACCTTGTGGCCCAGAAACAACAGCATCCAGCCGCCAACAAACAGCGCGCCGCCCCAGATCCACTTCGTGAGGATGAGCAATATGATCCCCGCAAAGATCAGCGGGATGCCGATTCCGTGCAGCAGCTTGTTCCAGGCGGAAGCGTGCTCGTGATCATACTGCGCCATGTAGTGCGCCAGTCCGGGCATAGCGCACCTCCTTGCGGGACATTAATCTGCGGAACCACCCGGCGCCCCACCTCTAGCCGCTCTCTTTAGAGGGCGGGGTTCGGGAACGCTGGACGAGTCTTCGTGCAGGATTTTGACTCTATACCGAAAAAACTAAAATGGCTAGGTTGAGCTAGGAGTACTGCCGTCTCGCTCTAGTACGCTCCTATAAGTCTCGTCGTCCTTCCATCGCTTTTAGCATCGTAATTTCGTCGGCATACTCTAAATCCGCGCCGACCGGGATTCCCACGCCAATGCGCGTGACGCGGACACCCAGAGGTTTCAACAGCTTCGACAAATACACCGCCGTAGCCTCGCCCTCCGCCGTGGGATTTGTCGCAATGATGATCTCTTCGACCGTCGCGCCCTTCAGACGCTCGATCAATTGCTTAATTTTCAGCTGCTCTGGTCCGCGTCCTTGCAATGGCGCCAGCGACCCGCCCAGCACGTGGTACATCCCGCTATAAGTCCGTGTTTTCTCGATCGCCAGAATGTTGTGCGCCTCTTCCACCACGCAAATCGTGCGCTTGTTTCGCGTCGGTCCCGCGCAGTAAAGGCAGGGATCGCAATCCGTGATATTTCCGCACGTCGAGCATTCGCGAATTTTCTCTTTGGCATCGCGGATCGCGTCGGCTAGCGCCAGCGCATCTTCCGGCGCCGCCCGCAACAGATGAAACGCGAGCCTCTGCGCGGTTTTCTGCCCGATTCCGGGCAAGTGTTTCAGTGCATCAATCAGTCGTTCAACAGGAGCGGCAAAATCGGGCATGCCTCTGTGTAGCACACCCCGCTCGCACCGCGCAAACCGCAACGATCGAGTCACCGAAAGTAGTGCCGGGCTGCAAGCCAGCTTTCTTGGTAGCACAGACTTTCCTTCATTTCGCGCCGCGAAGTGTCTGCGCATTTTCCGATGCCCGGAAGGCCGCCGAATTCTGCTTAACGTCCGTGATACTGTGCTTTTTGGCTACCTACGCGCTGTCCCTGGAAAGTTCTCTTTCTCCGAAGCTAGACACAGCAGTTCATTTAGGTGCGTGATTGCAACCGACAAATAGCCAAACCCAAACGGGCATCTGCCTGGTGGCTGGCTTCAAAACCGGAACCATAGTTCCGGCTGACCTCGGCTGTGTCCGCTCTGACACGGAGTTTTTTGGAATTAACTTGGTAAACCCTGTGGTTTCAATAAATTGGCATTGGTGCACAGCCTGCCCTTCTCCTGCACGTCTCCGCAGGAGGTCCCCAATGACCGAAGCCATCGTCAAGCCACAACCCGAAGCCAGCCGCGAAGTCAGTCTCGATCCTGCGCTGGTACCAGTCATTTGCGCAGCGTTGCTCTACGCCGTCTCGTGGATCATGGGCTGCGGCAGTCCAGCATCATCCACGCAGAAGCCCGCTGGGAGAAAGAAAGTCGCCGAGTCCCGCCAGCAGATTCAGCTCGCTCCGGAAGACAGGAGCGACAAATCAGTTCCCACAAACTCTGGCCGCAGACTCACCATTGAAAAAATGGCGCAGCGCGCCGCGACCTCTTTGCAATTTTCCAACGAGGAATACGGCATCGCTTTCGACGCGCCCAAAGGCTACCTGCTGAAAGAAGGCGAGCTTCCCGACATGGATCGCGGCCTCGGTTACCTCGGTCCGGTCCCCATGCATTTCGCCGAGCAAGGCGGCGTCCGCCTAGCTACCGTCGAGCCGCCTACCGGCGTGCATATGGGGACGAATTTCGTGAACGAGTTTTTCACCATCAGTGCGCTCTACGGATCGAACGCAGAGTCTTGCGCCGCGTTCGACATCGGACAGGAATTTCGCGGCGCGAACGTTACGCGCACCGTGGACAGCATTGCGTTTCACGGTGTCGAGGAAGGCGCCGTGGCCAGCATGCACCAATACACCGGCATCTACCTGCATGGTTATGCGAACGAAACATGCTACGAAATCGGTTACGGCGTAGCGACAATCGGCGACGACGCAGCGCGCAACATCAGGCGCGTTGATCCCAACAAGCAGTTGCAACGGTTAGAAACAATTCTCGACTCCGTCCGCATCGCGCCGCCCAACTTCGAGCGCTTCACGGCAACGGACTAACGCGCCGCTCGAATCCGGCAGACTCGTTCACTGTTCTTGTGCCGGGAATCCGGAGACGCGCAGATCCACTTTCATGGGAAGATCCGATCCGCGCATGTCCACCGGCCGGAACTGCACCAGTATCTCGATGCGTGGCCCCGGGCTACCATTAGGATACGAAACACCCTTCACCGATCCCATGTGTCCGGAAGATCCACTCCCGCGCGAGCGCGGAAAGTTGTTCGTGTAGATCGGATCGACCGAGTATCCGTGGTATGCGAGCAAGTCGGCGTAAAACGCGCGAATGGACTCGCTATCCGTGTTCGTCGTGTAGCTCGCGCTCATCCCGGAACTGCTCGTCTTTTGTACGCGAAGCGCTTGCCCTGCCATGTGCACGAGCCACGCCGGCCAACTAATCGCAGGACGGGGCCGCGGCGCGACGGGCTTGTCGTATTTTTGCATGTGCTCCGTGCTTTTTCGTTCCCACTCATCGGCTTTTTCTTGCGCCTGAGAAGCGCGTCTAGGAGGCGGCAGCGGCGGCAGGTTGCGCCTGTGAGAAATTTCCGGCCCGTAGCGAATGTATGGATGCGCGGTGAGTTTAATGCTCACGCGAATCGGACCATTCAGCACGCTGCGCCCAAAATCCACGCGGATGTTGGTGTAAGGACCCGGCTGCCCATTGGGATAGTTGTCCGCTTCCACGTGCCCCCACGCATTTTGCGAGGTACCGGAAATGGTGTGCCCTGTTTCCAGTCCGGCCGTGACGATTCGATAGTCATTCGCTTTCAGCAGATCTTCATAAAACGCGTGAATCTGCGTCATCGGTTCGTGCGTGTAAAAGACAGCACGCAGGTAGTTGTTCTTCGATTGGTCGGTGCCTGGTTGAATTTTGAGCTGCGCGCCCTCGAGGTGTACCAGCCAGGCAGGCCATGCCAGCGGCGGCGCCTCTGCGACCACCGTCGGACCCTCTTGAGCTGTCATTCCGAACGCACACAGGAGGAAAAACACAGCAGCTGCGAAGGAGGCGAATACCCGCGCGGATCGCACCCGACCTGTCAACATAGTTCCGCTAAATCTAGCACGAAAATCCGTAGCTCAGACCGGCGCCAACTCCAGTCCGTCGTCGATGATGCGCGAAGAAGTGTACTCGATGTGCAGAACTCGGCGCGGAAGTTCGGCCCCCGATTTAGACGACGCGTGAATGATCAACGGCCGCATTGCGATAACGCTGCCCGCGGGCACAACGCAGACAGCGCCGGAAGTATCGGCGGAGCGTTCCTGAATCTGTTCGTCCGTCAGAACGCCAGAACGATGCGTACCAGGAATCACGCGGAGCGGACCATTCGTTTCCGTGGAGTCATCGATGTGAATGCGAAGGGCTAGCACTCGCTCTAACGCTGCGGCGGGGCGTGCGCGTAGTTAACGCCGTCCTTTGGTAAACCATGGTCCCCAGCCGGGAGTGTCGCGCTTCGACCTCAGCGGGAGCGCCGTATCTTGATGCCAAGCAACCAGCCAATTTGAATTTGGCGACTTGTCAAAGAAAGTGGCACGGAATGGATCGCCGCGATGGCCGATTTCAGAAACCGAACGCAGTGAAAGGACATGCCTCGCTCCTGCTCGGCTGCGTTTTAATTCGCCGCGCGAGAGTTCCTCAGACGCCGCGGATAGCTCAAGAGGAGAAAAAACACTTGGAATGATTCCGTACCCGTGTTCGAGGACAAAAGAGATGGAACGCTGCAACTGCAATATTGAGAGCAAACCCGTGTGCGGTTAGAACAGGCCGGGGATTTTCAAGCCGGAGATTCCGGGAATGCCGCCGGCGAGGGACTTCATCTGGTCCGCGAGTTCATCATCCACGCGGCGCGACGCTTCGTTTACTGCCGCGCGAATCAAGTCCTGCAGCATTTCCTGATCTTTTGACGCGAACACATCTGGTTCAATGCGAACTTCGAGTACTTGCTTCTGGCCATTCATCTTGACAGTGACCATGCCGCCGCCTGCCGAAGCCTCGACTGCAACGGTGTTCACCTGCCGCTGCAAGTCTTCCTGCACTTGCCGCAGCCGCGAAAGCATCTGTTGTAGCGCATTGACTTCCATCAGAGCCCCTCTTCGCGCCGCTTGACCTCGGAAATTTTTCCTCCGAAGCGTTGCAGCATCGAGCGCACCAGCGGATCGCACTCGAACTTCGCTCGCAGCTCTTGAGAATTGGACGGCGGGCGCGACGCTCGCGCTGCCGTCGCTGCAACTGATTCTATCTTAGCACACACGCGAACGGCGCGATTCAGCACCCTGCTAGCAGCGGCGCGAATGTTTTCCAGCGAGTCGCGTCCTTCCACCATTTCGGCGAACGGACGCTTGTCCGTCGCAAAGAAGATTCGCAACTCCGCGCCGTCGAGCTCCCAACGGTGGCCATGCTCCAGCAATTCGCCCAGAAACTTTTGCTGCGCCTGAATTGCGCCGCGAATTTCCAAGACTTGTTCTTCCGTGATTCCTTTGCCAGAAACGCAATCGACCGAACCATTCGTTGTGCCATTGGCAGAAGTGCTGCCGGCGAGGTGTTCCCCTGCCGCATCTGCGTCATTCGTGCCGGAGGAAACAGATGAGATGTTTGCTGTTTCCTCGAGCTCTTGCAGTGCTTCTTCTTCGCTCGCTTCGATTTTTGGAGGCGCAATACTCGTGGTCGTTGCGGCCGCAGCTACCACACTTGCAGTTGCGCCAGCGAATGTGGGAGCACTGCCTGCTGACGCTTTTGGCGGCTCGCCCATCCTCCATGTCGGCGCGGAGAACGTCGGAGGATTTGAGGGCGTCGGCGTAACATTGGACGCCTTCGGCGCGAACGACGATGATGAGGTAGCTGCCGCGGCGCTGGCAATTTCACTCTTTGGTGACCACGACGGCGCAGCAGTCGGAGCCGACGCACG
>Ga0075425_100006392_pt1 | contig 12329 bp, 10 predicted proteins | sample SoiMethybrSBSTD4_FD_75300 | JGI IMG/M metagenome (GOLD analysis project Ga0075425, IMG submission 75300) | Bulk soil microbial communities from a Populus tree surrounding site in Tennessee, USA - Soil MetaG P. TD hybrid SBSTD4 | ecosystem: Environmental > Terrestrial > Soil > Tree plantation...
GGCGAGGCGACGACCGGCTCGCCGTTGAGGTCGCCGACGATGCCACGCGAGAGCACGTTCGCCCCCGAGAAGGGGTCGCGATTGCCGATGGCATGGATTTCCTCGCCGATCCGGAAGACGGCGACCTGTTCTCCGCCAACCAGCGCCGCCACGCCGGTGTCGGGCACGATGTCGTCGAGGCGGCAGACTTTCATGCGCTCATCTCACGCCGGTATCGGCTGGCCGCGCTCTTGCACGATCACCACGCCGCTGTCGGGCTCGTCGCTGTTGACGAAGTGGCGGAAGCGCCTGAGGATCTCCGGCGACTCAATCGCCTGTTTCCACTCGCAGGCGTAGGTCTCGACGTGGTGCTGCAGCTCGGCCTCGAGCTCCGCGCCGATGCCGAGCGAGTCCTCGCAGACCACCTTGCGCACGTAGTCGATGCCGCCTTCGAGGTTTTCCAGCCAGGTGCTGGTGCGCTGCAGCCGGTCAGCCGTCCTCACGTAGAACATGAGGAACCGGTCGATGTACCTGACCAGTGTCGCCGTATCCAGGTCCCTGGCCAGAAGGTCGGCATGCCTCGGCTTCATCCCGCCGTTGCCGCAGACGTAGAGGTTCCAGCCCTTCTCGGTGGCGATGACGCCGACGTCCTTGCCCTGCGCCTCGGCGCACTCGCGCGTGCAGCCCGACACCGCCATCTTGATCTTGTGCGGGGCGCGCAAGCCCCGGTAGCGGTTCTCGATGTCGATCGCCAGGCTCACCGAGTCCTGCACGCCGTAGCGGCACCAGGTGCTGCCGACGCAGGACTTCACGGTCCTCAGGGCCTTGCCGTAGGCATGCCCCGACTCGAAGCCGGCGGCGAGCAGCTCCTTCCAGATGAGCGGCAGCTGCTCGACGCGCGCGCCGAACAGGTCGATGCGCTGCGCGCCGGTGATCTTCGTGTACAGCCCGTGCCTCTTCGCCACCTGCCCCAGCACCACCAGCTTGTCGGGCGTGATCTCCCCGCCCTGCACGCGCGGCACGACCGAATAGGTGCCGTTCTTCTGCAGGTTGGCGAGGAAATGGTCGTTGGTGTCCTGCAGCGGCGCATGCGCCGGCTTCAGGATCAACTCGTTCCAGCACGAGGCCAGGATCGACGCGACGGCCGGCTTGCAGATGTCGCAGCCTCTTCCCTTGCCATGCTTTTTCAGAAGCGCTGCAAAAGTCTTCAGCTGTTCAATGCGAACCAGATGAAACAGTTCCTGTCTTGAAAAGCCGAAGTGTTCGCAGAGGTGGCTGGTCACGGCGACGCCCTGCTTCTTCAACTCGGCGTCGACGATGGACTTGGCGAGCGGCCCGCAGCCGCCGCAGCTGGTTGCCGCCTTTGTTTTTGCTTTGAGGGAAGAAAGCGACCTGCAACCTTCTCTCACCGCAACGCAGATCTGACCCTTGGAGACATTGTTGCAGGAGCAGATGAGCGCCGAGTCGGGCAGCATGTCCACGCCGATGCCCTTGCCGCCCCCGGTACGCACCGGCAGGATCAGGTCCTCGGGGTGCTCCGGAATCGGCATGCCGTTCAGCACGACCTGCAACAGCGGGCCGTAATCGCGGGTGTCGCCGACCAGGATCGCGCCGAGGAGCTGCTTGCGGTCGGCCGAGACGACCAGCTTCTTGTAGACGATCTCGTCGGTGTAGACGTAGCTCACCGCGCCGGCGGCGCCGGCATGCGCGTCGCCGATCGAGGCGACGTCGACGCCCATCAGCTTGAGCTTGGTGCTCAGGTCGGCGCCGAGGAATTGCACGTGCTGCTCGCCGGCGATGTGGCGTGCCGCCACTTCGGCCATCTGGTAGCCCGGCGCGACCAGCCCGAAGATCCGGCCGTCCCAGAGCGCGCATTCGCCGATGGCGTAGATGTCCGGATTGCTGGTGCGGCAGCGCGAGTCGATCTGCACGCCGCCGCGCTCGCCCACCACGAGCCCCGCGGCGCGCGCCAGCTCGTCGCGCGGCCGGATGCCGGCGGAGAAGACGATGATGTCGGTCTCGAGGCTCGTGCCGTCGGCGAACACCAGGCGATTGCGCCGCCCGGCGCCGGCGACGATCTCCCGGGTGTTCTTCTGCAGGTGGACGCTGGCGTCCAGCGCCTCGATCTTGCGCTTCAGCAGCCGGCCGGCGGCATCGTCGAGCTGCGTCGCCATCAGGCGGGAAGCGAACTCGACGACGTGCGTCTCGAGGCCGAGATCCTTCAGCGCCTTCGCCGCCTCCAGGCCGAGCAGCCCGCCGCCGATCACCGTGCCGACCTTCGAGCGCCGCGCCGTCGCGGTGATCGCCTCGAGGTCCTCGATGGTGCGGTAGACGAAGCAGTCGCGCCGGTCGTGCCCGGCGACCTTCGGCACGAACGGCGATGAGCCGGTGGCGAGGACCAGCTTGTCGTAGGCGACTTCGCGGTAGCGCGCGGAGCGCACCACCTTGCGCACCGGGTCGATCGACAGCACCGCGTCGTTGAGGCGCAGCGTGACGCGCGCCTTCTCGAAGAACTCCCTCTTCGCGACGCTAAGGTCGGCCGCCGACCTTCCCGAAAAGAAGCTGGTGAGCTGCACCCGGTCGTAGGCCGGGCGCGGCTCTTCGCAGAACACGGTGACCTCGTGCTCGCCGCGCGCCGCGAGCTGCTCGAGGAAGCGCTGTCCGACCATGCCGTTGCCGATGACGGCGATTTTCATCTGGTTACTTCATTCGCAATTGCTATGCCATGCGCTATCTGTTGATTATTAAGGGCTTTGGTAGATTGATTGCGCACTATTGCAGTGCACCAATAGAAGCTGCGCACCAATAAGCGCCCACTAGAATCACGGGATGCGCGAGCCGCAAGCGAAGGCGATTCACCTCAAGGACTACACCCCGCCGGCTTTCACGGTCGAAACGATCGAGCTCGACGTCGATATCCGCGACGACCACGCGATCGTCAAGGCGAAGCTGCAGATCAGGCGCAATGCGCCGGGGCCGCTGGTCCTCGACGGCGACGAGCTTGAACTGGTTTCGGTCCGCTTGAATGGAAAAGAACCGCGTTACGCCGTAACAGCAGACCAGCTCAGCATCCCCGACGTTCCCGATGCATTCGCGCTGGAAACGGTGACGCGGATCGTGCCGCAGAAGAACACCAAGCTCGAGGGCCTGTACGCGACGAAGCACGGTTTCGTCACCCAGTGCGAGGCGCAGGGCTTCCGGCGCATCACCTGGTACCTCGACCGGCCCGACGTGATGGCGAAATTCACCACCATCGTGCGCGCGAAGCATCCGGTGCTGCTGTCCAACGGCAACCTGGTCGACGCCGGGCCGGGCTGGGCGAAGTTTCACGACCCCTACCCGAAGCCCTGCTATCTCTTCGCGCTGGTCGCCGCCGACCTCGAGGTGCTGCGCGACGGCAACCTCTACGTCTACGTCGAGCCCGGCAAGCTCGACCAGGCGGCCTGGGCGATGGACTGCCTCAAGCGCGCCATCGCCTGGGACGAGAAGCGCTTCGGCCTGAAGCTCGACCTCAAGGAGTACAAGATCGTCGCCGTCGGTGATTTCAACTCCGGCGCAATGGAGAACAAGGGCCTCAACATCTTCAATACCAAGTACATCCTTGCGCGCGCCGACACCGCCACCGACATCGACTACCTGAACATCGACCGGGTGGTGGCGCACGAGTATTTCCACAACTGGACCGGCAACCGCGTCACCTGCCGCGACTGGTTCCAGCTCTCGCTGAAGGAAGGACTGACGGTGTTCCGCGACCAGGAATACGGCGCCGACACCTATTCGCGCGCGGTGACGCGCATCCAGGAGGTGCGCGGCCTGCGCGCGGCGCAATTCCCGGAGGACGCCGGCCCGATGCGGCACCCGGTGCGGCCGCAGTCCTACCAGGAAATCCGCAACTTCTACACCATGACGGTGTACGAGAAGGGCGCCGAGGTGGTGCGGATGCAGCACACCCTGCTCGGCGAGCAGAAGTTCCAGGCCGGCATGCGGCTGTATTTCCGGCGCCACGACGGGCAGGCGGTGACCTGCGACGATTTCGTGCAGGCGATGCAGGATGCCTCCGGCATCGACCTGTCGCAGTTCAGGCGCTGGTACGACGTTGCCGGGACCCCCGTGCTGGATGTTTCAGGCGAATTTCACGGAAATACCTACACGCTGAAAATCCGGCAGTCGATGAACCCGCCATTTCACATTCCGTTCGCCGTGAAGGTCGGAACCGAGGAGAGGCTGCTTCACCTTCACGCTGCCGCAGAGGTTTTTTCGTTTGAAAACCTGAAATCGAAGCCCGTCCCCTCCCTGCTGCGCGGCTTCTCGGCGCCGGTGATCCTGAATTACCCGTACACCGAAGCCGACCTGCTGCACCTGATGGCGGACGACGACGACCCGTTCAACCGCTGGGAGGCGGCGCAGCGGCTCGCGACGACGACGATCCTCGAGAACGGCGGCAAGCCTACGCCGGCCTTTCTCGATGCGGCGCGCAAGTTGCTGTCGGATCCTGATCCCGCCTTCGTCGCCGAAGTGCTGACGCTGCCGGGAGAAGCCTTTCTCGCTGAGCAGATGGCGGTCGTGGACCCGGACCGGCTGCATGCCGCGCGGAACACCCTTCGAAGGGAACTCGCCCGTTCTCTTACAAAAGAATTTCAAACTGCATATGAGAAAAACCACGTAGCAGGTCCCTACTCGCCCGCTCCCGCGTCCTCGGGCAGGCGGGCGCTGCGCAACCTGGCGCTCGGCTATCTCGCCGAGCTCGGCGATCCGGGGCGCGCCTGGGAGCAATTCCGGGCCGCGGACAACATGACCGACGCCATGGCGGCGCTCGGCGTGCTCGCCAATCTCGACTGCGCCGAAGGCCCGATGGCGCTGGAGGTGTTCTACGCCCGCTGGAAGGACGAGCCGCTGGTGGTCGACAAGTGGCTCGCGGTGCAGGCCGGCTCCCGGCTTTCCAGAACCTTGAATGAAGTCAAGAACCTGCTCCGACACCCCGCCTTCGACCTGAAGGTGCCGAACAAGGTCTACGCCCTGATCCGCACCTTCGCCTCGAACCACGTGCGCTTCCACGCCGCCGACGGCGGCGGCTATGCCTTCCTCGCCGGGCAGATCCTCGCGCTCGACGCGCTCAATCCGCAGGTGGCGGCGCGCATGGCGCGCGCCTTCGACCGCTGGAAGAGATTCGACGAAGGCCGAAAGGCCAAGGCGAAAGCCGCGCTCGAGCGGATCCGCGACGCCAAAGGCACGTCGAAGGACGTAATGGAGATCGTGACGAAGGCGCTGGCATGAAAAAACTCGCCGTTGCTCTTATTCTCGGAATATTCACCCAGGGAATTTTTGCGCAGAGCTACCCCTCGAAATCCCTGCGCATGCTGGTCGGCTTCGCCCCCGGCGGCGCGAACGACATCCTGGCGCGCATCGTCTCGCAGAAGCTCGCCGAGAGCCTCGGGCAGCCGGTGGTGGTGGAGAACCGGCCGGGCAACTCCGGGCTGATCGCCGCCGACCTGCTGGCGAAGGCGCCTGCCGACGGCCATACGCTGATGCTCGGCTCCACCGGTACCCAGACCATCGCGCCGCACCTCGCGGCGAAGCTCGGCTACGACGGGCTCACGGCCTTCGCGCCGGTGTCGCTCGTCGGCACCGCGCCCAGCGCGCTGGTGGTGCGAAACGGGTTGCCCGCGCGCTCGGTGGCGGAGCTGATTGCGCTCGCCAAGGCGCAGCCAGGCCGCCTGACCTACGCGTCCTCCGGCGCCGGCACCACGCTGCACCTCGGCGGCGAGCAGTTCCGCATCCTGGCGGGGATCCAGCTGCTGCACGTGCCCTACAAGGGGAATGCGCCGGCGCTCAATGACCTCCTGGGCGGCCAGGTCGACATGATGTTTTCCGCCCTGCCGCCGCTGCTGCCGCTGGCGCGCGCCGGCAAGTTGCGCATCCTCGGCGTCGCCGCGGCGGAGCGCCACCGCAGCGCGCCGGAGATTCCGACGGTCGCCGAGCAGGGCCTGCCGGGCTACGAGAGCGGCACCTGGTATGGCGTGCTGGCCACCGCAGGCACGCCGGCGGAGATCGTCGAGCGCCTGGCGGCGGAGATTCGCAAGGCCGTGAACGACGACAAGGTGCGCGAGGCGATCCTGGCGCAGGGCGCCGATCCCCGGTCGACCTCGCCGGCGGAGTTTCGCGCGCTGTTCAACGCCGAGTACGCGCGCTGGGGCAAGCTGATCCGCGAAGCCGGGATCAAGTCCGACTGAGTTTTTTCTGTACCCGGAGGTCGAATTTGGCGACATTCACGACGACCCGCTCGTGCTTGCCGTCGCCGATCAAGTCAATCTCGTCTCTCGCTTCAACCTTGAAGAAAACGGATCGGTTAGAAACAGATTCGACGACGGCTGTTGCCCTGACCTTCATGCCCACCGGAGTGGCCGCGAGGTGACGCACGTCGAGATGCGTGCCGAGGCTCTGGTAGCCGGCCGGCAGGCGCCGCTCGACCGCGTCGAGCGCCGCCGCCTCGATCAGGTTGATCATCACCGGCGTGGCGAGCACGCGCACCTTGCCGCTGCCGATGCTCGGCGCGGTGTGCTCCTCGCCGACCGTCAGCTCGGCCTGCCCGGCCTGCCCGGGGACGATGCCGTCGAGCGCCATGGAGAGGCTCCCGTCACTTGACCGAGATCACGCCTTTCATCGAGGGGTGCAGGCCGCAGACGTAGGCGTACTCGCCCGGCTTGTCGAGCGTGACCGACGCGGTCTGGCCGCGCAGGAAGACCGCCGAGCGCGGGCCGTTTGCCACCGAGATCTGGTGCGGCGTGTCGTCGGTATTGAGGAAGGTCAGCGCATAGCCCGCGCTGGCGGCGATCTTGTCGGGCATGAACCTGAAGCCCGCGAGCGTCACGTCGCTCTTCGCCGGCTTCGCCTTTGCCGTCGCCTTCGGGAAGCTGTTGTTCAGCTTGGCGAGCGACATGACGAAGTCCTGCCTGGCATGCGGCAGGTGGCACTGGAAGCAGGCATCGATGTTGGCTTTCGGATTGGGCAGGCCCTCGGCATTGAACGCCTGGTACTCCCACTCGCCGTTGCGCTTGCTCGCCGGGTATTCGGCGCCCCAGCCGGTGTGCTTCTCCATCACCGTATGGGCGATGACTTCCTTCTTGATGAAGCGCCCGTCGGGGCCGAGCAGCGGCTTGCCGTTGGCGTCCTCGTAGACGCTCCACTGCACCAGCGTGAGCACTGCGCCGCTCGGGATCGGCTTGCCGTTGCGCACCGCGTCCACCACCCACGCTTGCGTATAGAGCTCGCGGTACTGCTTCGCGTCGGGCCGGTCGAGCGTCTGGTAGAGGCGGCCCTTGAGGTAATCGGAGGGGAACTTGACCTTCTCCGGTCCGGCAAGCGCGCCGGTCGAGGCGATGGCCAGCGACAGCAGGCAGATGCGAGTCTTCATGTTCTCCCCTTGTGGTTCAGTTCCAGAGCCAGGCCGCGCCGCGCACGCCGCTCGAATCGCCGTGGACATTGCGCGCCAGGCGCGTCGCCACGCGGTCCGAGAAGATGTGCCGGCCCCACAGGCGCGGTACCGCAGTGTACAGCCGCCCGACATTCGACATTCCGCCGCCCAGCACGATCACCTCCGGATCGAGCACGTTGATCACCCCCGCGAGCGCCCGGGCAAGACGTTCCTCGTAGCGTTCAAGATATTGATCTTGAAGTGCAACGACTTTTTCAGCTTCGAGGCGCTTTCCAGTTCCCAGCTCGTAGTCGCGCGCGAGGCCCGGACCTGACAGGTAGGTCTCGATGCACCCGGCGCGGCCGCACCAGCAGCGCGGCAGCGGCAGGTCGGCGCTGGTGGCCATGGGCAGCGGGTTGTGCCCCCATTCGCCCGCAATTGAATTTCTTCCCTCGAGGATCTTCTTCCCGACGCAAATGCCGCCCCCGACCCCGGTTCCCAGGATGACTCCAAAGACGACGTTGGCGCCCTTCCCCGCGCCGTCCACGGCTTCCGACAGCGCGAAGCAGTTCGCGTCGTTGGCAATGCGGACTTCGCGGCCGAGGCGGGCCTCGAGGTCCTGCCTCAGCGGCTTGCCGTTGAGCCAGGTGGAATTGGCGTTGCGCACCAGCCCGGTGGCCGGCGATAGCGATCCGGGAATGCCGATGCCCACCGACCCCTTGCCCGCCTTTTCCACCAGTCTGCAGATCGAGACAAGCGTCGCTTCATAGTCGCCTTTCGGCGACGCGAGTCGCTCGCGAAAGACGGCGCGGCCGCGCCCGTCGAGCGCCAGCGCCTCGATTTTCGTGCCGCCGAGATCGATGCCGATGCGTTTCGCCATGATTTCCCGTCGCCGCGGAACTCCGGGCGGATCGGGGTAATCCTACTGAAGTCTCACACTCTGGAGTAAACCCCATGACGAAGAAACTGCTGCTGGTCGCGATGCTTGCTGCCACCACGCCGGCCGTCGCGCAGACCACCGAACAGGGTGCGTACCTGCTGGGCGATTTCGGCATCGGACGCTACGAGAACGCCGCGCCGTTCCCCGATCCGCTCAAGGTCGGCCTGGGCGCCGGTTACCAGTTCAACCGCAACTTCGCCGCCGAGCTTGGGCTGTCCTTCTTCCCCGAGGTGGAGGCCACCACCGGCGCCGGCACCGCCAAGCTGCGCGCGCACTCCTTCCACCCGGCGGCCGTCGGCCTGCTGCCGCTGAGCCCGGAACTCACCGCGTTCGGCAAGCTCGGCGTCTCCAGCAACCACGCCGAGGGCACCAACCCGGCCGGCAACTCGTTCTCGACCAGCGACAACGACCTGTATTTCGGCTTTGGCGTGCAATACAAGGTCAGCCCGAAGCTCGGCATCCGCGGCCAGTACGAGAACTTTGGCCGCTTCGACACCGGTCCATCGCCGCTGCGCGCGTCGGCGGTCAGCGTCGGCGTCGCCTACTACCTGCAGTAAGCCGTCGCTAGAATGCACGCCGGGAGGGGGCCGGCGTGCAGCAGTTCGGCAGCTTCGACTACGTCATCGTCGGCGCGGGCAGCGCGGGCTGCCTGCTGGCCAACCGCCTGTCGCAGGATCCCGCGACGCAGGTCCTGCTGCTCGAGGCCGGCGGCAAGGACGACTACTTCTGGATCGGCGTGCCGGTGGGCTACCTCTACACCATCGCCAATCCGCGCACCGACTGGTGCTACCGGACCGAGCCCGACGCCCACCTGGCCGGGCGCTCGATCCACTACGCGCGCGGCCGCGTGCTCGGCGGCTGCTCGTCGATCAACGCCATGATCCACATGCGCGGGCAAAAGGAGGACTGGGATCACTGGGCTTCCCTGGGCAACCGCGGGTGGTCCTGGGAGGATGTTTTACCAATATTCAAGAAATTAGAGGATTACGAGAGAGGGCCGATCGACGGCTACGGCGCGGGCGGCGAGGTGCGCGTCGAGGATCCGCGCGTGCAATGGGAGATCATCGACGCGTGGCGCGACGCCGCGGCGGAATGCGGCATTCCCAAGGTCAAGGTGTTCAACAACGGCGACAACTTCGGCTGCGCCTACTTCCAGATGAACCAGCGGCGCGGCCGGCGCTGGAGCGCGACCAACGCCTTCCTGCGGCCGGTGCAGCACCGGCGGAATCTGACGGTGCTCACCGGGGCCTTGGTTTCCAAGGTCAGATTTTCGAACCGTGAAGCGACCGGCATCGAGTTCAAAAAGGACAAAACCGACTACTTTGTAGAAGCAAAGGCCGAGACCATCCTGGCGGCCGGCGCCATCGGCTCGCCGCAGCTCCTGCAGCTCTCGGGCGTCGGCGCCGGCGAGCGGCTGAACGCGCTCGGCATCAAGCTGGTGCATCACCTGCCCGGCGTGGGAGAGAACCTGCACGACCACCTGCAGATCCGCATGCAGTACAAGGTGCACGGGGTGAAGACGCTGAACGGCATGGCCGGCTCCTGGTGGGGCAAAGCGGCCATGGCGGCGGAGTACGCGCTGTTCCGCACCGGGCCGCTCACCATGCCGCCGTCGCAGGCCGGCGCCTTCGCGAAGAGCGATGCGTCGCAGCCGACGCCCAACATCGAATGGCACGTGCAGCCGCTGTCGCTGGACAAGTTCGGCGATCCGCTGCACCCCTTTCCGGCGATCACGCCGAGCGTGTGCAACCTGCGCCCCGCTTCGCGGGGCTGGGTGCGCATCAAGTCGGCGGACCCTGCGTCGTACCCGGAGATCAGGCTCAACTACCTGAGCGAAGCGGCAGACCGGCGGGTCGCCGTGGACGCGATGCGCTTCACGCGGCGCATCATGGCGGCGAAGGCGCTGCAGAAATACCGGCCGGAGGAATACAAGCCGGGTATGTCCGTTCAAGATGAAGCATCTCTTGAAAAAGCGGCCGGGGAATTGGGCACGACCATCTTCCATCCGGTCGGCACCTGCAAGATGGGCAACGACCCCCTGGCGGTCGTGGACGCCGGCCTGCGGGTGCACGGAACCGGACGGCTGCGGGTGATCGACGCGTCGGTCATGCCGCGGATTACCTCCGGAAACACCAACGCGCCGACCTACGTCATCGCCGAAAAAGGCGCGCGGGCCGTCTTGAAACCCTAGAATCCGCCCCGACGTTCTCGCGACACGAAGGAGTCCCCGATCCCATGAAGCGCGTCATCCTGTTCCTGGCCACGAACCTCGCGGTGATCACGGTGCTGTCGATCGTGGTCTCGGTGCTCGGCGTCGACCGCTGGCTGCTCGAGAACGGCATCGACTACGTCACGCTGTTCGTCTACTCGCTGGTGCTGGGCTTCGGCGGCGCGCTGTTTTCGCTGCTCGCCTCCAAGCCGATGGCCAAGTTCGCCACCGGCGCGCAGGTCATCGACGGCTCGGAGGGCACCACGCAGGGCTGGCTGGTGCAGACCGTGCGCGGCCTCGCCGAGCGCGCCGGCATCGGCATGCCGGAAGTCGCGATCTACCCGGGAGAGCCCAACGCCTTCGCCACCGGCGCCTTCAGGAACGACGCGCTGGTGGCGGTATCCAGCGGCCTGCTCGAGTCGATGAGCCGCGAGGAAATCGAGGCGGTGCTGGGCCATGAGATCACCCACGTCTCGAACGGCGACATGGTGACGCTGACCCTGATCCAGGGCGTGCTCAACACTTTCGTCGTGTTCCTGTCGCGCGTGGTCGGCTTCTTCGTCGACCGCATCGTGTTCCGCACCGAGCGCGGCGTCGGCCCCGGCTTCTACGTCGCCATGCTCGTCAGCCAGATCGTCTTCGGCATCCTCGCCTCGCTGATCGTGGCCTGGTTCTCGCGCCAGCGCGAATTCCGCGCCGACGCCGGCTCGGCCCGCCTGCTCGGCTCGCCCCGGCCGATGGTCGCCGCGCTGTCGCGGCTCGGCGGCCTGCAGCCGGGCGCGCTGCCCGAGTCGGTCAAGACGTTCGGCATCAACGGCGGCGGCGGCGCGCTGGCGCTGTTCGCCACCCACCCGCCGCTCGAGGAGCGCATCGCCGCCCTGCAGGCGCGCAGCTGAACGCGCTGCTGGCCTGGTACTTCGTCGCCGTCTGGGGCGCCGGGTACCTCGCCACCAAGGTCGGCCTGCAGTACGCGCCGCCCTTTACGTTCCTCGCCCTGCGCTTCGGGTTCGGCATTCTCTGCCTGCTGCCCGTGATTCTTTTTTCGCGAACGGCCTGGCCGAAGAATCGCGCGGAACTCCTGCACCTGGCGGTCGCAGGACTGCTGATGCACGTGGTGCAGCTCGGCGGCAGCCACTACGCGCAGTACCTCGGCATGTCGGCGGGCGTGGCGGCACTGATCATCTCCTGCCAGCCGCTGCTCACCGCCGTTGCAGCCGTCACGTTCATGAATGAGAAAATCCACAAGGGTCAATGGATCGGCGTGATGGTCGGCCTGGCCGGCGTGGCGCTGGTGGTGTGGCACAAGGTCGACGTGCGCGAGGTCGGCGCCGCGAGCCTCGCCTGCACGGCGATCGCGCTCGCCGGCGTGACGGCCGCGACGCTCTACCAGAAGACCTTTGCGGCCAGCGCCAGCCTCAAGGCGGCGAGCCTGGTCCAGTTCGCCGTCGCCTTCGCCGCCTTCGCGCCCCTGGCCGCCGCGGTGGAAGGCTTCAAGATCGTGTTCTCGCTGCCACTGGCTTTTTCGATTGTCTTTCTGGTCATCTTCACCTCGCTGCTCGGCGTGAGCGCCCTGTACGTGCTGCTGCGCCATGGCGAGGCGACGCGCGTCACCGGCATGATGTACCTGCCGCCGCTGATCGCGGTGGCGCTGGAGCTGGCGATGTTCGGCGTGCAGCCGGACGCGCTGATGCTCGCCGGCATCGTGGTGACCTGCGCCGGCGTGGCGATGACCGTGTGGAGCGGGAGGCGCAGTTAAAATAGCCGCATGAAGCGCATCACCCTGACGCAGT
>Ga0075425_100006393_pt1 | contig 12328 bp, 6 predicted proteins | sample SoiMethybrSBSTD4_FD_75300 | JGI IMG/M metagenome (GOLD analysis project Ga0075425, IMG submission 75300) | Bulk soil microbial communities from a Populus tree surrounding site in Tennessee, USA - Soil MetaG P. TD hybrid SBSTD4 | ecosystem: Environmental > Terrestrial > Soil > Tree plantation...
TCTCACACTCACCGCGCCATTGATTCCGACTATTGGTCTTGCACCAACCAGCCTGAGCTTTTCAGCGACCCAAGGCGCCAACCCGCCCGGCCAAAGCGTCAACATCACCAACACAGGCACCGGAACCCTAAGTTGGAACGCCTCGAGCACAGCCTCTTGGCTCTCGGTTTCTCCGGCCTCGGGCACGGGTTCTGGTTCGCTCGCCGTAGCGCCCAACGTGACGGGACTTTCGGCCGGTACATACACGAGCTCTATCACGGTTGTGGGAACCGGCGCAACGAACACGCCTCAGTCGATCCCAGTCTCACTCACGGTTGCCGCCCCCGCGGCAACCTTGACTGTCGGTTCATCGAGTTTGAACTTTACGGGGACCCAGGGCGCAGCCAACCCAGCCAGTCAATCCCTCTCGATCAGTTCCAATGGATCCTGGAGCGTCGCCGAATCCCTTAGTTGGCTGACCGTCAGTCCTGCCAGCGGCTCGAATAACGGCATGGTGACCGTCACAGTGGACCAGGCAATGGCCACAGCCGGCGCCAACACGGGCACCATCACTGTCACAGGTGGCGGCCTCACACGTACGGTCAATGTCACGTTCACGCTCAGTGCACCGGCACCAACTTTGACGATCGGTTCTTCGAGTTTGTCCTTCACGGCAACCCAGGGCGCAGCCAACCCAGCCGCTCAGTCGTTCTCGATAACCTCCAATGTGTCGTGGAGCGTCACTGAAGCAATCAGTTGGTTGACGGTCAGTCCTCCAAGCGGCTCGAATAACGGCACGGTGACCGTCACAGTGGACCAGGCCACCGCGGCGGTTGGCGCCAACACGGGCACCATCACTGTCACCGGCGGCGGCCTCACTCGAGCGGTGAACGTCACGCTGTCCGTTAATGCGCCAGCATTGAGCTTGACAGTAAGCCCGAGCAGCCTGTCGTTTACAGCGACTCAAGGTGCGGCCAATCCAGCGAATCAAACACTCGCTGTCACGTCGAATACCAGTTGGAGCGTCAGTGAAAACACGAGTTGGCTGACGGTCACCCCCGCGTCGGCCTCTAGCAACAGCACCATCACGGTGAGCGTGAACACGGCAACCGCGTCGCTGGGGACCAACAACGCGGCCATTACCCTTACGGGCGGTGGGATTACACGGACCGTCGACGTCACGCTGACGCTTAATGCGGTTTCGACTTCCTCCGCTACCCTGACGTGGGACCCCAATACCGATCCGGATCTGGCTTCGTATAGGGTCTATCAGTCCACGACGCCGGGCGTATATGGAACGGCGATCGCCACGGTACCCGCTGGAGCTTCCACCTATACGATGACCGGCCTAACTCTGGGAACGACCTACTATTTCCGAATCACGGCGGTAGATTCCACAGGCAATGAGAGCTTACCGTCAAACGAGGTGAGCAAGAGTGTCTTTTAGCCAGAAATAAAGAAAGGCCAGTCCCCTTGGGAGGACTGGCCCTTCTTCACATTCTATAAAAGATGAAAAGAGTTAGACCTTCGTAGTCTTTCTCCTCCAGAGACCAATCCCTGCTAAACCGGCGCCGAGCAGCAGCAAAGAGGTTGGTTCGGGGACGGGAATGTTTGTCGACAAAAGCGTACCAGTTTTGCCGAAGACACAGTTTCCGGTCTGGTTGTTTCCGCAGGTTCCGCCAATAGACGTTGAGCCATTCGTGGTGAAAGACACCTTCAGAGTGTTATTGGTCAAATCGAATGCGCCACCCGATTTAGAGATGTTAAGGGTTATATTACTATTGGCACCGAATGCTGCTGGGCCCGCATTACGGACAAAGCATCCACCACCAGCCGCAGGAGCTCCACCTATACATCCAAAGTTACCGAGGGAAGCGCCATTGACCGTCCAATTATTAAGCGCAAGGCCCGTTGCCGTGCCGATACTCTTAACTTCGAAAGCCGCGAAGCCGTTTACCCCCGCCCAATCGCCGCTTGGGGCAGTGGCGCCAGTGGTTACCTGCAACTGCAAGGTGGCTCCACTGTTAATGACGTTAAGGTTGAAAGTGACATTTTGAAACGTCAGGGAATTGGCCCAGCTGGCCGGTGCTCCAACTAAGCAGATCGCCAGAATCATCACCGGAACTGCGAGAAGCATTTTGGCTTTCATCATTTTACCCCTTTTGTTAAGACGGCCAGGGCTTATGATAGAGGCTTATGCAGGATACCTGCCGGTATACAGTTACTTTGCAAGCAGCTGAAAAACTGAGCAATTATCTATACTGGCCGCTTAGTCAATCTCGACACTCGTAAGCTTATATTACAGTTTGCAAACAAATGCCTACGATCAAAGAATGAGCAAATCAATCATTTCAAGTACTTATATTAATAGGTGGTTGTAAAACTGTTTTACATTGCATTTGCAATCTCTGACAGGGCGGGTAAATGGCATTCATCAAATAAATCAATAATATAGGCAACTCGACCTACTGAAGGTCAGGCCTAGGCCTTTTCGTTATGATCTTCTGCTTTCGTCTTTTTCAATCCATAGCGAGCCAACAACTGGTAAACGGTCGGTCGGCTCACACCCAAGTATGAGGCCGCGCGCGTCACATTGCCTTCAGCCTTTTCCATGGCTAGCCGAACAAGCTCTTTCTCATGATGATCCCGCGAAGACTTGAGCGTTGAAGCGTCCACTGGCGAAACGGTAGTCTGCAGCTCCAGATTCTCCGGAGTCACATACCACCCTTCCGCCATGACCACCGCTCGCTTCAACCGATTTTCCAACTCCCGAACGTTGCCAGGCCAGCCGTGAGACATCAAAGCGTCGATCGCTTGAGGCGTAAACCCTTTGAGCGGCTTCTTCAACTCATCACTGGCCCTCACCAAGAAGGTCCGCGCCAGCAATGAAATGTCAGAGCCTCGTTCACGAAGTGGCGGAACGTCAATCGTGACCACACAGAGCCGATAGTAAAGATCCTCTCGAAACCTGCCCTCGTTCATGGCTTTTTGTAAATCAATGTTGGTGGCCGCAAGGATCCTGGCATCGACAACGATCGTCTCCTTCCCCCCTAATCGCTGTATTTCGTGATTCTGTAAGAAGCGAAGGAGCTTTACTTGTAGAGCAAGAGGGATGTCTCCTATCTCGTCCAGAAACAGCGTGCCGCCTCGCGCGCTTTCAATCCGTCCCTTTCGTTGCTGCACCGCCCCAGTAAACGCGCCTTTCTCATACCCAAACAGCTCGCTCTCGAGGAGAGTGTCGGGAATCGCGCCGCAGTTTATCGCGACAAACGCTCCGCTGGTCCGCGCGCTCTGCCCGTGAATCGCACGGGCAACCAACTCTTTGCCCGTGCCACTCTCGCCGGTGATCAATACAGGCACGTCAGAGGTTCCGACCAAGCGAATGTTGCGAAACACTTCCTGCATGGGCCGACTATTTCCCATCAAACCTACGGCTTCTTTTAGACCGGTCTGTTGTTGGAAGGAGCGATTTTCTTGTTCGAGGTTGGACAGGTACGCCGCCCGCTGGAGAACGATCTTTAGCACATCGAGCTGGACCGGCTTCTCGATGAAGTCGTATCCACCGCTTTGTATGGCTGCAATGGCATTCGCCCGATCGCTATTACCCGTCAGCACGATGACTTTGATCAGTGGATTGATCTGAAGCGCCTCGCGAAGAACGGCCAAGCCCTCGGAGGCCCCGTCAGTATCTGGTGGCAACCCCAAATCGAGCAGGATGATATGCGGCATCGCTTGTCGGACGGACCGCAGCGCCGAAGGTCGATCCGAGGCCTCCAATAGCTCGTAATCCGACGCAAGAGCCCATTTCATTTGTTCACGAATCTCGGGGTCGTCATCGACTAGCAAAAGAGTAGGAAGAGTGTTCATGAGTTTGAATGGGCCACCAACTTGCCAGAAGTGCTTTCAGCAGCACTGTGCAAGGGGAACGTGATTTTCACCCGTGTTCCTTTTCCTTCTTCACTTCGGACCTCTATGGATCCGTGGTGCGCTTCCATAATCTGCTTACACTGGTAGAGTCCTATACCAAGTCCGCCAGCCCGGCAAGACTGCGACGGTCGAAATAATGATCCGAGCAAATCCGAGGGAATCCCACTCCCCGTATCACTCACTGTGACAAGAACCGACCCCTCGCATTGCTCAATGGAGATCGAGATGTGCCCATCACCGGCGATCGCTTGCTTGGCATTGAGCACCACATTGAGAAATACTTGATGGATCTGTTCGCGTATTCCCAAGACAGGTGAAACTGGGCCAGGCTCAACACGAATCGGTACAGGAGTGGAGCCACTCAGAGGAGCCACGACCTCTTCGACAAGGGCATGGATGTCCACTAGCTCCCGCGGTTTCACAGTAACAGGCTCAAATGACTTAAGGGAGAGCTTGCTGACAAGGCTGGTAATTTGTTTGGCCGTATCGGCGACAGTTCTCATCGCGGAGGCCTGAAAGGCAGGATCTCGGCCGTGACTTCCGACGTTTTGAGCGATAAGTGACAGACGTGCAGCCAAATTTTTCAGATCATGGAGGCAGAACACCGAAAAGCGATGCAAGGCTTCTAACTCCGCTGAAGCCTGACGTTCCTCAGAAATAGCGGCGTGAGACAGTAACGCGCCTACATAATGGGCAATGCCACTCAGAAGGTCGCAATCATCCGTGTCATACGGCTCGCTGTGAGCTGGCTTCCCAAACGTCACAATGGCGGTCAGCTCTCCTTGGGCACGGATAGGAAGGCAGAGGACCGCTCCTGGACCCGCCAAGGGGCCGTTTGATGCATCTAGTCCAACAATCATTTCAGAAGTTTGTCCCATCAACACCGGATCATTAACTTCCATCATCAGCATGGTAGTTGGATGCGCAAGTTCCAGCGTTGGCGATTCCCTCCTCTCAATCGAAATTGGTCGGACCTGGAGAAACCGGCGATCGGCCTCGCGGTACAACCAGATCGAAATGGTCGTGGTGGGGAAAATCTTGGTCAACAGGTCGAACAAACATTCAATAATTCCATCTTTGGTTGTCGCCTGCTGAAAGGTCCTCGTGACCTCAAGCCATCTTGCCCTGTAATCGTATTTCGATCGATAAAAATTGCGAGCAATTAACCGACGGATTTGCGATCCGGCTTTCTTTGAAAAGACCAGGGTGACGAGTCCGATCAGAGCCCCAAACGCCAGAACGATACTGAGGTCGATCCACAACGGTTGACCTGTCCGACGAAGCCACTCTCCTGCTACACCAATCGCCAGCAGGTACAAACCGGTGACGATAAAGGCAATCGAACCAAGCAAGGCTTGTTGAGAGATGTACGCGTTGACAACAACGTCACGAAGCCTGGTCCGTCCCAAGCCCAATGAAAGGAGCGCGACTGCCATCGCCGTGACAAGCGCGCCTACTAAAACATATTTCGCCTGCCACTGAGGAAAGAGCAGTATCTGGCTGGCCTGATAGATGTGATAACTCGCGAGGACGCCTAACCCAATCAGGATGAATTTCAGTTGGTAACGCGCAGGCTCTCGACTTGCCGATAAGACCAACTCCAATTGAGCCAAACCCAAGGCCATCCCGATCACCACAAAGATGTAGGAGACACGCCCGCCCCATGCGACCAATCCAATCGCCGTCTGGCCATCTTCCAACTCCTTCAATTGAAAGACATGACCGGTCATGGTCAGGATGATCAGGAAGACGCCCACGCAGCCTACAATCCGAGCGGGCCAGAGCATGGATGAATTGCCCCGCTGTTCATCTGGGTTCAAAAATGCCAGCCCGACGTACAGCAAGGACGACGGTTGAGCGAGTTCTCCAACCATGGCGATTTGCCGCCAGAACAGGACATGTGTCTCGTCGAGTAAGCCGATGCCATTTGCAAGATTCACGAGGGCCGTGGTTCCCAATAGGCCTCCGAGAGTTCGATGGAGACCATGGGACCGTTTTCTGATCAACAACAGGCAAGCCATCGCCGCCGTAGCAGCCGCCACGAGAAGCGCCCCAAGAGAAGCCGATGTTGAAAGACTCATGAGAGACCTACCGCCAGGTCGCACTCGCTCGGTAGCAAATCAGCGCATCAGAAAGCGTCTGAAACAACTTGGAGGAAAGGGACAGGTAACTCAAAGCGGCTCATTGGCAGTCACAACGTTTGGTCTAACCTCGGAACGCACTGGCGAATACAGCCAGGCCCCTTGCTCAAGACGTCGCAGTAATGAAATGAGAACAATAAGAATAGTGATCGATAAAACGAACACAACGTGCCCCACGAGGTCGTGCAAACGGCCGTCGAGAAGAAAGCTCTTATCCACGTAATTGGCAAGAAGCGAGAGTCCGACGATGCGAACGCCATTGTTAATGATCGCCAGTGGCACGATAGCGGCAACAATACTTACCCTTGCCCATGTGGATCGAAGAAAAAAATGCCCGGCCACAATGCTGGTAATGACCAATGAGAGAGCCGAACGAATCGCGCTGCAGCCTTCATCCACCCGAATGGTGATGTTTGGCAATCCAAACACTATGTCATTACGAATCACGGGAACACCGAGTAGTGAAAAGCCGATGCCCGTAATCTCGGCCGCGCTATGCTGAAGAAACACAATAATGGCATGCAGCAGCCCGGCGGGAAACGGAGCCATGCACAGCAGAAATAAGAGACCAAAGGAAAATTTACGACAGGTACCAGGGCCGTAACAGAGGAGAAAAATCCCCCAAATGACTACCACCAAAGCCAGAGTGGTGAGAGATACATAATCGACTCCGCTGGTCGCTCGTCCTGCCTCCCAGTAGCCAAAGGCCCCCAGCCCGACCATAAATAAACCGGACAATGGGCTCCATTCTCCAGAAGTGAGAATCACCTTTCGATTGAGGTAAAAGACATACAGGGTCACAAAAGGAACGAGCAGGAGATGTGAATAGTGCAATTGCTCTTGGGTCACGTTATAGAGTGCAGACAGAGGCTGCCAGAAGACGGCAATCGTAGTGAGGAGCAAGAACAGCACGAGGCTGTTGCGCGCCGTCACGCTGATTGGCAACGGCAAGCTGAGGGTATGAACAAGTCTTCTCGCATGCATCAGCGTGATATTCTTGGGCAGGTTACATCGAGCTTCTCGCACTGACGATTGACACAGGCCGAGAGAATTTATTCAACTCACACCCGCTCCCGGCTCTCTACAAGCGCGTAGTCGTTCATATAATATGGCAGCGACTGGCTCGCCACTGCATTGAGAATTACCTGAATCGGCTTTGATCCCCTGAGTGAACCTAATGCGCGTGTCACAACTTGTTGCGACGTTTGGTTGGCTTTGACGACAAGCAGTAATAAGTCCACATGCTTTTCCAAGACATTCATGGTGGCAACAGGAAGAATGGGTGGAGCATTCAAAAGAACATAATCGAATTTCTCACGCATCTGCGAAAAGATCCATTCAAGACGATCGGTCTTCTTTAACAGCTCAGTTGGATCGGTCTCGAACACTCCTGCCGGCATGATCCAACAGGGTATTTCTGCAAAAGAGGCCGTCGCATCTTCGAGTTTGCAATCCCCCCGCAGATAATCAATCAAGCCATATTGTGTCGGCCTCTCAAGAAAGCACTTCAATTCGGGATAGACGAAATCACAGTCGACCACAAGGACCCGCTTACCGAAATCGCGTGCAAGCGTGTAACCGAGATTCATCGCGGTCGTCGTTTTTCCCTCGCCCTTAATCGCGCTCGTGACAACCGCCACCGCAGCGCCCCCGCTGCTGAGTTGTAAGCGTGCCGCGGCAACACGGTACTGCTCTGCAGCCATAGAACGGGGGAATAGCTTGGCGACAAACCTTCGGTCAGTGCCATATGTGGTAGTCGAATAATTCTGAAGGCGACTTGTTATGGCCCTATCATCACCTGAGCGATCGATATTCTCCATCGCATCGTCATTACTCCCCAGTCGTCTCCCTAGGTATGCGGGCAAACTCCGGCGTGCCTTGGTTGGATTCCAGAGAAATGAAAAATCCGGTATCGCTGCCAGCAGCTGTGGCCCGATCACAACTTCGACATCCTCTGCCCGGCGGAACTGAGGGGTTAGCCGCTCCCGCAACACCGACACTCCTACGCCGAGCACGCATCCGAACAACAAGCCCAACACTAAGACCCTGGGTTTATTCGGTTTAACAGGGCTACGCGACACCCCGGGGGCGTCCAGGATGCGGTATTTCCCACTCTTTTGCTGTTTTTCCAAATTCTCTGTCACACGCGCATGCAACCGCTTGTCCAGCAGCATGGCGTAATTGCCCTTCATGTTCGCGTAGTCACGCTCCAATGTCAGCAGTTCCTGTTCCACCCCAGGGAATCTTTCGATACGTCGTTCATGAGATTTCTTTTCGGCGTAGAGCATTTGCTGCCGATGTTTCAATACATTCAGCTCGTTTTTGGCCTCGACCTGAAGTTTTGTCAGATCCTGGACATAGGGATCGTGGACTGATTTATCTGGCCTGATCGCATCAGGCCCCCCCAATTCAATCAATTCGGCTTCAACCTGGCGCAATTCTTCTTTTGTCACCAGTACTTCGGGATACTCGTCATAGAATTCGGCCTTGAGCTTGATCAACTTTTCTCTGAGCTCTTTGTGCCGACGGAAAAGCGGGTCAGCCTCGATGGAAGTCGTCTTCAGCGAAGGAATTTGTCGACCATACAGTCGGTATTCATGCATCGCGTTATCAAGCAGCGCCAATTTGTCAGTTTGTCGCTGAACATTCTCATTGACCGTAGCAATTTCGATATCCAAACGGTCCAATGCACGAAGGTTTGCATCCGTTTGCTGCGGAAGCTCACCAATGTGTACAGTCTTGAACTGGCTGATTTGCTCCTCTTTCTTCTCTAATTCGAGCTTCAACCCCCTCAACTCATCATCGAGGAACTCCACCGTACCCTCGACATCCTTTTCACGTTCCCTGTTGTTGTCTTCAATGAATTTCTCTGCGAGTCGTTTCGTCACTTTCATTGCGGTTACCGGATCCGGATGCATGAAAGACACCGTAAAGGCCTCGACGCCCTGAAGGCCCATCGAGGGATCCACCTTGACCCGCTCGACTTGAGTCGCTCCCGCCAACATAAGCACAGGGGCGTTTTCATCCCCTTCCTCTCGTGTCTCAGGATAGAGATCGAACTCCTTTGCGATCGAACTTAAGAAATTCAAGCTCATAATCTGGCGCTGCACCAAAAACAGCCGCTGCTCAAATTTGTCTTCCACTGCCTTTTGAACCACTCCCTCGAGTGTCTTCGGTTCTTCGACAACGAGCAAGGCATCCGACCGGTAATACTTGGTCGCGATAAGACAGTAACTCCATGCCAGCGCCACTGAGACCGCGACGCAGCCCAAAATCAGCCATTTGCTACGCTGTGCGATGCCAAGGTACTCATGCATGATGGCTGCACCTGACTGTTCGGTTCGGGCTGCCGGCAAGATGGGATTCATTCATTTCCTCCGAAGGTGTAGCATTAACGCTGGATGCGACTTGTCCACAAGGACATTACCATGACCTTAACCTCAGGCCTATTATACTTACGGATCGGAATACTGAACTAACGGACTACTCGCTCATCCATTGCGTCTGCTCCGATGGACAACATCACATTCTCTGAATGCGCCATTGGGTTAAAGGAAGGAATAATGTCCTTAAGCCGGTCAATGACCCCAGCAGGCCTTTCAAGATAAGCGGCCGCTTCCAAGCCAATCAACTGTTTCTTGAACCATTCGAATCCCGGCAGGGATGTCGAGCGAATCTGCAAGATTTTTTCGAGAGACGAGGGTACGGCAATCTCTCCTTGCCCGACGAGCTCTTCTTGAAGTTTTTCCCCTGGGCGGAGTCCGACAAATCGTATAGGAATGTCCTTTCCAGCAACGAACCCCGACAATCTGATCAGGTTTCTCGCCAGGTCTAAAACCTTTATCTGCTCCCCCATGTCCAGAATGTAAAGTCCACCCTGTTCTCCTATAGTCGCGGCTTGTAGGACCAGCTGAACAGCTTCAGGAATCAACATGAAGTATCTTTGAATTTCAGGATGAGTGACGGTCACAGGACCCCCAGCCTGGATCTGCTCTTGGAATCGTAAAAGAACGCTTCCACTGCTGCCCAGCACATTGCCAAAGCGTACGGTGAGGAAACGGGTGCGGCTATTTCTTGCGATATCTTGCACAATAAGCTCTGCCACCCGCTTGGTCGCGCCCATCACGCTTGAAGGATTGACCGCCTTGTCGGTGGAAATTTGGACAAACTGTTCCACCCCATATTTATTCGCCGTCTCAGCAGTAATACGGGTGCCGATACAGTTGTTCTTTAATGCCTCGGCGGGATTCTGTTCCACAAGCGGCACGTGTTTATGCGCCGCGGCGTGGAACAGGATCTGTGGACGATGCTCCTCCATCACCATCGAGAGCCGGAGCACGTCCGTAACATCGCCAATGATGGGAATAAGTGAGAAACGCAACCCTTTGTCTTCCAGTTCCTTGTGAATGTTGTACAAACTATTTTCATGCCGCTCGTACAGTAATAGTGCACGAGGCTCCAACGAACTGATTTGACGAGCTAGCTCAGAACCGATCGACCCCCCCGCTCCCGTAATCAAGACGCATTTACCGCGGACCATTGCTCTTGTGGCATCAATGGCGAGATTCACGGGTGCGCGTGGGAGCAGATCAGGAATAGAGATGTTCCGAATCTGACTTAGCGTGCTTTGATCCGCCAGCAAATCCTTTACTCCTGGCAGGGTCTTTATAGAAACCTCGTACGGTTCCAATTGGCTGATAATGTCTCTCAAGAAAGCCGGCGTCGCTTTGGGGACTGCGACCACGACTTCCTCCGGCCTATGCTCCTCTACGAGTCTGGGAAGGTCGCCCAAGGTCCCCAACACCCGCACACCATGAATACGCTTATTCACGAGAGAAACTTGGTCATCCACAAATCCGATAGGCTGGCAATGGTATTCAGAGCGAGTCTTCATCTCCCGGACGACACGTTCGCCCGTATCGCCGGCGCCCACGACCAGCACCTTTTTTCTCTTTCGGTAGATCATTTGTTCACGGAAGATCCGAGAAGGTAATCGCACTCCAGTAAGAAAGCCGATCAACAACAGACTGTCGATAATAAAAATAGAGCGCGGGTAATTCCCGATCTCCATTCCCCAGTTGACCCAGCCATAGAATAGCAACGTGCTTGTTAGGACTCCGCTCACGATGTTCTGGAGATCCCAAATACTGGTATACCGCCAAAGCCCAGCGTGCAGACCAAAAATACTGAATGCGACTGCCCGAATCCCAATCAGTGGAAGGATCGTTTCTTGGAGCTGTTCGATTTCCTGCGACGATAGTTTCCCATCGAATCTCAAAATAAAGGCCAGGTAATTGGCGGCACCGATAAGGGCCACATCAAGCAATACGATCATCGGCCGTCGCCACTTGACGACGACCGAGGACATCTGAGCCCACGGAAAGGCCGATGGAGCCTTCGGTGCACGTTCAAGTTCCGGCATTTCACACGCGACATACGACGAGTTCACCATGCGGAGCAGTGTTTGGACGAGAATGGCAAAATCCAGTCGGAAGGACATATTCCGAACGTAGAGTTTTGCCAGCCGGAGCTTTTCCGGAAGAATCTTCGTTTGATAGGCCTCCTCCGGGTTCGAAAAACATGAAAGGACGGCCGACTCGTTGATGTACTTCACCGACGCCAAATCGGTCAGTCCCGGCCGAACCACGAGAACATCCGCAAATTCTGAGCGCAAGGGCTCCACATATCGCGGTACTTCTGGCCTTGGCCCCACGAGACTCATATCGCCGATTAACACGTTCACCAGCTGAGGGAGTTCGTCCAGCTTGAGCTTGCGCAACAATCGTCCGGCTTTCGTCACGCGGGCGTCGTGTCCAATCGTCAGCAGCGAACCTTGCGTAGAAGATTTGTGAAGCATGGTTCGAAATTTGTACATTTTGAACGGACTCAGGCCCCTGCCCACACGCACTTGCCTAAAGATCACAGGTCCAGGTGAATCGAGCTTGATCAGGATTGAGATGAATACCAGGAGAGGCGATGTGATCAGTAATCCAAGGCAAGCCACGCCGACATCAAATGCCCGCTTCATCATCTTCGGTTCTCCCACACAAGGTTTTTCACAATCTCGATCACCTGTGCGACGTCCGCTTCCGCCATCTTGGAGTACAACGGTAATGAAAGTACCCGCTGAAACAATTTGCTCGCCACAGGAAGGTCATCCTGCCGATAACCACACGTGTCACGATAGTAAGGATGAAGGTGAAGAGGAATGAAATGGACACTGCACCCGATACCAGCTTGCTGAAGTCGACGTATGAACTCATTGCGAGTGATGCGCAAGC
>Ga0075425_100006395_pt1 | contig 12327 bp, 3 predicted proteins | sample SoiMethybrSBSTD4_FD_75300 | JGI IMG/M metagenome (GOLD analysis project Ga0075425, IMG submission 75300) | Bulk soil microbial communities from a Populus tree surrounding site in Tennessee, USA - Soil MetaG P. TD hybrid SBSTD4 | ecosystem: Environmental > Terrestrial > Soil > Tree plantation...
CGCCGGGCTCAGCGCCTCGCCCGCCAGGTTGACCGTCTCCACACCCGCCGGCAGCTCCCTCTCCACCAACGCCAACGCCGCCGAGGGCACCGTGTTCAGCAGCCGCACTCGCGCCGCCGTCGCCAGCTGCCCCAGCTCCAGGGCGTTGGCCGCCAGCAGCACGCAGCCGCCCCAGCTCAGGGGCGCGAACAGCTCGAACACCGACAGGTCGAAGCAGATCGACGTCGACGCCAGCGCTCCCGAAAGCTCCGCCGCGGAGAAGCTCTCCCGCGCCCATACCATCAGCTCCACCGCGCTGCGATGGGTGATCGCCACCCCTTTCGGCCGTCCCGTCGAGCCCGAGGTGTAGATCACGTAGGCCAGGTTGTCCGCCGTGGCCAGCGGCGCCGGCGCACCCGCCGGCACGCCCGCGCCCTGCACCCCGCCCGGCTCGACGAGGGGGATCTCCAACCCCAGCCCCGCCGACCCCGCCGACCCCGCCGACATCGGCCGCCGCGCCAGCAGCGCCGCCGCGCCGCCGTCGCGCAGCATGTACGCCAGCCGCTCGCTCGGATAGGCCGGGTCGAGCGGCAGGTAGGCGCCGCCCGCCTTGAGCACCGCCAGCAGCGCCACCACCAGCTCCTCCGTGCGTTCCAGGCAGACCCCCACCCGCACCTCCGGACCCACCCCCAGACGCCGCAGCCGGTGCGCCAGCCGGTTCGACCACCCCTCCAGCTCCCCGTAGCTGAGCTCCCGCCCGGCCGCCGTCACCAGCGCCACCGTTGCCGGGTGGCGCCGCGCCGCCGCCGCGAACAGCTCGTGCAGGCACGACTCCCTCACCGCCGCCGGCCTCGCCGCCCCGTTCCATTCCACCAGCGCCTGGTGGGCCTCGGCGTCCGACAGCAGCTGCAGCGACGACAGCGGCGCCTCCGGCGGGGCCGCCAGGGCTGCTGCGAGCAGGCGCTGGAAGGCCGCGGCGTAGCGGTCCACCGTCTCGGACGCGAACAGAGAGGATTGATAGTCGCAGTCGAGCGCGATGCCGCCGTCGACGGCCGTGAGGTCGAAGGTCAGCTCGAAGGGGGTGTAGGACAGGGGCACCGACAGCAGCTCGACCGCGAGCCCCGGCATCGCGGGCACCGCCGACAGCGGATTGAAGTTGAACACCGTGGTGAGCACCGGCGTCAGGTCGGTGCCCGCCCGGCGCAGCCGCTCGAGCAGCCGCGACAGGGGGAGATCCTGGTGCTCGAAGAGGTCCAGCACCTCCGCTTTCACCTGCTCGACGGTCCGCGCGAAGCTCGTCTCCGGCGCGATCCGCAGGCGGACCGGCAGCATGTGGGCGCAGTACCCCACCACCGTCTCCGCGCCATCGAACGGCCGGCCGCCGACCGGCAGCGCGACGATCAGGTCCTCCTGCTGCGTCAGCCGGTGGGCGAAGGCCAGCCAGGCGCTCAGCAGGGTCATGAACAGGGTGGAGCCGCGGGCGCCGCCGAAGGCTGCCGCGCGCTCCGCGAGCGCCCCTGCGAGGTGGTGGTGCCGCCGGCCGCCGGCGTAGCGGCGATCGTGGCCGCGCGGATGATCGGCCGGCAGCGCCAGCGGTGGGAGGGGACCGGCGAGCCGCTCCAGCCAGTAGGCCTCGTGGGCCGCCATCTCGGCGCTGCCCGCTGCTTCCTCGCACCGCCGGACGTAGTCGCCGTACTGCATGGGCTGCGGCAGACCGGCGGCACGCCCCGCGCACGCCGCGGCGTAGGACCGCGCCAACTCGTCGACGAGGAGGCCGAGCGACCAGCCGTCGGCGATGGCGTGATGGGCGACCAGGGCCAGGGTGTGGTCTTCGGCACCCAACCGGGCCACGCGCCAGCGGCAGAGGGGGCCGGCGTGGAGGTCGAACGGCTCGGCGACGCTCGCGCGCAGCCATCCCGACTGGCCCTCTGCGGCGAGGTCCGCGACCGGCACGTCGACCGCGGCCGTCGGCAGCACCCGCTGGCGGTCGCCCTCTGGCGTGAGCACCGCGCGCAGCGCCTGGTGGCGGACGGTCAGCGTCCAGACGGCGGCGCGCAGGCATTCCAGATCGAGAGCGCCGCGCAGGCGCAGGGCCGTGGCGACGTGGTAGGCGCGGGAGCCCTCGGGGTTGAGCTGGCCCAAGAGCCAGAGCTGCCGCTGCGCCTCGAGCAGGGGGATGTCCAGCGGGGCCTGGGGTGTCTGCGGCATTCGCGGCCCCCGCAACGACACGAATTCCCCCTCGGCCATCGCCTCCAGGCTGGACTTCACCGCTGCCGCGACCTGCGCCACGTCCTCGTCGGTATGGGCGGTCGAGAGGAAGCAGTTGCGCCCCTCCCAGACGAAGACGCCGCGCGCGATCAGGTGGTAGAACAGCAGGTCCAGGTTGGTGCTGAAGACGAAGCGGAACAGCGAGCCGCAGCTCTCCACCCGCACCGGCGCCGCGCGCTCCAGCAGCCAGGCGTTGAGCTCCGCTACAAAGGTGTCGGTCCGCCGGTTGAGTCGCGCGATCTCTTCTTTGCCGCTCGCCGCCAGCCGCGCGAGCACGGCGCGGGCGGCGGCCATCGACAGCGGGTGCTTGCAGAAGGTGCCGGCGAAGAAGGTGGTCTCGGCCGCGGGGTACGAGGCGTCGCCGTAACGCCAATCGCCGCCATCCATGGCGTCCATCAGCTCCCGCCGGCCCGCGACGATGCCGATGGGCAGCCCGCCGCCGGCGATCTTGCCGTAGGTCGCAAGGTCGGCGCGCACCCCGAACCACTCCTGGGCGCCGCCGGGCGCCAGGCGGAAGCCGGTGATCATCTCGTCGAAGATCAGCGGCACGCCGGCCTCGGTGGTCAGCTCCCGCAGCGCGCGCAGGAAGTCCGCCGGCTGCAGCCCGGGATGCCGGCTCTGCACCGGCTCCACCAGGACTGCCGCCAGCTCGTGGGCGCGCTCGCGCAGCACCGCCAGCGACCGGTCGTCGCCGTAGTCGAGCACCAGCAGGTCTTCGACCATGCCGGGCAGGACGCCGGGCGCGATCGGTACGGCGCCCCTGCCTGCGGAATCCGCGGAATCCGCGTCCGCCTCGCCCAGCACGCCGTCGGAGTGGCCGTGGTAGGAGCCCGCGAACGTCGCCACCTTGCGGCGCCCGGTCACCGCCCGCACCAGGCGGAGCGCCGTCATCACCGCCTCGGTGCCGGTGTTGCAGAACGCCGCGCGGTCGAAGCCGGTGAGCTGGCAGACCAGGCCCGCCACCTCGCCGGCCAGGGCGCTCTGCGGGCCCAGCTCGATGCCGCGGTCGAGCTGCTCGCGCAGGGCCGCCACCAGGAACGGCGGCTGGTGGCCGAACAGATTCACCCCGAACCCCATCGAGACGTCGACGTACTCGTTGCCGTCGACGTCGCAAAAGCGCGCGCCGGCGGAGCCCGCGCCCACGATCGGGTAGAGCATCTCCTTGGTGGAGAAGCGGAAGCCGGCCGACGCCCGGTTGTCCGCCAGCCGCGCCCGGTGGTCGGCGGCGTAGCGCTTCGAGCCCCGGGTACGGCGCGTATACCCCGCGATCAGCTGGTCGAGATGGGCCTGCTGGACCGCGGTCAGGCTGCGGGCTTGGGCTTCGGCGACCCCCCAGAGCGGCAGGCTGGAGGCCCGGGTGGGCCGCGGCGGAGCGGCAACGGTCGCCGCCGGCGCCTCGGGACGCGAGCCGCGCCCGGCGAGGGCCTGCAGCTGAAGGGCCATGGTCTCCCGCAACACCTCCAGCTGGCGCTCCACGATGCGCTCGAGAGAGTCCCCCGCCACGGATTCGGGCGCGGCGAGGTTCTGCGGGGGCGGCGCCGGCGCGGCTTCAGCGGCCGCGGGCGCCGGCAGGCGCTCCGCCAGGTAGGCCGCCAGCCGGCGCAGGTCCGGCAGCTCGCTGAACAGCTGGCGCATGGAGATACGGACGCCCCAGGCGCGCTCGATGCGGCGCACGGCCTGGACCATCGCCAGCGAGTCCGCGCCCATCTCCAGGAACGGGGTGTCGGGGTTGATCTCTTCGGGGCGCGCGTGCAGGACCTCGGCGACCAGGGCCAACAGCTCGGGCAGCGGGTCGCGGCGGGAGCCCGCGGGGGATTCGGTCGCGGTGGACGGCATGGCTACAGGCTCCTTCAAGGGGAAGGTCCGGCGCTGGAAGGGGTAGGCGGGCAGCGGCGTCAGCGGGGTTCGGTGCGCCTGGCGCCCGGCCCGCCAGTCGACGGCGGCGCCGCGCTCCCAGAGGGCGCCGAGGCTCTCCAGTAAGACCCGCGCGTCGCCGGCGGCGGGATCGAGGCTGGGGAGCCAGGCCGTCTCCAGGCCGGCGGGCGCCAGCTCCCGGGCCAGGCCGAGGAGCACCGGCCGCGGGCCGATTTCCACCACGGCGTCGCAGCCGGTCCGCCAGAGGCTCTCCAGGGCCGCCTGGAAGCGGACCGGCGCCAGGATCTGGCGGCTCCAGTAAGCGGGGCCGGCCATCTCCTCGCCGCCGGGCGAGCCGGTCATCCCCGAGAGGATCGCCACCGCGGGGCGGCCGTAGGACAGGGTGCCAGCCACTTCGCCGAAGCTCTCCGCCACCGGCGCCATGCGCGGGGAGTGGAAGGCGTGCGACACCCTGAGCTCGCGGTGGTCGAACCCCTGGGCTTCCAGGACGCCCAGAGCTGCGCGGAGGCAGTCCAGGTCTCCCGACAGGACGGTGTCCGCGGGGCCGTTGTACGCCGCCACGGCGAGCTGTTCCGGCCAGGGCGCGATCGCCGCCTCGACCGCCGCCGCGGGGGCGAACACCGCGGCCATGCCGCCGCCGGCCGGCAGGGCCCCCATCCGGCTGCCGCGTTCGAGGGCGAGCACCATGCCGTCCTCGGCAGAGAAGATGCCGGCCACGCAGGCGGCCGCGAGCTCCCCGACGCTGTGGCCGAGCACCACCGAGGGCACCACCCCCCAGGCCCGCCAGAGAGCCGCGAGCGCGACCTCCAGGGCGAACAGGGCGGGTTGCGCCTCGGCCGTGGCGTCGATCCCTGCCGCGGCGCCGCCGTAGAGCAGGTCGAGCAGCGAGCCGCCCCGGCGGTCGCGGTAGACGCGGTCGAGCCGCTGCAGCGTCTCGGCGAACACCGTCTCGGTCTCGTAGAGCTCGCGTCCCATGCCCGCCGCCTGCGAGCCCTGGCCGGTGAAGAGGAAGGCGACCCGGGGACTGCGGTCGCGCGAGACCTCGCGGGCCGGAGCGCGCGCGCCCTCCAGTGCCGACGCCGCCTCCTCGGCGCTGGCGGCCACCACGCCGCGGCGGAGCTGGTGATGGCTCCGCGCCAGCGCCGCGGAACGGCAGAGACCGCCCAGATCGGCGCCCGCCCGCAACGCGCCGGCGTAGGCGCGGCCGAGCGCCTCCAGGGCGGCAGGGGAGTGCGCGGAGAGCGGCAGCAGCCAGGCGCGCGGCGTGGGATCGGCGGGCCCGTCTTCCGCCTCGGGCCCCTCCTCCAAGACCACGTGGGCGTTGGTGCCGCCGAAGCCGAAGGAGCTGACGCCCGCGATGCGCCGCCGCCCCGCGGCCTGCTCCCAGGGCACCGCGGTGGGCGAGATGCGGATCGGCGAGCCCTCCAGGCGCAGCTCGGGATTGAGCCGCCGCAGACCGGCGTTGCCGGGGATCTCGCCGCGGCGCAGGGCCAGCACCGCCGCGATCAGGCCGGCGATCCCCGCGGCGGCTTCCAGGTGGCCGATGTTGGCCTTGACCGAGCCGAGATGGCACTCCTCGCCGGCGGCGCGCCCCGGCGCCAGGGCGGCGGCCAGGGCCGCGACCTCGATGGGATCGCCGAGCGCCGTGCCGGTGCCGTGCGCTTCGACGTAGCCCACCTCGGCGGGGAGCACGCCCCCGGCCCGCAGGGCCTGACGCACCACCCGCTGCTGGGCCGGGCCGTTGGGCGCGGTCAGCCCGGCACTGCGGCCGTCCTGGTTGATCGCCGAGCCCCGCACCACGGCGAGGACGCGGTCGCCGTCCCGCTGGGCGGCGGCCAGGCGCTTGAGCACCACCAGTCCGCACCCCTCGCCCCGCACGTAGCCGTCCGCGCCGGCGTCGAAGGTCTTGCACCGCCCCTCGGTAGAGAGCATGCCGGCGTCCGCGAAGAGGCGGCTGAGGTCTGAGGAGAGGAGCAGGCTTACGCCGCCGGCCAGGGCCAACTCGCACTCCCCCTGCCGCAGGCTCTGGCAGGCGAGGTGGACCGCCACCAGCGAGGACGAGCAGGCGGTGTCCACCGCCACGCTGGGCCCCTTGAGGTCGAAGACGTAGGACAGGCGGTTGGCGGCGATGCTCAGCGCGCCGCCGGTGCCCAGGTAGGGATCCGGCGCGGCGTTGTCCTGGAGCTGCAGGCGGATGTGATCGGCCGCGCTGACCCCCACGAACACGCCCACGGGCTCGCCGGCCAGGCGCGGCACCGCCAGCCCCGCGTCCTCGCAGGCCGCGTGGGCGACCTCCAGCAGCAGGCGCTGCTGCGGATCCATGGCCGCCGCCTCCCGCGGCGAGATGCCGAAGAACGCGGGATCGAAACCGTCCACCCCCTCGACCAGCGCCGCCCAGCGGGCCCCTGCCGCCATTGGCCCGGCCGCGAGCTGCCCTCCGCGCCGCTCCGGCGGGACCTCGACCACGGCGCAGCGGCCGGCGCGCAGCAGCTCCCAGAAGGCGGCCGCGTCCGCTGCTCCCGGGAAGCGGCAGGCCAGACCGACGATGGCGATGGGCTCGGCGGACCCCGCCGGCGACGCCGGCGCCGTCTCCCGCGTGCCGCCGTCCAGAAAGGCTGCCAGGTCCCCCAGCGTGGGATGGTCGTAGAGGAGCGCCGCCGGCAGGTCGCGCCCCAGCCGGCTCCCCAGCTCCCCGGCGATCTGGGCCGCGGCCACGGAGGTCAGCCCGAAGCTCCCCAGCGACTCCGTGGGGTCGAGCGCCCCGGCCGGCACCTCCAGGTGGCGCGCCACGATCTCGCCCAGCCACGCGGGGACCGCGCCGTTGCCGCCCGCCTCCGTCTTCCAGCCATCCTCGCGGTGCCACTCCGCGACGACCGGCAGGGCGCCGGCCTCCAGGGCGCGGCGGCAGGCGCGGCGCTGGACCTTGCCGCTGGATGTCCTGGGCAGGGTGCCCGTCCGGATGAGGACGATGCGGTCCAAGCGCAGCCCGTGCTCCCGCGCCACCGCCTCGCGGACGCGCGCGAAGACGTCGTCGTGGTCGAGGCCGCCGGACCGGCGCTCCACCTCCTGGACCACCATCAGCCGCTCCTCGCCCCCGTCCCCGCCGACGAACGCCGCTCCCCCGTCCGTGCGCAGGGCGGGGTGGCACTGCTCCACCGTCCGCTCGACGTCCTGCGGATAGTGATTGCGGCCGCCGAAGATCATCACGTCCTTGAGCCGGCCGGTCACGAACAGGTTGCCGGCGGCCAGGAAGCCCAGATCGCCGGTGCGCAGGAAGGGTCCCTCTCCCGTCTCCGCCAGGCAGGCCCGGAAGGTCCGCGCGGTCTCCTCCGGGCGATTCCAGTACCCCGCGGCCACGCTCGGGCCTTGCACCCAGATCTCCCCCACCTCGTCCGGCGGGCATTCGCGCAGCGTGGCGGGATCGACGATCCGCACCCGGGTGTCGGCGCCCGGCCGGCCGCAGCTCACCACCTGGCGCCCGCCGGCCTCGGCGTCGCGCACCAGCCCGCGCTCCAGCGGCTCGGCGGCGAGCCCGCGAGACCAGACCTCTTCATTCGGGGAGGTCAACGAGACCACCAGCGTCGCCTCGGCCAGGCCATAGCCGGGGAGGATGGCCTGCCGGCGGAAGCCGCACGGCGCGAACACCTCGGCGAAACGCTCCAAGGTGTCGGCCCGGATCGGCTCGGCGCCGTTGACGGCCACCCGCCACCGGCTCAGGTCGAGCCCCGCCAGGTCCTCGGCGGTCGCTTTGCGGGCGCACAGGTCGTAGGCGAAGTTGGGGGCCACCGACAGCGTGCCGCCATAGCGGGAGATGGCCGCCAGCCAGCGCAGCGGCCGCTGCAGGAACGCCGCCGGGCTCATCGCCACGCACGGGACGTCCTCCAGCAGCGGCGTCAGCACGCCGAACACCAGGCCCATGTCGTGGAACATGGGCAGCCAGGTCACCAACACGTTGCCGTCTCGGGGCTCTCCCTTCATGGGAGCGATGAGGCGGCGCACGTTGTGGTCGAGATTGGCGTGCAGGACCGCGACCCCGCGCGGATCGCCGGTCGAGCCCGACGTGTACTGGAGGAGGGCGGGGGTTTCCGGCGCGACCTCCGGCGGCACGTACCCCGCGCCCCCCGCGCCGACACCGCCGTCGAAACGGTCGACCGCCAGCACCGGCAGGCGGCTGGCGCAGGCGGCGCGGGCGAGCCGGGGGAGCAGGGAGCCTACGGTGAGGACGACCGCGGCGCCGGCGTCGGCCGCCACCGCGTCCAGCCGCGCCAGCTTGCTCCGCCCCTCGGGAGCGGGGACCGGCACGGCGACGATCCCGGCGTAGAGGCAGCCGACGAACGCCTTGATGAAGTCGAGCCCCGAGGGGAATACCAGAAGCGCGCGGTCCCCGGCGCCGCAGCAGGCGGCGAGACGGGCGGCGATCTCCCGCGCGGCGCGGTCGAGCTCGCCGCGGGTCAGCGGCTCCTCGTCCTTCCCGTCTTTCAGAAAGGTGAAGATCACCCGTTCGGGGTGTGCGGCCGCCGCGTCGAGCAGCGCCGGTACCAGCCTGGCCATCGCCTTCATCTCATTCACGTCATTCACGTCAATCGAGCTCCCGGCCGGCGCGCCAGCCGGAATCCTCCCTGATTTGGCTACACTCCACCCAATGGGGAGCCCGCCGGCTCCTCGCCGTCGCGACCGCACGTTCAGATCAGGTGTCCCGTCGCGCTCTGAATCTTCCAGAGGGCCGCGTACAGCCCTTCGCCCTCCAACAGCTCCTGATGAGTTCCCTGCTCCACCACCCGCCCACGGTCGATGACGTAGATGCGACTCGCGTTTTGCACCGTGGACAGGCGGTGCGCGATCACCAGCGTGGTACGCCCTTTGGTCACCCGCCGCATCGAGCGCTGGATCGCCGCCTCGGTCTCGCTGTCGAGAGCCGAGGTGGCCTCGTCCAGCACGAGAATCGCCGGACCTTTCAAGATGGCGCGGGCGATCGAGATCCGCTGCCGCTGGCCGCCGGAGAGCTTCTGCCCCCGCTCGCCGACGATGGTTTCGTACCCCGCCGGCAGGCGCTGGATGAACTCGTGCGCCTCGGCCAGCTTGGCGGCGCCGACGATCTCCTCGCGGGTGGCGTCGAATTTTCCATATGCGATGTTGTCCGCCACCGTGCCGTGGAACAGATAGACGTCTTGGCTGACGAGCCCGATCGCCTGCCGGAGATCGGCCAGGTTCAGCTCCCGCAGGTCGAGGCCGTCCACCAGGATGCGGCCGGAGCCCACGTCGTAGTAGCGCATGAGGAGCTTCACCAGCGTCGTCTTGCCGGAGCCCGAGGGCCCCACCAGGCCGATGGTCTGCCGGCGTGGCGCCGCGATGCTGAGGTCCTCCAGGACCTCGGCCTCCCGCGAGTAGCCGAACGACACGTTGTCGAAGACGACGTCTCCCGCCACCCGGTCGCGGCGGAGGTGTACAGGGCCGCTGACGATCCGGGGCCGGCGCGCGAGCAGGTCGAGCAACCGCCGCGCCGAGGCCACGCTGCCCTGGTATTGGTCGTAGGCGGCGTCCAGCCCGCCGACCACCCAGGCGAGCTGCGGCACGGTGAGCAGCACCAGGGAGTAGACGGCGAAGGAGATCGCGCCCTGGGAGTAGAGCATGCCGCCGGTCATGATCGCCATCGCGAAGCTCGCCGAGGTCAGGATGCGGGTGAAATTGGCGTAGTTGAGCGCGACGTCGAAGGCCGTGTCGCGGCTCTCGATCACCCGCTCGCTCGTCTGCCGCACGCTCTCCACCTCGCGCCGTTCGGCGGTGAAGCTCTTGATCGTCGGCACGCCGGAGAGACTGTTGGCGACCTGCTGCCAGAAGCTCTCGTCGGCGACGCCCGCCGCCGCGAAACGGGACTCGACCCGCTTCTGGAAGTAGCGCGAGCTCAGCAGCACGAGCGGAAACGGCAGGAAGGTGATCAGCGCCAGCAGCGGCGAGACGAAGACGAGGAGGAGCCCGACCGTCAGGACGGTCGTCGCCTTGTTGATCGCGTCGTGCGCCCCGGTTTCGAAAAAGCCGTAGATCTGATTGGTGTCGTCCTGCACCAGCCGCATCAGGCCGCCGACCTTCTGCTCCTCCAGGAACGCCATGTCCAGGTGGAGGAGGTGATCGACGGTGCGCACCTGCAGGGCCTGCTCGATGCGGCTCGCCAGCCGGCGCCAGGCCTTGCGCCGGAAGTTCTCGAACACCAGGTTCACCAGCATGAGCGCCACCGTGCCGGCGCCGACCACGGCGAGCTGCGCCCGCACCGACTTGATGCCCAGCTTCGCCAGGAACGGCGAGCCGGCGTTCTTGGTGATGGCGATCGATTCCGAGTGCGCCAGGTACGGCAGGAAGTTGAGCACGGCGCCGATCATCGTCGCCACTGGCGGCACCGCGAGGAGACGCGGCGCGGGCCGCACCTCGCGGAGCAGGCTCAGCAGCGGGTTCTGGCGCGGCTGCGGGCGCTCCTCCGCCGGCAGGCCCTCCCGCGTGAGCTCGTCCAGGACCACCAGGATGTGGTGGCCCGCCCGCCCATCGACGGCGGCCGGATCGAACTGGACCAGGATGCGGCCGGTGACCGGATTGACCTTGACCTCCCGGAACTCCTCGGCCGAGCGCAGCCGGCTCTCCAGCAATTCCGAGAGCCGCCGCCGCGAGCGCAGGACGTCCGCCTCCCAGCGCTCCCGGCCCGGGACGGCGGAGCGGAGCCGGAGCTCGATGACGGGGGAGGAGCTCGCCATCTAGTGGGCGGTCTCCTGAGCGGTTCCCTTGGCGGCTTCCTGAGCGGCTTCGGCGGCCGCGTCCTCGACCTCCTCGGCCAGCTCCTCCTGCCACTTCTGCATCTGCTTGCCGAAGCGGATCGAGCCCTTCACCCCACGCTTCACGGCGTCGTGGAAGACGCTCTTCACCCTCGGCTCCCGCAGCATCGGAGCCGCCAGGATGCCGGTGACCACCCCGCCCAAAAAAAGCAGGAATCGACGCATGTTCTCTCCTCCGAGAAATTCACGTCACGGACGCTGGCCGCGGACGCCGGGATCCCCGCGGCGCCCGCAGCCGGCGCAGCCAACCTCAGGCCTTCTTGGCGCCGGTGGCCGGCTCGTTGTGCGGTAAGGCGTGCGTGGCAAGCTCGATGAGGTTGTGGCCGGTCTCGGCCCGCGCGAATGAGTTCGCGCTGACCAGCAGCATGGCCGGCAAGCCGAAAGTGGTGTAGGCCACCATCCCCAGCACCGTGTGAGCCAGACCCTCGCCGATCCGCCCGCGCAGCAGCAGGCTGGCGCCGGTCAAGAACCTTTCGCCCACCATGTCGACCACCGGCTGCAGATTGAAGTCCGTTTGAGCTTGCGCCATGTCCTATCTCCTTTCCCAAAAAGTGATGAACGCCCTGATCGTCGGAGTAGAGCCTCCGTGTCCGACCATCCCCTGCCGGGGAGGGCCGCTCTGGTTCCTCTTTCATTGAATCCTACGGGTCGGGACCAACGAAGCCAATCCGAGGGTTCCTGATCGAAACTCAGCGCAGCTCGCCCCACAGCGATGCCGAAGGCCTGAATGGCGGCTCCGAAATTTACCTAGATTCGCTCGGAAAGAGAGCAGGCTGAATCAGCATTCTGCTCAGTATTAGTATTGCGGACCTTCTCTGCGGCCGGTAACTTAGGTCGCCGGAAAACGGCGGCCGCACAGGAAACTCACATGCCGAAAATCAAGCTCGTCTCGCAATCAGGGAAAAAATGTTTCGATCACGAATCTCCCGGAGGGAGTATGTCAGCGAATCTAATCAAAATAGCCATCACGGATACGTATACGCTGAACCGCGAGGGGCTCCGGTGCCTGCTGAGCGCGCACCCCGAATTCGCGGTCGGCGGCGAGGCGGCGGACGGCATCCACGCCGTCGAGCTCGTCCGGCGCACCCAGCCGGACGTCATCGTCCTCGATCTCGCGATGCCTCACAAGGAGGGGCTCGACGTCACCCGCGACATCGTCGCCCTGGGCGGCACGACCAAGGTCATCGCGGTGAGCGGCACCACGGCGAGAGGTTACGTGGTCCGGGTGCTGCGCGCCGGCGCGCGCGGTTTCGTGTCGAAGGCCGCGCACGCCGGCGAGCTGATCGAGGCCATCCACAAGGTCCACCTCGGAGAGACCTATCTGTCCGGCGACCTGCAGCGCGTCTTCGTCGAGCGGTACTTCCGCGGCGACGTGGCGAAAGACGCC
>Ga0075425_100006396_pt1 | contig 12327 bp, 9 predicted proteins | sample SoiMethybrSBSTD4_FD_75300 | JGI IMG/M metagenome (GOLD analysis project Ga0075425, IMG submission 75300) | Bulk soil microbial communities from a Populus tree surrounding site in Tennessee, USA - Soil MetaG P. TD hybrid SBSTD4 | ecosystem: Environmental > Terrestrial > Soil > Tree plantation...
ATCGTGAACTCGTCGCCGCCCATCCGCGCGACCGTGTCCTCCGCGCGCACGCAGTTCACGAGACGCGAGCCGATGGCCTGCAGCAGACGATCGCCGACCGTGTGGCCGAGCGTGTCGTTCACGAGCTTGAACTGATCGAGGTCGAGGAACATCACCGCCGCGATGTGGCCGTGGCGCTTCGCATGCGCGAGCGCGACGTTGATGCGATCGCGGAACAGCAGGCGATTCGGCAGTCCGGTCAGGCTGTCGTGATAGGCCTGATATTCGATCTGCTCCTGCGCGTGCCGGCGATCGGTGATGTCGATGATCGTCCCCTCGAGCACGTCCTCCTCGGGCGTCCGCCCGTGCAGAAGATTGATGTTTTCGAGGACCCACACCTCGCTGCCGTCGTGGCGGCGGAGGCGCAGCTCGTGATTGCTGATGGTGTTCTGCTCGCGAAGACGCGCCACGAGGCGCTCGCGCTCGGCGGGATCGAAGTAGAACGCGGACGCCTGGGCCTCGATGAGCTCCTCGCGCGACTCGTAGCCGAAGACGCGTGCACACGCATCGTTGCAGTCGAGAATGCGGCCGTCGGGCGTGGTGCGATAAACGCCGGCGAGGTTGCGCTCGAACAGCAATCGGTAGCGCGCCTCGTTGGCCTTGCGCTCGGTGATGTCGCGCCCGATCCCCTGCACGCCGATCGGTTTTCCGTCGTGGTAGATGAGGCGCGTGCTCACTTCGATCGGGATGCGATGGCCATCCCTGGCGAGGATGTCGAGCTCGTAGAACGTCGACTGCGCGTCGCCGTACAGCTTCCGCTCGAAGGCCTCGCGTCCGCGATGGACGTGATCCGGCGCGACGAAGGTCTCGATGCCCTTGCCGAGGACTTCCTCGCGCGCGAAGCCGGTCATGCGCTCGCCGGCGAGATTCATCGACGTGATCGTGCCCTGAAGATCGGTCGTGTAGACGAGATCGTTCGCGTTCTCGAAGAGCTCGCGATAGCGCTCCTCGCTGCGGCGCACCTCCTCGTCCGCGCGCTTGCGTTCGGTGACGTCGCGCGCGATGACCAGCCGCGATCGCCGTCCCGCGGACATGAACTCGAACGACGTGATCTCGACGTCGAAGATGTTGCCGTCCTTCCGGCGATGGCGGTATTCGTTCGGTCCCTGGCGATCGCCCAGACTCGTGAGCGCCTTCATCACAGCCGGAACGTCCTCGACCGGCCGGATGTCGGTGATCTTCTTCGAGAGGAACTCCTCGCGCGAGTAGCCGTAGTGGCGGATGGCCGCGTCGTTCACGGCCGTGAAGCGCAGCGTGTCGAAGTCGTAGACCCACATCGGAAGCGGATTCGCATCGAACAGCGTGCGGTAGCGATGCTCGCTCTCGCGCAGGGCCTGTTCGGCGCGCTTCCGTTCGGTGAAATCGCTCGCGACGTAGACGACGCCGACCGGCATGCCGTCGCTGTTGCGCACGAACGACGACGCCGCGAGGACGTCGATGCGCGTGCCGTCCGCGGCGCGCCACTCCATCATGTGCTCGAGCACGCCCATGCTGTTGAGGAGCTGTCCGGTGGTGAACTTCGCGGAGGGCTCGAGGATTTTGCGGAGGTGCTCGCCCTGCAGATCGGCGGTGCGATAGCCGAGCATGTTCGCCGCGGCGCGATTGACGACGCGAATGCTGCCGTCCATGTCGACGACGACCACCGCCCCCTTCATCGTCTCGAGGATCTGCGCCGCCGCGTACTCGGGCGTGAGATCGCCGAGATCGAAGCGCCAGATCGCCGTCGCGGCGAGGACGGTGAAGTTCAGCAGCGCGAAATACGCGATCGGATGCATGTCGACGCCGACCGCCGGGAGGTAATCGAAGATCCCGAGCGATCCGACGACGAACGCGATCAGCAGCGCACCGGCACGGTCCTTCGACTTCCCTTCCGAATCGCGGTACGTGCGCCAGAAGACGTAGATGCTCGCGAAAAGCATGAGCGCCGCCGGAACGACCATCGCCGTGTCGTCCCATCGCGCGTGCGGGTAGTAACCCCACGTGTAATGGCGGACCGCGGTGAGGATCGTGTCCGTCGCGACGGTGAGAAGGCCGATCGTCGCGCCGGTGAGCCAGAAGACCCACGCAACGCCCTGCAGTTTTCTGCGGCGTCCGGTCGATTCGATCGCGAACTGAAAGACCGCGGGCGCGATGAACGCCGCCGAGAAATGTCCGAGCCTCGCCCATCCGAGGGCGACGGCGGGATCGATTGCCGCGAACATCATCGCGAAGCAGAGCTGCCATGCGCCCGCCGCGAGCGCGACCAGCGAGAAGAACTGCGCCGCGCGAAATCGGCGTCCGCGAATCAGAACGGCGATGCCGAGCGTCAGAATCGCCAGCGAAGCGATGCCCGTCGCGAGCGAGAGACCGTTCGCCGCGTAGAGATCGGTTGACGCGAGAAGGCGAAAATCTGGCACCGGCGGTTGGCCGATAGTAACGCGTTCCCCGGGCGGCGGGGGTGAGCGGCGTTACGCGCGCGTCGCGCGCACCTCCGTGAGCCTTGCGAGCGTGAACGCGCCGATCGACAGGAGCAGATCGCGCACCGCGATGTCGAAGAAATGGCCCGTCGTGACGAGATTCACCGCGATCAGCGTGAGCCAGACCATCACGACGTAGCCGCCGAGGCGCGTCGCGCCGGAGAGCACGAGAATGCCGACGGCCATCTCGATCACGCCGACGATCGACATCGTCGTCTGCGTCGAGATCGGAACGAGCCGCGAGAAGAGCGGACTGAGGTACTGCCCCCAGTCGACGAGCAGGTTGAAGAACTTGTCGAGCCCTGCGAGAAACGCCGCGGCGCCGAAGCCGAGGCGCAGCGCCCAGAACGCGGAATTGAGTCGGGTGTCCATTGATGTTTCCTCCTGACGCAATGGATGCGGATCGCGCGATGTGGTGACAGGCCGTCACCTTTTTCAACGGCGCGACTCCAATGGAAAGAAGCGCCGGCTTCCAGCCGGCCGGTCCGCCAGCGTCTCGCTGGCGCCGCCTGGAAGGCGGCGGAACGGCCGGCTGGAAGCCGGCGCTCCATGAGACAACGAAACAGATGACCGCAGTTCTCGATGCAGTTCTTACGGACGAGGACGTCGTCGCGCGCGTTCGCGGCGGCGAGACGGCGCTCTTCGAGATCCTGATGCGCCGCTACAACCAGCGCGTCTATCGCGCCGTCCGCGCCATCGTCCGCAACGACGCCGAATGCGAGGACATCCTGCAGCAGGCGTGGCTCAACGCGTACGCGCACCTGCGCCAGTTCGCGGGCGATGCGAAGTTCTCGACGTGGCTGACGCGCATCGCTATCAACGAAGCGCTCGCGCGCCTGCGCAAACATCGCGGCGAGACTCTGGAGGAATCGATGAACGAGATCGAATCAGCCGAGCCGGACCCGGAGCGGCAGGCGTCGGTCGCACAAATCCGCGACGTGCTCGAAGACGGAATCGCCTCGCTGCCCGACAACTACCGCAGCGTGATCGTCCTCCGCGAAGTGGAAGGCCTCAGCACCGGCGAGACCGCCGCCTGCCTCAGCGTGACGGAAGACGTCGTCAAACAACGCCTGCACCGAGCGCGCAAAATGCTCCGCGACAACCTCTACGCACGCGCCGGCGTGACCTTCGAGCACGTGTTCGAGTTCGGAAACGCGAGATGCGATCGGGTCGTCGCGAACGTGATGCAACGCATCACGACCAACTAACCACCAACTACCAACTACCAACTACTAACTACCACCCGCGAACGGGCTTCCACCGATCCACGATCCTTCCCCGCTCCACGACGTGATACGCGTCGAACATTGCCGCGGTGAGGCAGGAGTGATTCGGGATGATGCGCAGGCGCGTGCCGACCGGCACCGGGTGCTCGGCGACGACTTTGCCGTGCTCCTGCGAAAGCGCGACGATGCGCATCGGCAGCGGACGCAGGTCGAGATCGCAGACCAGGCCGTAGCCGAACTTCGGATCGATGTGATCGGGTCCCATGTCCTTCGAAAGCGCGAGCGCGCCTCCGTCGATGATGAGCGAGCCGCGATCGGGATACGAGCCGACCACCGTCACGAGCACCGACACGGCGACGTCGCTCAGCGAGCACGAGCCGATCGTCGCCTGAAACGCGTCGTAGAAAACGTAGTTGCCGGGGCGCACTTCGTCGCACTGGCTGAAGCTCTCGACCACCGACGCGGTCGGCGTCGAGCCGATGCTGCGGCAGAGGTGATCCATCCCGTCGAGCAGCGCGCGGAATCGCGTCAGCGACGCCGACTCCTCCGCGGCGATGCGGCGAATCTCATCGACGTCGCGCGCGCCGTACGAATGCCCCGCGTGCGTCAGCAGCCCCTGAAACCGGATCGCCTCGGAGCGCGCCATGGCCATGCCGAGGCGGACGCTGTGCGGACTGTCGGGATCGACGCCGGCGCGGTGATAGCCGCAGTCGACCTTGAGAAAAACGTCGAAGACGAATCCGTGCGTGCGATGAAAGGCCTCGATCGCCTGCAGCGCGGTCTCGGAGTCGATCAGGATGCAGAGCCGCTCGATCTTCGCCGCGAGCGCCGCGGCGCGCTCGAGCTTCTCCGGCGCGATCGGCATCGCGTACGTGATGTCGCGGAATCCGTCCTGCGCGAACGCCTCGGCCTCGGCCAGTGTTGAGACGGTGATCGCGCCGGCCGGCCCGCCGTGCTGGATGCGCCCGATCTCGACGCACTTGTGCGTCTTCACATGCGGGCGAAACGAGACGCCATGCGCTTTCTCGCGCATGCGCTCGCAGTTGCGCGTGAGAGTCGCGCGGTCGACGAGAAATGCAGGGGTGGTGACGTTGTACATAGAGATCAGAGTGCAGAGTGCAGAATGTAGAGCTGAGAGATGTCGCTCGAACTCTCAACTCTAACCTCTGCACTCTGCTCTCTGAACTCTAAGTCATGAGAAAGATTCTCCACATCGACATGGACGCCTTCTACGCGTCGGTCGAACAGCGCGATGCCCCCGAGCTGAGGGGAAAGCCGGTCATCGTCGGCTGGCCCGGCGAGCGCAGCGTTGTTTGCGCGGCGTCGTACGAGGCGCGCAAGTTCGGCGTGCACTCCGCAATGCCCGCCTCGCGCGCGAAGCGGCTCTGTCCGCAGGCCGTTTTCATCCCGCCCGACTTCGAGCGCTACCGCGCGGTGTCGAAGCAGATCAACGTGATCTTCGAACGCCACACGCCGCTCGTCGAGCCGCTTTCGCTCGACGAGGCCTACCTCGACGTGACGACGGAGCTGACGGGCATTCCGACCGCGACGGAGACCGCGCAGAAAATCCGCGACGAGATTCGCGACGAGACGCAGCTCACGGCCTCGGCCGGCGTCGCGCCGAACAAATTCCTCGCGAAGATCGCCTCGGACTGGAAGAAGCCCGATGGTCTCTTCGTGATCCGTCCGCATCAGATCGAGCGATTCCTCGTCGCACTTCCGGTGCGCAAGATCCCCGGCGTCGGGAAGAGCACCGAGGCGGTGCTGACGGAGATGGGCATCGCGACGGTGGGCGATCTGCAGAAATTCGATCAGGCGTACCTGATCGGACGCTTCGGCAAATGGGGCACGCGCCTGTGGGAGCTCGCGCGCGGCATCGACGAGAGTCCGGTCGTCGCGTCGCGAAAGAGAAAGTCGTGGTCGAGCGAGAACACGTTCGAGCGCGACATCACGAAGAGCGAAGTCGAAGCGTGGCTGCGCGAACAGGCCGCGAAGTTGTGGGAGACGCTCGAGAAAAAGTCGATGCGCGGCCGCACGATCACCGTGAAATTGCGCACGCCCGACTTCACGACCGCGACGCGAAGACTCACGCCGCCCGAGCTTCCGTCGAGCGCCGACGATCTCGTGCGCATCGCCACGACGCTCCTCGATCGCTTCGACTTCCCCTCCGACTCGCGATTCCGTCTGGCCGGCGTCGGCGTTTCGAACTTCCTCGATGAAGAGGAAGAAGTCGAGGAAAGCGAACCGACGCTGTTCGCGTCATCCTGAGCGCAGCGAAGGAACTCTGCTGCGCCAACCGTTTCGTAGCAGAGGCCCTTCGCCGTCTTCGCGGCTCAGGGTGACGGAAGCGTTCATCGCTCGCATACAATCCGCGCGCATTTTCGAAGGAGTCGCTCAAGCACATGTCCATGCAACCCGTTTCTGTCGCGCAGTACGGCATCGGTCCGATCGGCGCGGAGATCACTCGCCTTCTCCTCACGAAACCCTGGGTGAAGCTCGTCGCGGCGGTCGACATCGATCCGAACAAGATCGGACGCGACGTCGGCGAAGTCGTCGGCCTCGGCCGCGAGGCCGGCGTCAAAGTCAGGCGCGATCTCGACGTGAAGGCGGACGTCGTCTGCCACTCGACCGGCTCGCGCCTTCGCGACGTCGCCGATCAGCTCCGCGATCTCCTCGGACGCGGGTCACACGTCGTGTCGACCTGCGAGGAGCTGTCGTTCCCGCTCGACACCGAAATTCGCGAAGACCTCAATCACGTCGCCCGCAGCAATCAGGTCACGCTCCTCGGCACCGGCGTCAATCCGGGATTCGTGATGGACAAGCTGCCGCTCACGATCACGTCGGTCTGCCAGCACGTGAAGTCGGTCGAGATCATCCGCATCCAGAACGCCTCGACGCGGCGCGAGCCGCTGCAGCGCAAGGTCGGCGCGGGCATGACCGTCGACGAGTTCCGCGCCGCGGTCGCGTCCGGAAAGATCAAGCACATGGGCCTGCGCGAGTCGCTGATCCTCGTCGGCCACGGACTCGGCGTCGAGTTCGACCAGGTGAGCGACGAGAAGATCGAGCCGATCGTCGCGGATCGCGAGATCACGACGCAGTACCTCACCGTCGCGCCGGGCCAGGTCGCGGGCGTGCATCAGACCATCGACGGCAAAGGGCGCATCGATGTGAGCCTCGAGCTGCGGATGTACGTCGGCGCGGAAGCGGTCGCCGCCGATCGCGTGATCGTGCACGGCACGCCCGACGTCGAGATGGAGATCAAGCACGGCGTCCACGGCGACCGCGCCACCGCGGCGATGGTCGTCAACGCCATCCCGCGCGTGGTCCTCGCGCGCCCGGGATTGCTGACGATGGACGATATTCCGATCTCGTTCCGCTAGCGCGCGTTGGTCCGTTGGTCGGTTGGTCCGTTGGTCCGGGGCGGCGGCGTTGCCGTCGCTCCGACTGACGAAGACTTGTCGCCACCTTTGATCGGCAGCTTCGGTCCCGGGCCCACGAAACGCATCGGCTTCTCCTCCCACCGTCCGTGCCGCAGGAACAACTTGTCGAAGAGCAGCAGGTGAATCCAGGCGCCGGCGAATCCCACCGTCGCGAGCGCGATTCCGATCGCGATCTCACCGGGGCGTTTCTTCAGGAGCTTGCAGAGCGCCCACGTCACGAAGACGACCACCGCAGCGGTGGCGATCAACTGACCCCACGTGAGCAGCGTGATCGACGCGTGCCACGTCTTCACCACGAGCTCGACCAGACTCCCGAGCGCGGCGATGCCGAGCACCACGGCGAGCACCTTCAGCGCCTGCAGCTGTCTCCAGATCCGGAACGTGAGCTCCGGCGATGCCTTCAGCAGATCCTTCATCCGCTTGTTCTCGGCCTCGTTCTCCTTCGCGAGCGCGGGCCACACGCGCAGGAACGACCACTCCTCGCGCGCGTCGTTGATCGGCAGCGTCGGCGCGCACTGCTGTTCGACGAGCGCCTGATTCGCCATCGCGTAGCCGCTGGCCATCAGTCCGTACGCCTCGGCATCGGAGAACGAATCGAGATCCGTGCGGATCTTCGAGAGCGCAAGCTGAATGTCGCGATCGACGCCGTACGTCGTCGTCTCCGATCGCGGCGGCGACGGCGGCTCCGCCGGCGCGCCGACCCACCCGACGGGCTCCGCGTCGAGCTCCTTCGTCAGGTGGATGAACATCGATCCTTCGATCGCGCCGGAGCGCACCATCGTCTGCAGCTGATCGAACTGCGCCTCGCGCACGCGCGCCTGCGAGATCGACGATGACCGCCCGACGACGGCGCCGATCTCCCCTTTCGGCGACAGCTCCTCGCGCATCTGTCCGCTCGCGTCGCTGACGAGAATCACACGGCATCCGAGCTCGATCAGACTGCCGAGGCCCTGGTTGTCGTGGACGCCGCCGTCGACGAGGCGGACGAGACGATCGTCGTAGTACTCCGAAAGCGCGAGCGGCTCGAAGAGACCCGGCACGCCCGCCGACGCGGCGACGCCGTGTCCGAGGGGAACGTCCTTCACGTCTTTCGGTTCCTTGAAGTTGGGTTCCGCGTAGTAACGGCGGCGCAGTCGCGGGATCGTGTCGATGTTCGTGCTGATCGACTGCGGCGACTCGCCCATGTACGTCGCGGTGAACTGCCACGTGTGTCCGGTGTTCAGCGTCGTCGCGTTGAGCACGAGCTGCGGCACTTTCGCATCCAGCCGCCAGTTCTCCGTCCTCGGATTGAAATCGGTGTAGCCGGGAAGAGTGGCGCGCAGATCGGCCATCACGCGCGCGGGCTTCTGACCTTCATCGGGCACCTGATCGTAGAGGTAGCTCTCGTACAGCATGCCGATGCGATCGGTGCGCGAGTAGCCGGCCTTGAGCGCCATCTTCACGCCCGCGAGCGGATTCGCGGCGACGCGCGTGCGGATGTTCTTCTGCACGCCGGCGACGAACTTCTTCTCGACGTCGCGAACGATCTGGATGTAGTCCGCGCGCGACACCGAGCCGCGCTCGAGCCGCTTCTTCAGCTCGAGGTAGTAGAACGCGCCGAGGATCGAGCCTCCGGAGACGCAGGAAATGACTTCGACGTAACGGAGCAGATCGAGCTCGGCGAGTTTCGCGAGCACGCCGATGTGGTACAGCGACGCGCGGAATCCTCCGCCGGAAAGCGCGAGACCGATCTTCCCCGCGACGAGCGCGCGCACGGCGACGTCGCTGATGTTGAACGCGCGCGCGAGCATCGCCACGGCGTCGGCGTAGGCCGCGCTGTCGGTGTATCGGATGCGGATCAGCGCGGAGAGCTGTCGCGCCGTCGACTCCTGATCTCGCGGAGGCGGATTCATCGCGAGGTAGTTCGCGAGCGCCGCCTCCGCGGCAGCGAGATCGCGCAGGCCGACCGCGGCTTCGGCGAGGCTGGCGTGGTACCACCATGCGGGCTTCCCGTGCGCCGAGCCCTGCGCCTTCAATCTGCTTTGCACTTCCGTGCGGATCGCGTCGGCTTTTTCGACGTGCTCCTTCGCGCCCGCGACCGCGGTGCTGCCGCCGCTCTTCAGTTCCTGCTGCGCGATGAGGTCCAGCACGAACGCAGCGTTGAGCGAGACCCAGCCGTCGTCGTCGGCCTTCAGATCGTGGCCGTACTCGTAGAAATGCAGCGCGCGCTCGAGGTCCTCGCGCCGGCCCGTGTACTCCCACAGACGCTTGTAGATCGCGCCGGCGAGGCCGAGCGTTTCGGTGTTCGTCGTGTTCTCGAGATCGCAGAACTGCTTGAGGATGTCGAGCGCCAGATCGAAGCGATGCGGCGCGGGAAGGTTGTCGTCCTTGTACGTGGAGTACGCACGCTGCTGCTGCACTTTGACGTCGTCTTCAGGCACAACGCCTCCGCAATGCAATTGAGTGGATTTGGGTGGATGTGCGGCGATATTACGCCGGCCGCCGCCAGGAAGCGAGCACGAGCGCGATCGCACCGAACGACATCCAGACGATCACCCACGCGACGTGCGACGACTCCAGCCAGTTCCAGCCCGCGAGCGTGAAAGCCCACAGGCCGTAGACCAGCAGAAACACGCGCCGATGGCGCGGATCGTCGTCCGTCCCCGCGGCGATGCTGCCGGCGAGCACGAACGTGGGGATCAGGCCCAGGACTATGTTGAGGAGGAGGGTCATGCGGGACAGTCGCAGAGTCTCAGAGTCTTACAGTCTCAGAGTCTTACGGTCTCACAGTCTCACAGAAGCCTCTGAGACCGTACGACTGTGAGACTGTGCGACTACCGATATCGCAGATCAATCACCTTGCGCACCGCGTCCTTCGCCACGCCCGGCAGGTTCTGCACCTTCGTGAGGACGTCGTTGAACGCGTGCGATTCGCCACCGTGCTTGAAGCACTCGGCGCAGCGCGGCAGGTCGGTGAAATCGCGGCGCTCGAACGCGGCCTGCATCGTTGCGAAGCGGGGGCTGTCGATGATCTCGCGCAGCGACTGGGTCTTCAGATCGCCCATCACCTGATCGCCGTGCGCGTCGTAGCAGCAGTGCGTGACGCGGCCGTCGGCGAAGACGACCACCCACGTGAAGAACGCTCCCTGCACGCAGCCGTAAAACTTTCCGTGCAGGTCGGTCTCCTCGTTGATGTCGAGCGCCTCGCACGTCTTCTCGATGACGCGCGCGTTCTTGTACTGCTTCAGATCGAAGAGGCGGCGGAAGTCATCGACCGTTTCGTCGAGCGTCAGCCGCGAGCGCATCTTCTGGATCTCGATGCGCACGGACGCACCTTTCGCCTGGACGAGAAACTTCTGCGTGAGATCGACCAGCTTGTCGAAGTCGCCGCCGGTGCGCAGCTGCGGATAGACCTGCGGATTGATCGAGTCGACGCAGATGCGAATGCGCTTGAGCGGCGTGTCGAGCAGCTTCGCACCGACCTCCTCCGTCAGCACCAGGCCATTCGTCGAAAGGCTCGCCTCAGGGAACAGACGGATCGCGTCGTCGATGCGCGAGTAGAGGAGCGGCTCGCCCATCTCGTGCAGCCACTTGAGGCGCAGGCCGAGGCCGTGAATCTCGCGCTCCGCCTTCTCGACGAGCGGCCAGGCCATGTCCTCGTACGGACGGCGCAGCACCGGCAGCGGACACATCCCGCAGCGGAGATTGCACTTGGACGTCAGCTCGAGGCCGACCTTGATGCGTCGCGGATTGAATTTCATCGTTGATCGAGGGTGCCCCGTCATCCTGAGCGAAGCGAAGGACCTCTTCTACGAAACAGTTGGGCAGAAGAGGTCCTTCGCTTCGCTCAGGATGACGTATTTGCCACCAAGTCCCTGAAGACCTTGCCGTATTCCTCCCACGAGTATCTCGCGGCGGACTCCGCCGCGGCTTTCTCCATCGCATCGCGATCCGTGCGCGCGAAGAAGACGTCGATCGCCTTCGCGAGCGCATCCGGATCTTCGGGAGGGACGAGCATGCCGTTGCGCCCTTCCTCGATGATCTCCGGAAGACCTCCGACCGTCGTTGCGATGACCGGCCGCGCGAAGTGGAACGCGGTCAACGCGACGCCGCTCTGCGCTTCGATGCGATACGGCGCGAGCACGACGTCCGTCGCGGCAAAGTACGTCGCGATCTCGGCGTCAGGGATGAATCGGAGCTCGAGACGCACCTTGTCCGTGGCGAGCTTTCGGTACTCCTCCTCCGATTTCCACCACGCCTCCCCCGCGACGACGAGTGTTGCGTCGCTCTGCAACAATCGCCACGCGCGCAGCGCAACGTCGAGTCCCTTGAACGGGCGGACGTGGCCGAAGAAAAGCGCGACATTGCCATTCAGTCCGAGTGCCGCGCGCGCGTCGGCACGCGACGGAATCGCGCCGCCGAGCTCGTGAACCGGAAGGAACGTCGTCACGACGCGCCGCCCCGGCGCGCGCCGCGCCGCCTCCTCCGCCTCGGTTTTCGCGTGCACAACGAGCACGTCGCCGCGGCGCAGGACGCGATTCGTGAGCCATCGCTTCCACGCCGCCGGCTCCTTGTCGCCGACGTTGTGGCACTGCAGGATCACACGCGTTGTCTTCGGCGCGAACGCGAGGATCGTCAGGTACGGCAACGCGAACAGCCACACCCACCAGACGAGAATCAGCGCGTCCGGTTTTTCACGGCGCAGAAGCAGTCCCGCACGGATCCACGTCAGCGGATTGATGATGTCGATGATGAAGCGCGCGTCCGCTTTCGGGAGAGTGCGATCGACGTCATCGCCGCCAGGATAGAGAAACTTCGGGAACTGGCGTTTGAAGCTGATGACGTCCGCCCGCAACTCCTCGGCGAGCCGCGTCGTGCAGTAGGCGATGCCCGCTCGATACGGAAAGACGGGACCGATGATGGTCGTCTTCACGCCGCAGAAAGAAAATTCACGACCGTCGACTGCAAATAGGCCCCCCACGTCCGCCAGTCGAACACGAGCGACGACGACATGAAGCAGGAGTGCGTGCAGTGGCACTCCTTCGCGCGGATCGACCTCCGCTGCTCGTCCGCCGCGGGCGAGAACCAGAGCTGGTCCCACTGGTAGTTCGTGTCGCGAACGTTGCCGACGGCGTCGCGCAGCTCGCACATCCGCACCTCGCCGCGCGCGTCGAGCACGCCCGAGAC
>Ga0075425_100006397_pt1 | contig 12326 bp, 13 predicted proteins | sample SoiMethybrSBSTD4_FD_75300 | JGI IMG/M metagenome (GOLD analysis project Ga0075425, IMG submission 75300) | Bulk soil microbial communities from a Populus tree surrounding site in Tennessee, USA - Soil MetaG P. TD hybrid SBSTD4 | ecosystem: Environmental > Terrestrial > Soil > Tree plantation...
GGGTCGGCGGCGACGAGGCGGGCGTGGGCCGCCTCCGGGCCCTGGCCGTCGTACAGCTCCTCGAAGCGGGCCCGCTCCGCCTCGGGCACCTGGGGCGGCAGCGGCATCTCCGCCAGCGCGGCGCGCAGATAAAGCCCGCTCCCGCCGCAGACGACCGGCATGCGGCCGCGGGCGACGATGGCGTCGATGGCCGCGTGCGCGAGGCCGGCGTACTCGGCGACCGAGCCCGCGTGCTCGGTCCCCCACTCCCCCACCAGGTGATGCGGTGCGCGCGCGAGATCCGCGGCGTCCGGCTGGTTCGTCAGGATCGGCAGGCCGCGGTAGAGCTGCATCGCATCGCAGGAGACGATCTCGCCGCCGATGCGCTCGGCCAGGGCGATCGCGACCGCGCTCTTGCCCGACGCCGTCGGCCCGAAGATGGCCACGACCCCCATGGGCGCCTCTACGCGGCGACGGGGGCGGCCAGCCGCCCCGCGAGCGTCTGCGAGGTCGACGCCGTGATGCGCACGTCCACCAGCTCGCCGGCCGCGGCGTCGCCGCCGAAGTTGACCGCCTTGTTCGTGCGCGTCCGTCCGCGCAGGACCGAGGGGTCGGTGCGGCTCGGCCCCTCAACGAGCACCTGCTGCACGGTGCCCACGAGGGCGGCGTTGCGACGGGCGGCATGCTCCTGGACGAGGTCGACCAGGCGCTGGATCCGCTCCTTCTTCACCTCGTCGGGCACCTGGTCGTCCATCCGGGCGGCGTCGGTGCCGCGGCGCGGCGAGTAGACGAACGTGAACGCATGGTCGTAGCCGACCTCGTCGACCAGCGTGAGCGTTTCGTCGAACTCCGCGTCGGTCTCGCCGGGGTAGCCGACGATGATGTCGGTCGTGAGGGCGATGTTCGGGATGCGCTCGCGGATCCGTTCGACGAGCGCGAGATAGCGCTCGCGCGAGTAGGTGCGCCGCATCGCCTTCAGCACCCGGGTCGACCCCGACTGCACCGGCAGATGCAGGTGCTCGCACACTGCCCGCGACTCGGCCATCGCCGCGATGACGTCGTCGCGCATGTCCTTGGGGTGCGGGCTCGTGAAGCGGATCCGCTCGATGCCGGGGACGGCGTCGAGGGCGCGCAGGAGCGCCGCGAAGCCGGTCGTCACGGCCGGCCGCAGGTCGCGGCCGTACGAGTTCACGTTCTGGCCGAGCAGGGTCAGCTCGCAGACGCCGTCGGCGGCCAGGATCGACGCCTCGCGCACCAGGTCATCGGGGTGGCGGCTGTGCTCGCGCCCGCGGACGCTCGGCACGATGCAGTAGGCGCAGTTGCAGTTGCAGCCGGTCGAGATCTGCAGCCAGGCCTGGTGCGCGCGGTCACGCTTCAGCGGCAGATCGCCGGCGAAGCTGTCGAAGGTCGAGAAGTGGCCGCGCGGGATCTCGCCCCCGGCCTGGATGAAGTCACCCAGGCGGTGGATGTTGCCGGGCCCGAAGGCCAGGTCGACGAACGGGAACTGGTCGAAGAGCTCGTCCTTCATCGACTCCGACCAGCAGCCGCCGACGACGACCACCTTGCCCGGATCGCGCTGCTTGGCCGCGCGCGCGTCCATCAGGTGCGCGACGAGGCGCTCGTCGGCCTTCTCCCGGATCGTGCAGGTGTTGAAGACGAGGAAGTCGGCGTCGTCCGGCGTCGCCGCCTCGCCCAGCCCGACCGACTCGAGCAGGCCCTTGATCCGCTCGGAGTCGTGCACGTTCATCTGACAGCCGAAGGTCGTGACGTGGTAGCGGCGCATCCCGCCGAACTGTACCGGTGGCGTCCTTTAGAGTGACGGGATGACGACACCGGATTCTCGCGCCGTCATCCTCGAGCCGGGCGGCGGCGAGCGCATCACCGTCGGGGCGTCGACCCTCTCGATCAAGGCCGAGACGGCCACCACGGGCGGCACCGTCTTCATGAGCGAGACCGAGCTCGAGCCGGGCTTCCCCGGCCCGCCGCCGCATGTCCACGACCGCCTGCACGACATGTTCTACGTCCTCGAGGGCGTCCTCACCTTCGTCGTCGACGGCGAGACGATCGACGCGCGGCCGGGTACGTTCGTGTGCGTCCCGCCCGGCACCGTGCACACCTTCACGAACCGCAGCGGCGCACCCGTGCGGTTCCTCAACCTGAACACGCCGGCCGGGTTCGAGGGCTACATGCGCGAGCTGGGCGAGGCGTTCTCGGGCGGCGGTGCCCCGCCGACACCGGCGGAGATGGGCGCGATCGCGTCGCGCTACGACTTCCGGCCCGCGCCGTCGCCGGAGAGCTAGCGGCCCTCCCAGGTGGCGGTGACCGGCGGCGGATCGGTCAGGGTCTGCAGTACGACGCAGTAGCGCTCGGTGCGCCGGCGTAGTCCGTCGAGCTGCTCCTCGGTCGCGTCCGGAGCGTCGATGTCGAAGGCGAGGCGGATGTCCGTGAACCCGACCGGGACCTCGCGGTCGACGCCGAGCGTGCCCCGCAGATCGAGCTCGCCCTCGACGGTGACGCCGATGCCGCGCACCTCGAGGCCCATCGCCGTCGCCACCATCTGGCACGTGATCTGGGCGCACGCGGCCAGGGCCCCGAGCAGCATGTCGCCCGAGCAGGCGCCGGTGCCCGCGCCGCCGACGCCACCGTGCGCCTGGGCCTCGTGGATCGCCCGGCCGAGGTCGACGGAGCACGCGATCGGCTCGTCTCCCTGCGCGCCCCGGGCGACGAGCGTGATCCTGCCACTTCCCGGATCGGCCCTGTACCCCGCCTTCAGTGGCTCCTGCACGGCTCGAAGATCCATCCCCGCTCCTTTCCGCCTCGAGGCTATCGTGAACGCGATGGATATGCGCCTCGAGCTCGTCCAGGGGGACATCACCATGGTCGCCGCCGACGCGATCGTGAACGCCGCGAACAGCGGCCTGCGCGGCGGCGGCGGCGTCGACGGAGCCATCCATCGCGCCGGCGGGCCGGCGATCATGGAGGAATGCCGCCGCCTGGGCGGCTGCCCCACCGGCGATGCGAAGGCCACCGGCGCCGGAAACCTGCCGGCCCGGCACGTCATCCACGCCGTCGGACCGGTCTGGGAGGGCGGAGGCGCGGGCGAGCCGGAACTGCTCGCCTCGGCCCACCGCCGCAGCATCGAGGTGGCCGACGGTCTCGGCTGCGAGTCGGTCGCCTTCCCGGCCATCTCGACAGGCATCTACGGCTACCCGGTCGACCGCGCCGCCCGGGTCGCACTCCCGGCCGCGGTGGCCGCCGCGGAGGCGGCCGACCATGTCAACCGCGTCGTCTTCGTGCTCTTCTCGGACGCCGACCTGGCGGCCTTCCGGGCCGCCGCCTCAGAGCTCCAGCTCGAGCACGGCGACTGAGCGCTCGCCCGCCGCGAACGCGTGGCTGCGGCGGTCGATCTCGCGCATGCCGACCGCCTCGTAGAGCCCGCGCGTGGCCGCGTCGTCCGCGATCGCCGCCGCCCGCACCCGCGTCCAGCCCTGCGTGCGGCCCAGGTCGAGCAGGCCGAGCACCGCCTCGCGGCCGTAGCCCCGGCGCTGGTGGTCGCCGTGCACCATCACCAGGCCGATCCAAGGACTGTCGTCCTCGGGATTGCGGTCCAGCCAGTCGATCACGCCGACGCAGGTGCCGCCCTCGCGCAGGAAGAGCCCCGCCGTGTGCCGGGCCTCGTCGAGCTCCGACATCCACAGGTCGCGCTCGAGCATTCCCCGGTCGTAGTGCCCCGCCTCGCCCGCGGAGCCCTCGGTGATCGCGGTGACCTGCGGGTTCGAGAGGTACACCGCCAGCAGGCCGTCGATGTCGGCCTCCTCCACCCCGCGCACGTCCAGCCGCTCGGTCGCGTACATCGCCGATCTACCGGCTGAGCACCCGGGCGGCCTGGTCGCAGACCGCCTCCGCCACGGCCGCCAGCGCCTGCGCGTCGACGATCAGCTGCACCGCGACACCGCTGCGGGTCGGCTCGCGGGTCTGGGCGCGGCCGGCGTCGACCCAGATGCCGACCCCCACCTCGTCGATCGCGCGCGGCACGCTCGGCGGCGCGAGATCGAGCCCGAACACCTCGTCGGCGGGGACGAAGTGGCCGAAGCCGTCGGCGGCGGCGTCGAGCAGCGCGTGGCCGAGGGCGAAGAGCTCGGCGGGCGTGAGCTCGGCGTCGGGCACGTGGGCGACGGCGGCGCCGCCCGCGTGCAGCGTGAGCGAGTACGGGACCGAGTCGGCGAACGGCTCGGCGGTGATCACGAGCTCGACGCTGATGCCCGAGACGTCCTGCTCGGTGTCGCAGAGACGGATCCTCATTTCGCCCGCCGGCGTCGCTTGCGGGGCAGCGAGAGCGTGAACGTCGAGCCCTGGCCGGGCTCGCTCTCGACCGAGAGCCGGCCGCCGAGGGCGGTCGCGAGCTCGCGGGCGATGGACAGGCCGAGGCCGGTGCCGCCCTCGCCGCGGCGGCTGTAGAACGGGTGGAAGACCGCCTCGCGCTCGGCCGGCGAGATGCCCCGGCCCGTGTCGGAGACGCTGATCGCCGCGACGCCGTTCGAGGTCGAGCAGCCGAGCTGCACGGTGCCGCCGCGCGGCGTCCAGCGGAAGGCGTTGTCGAGCAGGTTGTTCACGATCTGGAGCACGCGGTCGCCGTCGGTGATGATCGTCGGCGCCTGGTCGATCGGCGTGTGGAAGATCACGTCGTTCGTGCGTGCCTTCTCCCGGAACGAGGCCGCCGCCCGCTCAAGCAGGGCGGCCAGTCCGACCTCCTCGCTCACCACCCGGAACTGGTGCGCCTCGAGGCGGGTGAGGTCGAGCAGGTCGCCGACCAGCCGGTCGAGCCGGCGCACCTCCTCGTTCACGGCGGTCAACGATTCGTCGAGATCGTCCGGCCCGACGACGCCCTCGGCCAGCGCCTGGACGTGGCCGGAGATGGCGGTGAGCGGCGTACGCAGCTCGTGCGTCACCCGCATCAGGAAGTTGCGCTCGAGCTCATCGACCTCGCGCAGGCGGTCGACCATGCCCTGGAACCGCGTCGCCAGCTGGCCGAGCTCGTCGTCGGACGTGCGCTTGCCGATGACGTTCACGTCCAGGTCGCCGCGTGCAACCTTGTCGGCGGCGCTGCCGAGCACGCGCAGCGGGTGGGTGATGCGCCGCGCGACGTAGGTGGCCAGGATGATGGCGACGATCAGGCCGACGGCGACGCCGGCCGCGACCAGGCCGATCACGTTCTTCCACGCGTTGTTCACGTCGGCGAGCGGCTTCGCTAGGACGACGGCGCCGATCGGCTGCGGTCCGCTGAAGATGGGCGCCCCCACGCCGATGTAGGTCGCCCCGCCCGAGGAGAACTGGTAGACGGGCCGCGCGTTTCGGCCCAGCGTCGAGTAATCCAGGTGGATTTTCGCGTTCGGGAGCGCATTCGGCGCGTTCGGGAACAGCACCGGGCCGAACTGGTACAGCTTCGCGTCGCTGACGCCCTCGAACTCCGTCTTCGTGATCTTCGGCGGCGGCGTCTTGCCCTGGGGGAACGAGCGCTGGAAGGCCCGCTCGTAGTAGGTCGCGACCCCCGAGACCTGCTTGCGCAGCTCCGCCTCGGTCTGGTCGCGGTTGTACGACTGGTACAGGCTGACCACGACGACCGCAGCCGTGACGGTGGCCAGGACGAGCGTGCCCGCGAAGAGGAAGGCGAGTCGTGCCCTAAGTGACTGCAGCATCGTCAGCGACCTTGTAGCCCACGCCCCACACGGTGGCGACCGGGCAGTCATCGCCGAGCTTGCGCCGTAGCTGGCGCACGTGCACGTCAACGGTACGGGTGTCCCCCGCGAAGGTGTATCCCCACACGCGCTCGAGCAGCTGGTCTCGCGTCAGCACCAGCCCGCGGTGGTCGAGCAGCTCCCAGAGGAGGTCGAACTCCTTCGGTGCGAGCTGGACCTGCCGGCCCGACACCGTCACCTCGCGGCGGCCCGCGTCGATGCGCAGGTTGCCGTGCTCCATCGCCGCCTCCTGCGGCCGCGAGGAGCGCGCCGTCTGGCTCGACCGGCGCAGGATGGACTTGATTCGCGCAACCAGCTCGCGCGGATTGAACGGCTTGGTCAGATAGTCGTCTGCGCCCACCTCGAGCCCGACGATCTTGTCGACGTCGTCGTCGCGCGCCGTCAGCATCAGGATGGGCACGTCGGAGGTCGAGCGGATCTGCCGGCAGACCTCCAGGCCGTCGATGTCCGGCAGCATCAGATCCAGCACGACCAGGTCGGGCTTGGTGCTGTCGGCCTTCTGCAACGCCTCGGTCCCGTCGCGGGCGATGTCCACCTGGTACCGCGCGTTCTTCAGGTACATCGCGACGAATGAGGCAATGTTGCGCTCATCCTCGACGACGAGGATCTTCTCGGCCATTGTCGTAGCCTACAGCCTGCCCAGGCCGGAGCCTAGAACTGCAGTCGCGTGTTGATCCCGGGCCAGCTGTGCTTGTGGCCGTTGATGGTGTACGTGCCGGAGCCGCCGATCGTGCCGCTCCCGTCGAACACGCCGGAGACGCAGATCCCCGAGCCCTGGAGCTTGATCCAGAACTTCGTGCTCGCCGAGACGGTCATCGTCTTCGTCGACCAGACCTTCCAGCCGTCCCGTCCCAGGTACTTCCAGTGCAGGCCCGAGCCGTGCACCCAGTTCCTGGGGCTCGAGCGGCCGGTGCGGTCGCGCATCCAGATCGTGCCGCTGGAGATCGTTCCCCACTCGGCGCCGTTGGCGACGATGCTGACCCAGCCCTTGCCGTTGGCGCTGAAGCTCGAGCAGCTGCTGCTGCAGGACTTGGCGAGCATGGTTGCGCCCGAGGCGGGCGCGGCGGCCGCGAGCGCGGCGATGAGGACGGTGATGAAGGCAATCTTTCGCATGCGACGTGTATCGGCGCCCGCCGGGCCGACTCCAGTAAGCCTTCTGTAAACCCGAAGAAGTGCAAGGCCTACTTGGCGATCTCGGTGGCCCTCGACTCGCGGATGACAGTCACCTTGATCTGGCCCGGGTACTCGAGCTGATCCTCGATCTCGCGGGCGATCTGGTGGCTGAGGAGCGCGGCGGTGTCGTCGTCGACCTCCTCGGGCTTCACCATCACCCGGATCTCGCGGCCCGCCTGCATCGCGTAGCAGCGCTCGACGCCGTCCTTGGCCGTCGCGATCTTCTCGAGCGCCTCGAGCCGCTTGATGTAATGCTCGAGGCTCTCGCCGCGGCCGCCGGGGCGGGAGGCGGAGACGGCGTCGGCGGCGATCACGAGCACCGACTCGACGGTCTGCGGCTCGACGTCGTGGTGGTGCGCCTCGATCGCGTGGCAGACGCTCGGCGACTCGCGATACTTCTTGGCCATCTGGGCCGAGATCACCGCGTGCGGGCCCTCCACTTCGTGGGTGACGGCCTTGCCGATGTCGTGCAGCAGGGCGGCCCGTCGGGCGGTCTTCTGGCTCGCGCCCAGCTCGGCCGCCATGATCGAGGCCAGGTGGGCGCACTCGACCGAGTGCTTGAGCACGTTCTGGCCGTAGCTCGTGCGATACCGCAGCCGGCCGAGGATCTTCACGAGCTCGGGATGCAGGCCGTGCACGTTGGCCTCGAAGCAGGCCTGCTCGCCGGCCTGGACGATCTGCTGCTCGATCTGGGCCTTGGACTGGTAGTAGGTCTCCTCGATCCGCGACGGATGGATGCGGCCGTCGGCGATCAGGCTTTCAATCGTCAGGCGGGCGATCTCGCGGCGGACGCCGTCGAAGGCGGAGAGCACGACCGCCTGGGGCGTGTCGTCGATGATGACGTCGACGCCCGTCAGGTTTTCGAGGGCGCGGATGTTGCGGCCCTCGCGGCCGATGATGCGGCCCTTGAGGTCGTCGGAGGGCAGCTGGACGACCGACACCGTCGTCTCGGCGGTGTGGCCGGACGCCGTGCGCTGGATGGCGACCGAGAGGATGTTGCGGGCGCGCTTGTCGGCGTCGAGCCGGGCCTCCTCCTCGATCTGGCGCACCAGCTTGGCCATGTCGGTGCGGGCCTCCTGCTCGACGCGCTGGAGCAGCGTCGCCCGGCCGTCGGCCGCGGTCATCCCGGCGATCCGCTCGAGCCCGGCCAGCTCGGCGTCGCGGGCGGCCTTCAGCTCCTCCTGGAGCGCCTTGGCGTGCACCTCCCGATCGGCGATCGACTGGTCGCGCCGGGCCAGCTCCTCGGCCCTCGCCTCGACCTGGGTCTGGAGCGCCGAGAGGCGCTCCTCCGCCTTGATCATCTCCGCCCGCCGCTCGGCCAGGTCGCGCTCCTGCTCGGTGCGCTGGGCGAGGAGCTCCTCGCGCGCCGCCACCTGAGCCTCCTTCAGCTGCGCCCCGGCCTGGCGCTCGGCGTCCTCGAGTATCCGTTGCGCCTGACGCTCGGCCTCGGCGATCCGGGGACGCCGGCGCCGGTTCTCCACGGCGTAACCGGCGCCCACGCCGAGAACCAGCGCGAGCGCGATCAGCACAGCCTCCACCGCGTCTCCTTAAGTGCGTGGCGGGCGCCGATCGGCGGCCGCCGTCATCGAATCAGGTATGCGCGCCCGGCTGCCACCGCGCATCGGGGCGTGCCGAGGCTCGCACCCGCTCCGCGTGGGCGAAGGTGAAGCGCGAACTGATCGAAGACGTTACCCGGTGCAACCGACCCGCCCTTCGGCAGGAGAGGTACGAAACGGCGGCAGAGATGCCGGACTCGACATGGATCGTAGTCGAGGGACCGTTGATTGGGCAACGGCTGGCAGCGCTAGGCGTCCGCGTCGAGCCCGAGCACGGCTGCCACCGTGTCGGCGTCGAACCCGCGCCGGTGCAGGAACGCGGCCGCCCGGCGCAGCTCGGCCGGGTCTCGCGCGTCGGGGGCTCCGCGGGAGCGCAGCGCCTGCCGCGCCCGCTCGGCCTCGTCGCCGGCGGTCGTCTCGGCGACGGCGCGAGCATCGCGGGAGACGCGCAGGCGCTCGAGGTCGGCATCGACGCGCAAACGGCCGTAGGCGTGCGCCCGCCGGCTCGACACGACCGCGGCGGCCAGGACGCCGTCGTCGACCGCGCCGATGGCCGAGAGCCGCTCGAGCACGGCGGCCGTTGTCGTCTCGGTGAGACCCCACTCCCCCATCCGGAGCCGAAGCTCGGCCCGCGACCGGGGACGGATCGCGATCAGCCGCAGAGCCCGCCGCTCGGCCGCGTCGGCCCGTGCGGCGTCGCGCAGCGCGTCGCAGGCGGGCGGGTCGAGCTCGTCGCCGACCGCTAACCGGTGCTCGGCCACCCGGCGGTCGTGGACGCGGACGCGCTCGCCCGAGCCGAGCATGACCTCGACCGTCGGGTCACCCGGCCGGGGCCGGCGCAGCCCGGCGACCGTCTCGGAGCCGGGCCGCGTCTCCTCCACGATCTGTGGCTACTCGACCGGGGAGAGCGAGGCGCCGTTCTTGGCGGCCTCGTCGTCGTCCTCTGCGCCGGCGTCGCCGGAGGTGGGCAGCTTCACCGGCGCGGCGTCCGCGCCTTTGCGGGTGGGCACGACGGTGTCGGGCACGGCCGCCTGGATGCCCTCGAGCAGCTTCTCGGTGACGTCGGGGTGCTCGACGAGGAACGCCTTCACGTTCGTGCGCCCCTGTCCGAGCCGCTCCTCGCCGAACGAGAAGTACGAGCCGGACTTCTGGATCAGCTTGTGGTCGAGGGCGACGTCGAGCACGGAGCCCTCCCACGAGATGCCCTCGCCGTAGGCGATGTCGAACTCGGCCTGCTTGAACGGCGGCGCGACCTTGTTCTTCACGACCTTCACGCGCACGCGGTTGCCGACGGCCTCGGTGCCCTCCTTGAGGGTCTCGATGCGGCGGATGTCGAGGCGCACCGACGAGTAGAACTTGAGCGCCCGGCCGCCCGGCGTCGTCTCCGGCGAGCCGAACATGACGCCGATCTTCTCGCGCAGCTGGTTGGTGAAGATGCAGATCGTGCCGGTGCGGTTGAGCGTGCCGGCGATCTTGCGCAGCGCCTGGCTCATCAGCCGGGCCTGGAGGCCGACGTGGGAGTCGCCCATCTCGCCCTCGATCTCGGCCCGCGGCACGAGCGCCGCCACGGAGTCGATCACGAGCACGTCGAGCGCGCCCGAGCGGATCAGGAGCTCGGCGATCTCGAGCGCCTGCTCGCCGTTGTCGGGCTGGCTCAGGAGCAGGTCGTCGACGTTCACGCCGATGCGGCGGGCGTACGTCGGGTCCATGGCGTGCTCGGCGTCGATGAACGCCGCCAGGCCGCCTGCCCGCTGGGCCTCGGCGATGACGTGGTAGCAGAGCGTCGTCTTGCCCGACGACTCGGGGCCGAACACCTCGCAGACGCGGCCACGCGGGAGCCCGCCGATGCCGAGGGCGAGGTCGAGCGACAGCGCGCCCGTGGAGACGGCGTCGATCGACACCCGCGGGGCATCGCCCATCTTCATGACCGCGCCCTTGCCGAACTGGCGCTCGATCTGGCTGACAGCTGCCTCGAGTGCTTGCTCTCGCTCCATGCGTCTCTCCACCTTCCTCCGGGCACGTCACCACGACGCACCTTCCGTATTGTCGCAGCCGGGCCCGACGACGACACGGGCTCCCGAACAGATGTTCGGATATCCTAGAGGCGCGGTCGGACGCGGTTCAAGACCGGGCGTGTGCCGAGGCTGCCACGACATGCGCGCGCAGCAGCTGCAGAGCGGCCACCGTGGCCCGGGCGCGGACGATGGCGCGGTCGCCCGGCCACACCATCCGCCGGCCCTCGCCGCCCGCGGGCGACGCGACGTGCAGGTAAACGAGGCCGACCGGCTTCTCCTCCGTGCCACCGCCCGGCCCGGCGACGCCCGTCACCGAGACCGCGACGTCCGCGCCGAGCCGCTCGCGCGCACCCTCGGCCATCGCCTCGGCCACCTCGGCGCTGACGGCGCCGTGGGCCTCGAGCAGCTCCTCGGGCACGCCCAGGAGCGACATCTTGAGCTCGTTCGAGTAGGCGACCACACCCCCGGCAAACGCCTCGGAGCTGCCGGCGATGTCCGTCAGCTTGCCGGCGACCATGCCGCCCGTGCACGACTCCGCGGTCGCGCCCGTCCAGCCCTGCTGGCGCAGGAGGTCGAGCACGATCTCGGAGAGCGGCCGATCGTCGTCCGCGAAGACGAACTCGCCCAGGGCGGCCGTCATCCGCTCGTTCATCGCCGCGCCGTTCGCCTCGCTCCCGCCCTCGGCCCGGATGTCGATCTCGATCTCGAAGTTGCGCGCGCAGATGCTCGTCTCGACGCCCTCCGGGTCGCCGCCCGCTTCGGCGAAGAGGTCGGCCACGTGCGACTCGCCGATCCCGTAGGTGCGGATCAGCCACCGCCGCCGCGGCTGCGCCCGCGCGAAGAGCTCCGCCAGCGCCGGATGGTCCGGAGCGAGCGGCCACAGCCGCCGCAGCTCGGACGGCACGCCGGGGAGCACGACCAGGCGCGCGTCGCCCATCCCGACGACGAGCGCCGGTGCGGTGCCCGCGATCCCGAGCACGTCCGCTCCCTCGGGGATGTGCGCCTGCTTCCGGTTGCCGGCGTCGAAGCGGCCGGGCTCGAACCCGTAGCGCTCGGCGACGCCGTTCGTCCAGCGGGTGATGCGGCCGAGCACGTCCTCGTCCAGCACGAGCGGGACGCCTGCCTCCGCAGCGATCGCCTCGACCGTCCGGTCGTCATGTGTCGGCCCCAGACCGCCCGAGGTGACCACCAGATCGGCCGTTTCGAGGACGGTGCGAAGCCCGGCGCGGATGTCGTCCAGGTCATCGCCCACGATCACGGTCCGGGTGAGCGAGAACCCCAGCCGTTCGAGCGCGCGGGCGAGGTGCGGGGCGTTCGCGTCGGAGATGACCCCGCGCAGGAGCTCGTTCCCCGTGAGGAGGATTGCCGCCCGGGGCCGAATCAAGCTGCGGTCGCGCCCGAGGCGTCCAGGCGCACCCGCCCGCCCGAGGCGACGTACGGCATCTTGACGAGGTGGCCGTTCACGACCACGGTCACGTTGCCGGGGGCGCCGAGGGCGAGATAGACGGGCTTGCGCGAGGTGAACGTGATCTTCGGATAGGTGGCCGGGTCGATCGTGAACCCGTGCGGGGCGCCGAGGTCGAGGCCGTCGGCGATGACGCCGCGGCCCGTCGGCGAGCCGATGGTCGCCTCGACCCACGTGGGGCCGCTCAGGTGCAGGACGACCTGCATCGTGCCGGACTTGCTCGGGCCGGTGGCGCCGCCGGTGGTGGGCTGGGTCGGCAGCGTCTCGTTCGTGGTGGCGCCTCCCGTCGTCGTGGTCTGCCCGGTGGTCGTGTTCGTGTTGTACGACGCGGTCGGCTGCGGCGGGAAGCGCAACGCCAGCACGACCAGGAAGGACACGGCCA
>Ga0075425_100006398_pt1 | contig 12325 bp, 11 predicted proteins | sample SoiMethybrSBSTD4_FD_75300 | JGI IMG/M metagenome (GOLD analysis project Ga0075425, IMG submission 75300) | Bulk soil microbial communities from a Populus tree surrounding site in Tennessee, USA - Soil MetaG P. TD hybrid SBSTD4 | ecosystem: Environmental > Terrestrial > Soil > Tree plantation...
GACCACGCCCGCGCATCTCGGGCCGGCGGATTTGGAAAAACGGCGACGCGTTTATCCCCGGGCCGGCCGTGAGCCGGCGCTTCATGGTGGGTCCAAAAAAAACAAAGGCCCGGCGATTGACCGGGCCAGCGTTTATTACGCCAAAACTTTACGCAGCGACTATTCGAAAGCTTACTTCACTTTCGCGAGCGCGTTCTCGATCGGCTTGTAGGTCTCCTTGGCGAGATCGGCATAGAGCTCACCGATCTTGGTCGCCTCGGCGACGAAGCCTTCATAAGCGGTCTTGAAGTAATCGCTCTGTACTTCGATCGCCTTGTCGAGCGACTTGGCGCCGAACAGCTTCTCGATCGCCGCCGTGCTCTGCTCGAACGACTTCTTGGAGTAATCGGCGACTTCGACTGCAATCGCCTGCACGCCCTTCGACACCGTGTTGAAGTTCTTCACCGCGATGTCCGTGTTGTCTTTGGTGATCTTCTGCAGCTCGTCGAAATTTTGAAACATGGTCCTGCTCCACTCCCGCCGGCCTCGGACCGCGGCGGGTGCCTCTTGGGGGGGGTTGCTATGAAGAACGGCGGTCCGTGCCGCTCTAAAAGGCACATAGTGCACTGCAGCATAAAGGTCAAGGAAATTTTGCGGCGCACCATAAAAAAATTGCCACCTTCGGCTAAGGCCTTGGCGGCTTAACGCTTTTCTAACGCCACCCTCACTAACTTTAGCCTTGGCCGCGGCTTTTTGGCGGTCACGGCGCCGCCTTGCGGGGACAAGGCAACGCTTTCGAGAAACGGGGAAGCTCCGGGCCGCGTTCTTGGCCCGGCCGGAAGTCAAGGACGGGTGTGGATGTTGCGTTCGCGTAGGGGGGCGCCGCGAATTTCGCGGACGGCATTCGCGATTGTCGTGATCGCGATGCTGGCACTTCTCCTCAACAGTTTCGCCGTCGAGGCGCGCGGCCGCCACCGCGCCGACCAAGATTCCGAATCCGATTCCGGCTGGCGCGAGGGCTTTGCTTCGATCGTCGTCGACGCCAAGACCGGCAAGACCCTGCAAGAGACCAAGGCGGACCTGCCGAGACATCCCGCTTCGCTCACCAAGATCATGACGCTCTACCTCCTGTTCGAGCAGATCGAGGCGGGGCGCATCAAGCTCGATCAGAAGATCACGATTTCGGAACGCGCCGCCGACCAGGCGCCGACCAAGCTCGACCTCGATCCGGGTGAGAAGATCGAGGTCGAGGATGCGATCAAGGCGCTGGTCACGCGCTCGGCCAACGACGTCGCCTGCGCCATCGCCGAAGCAATCGCCGGCGACGAAGAGGCCTTCGCCATCCTGATGACGAGGAAAGCCCGCGCGCTCGGCATGAAAGACACCGTGTTCAAGAACGCCTCGGGCCTGCCCGACAAGGAGCAGATCACCACGGCGCGCGACCTCGCCGTTCTCGGCCGCGCGATCCAGGACCGCTTTCCGCGACTCTATCGCTTCTTCTCGATGAAGACGTTCCTTTGGCGCGGAACGCAGATCGCCAACCACAACCACCTGATCAACCGCGCAGGCGTCGACGGCATCAAGACCGGCTATACCCGCGCGTCGGGATTCAATCTCGTCACCAGCGTCAAGCTCAACAACCGCGCGATCGTCGCCGTCGTGCTCGGCGGCGCGAGTGCCGGCGCGCGCGACGAGCGCATGCGCGATCTGATCGACGAATACCTGCCCAAGGCCTATGCCGGAGAGCGCACCTCGCCGCTCGTGGCCGAGGCGCCGCCCGCCCGCGCCCATGGTTCGCGCATCGCCTCCGTTCCACTGCCGCCCCCGGTGCCGGGTTCGCGCGAGCCGATCCGGCCGAATGCCGTCCGCACGGTGGCGCTCGCCAAGGGCGGCGAGCCGCAGCCCTTGCCCGAGCCGAAGCCCGGCACGCTCGGCGTATTGCGGATTTCATCCTTCGCCAACGCCAGCATGGCCCCCCTGCAGCCCTTGCAGATTACGTCCTATGCCTCGGGAGCAATCAACGTCTCGCCAGCCATGCCCGCGCCTGCCGCCGCGGGCGCGCCACCGCCGCCGGAACAGCCGGCGGTGATCACGGCGCCCGCGCCGCCCGCCTTCGCGCCGCCATCCGCGGGACTTCCCTCAAGCGTTTCAGCGGCGCCGGCGGCAACCTCGCGCAAGGATCACGCGCAAGCCTCCCCGCCGCCTTCCGCGCCGGTGTCGGTCGTCGCTTCGATCGCGCCGGTCCCGCCGCCCGGCAACGCCGCCGCAATGCGATCCGGCTGGCACATTCAAATCGGCGCCTACACCGACGAAGGCGAAGCCAAGGGCAAGCTTGCCGCCGCCCGCGCGCGGCTCTCCGGCTTGCTCGCCAAGGCGGAGTCCTACACCGAAAAAACGATCAAGGGCTCGGTCGAATATGTGCGCGCCCGCTTCGCCGGTTTCAGCGACGAGGCGGACGCGCGAAAAGCCTGCGAAGCGCTCAAGAAAAACGACTTCACTTGCATACCGGTCAGAAACTGAAAGTCACAAGAAGGCGTCGCTAGTCACGAGTTGCGTAGCGTTGGAGTTCAGCGATGGCGGCGAAGAAGGATTTCCTTAGCCTCGTTCACACGGGCGGCGAGGTACGTCGACCCCCCTTGGTCGGGGTGCAGTTTCTTCATCAGGTTGCGGTGCGCCCGTCCTATCTCGAGCGCGCTCGCGCCTGGTTCGACCCCGAGGATCTGACACGCCTCTTCCTCGGTCATCGGTCCATGGCGCGGCGGCTGTCGAGCCCCCGCACCCGCGTCTTCCTCGACGTGTTCACGCCAAGCGGGCTCCCGGCGGTCGAGATAAGCTTCGAGTAGCGCGCGGCTCTCCTCGTCGAGATCGGGCAACACCGACACGAGCGCGGCGCGGTCGAGCGCTTCCAGCGCGACGCCGGCGTATTTGCCGCCGACAAACGTGCCGCGCATCTCGCCGCTATCGTGGTCGAGCTCCATTTCGATCGCGCGCGAGCGCACTTTCGAAGTCTGCCCCGGCGAAGGTTGGGTGCGGGCGCCGAGGCTTGCGAGCTTGGGCAAGAGGTTGAGCAACCCCAGCCCGAACAGGCCGAGCGGAATCGCCACCGGAAAGCGGCCGGTGGCGGTGAAATAGGCCGCCCCCGCGAGCGCCGCGACGCCGCCGCCGCGGCGTAGATTGCGGGCGAGCATGTGCGCATCGACCTGCGCCACCAGCCGCATCGCGCCCAGCACGAACAAGAGCACGGCGACGCCGATCAACAGCGGGGTCATCGCGGCGGCCTCATTTGGCCGAGGAGACGTACCGCCCCCTCGCCGCCCTTGCGCTTGGAGAGGTCCGCGAGCGCGAGCCGCCCGCCCGCCGCGTAGGCCGCGGCCGCCCGCAACAACTCGCGCAGCTGCGCCGCGGCGCCCGCGTCGAAGCGGCACCAGGCGCCGTTCGAAAGCCGCGCGATCTCCTTGAAGGCGCGCTCCGCGACCGGATCGTGGCCCTCCTGAAACATGAAGGCCGGGACGCCCAACAAGCCGAGTTCGCCGGCGGCCGCGCACAGCTCGTCGATGGCCTCCTCCATCGCGTCGCCGACGAAGACCAGCGCGTTCACCTTCGCCGTCTTGGTTTCCTTGCGCACATGTTCGAGCACGCGGCCGATCTGGGTATTTCCGCCCTCGCAGTGGATGCGCACCATCAAATCGCCGAGCCGCTTGGGATCGGAAACCCATTTCGAGCTTTGGCATTCATGCAGGCCCCGATAATAGATGAGCTGCACGTCGAGCCCGCCGACCGCCGCCGCTTCGTCGAACATTTCACCCTGCAGCGAGCAAGCGAGATCCCAGGTCGGCTCCCGGCTCATGGTGGCGTCGAGCGCGAACACGAGCCGTCCGCGCTTGCCGTCAAGCCGCGGGCCGAGCGCGCGGGCGCGCGCCAGAAACTGATCGATCTCGGCGCGGTCCGACTTGGCGGCCGGCGCGGGTTTTTCCGCCTGCGGCGCGGGCGCGCGAGACCCGTCGCGATCCTTGGCCATGCAACAACCCTCGGGCGGCGGCGTGGCCGCCGCCTAGGTCCCTCAGATTGGGGGTTTTACGGCCGCGCGCAAGCGGCGTCGATCCGGCTTGGCAAGCCTCACTCGCCGATCAATTCGGAGGAGCCCTCGAGCGGACGGCGCGACGAGCGGAACCATTCCGCGCGCGCCGCCGCGCGCCGCTTGCCCCGCTCGTCGATCGGCAGCTTGAGCGCGGCGAAAAACCGCTGCACTTCCTCGCTGGCGGCGAGATGCGAGGGCGTCGGCTTCACCCCGAGGGTGCGCTCGTTCAGCGCATCGAGAACCGTCAGGCCGCGCGGAAACATCTCGCGATAGACCACGCGCTCGGTGAGGCCATCGCTCTGGCGGAACGACATCCGCCGGGAAAGGTCGGCGAGGCCCTCGGCGATATTGCGGCCGTTGCGGGTCTCCAGTTGGCCGAGGCGGTTGCGCATCACCACCCAGTCGGTGTCCGAATCCTCCACCAGGCGGCGCTGGCGGCGCGCTTCGCGCACCATCTCCGAATAATGGCTGGTGCCGGTCACCTCGAAGTTTTCCGGATCGACGCTCGCCAATACGTCGAAGTCGACGTAGCTGTCGTTGAGCGGCGTAATCAGCGTGTCGGCCATCGAATGCGCGAGCCGCATCAGGTAGCTGTCGCTTGCCGGCGTATCGATCACCACGAAATCGTGGCTGTGCTCGATCGCCATGATTGCGGCGGCGAAGCCGGCGAATTCCGCCGCCTCGTTCTCGTCGACGCTGCGCGTGTAGGCGCGGTCCACGACGTAGTGGTCAGGCAATTCGAGCCGGACGCCGGTTTTCTTCGCCCAGTTCTTCCGATTCAGAATGTAGCGGGTGAGACTTTTCTGGCGGCTGTCGATGTCGATGGCGGCGACGCGCTGGCCCGCTTTCAACAGCGCCGTGATGACATGCATCGCGGTCGTGGTCTTGCCGGAGCCGCCTTTCTCGTTGGCGAGCACGATGACGTGCGACCGCACAGACCTGGTCTGGGTCGCCGCGTTTACAAACGCCTGACTCTCGATACGCATCAACAATCCCAACCCAACAAGGGCCGCCCCTTGGAAGCAATTGTGCAAACCGATAGGCCAAAACGTCAAGCGCGAAGTCGGGGCAGGACGCCTCGTGGCGGTTTAATTTCCATCTTCGGTTACCGTTCAGTATTGGCCCGCCCTCGGACCGTTTGCTAGGGTCCGCGCCCTTTGGGTGCAGGGACTTGGAGACAGGCATGGCCGCCCGGCTGCGGGTCGTTCGCACGGTAAAGGCGCTGCGCGCCGCGATTGCGGGCCTGCGATCCCGCAACACGAGCATCGCCCTCGTGCCCACCATGGGCGCCTTACATGACGGCCATATTTCGCTCGTCCGGCTCGCCCGCCGCCGCGCCGGCCGGAGCGTGGTCTCGATCTTCGTCAACCCGGCCCAATTCGCCCCGCACGAGGATTTCGGGCGCTATCCGCGCACGTGGACGGCCGATATCGCCGCATTGAGCGCCGAACAGACCGATCTCGTCTTCGCCCCCGAGATCGCGGAGCTCTATCCCGAGGGTTTTGCGACCCGGATCACCCCCGAAGGCCCGGCTTTGGCCGGACTCGAGGACAAGTTTCGCCCGCATTTTTTCGGCGGCGTCGCGACGGTGGTGGCGAAGCTCCTGCTCGCGGCCATGCCCGACATCGCGATTTTCGGCGAAAAGGACTACCAGCAACTGCTCGTGATCCGGCGCCTGGTGCGCGACCTGGCTTTGCCGGTCGAGATCGTGGGTGGGCCGACCGTGCGCGAAAAAGACGGCCTCGCGCTATCCTCGCGTAACGCCTACCTCGCGCCCAACGAGCGACAGGCGGCGCCTACGCTCTATCGCACGCTGCAGGAAAACGCTGCCGCCATCGCAAAAGGCGGTCCGCTTGCCGAGGTGATGGCGCGCGGAACGGCGGTGATCGAGCGCGCGGGCTTCAAGATCGATTATTTCGCTGCGCGTCACGCCGAAACGCTCGCCCCCATCGCCTCGCCAGAAGAAGGGCCGATCCGCCTCCTCGTCGCGGCCACGCTTGGCACGACGCGTTTGATCGACAATCTCGGCGTCCCGCTCAAGCCGGCTGGAAATAGGCAAAGACCGCCGCGAACAGGAAAACGATGAGCACGGTCGCGGCGATCAGCATGTAGAGCGTGTCGCGGTCCATGATGCCCGCGCGCGCCTTGCTCGGCGGCAGCACCACGGGATAGCGCTGATCGGCTACGTTCTTTTCCGGCTCTTCATAGCTCGGGCTTGCCTCTTTTGCGTGCGCCATGGCGGCCACCCTCGTCTGATTGGGTCACAAGGATAACGGCGGCGAGACGCTGGCGGTTCCATCCCTACTCAAAGCAATCCCAGTTCGCGCAATTCGCGCCGCAATTTTTCGGGTAATTGCGCGACGCCCTTCCCGCTTTTTGAAAGGTCTGCGGGCGCCTCTTTCGCCGGCAGATAACGCCAGCCCTGGAAGGGCCCGCGCGGCCGCGGCATCACCGGCACGATTTTTCCGTCCATCACCAGCCGGCAGCGCTTGACCCCCTCCTTGTCGACAAAAGAACGGATGTCGAGGAGCCGCTCGCGGCAGGTAATTTCGCCGCGGATCACCCAGTATAACGAACCGCCGTCGAGGAGCTCGTCCTTGCGCGTCGGCAACATCCGCGTGGTGTGGATGTGCTCGGCGGCTTGCTTCTTGCGGCGCTTTTGCCGGAGCCGCTCGTCGATCCGCGTCTCGAGTTCGCTGATCGTGGCGACGCCGACGCAGAGCTTGATGAGATGAAGGGTCATGACGTTGTTGTAGACGAAGGGCGGCCGTGATTCACCCCTAGTGTCCCGATTCCGAAGTTCGTAAGACCTTGCGGCACACTCTCATACGAACTTCGGAATCTAAGGGACACTAGCAACCCTATAATTCTAGTGCCCCTTTGAACCCGAAGTTCGCAAGTGCCCGTGCGGCAAGTGTGTGCGAACTTCGGGTTCGGGGCACTAGTGTCCCGATTCCGAAGTTCGTAAGCCCTCGCGGCACACTCTCATACGAACTTCGGAATCGAAGGGACACTAGCAACGCTATGATTCGAGTGCCCCTTTGAACCCGAAGTTCGCAACCGCCCTTGCGGCACGGTGTATGCGAACTTCGGGTTCGGGGCACTAGTGTCCCGATTCCGAAGTTCGTAAGCCCTCGGGGTACTCGCCGGCGATCTTTTCCATCGTCATGACTTCTTCGCCCCGCCAGGGCTCTCGTCGGCCGCGATCACCACGAGCTTCGCCCGTTCCGCCACCTGATCGCCCGCCTTCACCGCCACCTCGCTGACGGTGCCCTCGATCGGCGCGGTCAGCGCGTGCTCCATCTTCATCGCCTCGATCACCGCGAGCCGCTGTCCCTTGCTCACGCGCTCCCCCACTTTCACCACGATCGAAAGCACCTTGCCGTGCATGGGCGCGCTGACGAGGCCGCCGCTATCGAGATGCTCGAGATCGACCGCGATCGCCTCCTCCGGCACGACCTTGGTCTGCCGCCCCTTATGCCAGGCGATGACGGCCTCGCCCACCTCGACCACCGCGCAGGCGGCCGACTTCTGCCCGTCGACGATCGCCTGAACGCCCTCGGCGGCGAAGCGGACGCGGGCGGTCGCGCGCGCGCCGTCGATGCTCACGAGGTAATTCGTCTCGCGTGCGCCGTCGAACCCGAAGGCGTCGCGCGCGTCCCACGGCGAGTGCTTCTCGTTGGAGCGTCGGCGCGCCCGCGCGGACATGCGCGCTTGCTCGCGCGCCACCAGTTTTTCGACCGCACAGGCGGCGGCCGCGAAATCGGTCGGGTGTGGCGCCGCACCGAGCGCCGCCGCTTCGCGCGCGATCAGCCCGGTGTCGATTTTTCCCTCGCGCACCGGCGCGAGCGTCACCAGCGCATGCAAGAACGCCACGTTGCTGCGCGGGCCGACGATTACCGTGTCGTCGAGCGCGCGCGCGAGGCGAGCGAACGCCTCATCGCGCGTCGGCGCATAGGCGATCAGTTTCGCGATCATCGGATCGTAGAACGGCGTCACTTCGTCGCCCGCCTCGACGCCGCTATCGACCCGGATCCCCTCGCCCTTGGGGAATTGCAGCGCGTGCAGTCGGCCGGTCGAAGGCAGAAATCCTTTTTCCGGATCCTCGGCGTAAAGCCGCACCTCGACCGCGTGGCCGCGCAAGTGAATCTCTTGCTGCGGCAGCGGCAGCCTTTCTCCGGCCGCGACGCGAAATTGCCACTCGACGAGGTCGAGCCCTGTCACCATTTCGGTCACCGGATGCTCGACCTGCAGCCGCGTGTTCATTTCGAGAAAATAATATCCGTCCGCGCGCAACCCCTTGGCGCCGTCGACGATGAACTCGACGGTGCCGGCGCCCTGATAGCCGACGGTTTTCGCCGCCGTCACCGCCGCCTTCGTCATCGCTTCGCGCAGCTCCGCGGTCATGCCCGGCGCCGGCGCTTCCTCGAGCACTTTCTGGTGCCGCCGCTGCGCCGAGCAATCACGCTCGAACAGATGCACGGCGTTGCCGTGGCTGTCGGCGAAAACCTGAATTTCGATGTGGCGCGGGTTCTCGATCGCTTTTTCGACCAGCACACGGCGGTCGCCGAAGGAGGACTCCGCTTCGCGTTGCGCCGCGGCGAGCGCGCCTTCAAAATCGATTTGCTTGTCTACCTTGCGCATGCCCTTGCCGCCGCCGCCGGCGACCGCCTTGATCAATACGGGGTATCCCGTTTCATAGGCTTTCTGCTTGAGAAACGCCGGCTCCTGCCGCTCGCCGTGATAGCCCGGCACCACCGGCACGCCCGCCTTTGCCATCAGCGCCTTCGCTTCGCTTTTCGAGCCCATCGCGCGCATCGCCGCGGGCGGCGGTCCGACGAACGCGATCCCGGCCGCGACGCAGCCCTCGACGAGTTCGGGCCGCTCCGAGAGAAATCCGTAGCCCGGATGAATGCACTCGGCCTTCGCCGTGCGCGCGACCTCGATGATGCGCGCGACATCGAGATAGCTCGCGCGCGCGGGCGAGGGCCCGATGTAATGCGCTTCATCAGCGAGCCTGACGTGCAACGCGTCGCGGTCGGCGTCGGAATAGACGGCGATGGCGCGCAACCCGAGCAGCCGCGCGGCGCGGATCACGCGGACGGCGATTTCACCGCGGTTGGCGATGAGAACGGAGCGAAACATGGCGGCGGGATACTAGTGCCCCGATTCCGAAGTTCGCAACCGCTCGCGGCGCATTCTTTTGCGAACTTCGGGCTCGGGACACTAGCCGCCGCCGCGCCCTTCGCCAGCCCCTTACACGGTGACTTGCGTGCCGACCTCGACCACGCGCTCGGACGGGATCTGGAAATAGGCAGTGGCGTCGTTGGCGGCGCGCGCGAGCCCGATGAAGAGATGATCCTGCCAGGGCGGCATGCCGGAATGCGGCGCCGGCTTCAGCGCGCGCCGCGACAGGAAAAACGACGTCTTCATGGGATCGAACTGCCAGCCGAGCTTCTTCGCGAGCGAAAGCGCCCGCGGCACGTTGGGATTTTCCATGAAGCCGTAGCGGATCGTGATCCGTGCGAAGGACTTGCTGATGTAATCCATGGTCACGCGCTCGTCCGCGCTCACCCGCGGCATCTCGTCGGTCACCAGCGTCAGGATGACGTTCTCCTCGTGCAGCACCTTGTAATGCTTGAGGCTGTGCAGGAGCGCCGTCGGCGCGCTCTCCGGATCGCTGGTGAAAAAGACCGCCGTTCCGGGCACGCGATGGATCGGCTTCTTTTCGAGATTCTTCACGAGGTCGATCAACGGCACTTCCAGCTTGCGGGTTTTCTCGAACAGAAGTCGCGCGCCGCGCCGCCACGTGACCATGATGATGATCAGAATTCCGCCGACGAACAGCGAGATCCAGCCGCCTTCCGCCACCTTCAGCAGATTGGCGGCGAGGAAGGTCACGTCGAGCAAGATGAACGGCACGATCAGCGCGGCCGCGGCCACTGGATTCCAGCCCCACATCCGCCAGACCACGACGAAGGCCATGATCGTGGTCACCACCATCGTGCCCGTCACCGCGATCCCGTAGGCCGAGGCGAGCGCGCTCGAGGAGCGAAACAGCCCGACCAGCAACACGACGCCCGCGAGCAGGAGCCAATTCACCCGCGGGATATAGATCTGGCCCGCGAGCGATGCCGAGGTATGGCGAACGTCGAGGCGGGGCAACAGACCCAGCTGGATCGCCTGCTGGGTCAGCGAATAGGCGCCGGTGATCACCGCCTGGCTTGCGATCACGGTGGCGGCGGTGGCGAGCGCCACCATCGGCAACAACGCCCAATCCGGATACAGCAGAAAAAACGGATTTTCGATCGCCTTCGGATCGGCGAGCAAGAGCGCGCCCTGGCCGAAATAATTGAGCGCGAGCGAAGGAAAGACCAGTCCGAGCCAGGCGGCCTGAATCGGCTGCCGGCCGAAATGACCGAGGTCGGCGTAGAGCGCCTCGGCGCCGGTCACCGCCAGGAACACCGCGCCGAGCGTGACGAAGCCGATCAGGCCGTGTTGCAGCATGAAGCCGATCGCGTAAGTCGGGTTGAAGGCGAAGAGCACGCTGGGGACGTTGACGATGTGCGCGATCCCCGCCGCGGCGATGGCCAGAAACCAGATCGCGGTCACCGGCCCGAAGAAGATGGAGACGGCCGCGGTGCCGCGCGATTGCGCGGCGAACAGGCCCGCGAGAATCACGATGGTGAGCGGCAAGACGTAATGCTCGAAGGCCGGGGTCGCGACCTTGAGGCCTTCGACCGCCGAGAGCACCGAGATCGCCGGCGTGATCATGGCGTCGCCGTAAAACAGCGCCGCACCGGTGATTCCCAACATCAGAATCAACCCGCTCGGCCGTCCCAGCGCCCGCTGCGCCAGCGCCATCAGCGAAAGCGTGCCGCCTTCGCCCTTGTTGTCCGCGCGCAACAGGATGAACACGTACTTCGCCGTGACGACGATGAGGAGGGACCAGATGATCAGTGAAAGCACGCCGAACACGGCGTCGTGCGTGACCTCGCCCTCCGATCCCACGGCGGCGATCACCGCCTCGCGCACGGCATAAAGCGGGCTCGTGCCGATATCGCCGTAGACGACCCCGACGCAGCCAAGCGTCAGCGCCCAGAACCCTTGACCGGGAGGGTGTAAAGCACCCCCTGTGACGGGAGCCACGGCTTTTGCGGCGCCGTGCGGCGTGGTTTCCATTGTCAGGAGCCGGTTGTTGCCTGCGTCTAACGCAGCGGGCGGGGCTCTAGCATGGGCGCAGGCCGCCTGTCATGGGCGGGGGGAAAAGCCCGCTGGCGAACAGGCGCGGCTTGGCCGCTGAGGCCGCAAAGTTAACCTTCAGGGGCTCGCCACAGCTTTGGCGGCTGATCCGGCTTGTTGTAGCGTCGGCGCGGTCGAACCACTCTCCATCGGAAAGCACCGCGGCCAACCGACATGACCGAAGATCTCGTGGCGGCGAACCGCATTCTGGTCAACGAGGGCGTGCTCGACGCCTACGGCCATGTCAGCATGCGCCATCCCGCCAATCCCGCGCGCTACCTGATGGGGCGCAACCTCGCCCCTGCCCTCGTCACCGCCGCCGACATCGTCGAGTACGATCTCGACAGCCATCCCGTCGGCGCGCCGGCGAATTTCGGGCATTTCTTCGAGCGTTTCATCCATGGCGAGATCTACCGCGCGCGGCCGGACGTCAACGCCGTCGTTCATTCGCATTCGCCGGCCGTCATCCCCTTCAGCGTGACCGAGCGGCCGATGCGCCCGCTCTATCACATGGCGTCCTTTCTCCATCCCGGCGTGCCGGTGTTCGAGATTCGCCAGGCCGGCGGCATGACCGATATGCTGATCGGCAACCAGGCGCTCGGCCGGGCGCTTGCCAAAACGCTCGCCGACAAGAACGTGGCGCTGATGCGCGGCCACGGCAATGTCGTCGTCGCCGACACGCTGCCGATGGCGGTGTTCCGCGCGGTTTATACCGAGGTCAATGCGCGTCTGCAGATGCAAGCGATCGCGCTGGGCGGACCCATCAACTTCCTCGCCGCCGAGGAAGGCGAAAAGGCAATGCGGGTTTTGGAAAACACCCACCTGCGCGCCTGGAACATCTGGAAGCGAACGGCGCTCGACAACGACGCGCGATAGCTCGCTCAATTCCCCTGGCAGTAGCCCCGATAGTGCGAGACGACGGGGTAGTTGCCGATCATCATGTGGCGCGAATGCACGGCCGGGAACCAGTCGCGCGAGCCTTCTTGTCTTCCGGCCCGGCTGGCGCTGAAGAAAACGGTGGTAAAG
>Ga0075425_100006399_pt1 | contig 12324 bp, 8 predicted proteins | sample SoiMethybrSBSTD4_FD_75300 | JGI IMG/M metagenome (GOLD analysis project Ga0075425, IMG submission 75300) | Bulk soil microbial communities from a Populus tree surrounding site in Tennessee, USA - Soil MetaG P. TD hybrid SBSTD4 | ecosystem: Environmental > Terrestrial > Soil > Tree plantation...
GCGATATCGGCGCCGATTTCGTCGACATCAAACAGTGCCATCGCTACCTCCTGTCGGAGATGCTGGCGGCGAAAACGCGCCCGGGACGATACGGCGGGAGCATTGAAAACCGGACACGCTTCGTGCGCGAGTTGCTCGCGCGTCTTGCATCTGAAGTCCCCGATCTCATCCGCGGTACTCGGATGAACTTCTACGATGGCGTGCCATACGCGAAGAATCCGACCACCGGGATCGGTGAGCCCGTCCCCGGCGCGACCGAGAATTACCTCGATGTCGACGAAGCCGTCGAGGCTCTCGAGATTTTCCGTGATGCCGGGCTGCAGCTCGTCAACGTGACGGCCGGATGTCCGTACTTCAACCCGCACGTTGGACGTCCCGCAGACAAGGAACCTCCGGACGGATACGGCGCTCCAGAAAACCAACTCGCGGGCGTCGCGCGTCACTTCCGGCTTGCCGCGGCCGCGCGCCGCGCCTGCCCCGGCATTCCCGTCGTCGGAACGGGATACAGTTACCTCCGGCAGTACGCCGTCGAGGCGGGAGAAGCGAACCTGCGCGACGATCGCGTTTCGATTGTCGGCCTGGGCCGAGGCGCCATCGCGTATCCGGATTTCGCACGCGATGTCCACATGGACAAGAGAAAGGTGTGCATCACGGTCAGCTATTGCACGACGTTGATGCGCGCGAAAGGCAACGAACTCGGTCAGTATGCTGCGGGATGTGCCCCGCGCGATCCGGTCTATGGGCGGCTGCTCCAGGAGATTCAAAAGAAGGAGAAGCAGGTTGCGGCCGCGAAGAAGTGACGGCCATGTCTATTGCGGATTGATGACTGAAGACTGCCGATTTTGTGATTGACGATTGTGGATTGAGATTGCCGATTGTTGATTTTGAACTGCTCAATCATCACTCGGCCAGCTTCAAACCGCCAATCGCCAATCTCAACCGGCAATCGCCAATCTCAACCGCCAATCAACAATCACCAAAATCGGCAGTCATCAATCGCCAATCCGCAATCGACTGCGGTCGTGATATGGTCCCTCTCGTATCTCAAAGGATGGCTATGATGAAGTCCGCACGCTTCCTCCGACTGCTCCTCGTTCCGATGATCGCTGGTGCCTGGGTGGCCGGTGTCACGATTGCGTCGGAGCGCTCTGCATCATCGATGGCGAACGCCGCCACCAAGTTTCTCGCGTCGTTGACCGACGAACAGCGGAAGCAGGCAACGTTTGCCATGGATTCGGAAGAACTCACTCGCTGGCATTACGTTCCGGCGACGCAGTTCCCCCGCAACGGTCTCGCGATCCGCGCGATGAATGAAGCGCAGCGCGGTCTGGCGCACGACTTGATGAAGACCGGACTGAGTCAACGCGGCTATACCCAGGCGACGACGATCATGGTGGATCTCGAGAACATCCTGAAGGTGCTCGAGAACGGATCGGCGATGCGCGATCCGGAACAGTATGCGTTCTCGATCTTCGGCACCCCGGCGGCAAAGGGTGTGTGGGGATGGCGCGTCAACGGCCACCACCTCTCGCTGCATTTCAACGTCGCCAATGGGTCGATGGTGGCCAGCGCTCCGACGTTCTTTGGATCCAACCCGGCGGAAGTGCGCGTCGACGGACCGAAGAAAGGCCTTCGCGTCCTCGGTGACCGCGAGGACACCGCACGCGCGCTGCTGAACGCGCTCGACGAGACCCAGCGGAAGACCGCGACTCTCGAGGGCGTCGCGCCAGGAGACATCCTCACGAAAACGGCGGCCAAGGTCGATCCACTGTCGCCGGCCGGCATCGCGTCATCAGCGCTGACGCCGAAGCAGCGCGAACTGCTGATGGCCGTCATCGAGAGCTACACGTCGTCGATGTCGCCCGACATTGCGTCCGAGCGGCTTGCGCAACTGAAGACCGCCGGGCTCGACAAGATCACCTTTGCCTGGGCAGGGGAAGCGGAAGTGGGGAAGAAGCACTACTACCGCGTGCAGGGGCCAACCTTCCTCGTCGAGTACGACAACACGCAGAACGATGGCAACCACGTGCATTCTGTGTGGCGCGACTTCAACGGCGACTTCGGTCGCGATCTGCTGCGCGAGCATGTTCAGAGTGTGAAGCACGAATAGACTTCCGCCTAAAGGCGGAAGCCACAAGCACGAAGAGCCTTCCGCCTAAAGGCGGAAGCCACAAGCACGAAGAGCCTTCCGCCTAAAGGCGGAAGCCACAAGCACGAAGAGCCTTCCGCCTAAAGGCGGAAGCCACAAGAGCGAACGAAGGCCCACAGAGTGAAGGCTCACAAGAGTGAGACTCTGTGGCTTCCGCCTTCAGGCGGAAGATCAGACGACAATGCTCGACCTGTCCAATCCAGCGCAAGAAGCTCCCGACCCCCCGCGCAAATCCGGGCGATGGGTCACGATCGTCCAGGTCGTCTTTCTGATGCTTGCGCTCGTGCTGTGCGGGTACGTCGCGATCCAGGCAGTCAGGCCGAAACCGGTCAGGCCGGTCACGCGGTTCGTTGGCGGGAACGGATTCAGCGGCCGCGCGGCCCGTGGTCAGGGCATGCGCGGCATGCCGCAAGTCGACCGCCAGGTCGTCAAGGACTTCGACAAGAACGGCGACAAGAGACTCGACAAGATAGAGCGTGCGGCTGCGCGCGAATGGCTTCGCACACAGCCGGGACCCGGATTCGGACGGTTCGGACGGGGCCTGGCGACGAATCCTGAACCCGGGATCCGTCTCGCCCCGAAAGATGTGCGCGCGTATTCGAACGCGCCGCTATATGACGCGCAGACGCTGCGAACGTTGTTCCTGAATTTCGAGAGCAGCGACTGGGCGGGCGAACTGGCGACGTTTTATCGCACGGATGTCGACGTACCGGCGACGGTCATTGTCGACGGACACACATATCAAGAAGTCGGCGTTCACTTCCGCGGGAATTCTTCGTACCGCTCTGTCCCGGAACCGCTCAAGCACTCCCTGAATCTGGCCTTCGATTTTGCCCATCCAAGTCAGGATATCGGAGGATACCGAACGCTCAATCTGCTGAACTCCAACAACGACGCAACCTTCGTTCGGACGATGCTCTACAGCGAGATCGCCCGCCATTATCTGCCGATTGCACTCACCAACTACATGCGGGTTGTCATCAATGGCGAGAGTTGGGGCGTCTACATCAACACGCAGCAGTTCAATAAAGACTTCGTCAGGGACTGGTTCGGCACGTCGAAAGGCGCGCGGTGGAAGGTGCCCGGCAGTCCTCGCGGGCGCGGCGGTCTCGAATATCTCGGCGACGACCCGTCAGCGTACAAGAGCGCCTACGAAATCAAGAGCAAGGACGACGCGGAGTCCTGGAAAGCGTTCATGGAGCTGTGCCGGGTCTTGAACGAGACGCCGACGGCAAAACTCGAGGCCGCGCTCGCGCCGATCCTGGACATCGACGGCGCGCTGCGGTTTCTCGCGCTTGATGTCGCCCTGGTCAACGGCGACGGCTACTGGTCGCGCGCGAGCGACTTCAACATCTACCTCGATCAGTATGGGAAGTTTCACGTCCTGCCGCATGATTTCAACGAAGGGTTTGGTGCAGAAGCCGGTGGACGTGGATTTGGCGGCATTCCCGGCACACCGGAACTCGATCCACTCGTGGGCCTTGACGATGCGCGAAAGCCGCTGCGATCGAAACTGCTCGCGGTGCCGGCGTTGCGCGAGCGGTATCTCCGATATGTGCACGACATCGCGGAGAAGTGGCTTGACTGGCGTACCGTTCAACCGCTGGTCCGGCAATGGCAAGCGCTGATCGAGCCGGATGTGACCGTGGATACGAGAAAGATCTACGACACCGAAGCGTTCTACGCCGACGTCGGCGATTCAGCCGGCAGGGGCGTCCCGCCCGAGACGTCGTTACGGGGATTCGTCGAGCGGCGCCGCGCGTATCTACTCGGCGGCGAGAGGTAGGCATCCGCTATCTCAGGAGCCCTCCGTCGTCTCGCACGCGGTCGTGCACGTGCCGCAGGATGAGCGCGTGCACGTCGATCGGCCCGATCGTCGTCGAAGCGACCAGGTCCTTGTTCTTGGTGATGAAGACAGGCCCCTCCTCGTCCCAGTCAGTCTGGCGGCCGTGTGATCCCTTCACCAGGGTTGCGTCCAGTGGAATGACGTCAAGGAGCGATCGCAACCCTGCCTTGCGCTTCGCCAGCTTCCACCCGACGCTCAGTGGCGGCATGCGAATGGCCGGATCCAGAAACAACTCGACCGGATCGTAGCCGGGTTTGCGGTGGATCTCGACCGTGCGCGCGAAGTCGGGTGCACGGCTATCGTCCTGCCAGAAGTAGTACGTGAACCAGCAGTCGGGCTCTGACACAGCAATCAGGTCGCCGGCGCGAGCGTGGGCGATGTGTGCCAGTTGCTTTTCGTCGTCACCGAGCACCGCTTCGACGCCGCTGACCCTCTCGAGGATCGTGCGCACGTCATTCAGCTTCGCGCGATCGTTGACGTAGATGTGTGCGACCTGATGATCGGCAACCGCGAACGCCGCGCTTGCGCCCGGATCGAGCATCTCGTGGCCCAACTCGTCGCGCACGGCAATCAACCCGTGTTCCCGCAGCACCCGATTCAGGTGAATCGGCCGTGAGACTTCCCGAATGCCGTACTCGGACAGTACGATCACGCGCGCTCCGCGCGACTCGTAATAGCGAATCAGATCGGCGCACACGGCGTCGACTTGCTGCAAATCGTTCTTCGCCGCCGGCCCTGGTCCCACTCGTTGAAGGTTGTAGTCGAGGTGCGGCAGATAGATGAGCGTGAGCGTGGGATTGACGCGGCGGTCGATCAGCATTGCCGCATCCGCGATCCAACGCGAAGAGCGGATCCCCGCGCGTGGGCCCCAGAACTCGAACAGCGGAAACGTCCCCAGCTTCGACTGTAGCTCGTCGCGAAGCGAACCCGGCGCGGTATAGACGTCGGGGATCTTCCGGCCATCGGCTGGATACATCGGCCGGGGCGTGACCGAGTAATCCACGGTCGAGTACATGTTGAACCACCAGAAAAGGTTCGCGCAGGTAAACGACGGGTCGAGCGCCCGTGCGGTGTCCCAGATCTTCCGCCCGTGGACCAGATGATTCGACTGCTTCCAGAACCGGATCTCAGCGTCTTCGCGTGCATACCAGCCGTTGCCGACGATGCCGTGTTGATCGGGGTAGGTGCCGGTGATGTAGTCCGACTGTGCGGAACAGGTGACGGCCGGGAACGACGACTTGATGCGCGCGAGCGTCCCGTCACGCGTCCACGCCGACAGCGCCGGCATCGCGTCGCCGATGAGCGATGGTGTGAGTCCGACGACGTTTAGTACGGCGGTCTTGTGCATTCAGCCACGGCAGCGTGTAGGCCGGGGTCTTAAGACCCCGGCCCTACGAGATTCTGAAGAACCCACCGATACTCCCGCTCAATCGAGTCCAACAGGTCGATTTTCAGCCCCGGCGGTAAGACATCCCACGTATAGGTTTCGATCTCGAAGTGGTGCGCGAACCGGGTGCGGCGCGCAAGATCGAGCACCTCGCGGACGTAGTCCTGCGTCGATCCAAGCCCCTCGTAATCGCTGGCAAACAACGGGACGTGAAAGTGAATGCGCCATTCTGCGCCGGCCAGCGAATGGCTCCGATCCAGCGCAACGTCGAGGTCGGGAAAATGCGACAACGCTTTCCCTCGCCGCTCGATGACCTGGTGAAGGTATGTCGCATCGGCGAATCGGCGAAGCCGCTCGATCATCCCGGCACATGCGGTCTCGTCCCGCGGAAAGACCACCTTCAGCGCTGAACTGAGCTGGACCCGTCCAACCTGGATGCCTGCGGCGCGGATGCGATCGAGGGCCTCGCGCGGGTTTTCGTACTCGACGGCAAAGTGACAGCAGTCGACGCAGATCCGCACGTGTTCGTAGAGGCTTGCACGCGCGTCATCGACATCGCAGTCCAGCGCTGTGGCCAGCAGCGGTGCTCCCTCGGCGATGACGCCGCGAGTGAAGAAGTCCAGGAACTCGTCGCTCGTCTCGATCACGCAGTCAGGCTCGGGCTCGATGTCGAGATGGAGGGTTGCGCCGGTGTGCTGCTTCGAGCGCGCCATCGCCGCAACCACATGGACGACGTTTTTGATGAATGGCCGTGGGTCGCGATCCGCGACCCACGGTTTGTAGGAGAGCGGTGCCGTCGAGACTCCGCCGTCCATCCCCGGCGGCAGGAGACGTTCGAGAATGTTGACCAGATCGAGGGTGTACCGCACTCGCTCGTCATCGCGCCAGTCCGGCGCGTAGACCTCTGCCTTCACAGGTGTGCGATGGAACGATCCATGGGGAAAGCCGTTGATCAGCGCAACGTAGAGTCCCTGCTGGTCGAGGAACCGGCGAAACTCGCCGACCCCGTCGTCATTCAGCAACTCACGCGCATCGCGCGCGGATAGGCGAAGTCCGATCCCGAACGGTGCGGAGGGAGACAGCCGTTCCTTCAGAGCCGGCGCGAATTGGCGCACGTTCGCGAACACCGCAGCCCATCCGTCGGCTGCATGGATGTTCGTGCAGTAGGTCAGGTGGAACGGAGCGTCCGCGGCGACTTGCAAAGTACGCCGCTTCAGCCGACCCGAGCGGGTTCGGCGGCCCCCGTGGCCGTCACCTTGAACTTCGGCGACTGGCTCAGGAAGCGAACCGGGTTCTCGAAGATTACCTGCTCGATCAGCGCTTCGGAGTGGCGCCGGCGCCGCATTTCCATCGCAAACCGCGGCACGGCGATTGGATCGCTCGGTCCCCAGTCACACGCGCCGGCGACGCAGATGCGCTCGGGGCCGAACTTTTCGATGACGTCGACGGCGCGCTGCGGGGAGATCTTCGTCTGCGGATAGAGCGTCAGTCCCGCCCAGAAGCCGTGCTCCAGGATCAGCTCGATCGTGTGCTCTTCGGCGTGATCGATGAGCACGCGGCGTGGATCGATTTCACGATACCGACGGAGGACGTCGACCGAGATTCGCGTGCCTTTCAGTTTGTCTTCGAGATGCGGCGTGTGGATCAGAATGAGCTGGCGGTGTTCGATCGCCAGTTCCACCTGTTCGGTGTAGGTGGCGATCTCATTACGGGTGATCCGGTTCATCCCAATCTCACCGATGCCGAGCACCGTCGGCCGATCGAGGAATTTCGGAATGCGGGCGAGGACCTCTCGCGACAAACTCCGGTCGTCGGCTTCCTTGGGATTGATCGCCAGCCAGGTGTAGTGTTGAACGCCGTACTGGGCGGCGCGGCGCGGCTCGAATTCCGTCAACTGACGGAAATAGTCTTCGACGCTGTCGCCGCAGCTTCGATCCCAGCCGGCCCAGAACGCCGGCTCGGTGACGGCGACGCACCCGGTCAGTGCGAGCTGCTGATAGTCGTCGGTCGTCCGCGACACCATGTGCGCGTGATGGTCGATGTACCTCACGAGCGCGCCTCCTTCGAACCGCGATCGAATGCGCCAAGCGCGCTCTTGCGATCCAATCGATCGAGCGGTTCGATGGTCGGATCGCTGAGGAGGATCTGAATCCGATTGAGACGGTCGCCGGGCGTCCCCAGCGCGTCGACCGCATCACGAAACACCTGCATCCGGAAATCCTTCACCGCACAGTCAGCATCGACGCGATCCAGCCGGTCGAGAAAGGCCGCGATCTCCAGCAGGCGTGTCCGGTTTTCGATGAAGTATTCATCGACAACCTGGGGGCCTGTCAGCGGGCAGCCGGGTGCCTGGGTCTTCATGATCAGGATGCCTTTTTGGCGGCGGACCGCACGCGCTCCGCCTCGAGTGTTTTGATCGTTTCGATGCTCTGCCGCACCAAATCCGCGCGGACGTCGTGCACGTCGAACGGCCGCCCGATCTCCTTCAGCAGCATGATAGTCAAGCGCCCACCGAGGTGTTCCCGAAAATCGTCCAGCCCGCGAAGTATGCAGTCCGAGTGCTCCGGCGTGTCAAGACGATCCTCCAAAGCGGCATCGTACACCGGCACGCCGAGCGCAGCCAGTAGCTGGACGATTCGGCGCCAGGATGGTTCCGGCAGGAATCCCGCCAGATGCGAATAGGTGGTATCCAGCGCGATCCCGATGCCCACCGCCTCGCCGTGTCCGAGCCGGTGATTTGTGACCTGTTCCAGTTTATGCGCCGCCCAGTGGCCGAAGTCGAGCGGCCGCGATGATCCCTGTTCAAACGGATCTCCGCCGGTCGCGATGTGGCGGAGATGCAACATCGCCGAATGACGGATCACCCTGGTCATGACCTCGAGATCCCGATCGACCAGAGCCGGCGCGTGCCGTTCGAGGAACTCGAAAAACTCCGCATCACGAATGAGCGCGGCCTTCACTGCCTCGGTCGTTCCGCCCCGCCAGTCCCGATCGGACAACGTCGCGAGAAAAGCGGCGTCATTGATGACGGCGAAGGGCGGCGTGAATGTGCCGAGGTAGTTTTTCTTTCCGAACGCGTTAATCCCGTTTTTGACGCCAACGGCTGAATCGTCCTGCGAGAGAACCGTCGTCGGCACACGAATGAGACGAACGCCGCGATGAGCGGTCGCGGCCGCGAAGCCCGCCGCGTCGAGCACCGCCCCGCCACCGACCGCAATCACATACGAATGACGGCAGAGCGATGAGGCATTGATTGCGTCGATGATCTGTTCGCAGTGCCGCCGATCGTCCTTGATGTGCTCGCCGCCTGGGACGACCAGTACCGGCGTCGCCAACGTCAACGCGTCGCCGTGCTGTTCGCCATATGCCGCGATGGAGTCGACGAGCGCAGGGTGTGCGGCGCCGACACCGCCATCCAGCACGACGACGACTTTCGCAGGCAGGTTATCAGTCTCGCCGGCCGCCGGCGTTCCGAGGCTGGCGCCGCCGGCGATGATGTCGCGCAGCAATCGATTTGACGCGGTGAACACACCGCTCGTGAAATAGACCGGATATCGAACCGGAACGAGAAACTCCTGGTGAATGACGTCCATCATCAGGTTACCGAAAACAACCTCGCCAGCGATCCCGCGACCAGCCCGGTTGCGAGAATGACCGCCGCGTAAATCGGTCCGGCGTACGCCGCACCGAGGACCGAGTCAACCAGCACGAGCGACAGCACGCCAGCCTTGACGGCGCGGCGGATCACCGGCGGCTGCGGATCCTTTCTGACCTGCCAATACGGCGGCAGCACGCGGTACGCGAGCGCCGCCACGAGCACAAGTGCTGAGAGTCGTCCGGTCGTTGAATTCATCGCGATCGCAGTCAGTCCCGCGAGTATCAGTCCCAACGATATCAAAGCAAACGTCCCTACTCCGCTGCGCCCCCCGTGCACTTCACCCCGGCTGACTGCCGTCACTGCGGCAATGTAGACAACCGAAAACAACCCGATCGGCCATCGAGTGCCAAGCACTGCGGCGTCGGCGCTGACCCCGAGCAGCAGGTTCAGGCCCCGGCATACGCCCATGCAAATCGGCCCAGCGACCGCGTATCGCTTGGCGCGCGCATCGTACAGGAGCACAAACGTGCCGATCGCAAGTGCAACCCCCGCACTGACTCGCGAAGCCGCTGTGGCGGCCGCGATCCCGGCAAACAGAAGCACCGCTCCGAGCACCGCCGCGCGCGGCGCCGAGACTCTGCCGCTCGGAATCGGCCGCTCGGGGCGTTCGATCGTGTCGACGCCACGATCGAAGTAGTCATTCAGCACGACACCGCCTGCATACAGGCAGACGGACGCGGCGATCAACCACGGCAGCCGCCAGGGCTCGGCGCGGCCCGCAACAGCATATCCCGCAAGGACATCCGCGATCGCCGTGACGACATTTGGCGGTCGCAGCAGCTCCAGGTATCCGCGCAACAGTCCTCTGTTCTCCGCGTAATCGCTCGGTAGATTGTAACAACCCCGCAGCGCGCCGGTAAGGTGTTCAGGACTGGTAGTTTAGACGGGAAGGATAGCGCTTTCAGCGTTGAAGGGATCTGCTCAATCCAAACGCAGGCCGCGGCGGAAGGGGCGGAGCGGGAGCGGTTGCCGTTGGCGGCCTCGTCTCGACTTCGAGTTTGACCGCCCGTCCCGCCTTCTGGGCGCGCTCAGTCTCGAAACTGCCGTCGCTGCGGCGGACGATGCCGGCGTTTCGGGTTCTCGCCAGCTTCTTGAAGTCGACGCCTTCGATGAACTCGGTCACATGCTCTAACTCGTGCGCGAGTAGTTCCGCGAAGTCCTGTGATGCCGGAGGAATCTCGACGTCAACGACGAGCAGTCCGGTATGAGATCGGCGCGCGTCCGACCGCGCGCGCGTGAGCGACGGGAGTCGACCGGCGCTAAGCGAGACCGACACCCATGTCCCTCTCGCCATCGCAATTCTCGCCGTCTGCTGGCGCAGTGTCGGCGATCGCGTAAGCAGATCTTCGATGAGCGTCCGCAAATCGCCGGAGGTTCGAATGTTGAGCGGCAACTGGCACGACGGGGCCGTGCGTGCAACGAACGCAGCAGGATGTAACGCAAGGGCGGAAAGAATCAGAACCAGGGCAGCGGGGGCGGAGGTGATCACGGTGGTCTCCACGACGGCGAGCGAAACGAATCCGGCAGACGTCGCGTGGAAACGAGCAAGGGTGACGCCATCGCGGCGGATGTGGCGCCGGGCCGCTGCAAGTCGCCAATTGGCAACCGCTTAGGGCCCGAGGCGGCCCGACAGCCCAAAATGTCGTTCGTGATAATCGAACATTTTTGTCTGATCAGATCCTCCAGAGCAACAAGCCGTGTCAGGAAAATCCCGCGCCGTCTCGGCCATTTCGCGCCGCAAGACACGTGTTTTTTGCAAGTTACAGGTTGACTGCCGCCCATCGTGCAGGCGACAATCGCCTAGCTCGATGATTGCGAACGACATTTTTGTCAACTCAGATATGACGACATCGACGACCAAGATTTCGACTCGAAGCACGCCTCCCGACAGTCCGAGTACCGAACATGAACGATTGGGCACGCTGCTGCAGATTGGCGAGGCGCTGTCCAGCACGTTGAACGCGAAAGCCGGGTTCCAGGAAGCGCTGGAAATTCTTGCCCGACGGCACGCGATCGCGCGCAGTGTGATCGTGCTGATGGACGAAGACGGCAAGCAACTGCATGTCGAAGCCGCGCATGGGCTCAATCGGCCGTCGCATCACATCCACTACACCCTCGGCGAAGGCGTGATCGGAAAGGTCGTCGAGTCGGGCCGGGCGGTCATCGTCCCTCGCGTCACGAAAGAACCGACGCTCGTGTTTCGCGCGTCGGGCCGCGACGATGCCCATGAAGAGGAATCGAGCTTCATCTGCGTGTCCATCGGCTTCGACCGCAAGGTGGTCGGAGCGCTCGGCGTCAATCTGAAATTCAAGCCCGATCGCAACTTCGAGCGTTCACGCGCGTTCTTCAGCGTGGTCGCGTCCATGATTGGACAGGCGCTGAAAGTGCAACGGTTGATCGCGGCCCAGCATCGGCGGCTGGTCAACGAAAACGCGCACCTGCGACAAGAGCTCAAAGAGCGCTACGACTTTGCCGGCATCGTCGGCAACAGCGGGCCGATGCAGCGCGTGTACGAGCAGGTGGCTCAGGTGGCGCGCACCGGCACGACCGTTCTACTGCGCGGCGAGTCGGGAACGGGCAAGGAACTCATCGCCCACGCGATTCACTACAACTCCGCTCGCGCGAAGAAGCCGTTCGTCAAGGTCAGTTGCGGCGCGTTACCCGACACGCTGATTGAATCGGAACTGTTCGGCTACGAAAAAGGCGCATTTACGGGCGCCGATGCGCGCAAGAAGGGACGGTTTGAACTGGCCGAGGGGGGAACGCTGTTCCTCGACGAGATCGGCGACGTGCAGCTGTCAACGCAGGTGAAGCTGTTGCGCGTCCTCCAGGAGCGGGAGTTCGAACGACTTGGCGGGCACGAAACGTTGAAGGCGGATGTGCGCCTGATCGCCGCGACCAACAAAGATCTGGAGCGCGCGATCGAACAGGGGAAATTCCGCGAGGACCTCTTTTACCGCCTGAACGTCTTTCCGATTTTCATCCCGCCGCTCCGCGAACGTAAGCCGGACGTGCTGTTGTTGGCCGATCATTTCTTGCAGAGATTCTCCGCCGAGCACGGACGAGATATCCGGCGGCTGGCGACCCCGGCCATCGACATGCTCACCTCCTATCATTGGCCAGGCAACGCCCGCGAACTGCAGAACGTCATCGAACGCGCTGTTCTCGTCTGCGATGGCCACGTGATTCACGCTCACCACCTGTCGCCGACGCTGCAGACGGCGGAAGCCTCGGGAACCGTCATGAGCATCGCCCTGGACGACGCGGTTGCCGCGTACGAGAAG
>Ga0075425_100006400_pt1 | contig 12324 bp, 10 predicted proteins | sample SoiMethybrSBSTD4_FD_75300 | JGI IMG/M metagenome (GOLD analysis project Ga0075425, IMG submission 75300) | Bulk soil microbial communities from a Populus tree surrounding site in Tennessee, USA - Soil MetaG P. TD hybrid SBSTD4 | ecosystem: Environmental > Terrestrial > Soil > Tree plantation...
GACGTCGGGTCGAGGAGCCGCAGGAGCATCCGACCGACCGTGGTCTTGCCACAGCCCGACTCGCCCACGAGCCCGAGGGTCTCGCCGCGGCGGATCTCGAAGCTGACCCCGTCGACCGCCTGCACCGTCCCGATCTGACGCTGCAGGATCCCGCCGCGGATCGGGAAATGCTTGACGAGATCCGTGACCCGGACCAGCGGCCGATCCGATGGCTGCGTTGACGGCGACCCGAACGGAACGGCAGCGGGCCCGCCGGCGGGCGTCGGCGCGGGCTCGGCCGCGAGCGCGCTCATGCCGGCGCGCTCATGCCCGTGCGGCCTCGACCGGGGAGGCCATCCCGGGCGTCGCCGTCGCATCGGCGGACACCGACGACGGGTCAGGTGCGGCCGTGGGCCGGCGGTCAGAGGCGGGGCGCGGCAGCAGCCGCCCGTCCAGTGCGTGATAGCGCCAGCACCGAACGTCGTGGCCGGGCCCGATGGCCCGGAGCTCGGGGTGCGTGTCGACGGCGTTCGGGATGTCCTCCTCGACCCGCGTGACGCAGCGAGGCGCGAACCGGCAGCCCGGCGGCAGGTCCACGAGGTTCGGGACGTTGCCGGGGATGACGTCCAGCTCGTCCTTGACCGCGCCGACGATCGGGATCGAGCCGATCAGCCCCCGGGTGTAGGGATGGAGCGGATCGCGGAAGAGTGTCGTGACGTCGGTCTGCTCGACGATCTCACCGGCATACATGACCGCCACGCGATCGCACATCTCGGCGACGACCCCGAGATCGTGCGTGATCAGGATGATCGCCGTGCCCGTCTCGTCGCGCAGGTTACGGATAAGGTCGAGGATCTGAGCCTGGATCGTGACGTCGAGCGCGGTCGTGGGCTCGTCGGCGATCAGGAGCTCGGGCTCGCAGGCGAGCGCCATCGCGATCATCACGCGCTGGGCCATGCCGCCCGACAGCTCGTGTGGGAACGCCTTGAGCCGCCGCTGCGGGTCGGGGATGCCGACCATCCGGAGCAGCTCGAGCGTCCGTGCCTGGGCGACCTTGCCCTTCAGGCCGCGGTGGATGCGCAGGACCTCCTCGATCTGTCGCCCGACCTCCCAGACCGGGTTCAGCGAGGACGTCGGCTGCTGGAAGATCATCGAGATCTTGTCGCCCCGGATGTCGCGCATCGCCTCTGTCGGGACCTTCAGCAGGTCCGTGCCGTCGAAGATGACCTCGCCGGCGTCGATGCGGCCGGGCTTGGCGACCAGGCGCAGGATCGAGAGGCTCGTGACGCTCTTGCCGCAGCCGGACTCACCGACCAGCCCCATGATCTCGCCGCGGTCGACGTGGAAGTCGATGCCGTCGACCGCGCGCACCACACCCTCGCGGGTGTAGAACGACGTTCGCAGGCCGCGGACCTCGAGGAGCGGCCGGTCGCCGCGTTCGCGCTTCGGCTTCCGCGCCGCTGCCGGGACGATCTCCTCGATGACGGTCTCATCCAGCGACGCGCCAAGGGCCTCGACTTGATCGAGCGCCCGTTCCTGGTCCGGCTCGGTCACCGATTGAGCCTGGGGTCGAGCGCGTCGCGCAGGCCGTCGCCCAGCAGGTTGAACGCCAGCACGGTCAGGGTGATCGCGATGCCCGGGGCCAGGATCATCCAGGGGGCCACGAACAGCTGGTTGCGCTCGAGCCCGATCATCGAGCCCCACTCCGGTCGCTGGATATCACCGATGACGCCGACGAAGGCGAGCGCCGCGATCTCCAGGACCGCGCCGCCGATCCCGAGCGTGCCCGTGACGACGAGCGGCGTGATCGAGTTCGGCATGATCCGCCGGGTCAGCACACCGAACGTCGACTCGCCGAGCGCGCGCGATGCCGTGACGTAGTCGTTCTCCTTGGCCGACAGCACGGACGCCCGCGCGACACGCGCGTACACGGGTATCGCGACGATCGCGATCGCCACGAGCGCGTTCGCCAGGCTGGGTCCCGCCGCGGTCACGATGACGATGGCGAGGAGGAGCGACGGGAACGCCAGGATCACGTCCATGAACCGCATGAAGACGTTGTCCGTCCAGCCGGCCGCGTACCCTGCGACGGCGCCGATCGTCGAGCCGACGAAGATCGCGAAGCCGATCGCCGCGAACCCGATGACCAGCGAGGTTCGCGTCCCGAAGACGACGCGGCTGAACACGTCGCGGAAGTTGCTGTCGGTGCCGAAGATGTGCTGGGGCGTGTCCGCCGGGCAGCCGAGGATGTGGATGCACGGCGCGGCGCGCGCGGTCACGCCCGGCTCGGTGCCGAGGAGCGATTCGGTCGGGTCGAACGGCGCGATCTGGTCGGCGAACACGCCGACGAAGATGAACATCCCGAGGATGAGCAGGCCGACGACCGCCGATCGTTGGTGGAGGACGTTCGCCAGCGTGTCGCGCCAGAGGCTGGACGAGCGACGCGCCTTGACCTCGGTCTCGAGACCGAGCTGGTCATCGAGCGCCGGACTGAGCGATCGGTTCATCGCAACCTCACCCGTGGATCGAGGAAGCCGTAGGAGATGTCGACGGCGAGGTTGACCACGACATAGATCACCGCGATCAACAGGGTGAAGCCCTGGATCACGACGTAGTCTCGGCCCGTGATCGCCTCGTAGAGCGAGCGTCCGACTCCCGCGAGGTTGAAGACCGTCTCGGTCAGGACCGCGCCAGAGAGCAGGGCGCCGAGCTGGAGGCCGATGATCGTCACGACGGGCAGGAGCGCGTTCCGAGCGGCGTGCTTCAGGACGACGCTGCGCTCGCCGAGACCCTTCGCCCGCGCGGTCCGGACGTAGTCCTGGCCGAGCACCTCGAGCAGGCTGGAGCGGGTGATCCGGGCGATGATCGCGAGCGGGATCGTGCCCAGCGCGATCGCGGGCAGGATCAGGTGGCGGAAGGCATCGACCGTGCCGCCCCACTGCCCCGTGATCAGCGAGCTGAAGATGTAGATCCCCGACACGAAGTCGAGGATCCCGCGTAATGGCCCGGTGAGGTTCTGCAGGCCCCAGACGACGGCGAGCGGCGTGATCTCCACGCCGGGGCTCAGCCTGCCGGATGGCGGTAGCGAGAAGGGCGTGTCCTTGAGGACGATCGCGAAGAGGAAGGCGAGCAGGAGGCCCAGCACGAACACGGGCATCGAGACGCCGAAGTTCGCGAACACCATGGTGCCGACATCGGTCTTGGAGTTGTGCCGGTAGGCGGACACGAGTCCGAGCGGGACGCCCACGCTCACGGCGAAGATCATCGCCAGGATCGTCAGCTCGATCGTCGTGGGCAGGCGCTCGATCAGGAGCTGGGTTACCGGCTCCGAGTGCTTGATGGAGCTTCCCAGATCCCCCGAAGCGAGCTGCTGGAGATAGGTGACGAACTGGACCGGGATCGGCTGATCGAGCCCGTAGCGATGGATGAAGTCATTGCAGATCTCGTCGGTCGCTCGCTCGCCAAGGACCGCCCGACATGGATCGCCGGGAACGAGGCGGGCAAGCGCGAACACGATGAAGACGATCCCCAACAGGACGGGGATCGTGACGAGGACCCGGCGGACGATGAATTGAGTCACGGTTCCTGGTCGACCGGTGTGATCTCAGGAGCGAGATAGACAACGGGGGCGCCGCAGTCGCGGCGCCCCCATCGGTCGGTTCGCGAAGCGATCCGTCCCTTTAGCTGGCCGGCGGGTTGAGGAAGCCGCCCCACAGACCCGGCCAGTAGTCGAACGAGCTGGCGCGGCCCTTGTGCAGGGGGTTCTTCGTGTCCCACATGAGGGAATAGCTGGCGACGACGTCGTTGGCGTCCAGGTCGGCGCCGTCGTGGAACTTGACGCCATCGCGGAGCGTGCAGGTCCAGACCGTCGAGTCGGCATTGGCCTTGCACTCGGTGGCGAGGGCCGGCACCGAATTGGCGCCGTCGTAGCGATACAGCGCCTCGTTGGTCTGCTCGCACGCGCGGAGGCTCTCGCCGTCCGACTCGTCCGCGCAGAACAGGCTCAGCGGTTCCGCATTGCCTTCGAACACGATGGTCTGGCGATCGGCCGGCTGCATGCGGGCCAGTTGCTCACCGCCGAAGACGGAGGCATAGGCGCCGGTCACGTCGGCCTTGAACGCGTCACCCGAGGCGCCGTGAGCGATGATCACGGCCGGCTCGTGCTGATTGATCAGGTTGTTGGCCGTCGCATAGGCGGCGGTGCGGGCGGCCGGGTCGGCGGTCCCCAGGGCCTGGGTCAACGCATCGCCGAGGTCCTTGAACGGGGTGCCGAACTTCTTGCCCGAGCCAGCGCCGAAGTGATAGTCGAGGAAGTTCGACGGATCCGGATAGTCCGCGCCCCAGCCGATCAGGCTCAGGCCCTTGAGCGTCCCGGCCGTGAAGCCGTCGATCATCGCGCCCGACTCGATCAGCTTCGGCGTCACGGTGACGCCGAGGTTCTTCTTGAGCTGCTGCGCGATCTCGGTCGCGATGACCGGGGGGTTCGGGTTGTAGCCGCGAACCGCCGCGCGGAAGTTCATGTCGACGCTCAGTCCCTGCCCGTTCGGGAACCCGGCGTCGGACAGGAGCTGCTTCGCCTTGGTCGGGTCGAAGGCCCAGGCCTTGTCGCCCGTGCAGGCGAACGGGATCTCGCACGGGGTGAAGTAGTCGGCAACGGTCGAGCCGGGCGGGAAGAAGTTCTTGACGAGCTGGTCGCGATCGAGGCCCATGGCGAACGCCTGGCGAACGCGGACGTCGTCGAACGGCTTCTGCGTGTTGTTGAAGCCGAGGAACAGCGTGTTCAGGCCGGCACGCGGGTAGAACTTCAGGTTGCTGTCGCCCTGGATGGTCGCGATATCGGTCGTGCCCGGGTTGTCGATGCCATCGACATTGCCCGACTGCAGGTCGAGGAGGCGCGCGGCCGACTCATCGCTCCAGTGGAGCTCTGCCGTCGGCGTCTTGGCCTTGTCGCCCCAGTAGTTGGGGTTGGCGGTCCAGACGATCCGGTTGCCCTTGTCCCACTGCTTGAAGACATAGGGGCCGGTGCCGTTCGGCTTGGTCAGAATCGACCCGTCCGGGACATGCTTCGCGAGATAGTCGGAATCCTGGATGTCGAAGGCGCTGAACGCGACCTTCGGCAGGAACGCGGCGTCGGGGGCACAGAGCTCGAACTTGACGGTGAGGCGGTCGACGGCCGTGATCTGCTTCATCTCGCCCGTGTAGGGAGCGACGCCGCAGGGCGCCGGGCCCGACGTGGGATAGCTCGTCGCGGTGAACGCCGCGGCGCTCCCGGACGGCGCGGCGGCCGACGGTGCGGCGGCCGACGGTGCGGCGGCGGACGGGGCTGCGGCTGACGCGCTCGGCGATGCCGTCCCCCCGGAACAGGCCGCGAAGATGACGGCGAGGGATGCGGTGAACACCGCGCCCTTCACCGACCACCTTTTCGGTGCGTGGGACATGCTTCCGGTCTCCTCCTATGGGCTCCCGGCGGGACTTGCTTGCCTCCCTGGGTCCGGCCGTGGAGCATGCCTTCGTCCCGGCCGGCCACGAGGGCCCGGCGCAGGTCGTCGGAAGCCTAGCATCAGCGCGGGACGACGTCACGCACGCGGATCCGTGGTCCGGACGGCCACCACGAGCGGCCTCCGGCACGCGCGTCGCGCGAGGGCTCGCTCAGGGGTTCGCGGGCGGGTTCAGGAAGCCGCCGAACCAGGACGCCATGCGCGTGAAGTGGCCGCTGTTGCCGGCATGCAGGGGGTTGTCGGCATCCCACTGCACCGCGTAGCTCATGACGACGTCGTCGGCGTCGAGCGTTGACCCGTCGTGGAACTTGACCCCGGTCCGGAGCTTGCAGGTCCAGACCGTGGCGTCCTTGTTCGCTGAACACGACCGAGCCAGCGCCGGCTCGACGGAGGCGCCGTCCGGCTCGTACGCGTACAGCGAGTCCGTGAGCTGGGCGCAGACGAGCGTGGCGACCGGGTCCGTCTCGTCGGCGCAGTACAGACCCGGGGGCTCGTTCGTGGTGAGCCAGACGAGCTGGCGTCGGTCGCCCGGGGTCATCCAGGCGAACCGTTCCACCCCGAGCGGGGAGGTGGCCGCGCCCTCGACGTCGCCGAGGAACGCGCTGGACGATCCGGTATGGCCGATCGGGATGAGCGGAGCGTGGTCGCGGATGAGGCTATTGGCCTTGCCGTAGGCGCTCGCCCGCGTCCCCGGGTTCGGGCTCCCGCGCCCATCGGAGAGGGCCCTGGTGACGTCCGGGAGGGGCTTCCCGAATTCCTTGGAGCTCGAGGCGAACTGCGGGTCGAGGAAGCCGCTCACGTCGGGAAAGCTGCCGGATTGCGACGCCAGGTGCAGCCCGTCGATCTTGCCAGCTTCGACGTCCGCCGCGTAGGTCGCTGCCGGCTCTGGGACGACATCGGCCGTGATGCCGAGGTTGTCGAGAAGCTCGGCCTTCACCTCGTTGGCGATCCCGGCCATGTCCGGCGACGAGCCTGCGGACGAGTCCGGGTAGTGGATGGTCGTCGCGAACCCGTCGGGGAAGCCGGCGGCGGCGAGCAGCTCCTTCGCCAGCAGGGGGTCGTAGCCATACCAGGCGTTGCCTGAGCAGCCGTTGGGGATCGCGCAGGGCGTCACGAAATCGGCGCGGTCCGAGCCGGACGGGAAGAACGTGTCGACGAGCTTCTGGCGATCGACGGCCATCGCCAGCGCGCGCCTGACGCGCTCATCGTCGAACGGGTTGAAGGTGTTCGTGAACCCGAGGTAGACGGTGTTCATCCCGGGCCGCGGCTCGAGCTGGAGGTTGACGTCCGCCTGGACCGTCTCGACGCCGGTCGCATCGAGCCGGTCGACGCCGTCGACGGTGGCGCCCTGCAGCTCGATGACCCGCTCGGACGGGCTGTCGCGCCAGCGAACGATCACGCGCTCGTTACGCGTCGGCGTGCCCCAATACGACTCGTTCCGGGCGAGGCTGATCTCCGTACCGTGATCCCAGCGCTCGAGCCGATAGGGCCCTGTGCCGTTGACCTCGGTCGAGATGGGCTGCTCGTCGGCGCGGGGGTCGAGGTGCGACTGCAGCCACGCGGTGTCGTTGATGGCGAACGCCGGCGCGGCGATCTTCGAGAGGAACGCGACATCGGGGCCGCACAGCTCGAAGACCACGGTCGTCGGGTCCTTCGCCTCGATCCGCTTGAGGTTCCCGCGATAGGGACCGTGCTTCGCGTCCGGCGCCTTGTCCTGGCCGCACGGCGCGTCAGCGTCGTCCGGGTACGACATCTTGGTGAACTTGGTGTCCACGCTCGGCGCGGTCGTGGGCGGTGGCGTGGCGGTCACGGCTCGGTCGCTGACGCTCGGCGGGACCTGCGCGCCACACGCGGCGAGCAGCCCGGAAGCGACCACGAGCGTCGCCAACGCGACCGACCGGATGGCGAGGTCGCGAGGGCGCGGGCGCGCGCGTGACACGGTTCGGTGCTGGCTCCGTCGCTTGATTGGCCCGGATCGGCCGCCCCCCGCCACGGACAGGTCTCGTCCGCGCGTCCGGAAGCCTAGCATCGGCCTCGCTTCGACGTCGCGTATGCTCGGTCCATGCAGACGCTGCGCGTCGCCCTCGCCCAGGTGGCGCCCCGGCTCGGGGCGCTCGACGCGAACCTCGCGACGCATCACGCCCGTCTCGCCGAGGCCCGCGACGGGGGCGCGGACCTGGTCGTCTTCCCCGAGCTCGGTCTGACCGGGTACCAGCTCCAGGACCTGGCGGCCGAGGTCGCGATGCGGCTCGACGATCGGCGCCTCGCCGAGCTCGCTGCCGCGACCCGCGGGCTGTCGGCGATCGTCTCCTTCGTCGAGGAGTCCGGCGACCACCGCCTGTTCATCGCGGCGGCCCTCATCGAGGACGGCGAGATCCGGCACGTCCACCGGAAGCTCTTCCTGCCGACGTACGGGCTCTTCGACGAGCGCCGCTTCTTCGCGCCTGGCGACGTGTTGCGGGCGGTGCCGTCGCGGCTCGGGTTCGGGCTCGGGATCGGGATCTGCGAGGACTTCTGGCACCTGCCGGTCCCGCAGGTGCTCGCGCTCGATGGGGCCCAGGTCCTCGTCAACGTGTCGTCGTCACCCGGCCGGGATCTCGCCGCAACGAACGAGGTCGGTCTCGGGACGGCGACGTCGTGGCGGACCCTGATGCGAACGTACGCACAGCTGACGACCTCGTTCGTCGTGTTCTGCAATCGGGTCGGCGTGGACGAGTCCATCTCCTTCTGGGGTGGGTCCGAGGTGATCGACCCGACCGGGCAGGCCGTGTTCAGCGCGCCGCTCCACGACGAGGGTCTGTTCCTGGTCGACATCGCCCCGGCCGACATCCGACGCGAGCGCATCGCCCTGCCGCTGCTCCGCGACGAGCGACCGGAATGGAACCTGCGCGAGCTGCGCCGGATCGTCGCCGAGCGAGCCGGTCTGGCCGGCGACGCGACCGCGGATCCGGGCGCCGAGGCCGGCCTCGACGTCACGCCGGCGGAGGCACCGTCGGAGCCGATCGGGTTCGACGCCCATCGCGGCCGGGCCACCCGGCCGATGGACAAGGGCGCGTGATGGCGGCGGACCAGGCGGCCATCGCCGGTGATACGGCCGCGGCACCGTTCGAGCTCCCCTCGGAGCTCGCGATCGATACCGACGTCGCGCGACGCGTCATCGGCGGCTTCATCCGAGGTCAGCTCGAGCAGGCCGGGTTCGACAGGGCCGTCCTCGGACTGTCCGGCGGGATCGACTCCGCGCTCGTGGCCTACCTCGTCGCCGAGGCGATCGGTGCCGAGCGGCTGCTCGCGGTGCTGATGCCGTATCGGACGTCGTCGCCGTCGTCGCAGGCGGATGCCGAGTCCGTCGTCGCCGACCTCGGCTGCGCGAGCGAGCTCGTCGAGATCACGGCGATGGTCGACGGCTACTTCGGTGCGGATGGATCGGGCGGAGCCAGCGGCGGCGCGAGCCGACCGAGCGGTCCGGAGGCCGAACCCGCCAGCGCGCTCCGGCGTGGCAACTTCGCCGCGAGGATGCGGATGGCAGTCCTGTACGACCGCTCCGTGACGTGGAGCGGCCTCGTCGTCGGGACCGGGAACAAGACCGAATCGCTGATCGGCTACACCACGCTCTTCGGCGACTCCGCCTGCGCGTTCAACCCGATCGGCGACCTCTACAAGAGCCAGGTCCGGCAGCTGGCGCTCGCGATCGGCGTTCCCGACGCCATCGTGCGCAAGGCGCCGTCCGCGGACCTGTGGCCTGGCCAGACCGACGAGACCGAGGGCGGGTTCAGCTACCCGCTGCTCGATCGGATCCTGTTCTGGCGGGTCGACAAGCGGCGGTCGCTCGAGGAGATGGTCGACCTCGGCTTCGACGCCGCGACGGTCGAGCGCGTCGACCGCATGGTCGCGACCTCCGAGTTCAAGCGCCAGGTCCCGCCGATCGCGAAGCTCGGACCACGTACCGCCGGCGTCGATTACCTGTATCCGCGGCGCCGGCCCGGATCCGCCCGGGGGTGACGGCGGCCGACCAGACGGTGCGCGGCGGCCGCCTGTACGTCGTCGCGACGCCGATCGGCAACCTCGGCGACGTCACGCTCCGGGCGATCGAGGTGCTCCGGGCGGTCCCGCTGATCGCGGCCGAGGACACCCGTGTGACGAAGCGGCTCCTGGACCGCCACGGGATCGAGACGCGGCTGACCAGCTACCACGCGCGGAGCGGCCCCGCCCGCACCGCCACGTTGCTCGACCACTTGCGATCCGGGGCTGATCTCGCCCTCGTCTCGGACGCGGGAACACCGGCCGTGAGCGATCCGGGCGCCGACCTCGTCGCGGCGTGGGCGGCCGAGGACGGGCTCGTCGTCCCGATCCCTGGGGCGTCGGCTGTCCTCGCCGCGATCGCCGCGTCGGGTGTCGCCGGGCCGCGCTGGACGTTCGAAGGGTTCCTGCCCAGGTCGGGTCGAGATCGCCGCGAGCGACTGGCGCGGATCGCCGCGGACGAGCGGGGGGCGGTGATCTATGAAGCCCCGAATCGTGCCGCGTCGACCTTGGCGGATCTCGCGACGGCGTGCGGACCGGAGCGGCCCGCGGCGGTCTGCCGCGAGCTCACGAAGCTGCATGAATCGATCGTGCGCGGATCGCTCGGGGAACTCGCCGCGGCGGCGGTCGGCGGCCGGGGCGAGCCGGACGGCATCCCACCCCGTGGCGAGTTCGTGATCGTCGTCGGGTTCACGAGCATCCGTGCCACCGCGACTGGCACCGACGGCGATGAACCGGAGGTCGCACGGGCGCGCGGAGAGGTCGAGCGAATGGTGGCTGCGGGGGTCGCGCGGGGCGAGGCTGCCCGGCGGGTCGCGGCGGCGACGGGCCTGGCGAGGCGCCGACTCTACGGGGCCGAGCCCGGCCGCTAGGATGGCTCGGTGACCGAGCCCACGGCCCATCGACCGTCCCGCTCCGGCATCCCGGTCCTCGGCGAGCTATCGACGCTCGCGCGCGTCTCGCTGTTGATCACGCTCGGGCTCAGCCTGATCACGATCGTCCTGGACTTCGGGCTGCACATCGACCAGACCGCGCTGTTCGTCCTGTCGGCCGCCTCGATCCTCGGGTTGGCCTGGGTCGTTGGTCTCTCGACCGAGCGGCTCGGCTCGCTGACCGGTCCCCAGATCGGCGGCATCCTCAACGCGACGTTCGGGAACATCGCCGAACTGATCATCTCGTTCTTCGCGCTGCAGGCCGGGCTCCAGGAGGTGGTCAAGGCATCGCTGACCGGCTCGATCATCGGCAACCTGCTGCTGGTCATGGGCGCGGCGATCTTCCTGGGCGCCGTGCGGAACGGGACCCAGCATTTCAGCGCCAAGGTCGCGCTTGGCAATATCGCGCTGCTCGTTCTCGCCCTGATCGGGCTGTTCGTGCCGGCGATCTTCTTCTACACGACCGCGGACCGGACCCAGGGCACGATCACCGAGGAATCCGTGCTCGTCGCCGTCGTCCTGCTGATCGGGTACGGCCTCTCGCTCGTCTACCAGTTCACGCATCCGGAAGCGACGCTCGGCGGGAGTGGCGAGCCCGAGGGCCACGCCGGACCGCATTGGAGCCCGGGCGTCGCGATCGGCGTCCTGATCGCGGCAGCGGCGCTGCTGGCGGTCCTTTCGGAGATCCTGGTCGATTCGATCGAGCCGTTCATCGATTCCTTCGGGCTCTCCGCGTTCTTCGTCGGCGTCGTGATCATCCCGACGATCGGCAACCTCGCCGAGCACCTCGTCGCCGTGCAGCTCGCGGTCAAGAACAAGATGGAGTTCGCGCTGGCCGTTTCGTTTGGCTCGAGCCTCCAGGTCGCGTTGTTCGTCGCGCCGGTGCTCGTACTCCTCGGCCTCCTCATCAACCAGCCGATGGACCTGGTCTTCACGCCGCTGGAGATCGCCGCCGTCGCGGCCGCGGTCGCGATCAGTGCCCTCATCGCGATCGACGGGGAATCGAACTGGCTCGAAGGCGCGCTGCTGATGCTCGTCTACGGGATCCTCGCGGTCTCGTTCTACGAGTTCGTCGGTCCCCTCGTCTAGCGCGGCGACGGCGCGGAGGGGGACGCGCCGCCGCCGGGAAGAGAGGTTCGAGGGTCAGGCGACCGCGCCCGTGAGCATCTCCTCGGCGGGATCGGCCTCGTCGTCGTCATCGTCGGTGTCGGGCTCGAGGCCCTCCTCGGCGATCGGCTCGGTCGCCGGTGCCTCGCCGAGCGCCTCGGCCTGCGCGACGAGCGAGTCGGCCGCCTGCTCGGCCTCGTAGTCCTTCTTGCGGCGCCCCGAGAGCATCTCGACGTTGGCGGCGACGATCTCGGTCTTCCAGTGGCGGGTGCCCTTCTCGTCGTCCCAGGATCGGGTCTGGAGCCGGCCCTCGATGGCGACCTGCTGGCCCTTGCCGAGGTACCGGCCCGCGATCTCGGCGAGGCGGTCCCACGCGACCACGGGGTGATACTCCGCCCGTTCCTTGCCGCCGCCGATGAACGCGTTCGACGCGACCGTGAACGTCGTGACCTGCTTGCCCGACGCAAGGCTGCGCATCTCCGGGTCTCGCGTCAGGCGCCCCGTGAGGAGGACCTTGTTCATGGTCCGTGCTCCTTCCCGGTCGGGCGGCTGCGCCGCTGCCGACCCATCGCATCCGGCGGGATGACGAGGTCACCCTAGCGATGCGCCCTGCACGGTTGCGTATCCCGTCCTTCGCTCGGGCTTACGTCCTCGGGCGCGTACCCTGTCGGCATGGCCGAGCCGATCGCGCTCGAGACGCTCGATTTCCTGTACACGCCCAGCCGCGACGTCCCGGGCGACATGCGGGATCTCGTGGACGCCCTCGGTGCGCGCGTGGTCTTCGCCATCGA
>Ga0075425_100006401_pt1 | contig 12324 bp, 7 predicted proteins | sample SoiMethybrSBSTD4_FD_75300 | JGI IMG/M metagenome (GOLD analysis project Ga0075425, IMG submission 75300) | Bulk soil microbial communities from a Populus tree surrounding site in Tennessee, USA - Soil MetaG P. TD hybrid SBSTD4 | ecosystem: Environmental > Terrestrial > Soil > Tree plantation...
GCACGGGCCCGTGAAAGGCGCGGTCGTAGTTGCGCGGGCGGTAGGGTCCGGTGGGTGTCTCGTAGGTGTGCGGGATGTCGGCGAGGACCGAGGCCGGCGTGTAGCCCCGATCGAACGCGAGAGCGTAGAGGAATGGCTTAAGCGCGGATCCCGGCTGCCGCGGCGAGACGACCATGTCCACTTGACCTGCACTGTCGGCCCAGAAATCGGGTGAGCCGACCCACGCGAGAATCTCGCCCGTGCGGTTGTCGAGGACGACCACCGCGGCCTGCTCCACACCGCGTTGCCGCAGGACCTGCACTGTGTGGCGCACTTCAGCCTCGAGCCCCGTCTGGAGAGCGAGATCGAGCGAGGTACGCCGCAAGCCGTCGAGCGACTCGCCTCGCTCGTCACTCCAAGCGAGGAGACGGCTCGTGAAGTGGGGTGCGAGAAACGGCGCGGCGGACCGTTGGGGGACGAGCGGCTCGACGGCGGCCCGTGCCAGTTCGGGTTCAGCCGCGTAGCCCGCCTCGCGCATGCGGATTAGCGCGCGGGCGCGTCGGGTCTGCGCCCGCTCGGTCGACACGAAGGGGTTGGCAGTGGACGGAGCGCGGGCCAGCCCGGCGAGCAGCGCGGCCTGGGCGAGGCTGACCTGCGTGGCGGATGCGTCGAAATAGAGACGCGAGCCGGCGGCGACGCCGATCGCGCCCTGGCCGAGGGGGACACGGTTCAAGTATTGCTCGAGGATCGCCTGCTTGGTGAGGTGACGCTCCAGCCGGAGCGCCCACAGGACCTGCAGCAACTTGGCGCCCCACATGCGGCCACTGGCCGCTGGCCGGAGCAGCCGGGCCAGCTGCATCGTGATCGTCGAGGCGCCGGACACGACGTGTCCGGCGTGCAGGTTGTCGCGCGCCGCTCGCAGTGCAGCGCGCCAGTCCATGGCGCCATGCTCATAGAAGCGGCGGTCCTCTAGCGCGAGGAACGCCTGCAGGATCTTCGGATCCATTTCCGACAGGGGGAGCCAGCGTGCCACGGTGCCGTCCGGCGCGTGCGTGGTACGGAGCGCCAGCCCGTGGCGGTCGGCAAGCGTGAAGCTCGGCGCCGGCAGTGGGGCCAGGAGACCCGCCGGCAGCGGCCAAACGACCCACGTAGCCAGCGCGAGCGCCAGGCCTGTGACCAGGCCCCCTCCGAGCGCTACCAGTTTGCGGGTCCGGTCGCTCATCGAGATTTCGCCGTCACGCTGAACACGCCGCCGTCGCTGCGGCCGTGGACGGCTGGGTTGTACATCTCCTCGGCGTGCGTGGGCGGGCGGACGAAAACCCCGGGCGTCGTAGCGCGGGCCACATAAGTGGCACTGTACGTGCCGGGCCAGAGCACGGTTGCTGCATACACGACCCGGTCGTCCCGCATCTCCTTGTGGTCGAACGGCGACCACCAACCGTCGTCCCAGCTTCCGTAGTACCAGTCCCACGGATGACTCGACTCGCCTTCGGCCTCTTCGTGCTCGGCCTGTTCCTGCCGGGTCGCCCCGGGCCCGACGAGCACGCCGCTGGTCCGGAGGCTCAAGTCCACTGCCTCGAGCCCGGCAGGCAGCGGATCGTCGAGCACCACGAACTGCCGCTCGGCCGGGATCGTGATCCGCAGCCGGACGCGCACGAGCTCGCCTTCGACAACGCTCACAATCGGTTTGCCCGTCGCGAAGTCCTCGTACCAGCGCTCCACTTGGATGCCCTGCTGGTCGGGCGTGACGGGCCGGTTTCGCGGGACTTCCTGCACCGTGACATAGTAGTAGACCGGCGCGTCGCCACCCGCCGGCGTCTCAAGCGCGAGCCGGAGCGTCTTCGAACCGCTCGGACCATCCGTCAGCAGCCCGGTAAGCGATGCGCTCGAGTCGATGAGCGCCGCGCCCGCAGCGCGGGCCGCGGTCTCAAGAATCACGCGGCTGCCGATGCGGACACGAATCCCGCGCGCCGCCGCGTGCTGCTGGCGCCGGGCGAACGCGGCGAGCGCACCGACCGCTGCGCCGTAGTCCTGCGTAGTCCAAGGCGAAAGCTGGCCAGCACGGCCCTGCGCGATGAGCGTTTCCACCAGCGGACCAAGCAGGACGTGGTTCGAGTCGGCTGCGAGCGTGGCTGTGAGGAGGCGCGCGACCGGCCGCTCCCAAGAATAGAAATAGAACGGGCGCCGGGTCGAGTCAGGGATTACGGCGCGGCGTCCCTCGATCCTGACGGACGCCCAGACGGGCTCCAACATCTGCCGCGCCGTTCGCACCGCGCCGCGACGCCCGACGACCTCTGCGAGCCGCACGCGGTCCTCCCACGCGAGCTGCGGCGCGAGCTGCAGCAGGTCATTCTCCCCCGCGAGGTCGGGGCGGCCGAGACGGCTCAGGAAGTCCACCGCCGCAACCCGGTCGGCGAGACGGACGCGGAACTCGGAATACCAGCTCGCGACCGGTGCCTGGATGGGGAGCTCGTTGTGGAGGCTCTTCGACAAGTAGTTGCCGAGCCGCGACAGCACGGTGTCGCTCACCGCGATCCCCGCTGCTCGCGCCGCGATCAGTGCCTCGCCAGCGTAGGCACTCAGCCATGGAGTGGTCCAATCGTTCGCGTCCCACAGACCGATGCCCCCGTCGGGTCGCTGACGCCGCGACAGCACGCCCACGGCGTCCGCGATTTGATCCTTGGCGTCGCGAGGCAGCGTGACGTCCGCTCCCAGCGTCAAACGGGCCTGGTACAGCGCGATGAGGGGCAGCGCCTCGCTCGCCACCTGCTCGCTGCAGTCGTACGGATAGACTTGCAGGTATTGATACGCCCCCTGGACCACGGCAAGCACCGACATGCCGAGGTTCAGGTCCACCCGTGAGCGCGCGGGGTCAATATCGCCCGGAAGCGTAAACTCAATCGTTGCGCTGTCGCGCAGCACTCCCGCCACTGTGGAGGCCCGGACGTGGTATGCGGGCCGCACCGGAAGCTTCTTCTCGACGGCGTCAGCGTCGCCGCCGCTCGCCACGCGGAATCGGAACGTCGCCGCGTCTCCGGTGGTGTCGCGGAAGGCGAAACGAACTTCGCTCCCCCGACCTGCCGCCAGGGTGACGGTCCGTGCCGCGTCGCCAGCAAGCATCACCCCAGTCGCGACGGCCTGGACGTTCACGGTAGGCGTACCGCCGGCGCGGTGGTTCACCACGACGCCGGCGGTGAACTCGTCGTCGCGTCGCAGAAACCGCGGCAGTGCCGGTCGGGCGAGTAGGGGTCGCATGACGAGCAGGGTGGACTGCCCACTGCCGTAGCGATCGCCCGCGGTGACGGCCACGGCCATGATGCGAAATGTCGTGAGGTTATCCGGGAGCTTGGCTGCGGCCGCTGCTCGCCCATCGGCGTCGGTCACCACCGAACCGAGGAAGAATGCGGTCGACTTGAACCGGGAGCGCAGCACTTCCCCGGCACCCAGGCCGCCGCCGCCGCCGGGTGCCTCATCGCCTTTGATCGTGGCCGCTTCGTCCAAGACCTGCGGCGCGACCGTCACAACGTCACTCGCGAGGTGCATGCCCAGCCCGCGCGGCTTGTAGATCAAGTCGAGCGGGTCCGGGGTCTTGTACCCGGTGAGCGCGAGCACACCTTCGTCCACTGCCCACAGCGTCACCTCGCTGCGCTGCCCGGCGCCGCGGGCGTCGCGGATGCGCAGCTGGACGCGTGCCGTGTCGCCGGGGCGATATTCGGGCTTGAGCGACTGCACATCGACCTGCAGGCGCTTCACCTCGGGCGTCACCCGGAGCTCGGCATAGCCGACGCGGATCGTGGGCCGCCCGGGGTCCGCGAGCGTGCCGGGCGCCGCGCTGCGGCCCCGCGTCACGACAATCGAGACGAACGCGTTCGGCGCGTAGGTCTCGCGGATCGGCACCTTGAGGGTCATCGCGCCGCTCGTGATGCGCAGCCGGCGCTCCTCGATCAAGCCCTCGCGCTCCACCGTCACCCACGCCTCGGCGTTCGTAAAGGGCGAGGCAAAGAGCACGGTCGCGGTGTCGCCGACGCTGTAGCGCGGCTTGTCCGGAATCACCTCCATCTTGAAGCGGCTCTCGTCGTTCCACGGGACCCACTCCTTGCCCGTCACCCAGCGATACAGGCTCGTGACGGCCGGGTGTCCGGCCGGGTCGGTGGCGGAGAAGCTCACGATGTAGCTCCCACCCGCCGCCGGTGTGAACCGGCACGGCACCGAGTCCGCGGTACTCGTGAGCTCGCAGCGCGCCACCGTGTCCGAGACCCATTCGCCCACCTCTTCGGACAGGCCTGCCCGTTCGCGCTCGACCTGATGCCACTCCCGGCGCACGATGGCGCCGCGGATCGCGACCCCGGCCACCCGGCGGCCGTCCGGGCGCACCGCGATGACCGCTACGTCTTGCGGGGTCCCGGCGGTCCAGAAGTAGCTGTGCCCGAGCGGTTTCGCGGCCAAGTAGAATGCCGCCGGGTGTACAGTCACCGAGGCTGCGCCGGATACGCTCTGCCGATTGACGTCGGTCACGGTCGCCTGCAGAGTCGCTCGGGCTGGGAGGCCCTTCGCAGGCGGGGCGACGGCGACGCGCAACATGAGGTGGCCGGTGGCGTCGAGCGTATCCGTGCCGCTCTCAACAACGGTCACGTTCGCTTGAGGCATGCTCTCTTCCCAGTCCTCTTCCCACCACCAACCACTCTCGCCGACGTAGTAGCCGTCGGTGCCGGGGATGCGGAGCGCCCAGGGGCTGATCGGCTGCTGCCGGGCTACCCAGCTCACAGCCGCGCGGGCCATCGGCGCCCCAAACAAATAGCGAGCCTCGACCGTGGCGCGGAGCGAGTCGCCCGCGAAGTGCGCCGCCGTGTCGGACGTGACATCCACCAGGAACTCGGGGGGCCGGTACTCGGCGACGCGATAGCTCGTTCGGTCGAGGTCGATCCAGCGTCCCTGGCGCCGGATGCGGATCGCGATCTCGTAGCGCCCGAGCGGCAGGCTGCTCGGCAGCGGGAAGGCCTGGTCCGCCGTCCCGAAGGGCGAGGTGGCGACCGTCGAGTCGCGCAGGGTTCCGTTCTCCCGGTCGGCAAACACCCAGCGAAGCGAGTCGCCCGCTGCGGGAAGCTTCAGCGCGCCCAGCGGACCGTCGCGCACGAGCGCTTTGGCGTACACGATCTCGCCCGGGCGGTAAATGCCGCGCTCGGTGAATACCGCGCCGGCAGCGGGGATGCGCTGGTCGCCCCAAGCGCTTGAGACGTGGAAGCGCCACGGGGAGAGGTCCGCGTCGTATGCGCTCACAGGAACGACGGCACGGTCGGTCCCGAGGGCCACGGCGACATAACCGTCGAACCCACCGTAGTAGCGGCGCTCGTCGCTAACTTCGGCCGTGTCAGGCTTGAGCCCCGTAAGGTGCGCGAGTCCCTCGGCGTCCGTAGTCGCGGTCGCACGGGGCCGGCCGTGGCTATCGTACAGGGTCACGCGCGCCCCGGCTCGCGGGCGGCCGTCGCTCACACCCGTCACCCACACCACGCCCTCTTCCACGCCGATCCGCGCGTGCACGCCAAGATCCGTGGCCTGCACGATGGCGGTTGGCTGGCGCTGCGCCCATGGCTCTCGGCGGACGGTGTCGGCCCGCGGGCTCGTGACACGGATCGCGGTGAGAGTCGGATTGCCGGGTCGCGCGGCATTGTAGGCCGGCACGCGGACGCCGGTCACCATCGGTCGGTCGGCGTCGCCCTTCACCGGTACCTTGCGCGTCGTGGCGCCAGGGGCGAGCTTCGCCCATAATTCCTCGAAGTTCCACCCGTATGAGCGAAGTACTACGCCCTCGAGGCTGTCCGGCACGGGCGCGAGCGTCACGACCAGCGTATCCACGTTGACATGGCGGACGGCGAGCGTGCGGTACCCGGTACGCTCGACGAGCATCCGACCGTAAGCGTATTCCACGGCGGGGGCATAGCCGGTGGTCGTGAACGTCGCCACGGTGTTGCCGGTGACACGCTGCCCGAAGATGTCGCTAAGCGTCGTGTCCACCACCACCGTGTATTCGCTACGAGGTTTGAGAGCCGCTTCGAGGATCCACGTCGCGGATTCTTCCGAGGTATCCCTGACCGCAAACGACAGCGCGGGCTTTGTGCTGACGTGCCGCAGGACACTCGCGCCGCGTAAGGGCGTACTGAACTCCAGCTTGATCGGTCCAGTTGGGCAATGGGCGCCTGGGCGCGAGAGACAGCCCGCATTCAGCAGCTGCAACCGGCCGTATGTCTGGAAGTCCCACCGTACGAAGGCGCTCGTGCCCTCTGCGTCCAGAATCGACTGAGCTAACAGCTCGCCGACGCAGGCCCCGGGGAGTGGCGCTTCGGGGGTGAGCGACACAACGCGCCGCAGGCTATCGGTCGACCGGTCCCGCTGGTAGCCGCCCGCTTCCTTGTATTCCCAGGAGTCCTTTGAGGTGATCGCCCGCTGGTCCACGGGCTTCAGGCGGATCGAACGGCGCCCGGTGCATGATTCGTTGAATTCGAGATGGGTGGTCGCGGCAAGTCGCTCGAGGTCGACAGGCGCGCTGTACACCAGTTCGAACCGGGTCGCGGGTGTGACGAACTTGGGGTGTCGGTTGCCGCTCACGGGCGAGCCGGTCAGCAGGCGCGGCCCGCGCACGCGGAACGTAAAGCGATACGGACCTTCGAGCCGGCTCCCGTCCATCGCGGCGAACGTGCTGGCGACGGTAACGGTGTACTCGATGTTCGAGGCGAGCGGTGTGGCAGGCGTGAATCGGATCGTCACCGGATCACGCCACTCGAGCCGGCCCTTCACGGCGGGGGCGATCGTGAAGATTGCCTTCGGGTCCACGGTTCGGTCGAGCGAGCCAGCAACCGGCCGGTCGAACGTGACCGTGACCACACTCGTCGGTGCTGCCGAGTCAGTCGGCGCCGTGCGGAGGACCTTCAGGGGCTCCTGACCAGATGTGCTGAAAGCGGAGAACAACAGCACGGCGGCGTGCAGAGGACGCATGACATCGCTCGCAAGGAGGGCAGGTGAAACTTAAGAGATAGAGAGCGCTGTCGCTCGAGGAGCAGCCTAGCTATCTGAAGTGCGCGAAACGCTGAAGGGCATCTGACTAAGATCGGTACCGGGGCAGAAGGACGAGTGCTCGGGGCCGGTCGCCAACCTACTTCGGTGAACTGTTGGTGCCCTCGTTCGCCTTCTCCTCCCACCTGCAAGCTTCGCACAGAGTCACGTACGGATCGTCGTCACCGGCCTCCATCAGCTCGGCGCGGAAATCGGAGACGATCCGATACGAACCGCAAGCCGGACACCGCTCGGGAGCGCCGTGTTCCCAACGCCTAATGGCGGTAATAAGGACGCCGACGATGTTCTCGGTTGCGTCCAGACCAATCTGGGCGTCGTAGCGCGTCGCGTTGGCCGCGTGCGTCAGCCAGTTAACCAGTTCCCACGTCGCCTTTGCGGTCGCCTTCGCGTACCCGCGCAGCCGGTCAGCGCTTGCGCCGCTGAGCACGCCGTCGGCGATCATCTTCGACCAGTGGAGAAAGTCGCCCTGCTTCGGCGGAGTCGTTCCCTCAGGCACGAGCTGGTGGAGACCGGCCTCGCGCACTAAAGCGAGCAGACACTCGCGGCACTTCATGCCGACCGTCTGGAACTCCTCCGCTTCGTCGGCTTCATCCAAAGCGTCGGCAGCCGCCTTCCACCGGCGCAATGTCTCCGGAAAACGAGCGCCTTCATCATCCGAGACGTTGACCTCGTTCTGGGCGGAGACGCGCATCATCAAGCCGATGTGGAACGTGAGCACGTTGTCCATGCTCGGGAAATCGGCTTGGCTGTAGAGATTCGTGGGCTCCGTAATCACCCACCAGCGTCCTTTATCGGTGTGCACGTCCCACACGTCATATTTCGTCTCGTGCACACACTCAGACGCCACTTTCTCCAGCTGGATGACTTTCTCGCCGTCGCACTCCAGCTCCATGTACTCGCGTATGGCGCGCTGCTGATGCTCGGGGCTATCCACATCTTGAAGCTAAACGAAAGGCTGCGGGACGAGCGCCCGGGGGCCTGTGGGGTCTCCACCTCTTGTCGGACGCCTGCCGACCAAGCCGCGCGTCTGCGCCCAGAGCGCCGGCCGAGGCTCACGAGTGAAGCGAGATGGTCACCGGACCCCAACAGTGCCACGAACAGTGCCAACGCCAGCGTCGCTGGCCGGTACTGACCGGTGACCCGCGCAGCTAACTCGTTGAAAACACAACGGCCGACGCTGGTGGGCGCCGGCCGGCTGCGTTTAGAAGGCTGCTGCTCTATCCACCTGAGCTACGGGCGCTCACCGACTTACGACTCTCCCTTGAACCCTTCCAGTGAACCCTTCCAGCACCTCGCCCAATCAACTGCGCAGGAAAAGTGCACGGACACGGTCGCCCTCCATCAGGAACTGGTCCAACCCGTTGGGTGACGGAAGCGATCCATCCCGCCACCACATGAGTTCCTGTCGATAGCCAGCCACACGATGACGCGGGTCGACCTCCAAAGCCTGCCGCATGTCGCTCCTGAACAGGGCGCGCACTTTCGCTGCGTCGTCGGCGCGAAGGTGAAAGTGCCGGGAGAACTCGGGTGACTCGTCGAAACGGATGAGTTCTCCTCGGTAGAAGGTCCCAGTCGTGTGCCAAAAGTGGTTCGAGGTCATCATGAACCGCGGCAGCGTTTGCTCTACGGTCCAAAGCACGGCCCCGATCCTGTCGACACTGGAGCCCTTCCCCGATCCCGTGTACCACGTGTACTCGAACGCGGTGAACGGCACGCCGTTCGAGCTCCCCCTGATCGTGTGTTCCCAGACCCGCCGGTCGCCCACTTCAAAGACCGGGCATGTCGCTTTGTGCTTCCTATCCTCGCCGTCGATGCGCTTCGTGTAAGCATAGCCGCGCTCGCGGCAGTACGCGGTGTAGCCCCGGTAGCGGCGGCGTTCCTTCCACTCCAGGTACGCGGCACCACTGACTAGGAGCCCTGCCGCAGCAGCGACCAGCGGGCCGACGTATGACATCGAACGATGCTCTATGCCCGTCCTAGGGCTGGCACTTGTTAGAAGGCGCTGCTCTATCCACCTGAGCTACGGGCGCCAACGCTCGACTAATCTAGCGCAGTCGGCCTCCCCATCGGCGTTCCTGGCATGCGCCCGCCTGCGCCCCTCCACCCGGATGGCTCGTGGTGAGCAGCCGACGGTCGAGCTCAAACGTGGGATCCTCGGCATCGACGCTCGGCCACCGCTCCGGCGAGTCCGGAGCGAACAACCCCGCCAGTGTGCCCATGACGGCAGAAAGCGGGTGCGGCGTCGGGTTGTCGTACGTCGCCACCAACCGGTAGCGTCGCCCGGCCACGAGGTGGGGGCCGCTGTCGCGGACCGCGAGAATTCGATACGGTACCCCGAGCAATCGGCCGCTCGAGTCCCGCTGAGCGCGCAAGGTCACGATCGGTACTGCCGTCGGGCCGTCCTCCAAGCGCAGGGTCAGGCCGTGGTCGTGCAGATGACCGCCCGCCATCCGCAGGCGCCCGGAGATGGGCAGCGTGAACTCGTACGTCGCACTGCCGCCGCCCGGCGGGACCTCGAACGACCAATCGGCGCCGAGCGCCACGTGCGCATCCACGAAGAACGGGAAGACCTGAAGTGGCGAAGGAGCCTGGCTCGACGCGGTCCAGCGAAACGCGAGCTCCAGGTACACGCCATCCGCCTCGGCGCCGGTGTCGTTGTCCCACATGAGATAGAGGCCGAGCTCGTGGCCGGCGGAGACCGGGATGCCGATGGTGGAACGGAGCATGACGTCGGGCGTCTCGCGACCCATCCCAAAAATGCGTTGGGCGATCGGGTACACGAGCTCGCGCCGGTCGAAGTCCACGACATACAGATGGTGAATCCAGCGGCGCGGCAGCGCGCGCCCGCGCGCGTCGAACAACCGGAGCCGGTAGCCCCGCACCCACACGCTGGCCGGCCACGAGAACCGCTGCACCAGGACCTCGCCCTGCTGCTCACTGCCATGCATGTCGCTCATGTCGTGAGCCGCGGCCGCGACGCGGAACGGCCCTGCCGTCAGAACCACCTCGTGGCGCGTCGAGTCGACGTGCACGCAGAACGTGGCCGCCGGCGAAGCCCCGCGGGCGGCCCCGAGCTGCAGCAATAGAGATAGAAGGAAGACGTGCGTCACGCCTGCCCCCCGTTGCCGAAGCTCACGCGCTCGTGCACTGCCCACGCCGAGCCTGCCGGGCGAGCCAGCCAGCGCCGTTCATGGAGCGGGCCGGTCAGCGCGCGCGCGACGAACCGCGTCGCCGCGGCGGGAAAGCGCGCGCGGTCGAGCCCCGGTCCGTCGTGCAGGACACGGATCGGCTCGTGCCCCTCGCCCAGCTCCACCGCGCCGCCCTGCGGCTGCAACTCGCGCCCCTGCCACCGCCCGACTCGGCTCCACGTCCGGCCGGAGGCGAACTCGAGCGCCGTGAACACCACGGTCTCAGACGGCAGATGCACATGCCCCCAGCGGAGCCGGCGCATGCCCAACAGTCGCGGCGGGCGGCGCAGCTCCACCCAGTCGCAGTAGCCCGTGCCCCGGAACTCTTGACCGCTCGAGCGTCCGACGACGGTGGCCCGCGGGATCAAGACACGCCACTCCATGGCGGGATCCGGCAGATCGCCGTTCGGGCGCCACGACGAAAGCGCGGATTGGTAGCGCAGCTCGAGATCGCCGGTGGGCAACTCGAGGTGCACACCCCATCCTTCGCCCACCGAGTCGGGGTTGAACTCCCACGCCTGTTGTCGCGCGTGCTGCACTGCACGCCCGCCGTCCGGCCCGTACCGCTCGACCCCAGCCGACGCGAAGCGCGCTCCCCAGAGCTCGAGCCAGGTGAGATAGACGATGGTGACGGTCCCGTCGTCCGAGACGACGTCGGCGTAGAGCTTCCGGAACCGGAAGGTCATCGGGACCACCTTCCGGCGAGGCGCCAAGCCAGCGACGCCAGCACGGCTGCCGCGAGTACGTCGAGGATGTAATGCTGCTTCACGAAAATCGTCGAGACGGCCATGATCGCCACGACTGCGGGGAGCCACCACCGCATGCGCCGATCATCGCTGCATCCGAGCGCTACCAGGATGGCGAGCGCGACGTGCAGACTCGGAAAATGGTTGTACGGCTTATCCAGGTACTCGAGTGCGAGCAGGCGAGTCGCGAGGGAGTGGCCGGTGAGTTCCGGACGCGGTAGGTAGACGGGATAGAGTAGATACATGGTGTACGCGCCCGCCAGCGTGAGCCCGAAGGCCCAGGCCAGGCGCGCCAGCCGGGCGGCGTCCGGTCGTCGCCACACCACCACGAGCGGCAGCACGTAACCCAACAAGTACGCGAATTCGAACCCGGGGACGAGCGGAATCGCTCCTTCGCCGGGGAGAAACAGCGTGTGCGTCGCCCGTCCCTCCGTGAATGCGTTGATCGGGAGATAGGTGACGCAGAAGACGACATAAGCCAGCGCCAGCACGCCCAGGCACGCGAGACGGCTCGGCCGCGCCGGGGCGTCGGCCGTCTGGAGGGGGCGTACGGCGACTCCGCTCATGCCCGCACCCGCACCCGCAGCCAGTACAGGCCCGCCGCGGCAACGAGTCCACCCAGCGCATACTCGACGGCCGCGACGATCTCAGGCCGGAGCGCCAGCGTGGTGAACGCGCTCACCAGCGTGATCTGCGCGGGATGGTGTCCCGGTAGGAGGCGGATGAACGCCTGATTGCGCGCGTGAGCGTAAAAGACGGGACTCTGGAGCCAGCCGGCGTCGATGTTCACGAGGAGCAGGATGAGCATGATCCCCTCGAGCTCCCGCCGGACGACCGCACCGACCACCATGCCGAAGGTGCCGTACACGAACGACGTCGAGAGAAACCCGAGAAAAATGCCCGCGGCCCGCGCCGGCCGAAAGAAAATCGGGAGCAGCGCGGTCACGTACACGGCTACCGCGACCGCCACGGCGAGCATCACGCAGACCTTGGCGAGCAGCAGCTCCACGGGGCGATACCCCTCGAACGCCAGTCGCCGATCAGCGCCCAGCGGGCGCAGCACGAGCACGAACGCCAGGAACGCCGAGAGGCCGCTGATCGACACCATACCGATGAAGAGCAGGGACAGGTGACGCTCATTTTCCGTGAGCAGCCGGCGTCCACCGGCGGCGAGCTCGAATACGATGTCGCGGTCACCGGTGGTCAGCGCCACGAGCCCGTAAAACACGATCGGGATCACGACGAGCAGCGCCACCGCCACGCGGTTGCGCGCCAGGTCGCGCGCGACCAGTCGAGCGCTCACGCCAATGCGCCGCAGCGAGCCGCCGATCATCGTGCCTCCG
>Ga0075425_100006402_pt1 | contig 12323 bp, 6 predicted proteins | sample SoiMethybrSBSTD4_FD_75300 | JGI IMG/M metagenome (GOLD analysis project Ga0075425, IMG submission 75300) | Bulk soil microbial communities from a Populus tree surrounding site in Tennessee, USA - Soil MetaG P. TD hybrid SBSTD4 | ecosystem: Environmental > Terrestrial > Soil > Tree plantation...
ACATCACGTCGTTCGCTCAACAAAAAGTCTACCGTTCGCCCGCCTTTGTCGACCGCTCGATAAAGATAGGTCCAGTGTCCCCTCACCTTTATATAGGTCTCGTCACATCGCCACGACCCATCCACATCTCGAGCGTAGCGGCTCCAGCACTTTTCGAATTCCGGAACGTAGCGTTGCACCCATCGCAGAATCGTTGTATGAGCCAGCACAACTCTGCGTTCGGCCATCATCCGGACCAGGTCTCTAGAACTCAACTTGAAACTCAGATACCACCGGACACAAAGCACAATAATTTCCTGATCGAAATGTCGTCCTTTGAAAAGAGCGAGGCTTGGCGGCTGGGTCATCTGACCATTATTGCCCGTTCACCGATCTGTTTCATCGTTGCACCAGAACCTCCGTTCTTACCATTAACGTATTGCACTCCCTAAACGGTTTCGCTACTATGCGCCCCATTGGCCATGTCGCCTTCCATATTCAGCACCGTTCGCTGATCAGCTTTCCAACGACTCAGATCGCCGGCTCTTTTTGATCGTGGACGGCTTTCTTGAGATAGGAGTGTGTAAATGGCTGCAGTGTTGATCCGAGGTGGGGGAGTCGCCGGATCTTGCTGTTCGCGGTTGCTTGGTGAGGCTGGCTTGCATGTCTCCGTAGAGACACTGCGGCGTCCGAAATTGCCTGCGGTTATGTTGAGCGAGATGACGCAGAAGCTTCTCCTCGATGTTTTTGGTCGCGAAGATCTCTTTGCCGGCTTGCCTCGAATCTTCAGGCGCGTAGTGGCGTGGGGGCGAGACTGTGAACCGCTGACATTGCCGCACTCTGCGGTGGTTGTCTCCGAGCAGGAGCTTCTGGATCGCATCCAGCAAGGACTCGGACAAAGGAAACCAGCGAAATGCGAAGACCCGGACTGGACGATTCTTGCTTCGGCTCCAGTCGCCCCATCCTCTGTTGAACACCATTTTGGTTCTCGGCTCGCCGCGGCTTCGCCGGTCAAGCTCAGGGCTGGATGTGATGCGGAGACATGCTGGATCGAGTCTCTTGAAAGCGGTTGGCTGTTTCTGGTCCCGAACGGGAAAGGGACTGGATGGCTCGTTTCGGTTGGCTCCGCGGAATCTGATCTGGAACCGAGTCGGCTGATCAAGGATCAGATCGTCGAACTCGGTCGATCGCACGGAACATTCGCTTCGCATCCACGAATTGCGCTGCCGTTGTCCGAACCACGATGGCTGGCATGCGGAACGGCAGCGCTGGGATTTGACCCATTGTGCGGAGATGGAATTGGAAACGCCACGCGTGAAGCGATCCTTGGATCGGCCGTGGTCCGCGCAGCTATTGACGGTGGCGACGTTGATAGCCTTATTGCCTGCTACCATGCGCGGTTATTAGCGGGATTCAAAAGGCACCTTGCACTTTGCTTCGACTTTTATAGATCCGGCCGCACAGGTCCATGGTGGGACAATCAACTGGCTGAATTGGAGCATGGCTTGGCATGGTGTTCCCAGCAGTTCATGGATAGACCAGCCTTTCGGTACCGGCTAAATGGATTCACGCTCGAGAGTGCGTGAAAGATACATCTTGGTAACAACACAGCAACGCAAATTACAAATCTGTTTGGCTTCGCCCTATTTGGTTTCCGTGATCAGAGATGCCTAACGCATCTCAACAATAGCTATTAAACGAAATACGAATCAGCATTCAGCACTTGGAATCGTGCGTGCCAAGAACGTCGTCAAGAGGGGGAGCAAGCATGAGGGTTTTTTCTTTCATATTGCGAGCGATATTGATCCTTTGCGTGATCACAACCGAGATGCCTGGCGCCGCCTTCGGACAGTCTACGTTTGGAACGATTTTGGGTACGGTGCGGGACCAATCGGGCGCAATCATGCCTGGCTGTGTCATCACCGTTGAGAATGTCGGAACCTCGTTGCGACGCTCGACTGTGGCTGACGACGCGGGTTCGTATACGGCGCTGAATCTGGAACCAGGCACATACAAGGTGAAGATCGAATTGCCGGGTTTCCAGGTTGCGGAATATACAAACATTCAGTTGCAGGCGCGGCAAACGATTCGAATCGACGGCCAAATGACGGTGGCCAGCCAGGCAGAAAGTGTGAGTGTTACGGCCGAAGCGGCGCCGGTCATCAGTACCGAAGTCTCGAATATTGCCGAAACGAAGACAGGCCGCGAGCTGTTGGATCTTCCAATTGCGGTGACGGCCCGATCCACAGGATCGACGAGCCCGCTCTCTACTTTGACTTCGCAGCCGGGTGTGCAGACCGACGCCAGTGGCAACATTTCTGTGGTCGGCACCAAGCCCAGCATGCTCTCCACGAGTATTGACGGCATCAGCAGCATTGGTCCCCGCACTTCAGCCCCATTGGCGGAACTGTTTCCTTCTTTCAACTCCATCGCGGAGATCCGCGTGAGTGAGGTCAATAACACGGCGGAGTTCGGCGGCGTCAGCGACATTACGACGATATCGAAGAGCGGGACGAACAGCGTTCATGGCGGCCTTTTCGAAAACCTTCAGAACACGGTTTTGAACGCGCGCAATCCTTTCAGCGCTGCGCGGCCGAAGACGATCATGAACAATTTCGGTTTCTTCCTTGGAGGCCCTGTTGCCCTTCCGGGGTTGTACAAAGGCACGAACAAGACGTTTTTCTTCATGGCCTACGAAGGATTGCGCCTGCCGAAGCAGACAGTCGTCGTCGAAAGCGTTCCGTCGCTGGCTTTGCGAAACGGCGATTTGTCGGCGTACTCCGCATCGATAAAGGATCCGAACACCGGCCTTCCATTTCCTGGTAATCAGATACCGGCCGACCGGATTTCGACACTTTCAAAGAATGTCCTCAACTATCTCTTTCCCTTGCCCAACACGGGCGCGCCGAATGCGATTGCGAACAACTACGTTCAGAACTTCTCGACACCGATTTCGAGCAACCAAGGCGATGGCCGGATCGATCAAAACATCAGCTCGAAGCAGACGGCCTTTGCCCGTTTCACGTGGAAAAAGCGCGCCGTGCAGGTCGCCCCTCAAAACGGAGGAGCCGTTAACGGGTCTGCACTACTGGGTCCCTTCTCGCAGCCCGAGACCGATTTCGGTTTAACAGTCGCGCACAATTTTGTAATCAGTCCGACATTGTTGAATGAGGTTCGCGCCGGATTCACAAAGCAGCGCACCGCAACGTTGTTCGGAACGGCGCCCGCTGATATTGCCGCAAAACTCGGCCTGACAGGGCTGCCGCAACCTTACCCGTCCGGTAATGCTGTTCCGAATTTTAGTATCACGGGTTTCCAGCAGACGGGCGGAAACGCATCGCGCGTCGGCCGCGATGGCACATTTCAGGTGCTGGACAACCTGACGTGGAGCAGCAGCGGCCATTCCGTGAAGTTCGGCGGCGATTTTCGTTATCTGACGGGATTCCGCAACAACGTATACGCCGCTCAGCGCCTCGGCGTGTATACCTTCAACAACTCCGTAACCAGTTCGCTTATCGGCAATCCTTTCGCGGCATTTCTGCTGGGTATCCCGGACAAGACTCAGTTGAACACCGTGATTCAACCGGACAGCGACGGCTACGCCCGCGCGTACGCCTTCTACGTTCAGGATGACTGGAAGGTCACGCCACGCCTTACGTTGAACTATGGCCTGCGCTGGGAATACCACCCCATGTTTGTTGACCGCCTTCTGAACTCGACGAACTTTCTTCTCGATTACAGCTCGATCGTCAATGACAAACGGGTCAACGGAGCGGCCGTCATCATGAATGAAAAGGCCTTCTCGATCCTGAATCCGGATTTCGCCGCGTCGATCGGCTCAACGCCGATCCTCACTGCGAAGCAGGCAGGAATTCCGGAGAGTCTCCGGTTTTCGGAAAAGGATGACATTGCGCCCCGTATTGGATTCGCGTGGAGACCGTTCGCGGATGGAAAGACCGTTATTCGAGGTGGTTTCGGAAGGTTCATTCAGGGTCCACTGGGCGCTCTGCTCGGCGCGTCCTATGCGATCCACAGCGCGAACCAGGCTTTCTACAACCAGTCCATCATCAACGGAAAGCCGACGCTGCAGTTCCCATATCCATTTCCGGCGAATCTCGCGCAGCCTGGAACACAGTTCTTCCAACAGGCCGGTGACATTCATTACAAGGATCCGAAGGTCGATCAGTGGAACCTGACGATTGAGCGCGATCTCGGGTTTGGCACGGCTCTGCGTCTTTCGTATAACGGGAGTCACGGCAGGGACCTTGGCAGGCAGGGCAATGCGGATCAGCTTGCGCCGAATACAACGGGTTATACCGCCGGCAGCCCGCTTCTTCAATATCCCGACTTTGGACTGGTGCAGATCGAAACGAACGGCGGCCGCAGCAACTACCAGGGATTGACAACCGCTCTGACCAAGCGGCTGTCTCATGGCGTTCAGTTCCAGACCAGTTATACATACCTCAGGAATTTGACCAACGCTCAAGGCTACAACCCCACGAGCTTTGCATCCGAAGCAGGCGGTCTCGTTACGGATCTTCGCGACACTCAGATTGACTATGGCAACGTCGCGTTTTCGCGACGACATCGTTTCCTGTCGACAGTTCTCTATCAGCTCCCATTCGGCAAGACGAGTTCGGCGCTCAGCCAGGTCATCGGCGGCTGGGAATTGGGTGGCGTTCTGCTGTTCCAGTCCGGACCATTCATGACAGCCACTGTTTCCGGCGCCGATCCATCCGGCACGGGTTTCCCACTCCTGATTGGAAACGGAAGAGCAGACCTCGTTTCAGGCGTTTCGTTATACGCAGACAACAAGACGGCGCAGCGCTGGCTGAACCCCGCAGCCTTCGCAGTTCCGAAGAGCAACATCGGGCGATATCCGACGGCGCCGGTAGGGAACATTGTTGGGCCTGGTACACAGGCCATTTCAATGTCGTTAACGAAGTCCGTGAGAATCAAGGAGTCCGTGCGCTTTCAGATTGGAGCTCAGGCGGCGAATCTCTTGAACCACGTGAATTACGCACCGCCGAACACGGTCTTCAACACGGCGCCATTTGGAACAATCTCGAATGTTCAGACCGCGGAAGGCGCGGGTCCACGTCAGATTCAAATCACGTCGCGCCTGACGTTCTAGACAGGAAGCAAACCTACGTATTGGTTTGTTTCCTTCAATCGAATTACAAATCTGTCGCCGCGTCGCGCACTCATTGTTTCGACGTCAGAAGAGCTAACCCATTTTTCTAAAGGTCCTTAACTCAATTCGCGTTGGGTGGACTGCATGAGGAATCGGACGTGCGATACGGCGAACCATCATTGCAGTTGCTCCGGCGTTAACGGGCAAAAACATGAGAAGCTTTTCTTTTTCGCGAACCTTACTCATCGTTCCTGTAGGCGCTTGTTTGTTGTTCGGCGCCGGCACATCGCTGGGCCAGTCTACGTTTGGAACCATTCTCGGCACTGTGCGCGATCCCTCCGCGGCACTGATACCGGGCTGTGTCATCACGGTTGAGAATGCCGGGACGTCATTGCGCCGGTCAAGCCTGTCTGACGAAAGCGGTTCTTATACCTTTCCCAATCTGGAACCTGGCAGCTACAAGCTGAGGATCGAATTGCCGGGATTTCAGGTAGCGGAGTATCCAAACATTCAGTTGCTTGCACGGCAAACGATTCGCATCGATGGCCAACTGACAGTCGCGGCACAGGCCGAGACCGTGAACGTGACGGCAGAAGCGGCACCGGTGATCACGACGGAAGTTTCGAGCATTGCAGAAACGAAGACGGGACGCGAGCTATTGGACCTTCCCGTTGCGCTGGGGTCGCGGGCTTTGGGCTCGACAAGTCCGATTTCCACGCTGACCACGCAGGGTGGGGTGCAGGTGGATAACGCCGGCAGCCTTTCGGTCGCCGGCTCAAAGCCAAGTATGCTTTCGGTAACTATCGACGGCATCAGTACGGTGAGCGTGAGGTCAAACTCGGCAGCCGCGGAGCTGTTTCCGTCTTTCGGCACGATTGCCGAGATCCGCGTCAGCGAAGTCAATAACGCGGCGGAGTTCGGCGGCGTGAGCGACATCACGACTGTCTCCAAGAGCGGCAGCAATCAGTTGCATGGCGGCCTTTTTGAGAACCACCAAAACACCGCACTCAATGCCCGCAATCCATTCAGCGCTACAAAAACGAAAACCATCATGAACAATTACGGCGTCTTCGCGGGCGGCCCGGTGAAGCCGAACAAGACGTTTTTCTTCGGGAGCTACGAAGGTCTCAAGCTTCCTCGGGAAACTTTCATCAGCCAGAGCGTGCCGTCGCTGGCATTGCGCAACGGGGATCTTTCGGCGTATTCGGGTGTCATCAAGGATCCGCTCACGGGCTTGCCATTCCCTAACAACCAGATTCCGGCCAACCGCATTTCGCCTGTGTCTAAGGCCGCACTGCAATATCTTTGGCCGCTTCCCAATACCGGATCACCGAACGCGATTGCAAATAACTACAGCGCCAACATGCCGACTCCCATCAGCAGCAATCAGGAAGATTTCCGCATCGATCACAACATTTCGTCGAGGCAAACGGCGTTCCTGCGCGGCACTTATAAGTCGCGGTCCGTCTATAACGCTCCGACTTCCGCGCAATCCGTCGTCGCGGGTGCGGCTTATCAGCCCGAAAGAGATATCTCGGTGACCGCCGCGTATAACTTTGTGTTCACTCCACGGCTGATCAATGAATTGCGGATTGGGATGAGCGACGTACGCGTCCTGACCAGCACCGGTGTTTCGGCCAAGGACTTTGTCGGGAAAATTGGCGTACCCCTACCGGATCCCCCTGACGGGAACACCACTCCGGTGTTCACCATCAACGGGTTTCAACCGACGGGCACGGCGACTTCCTCGATATCCCGATCCAAGACGCTCCAGTTGTTGGACAATTTGAGCTGGACCAGCGGTCCTCACACATTGAAGTTTGGCGGGGATATTCGCGCGCTGAGCGCTTATTTCAGTAATGTCTTTGCCTCGGATCGGTCGGGCAAATACACATTCAACGGATCGGTCACGAATTCCCTGATCGGGAATCCCTATGCGGCATTTCTCTTAGGAATACCCGACACGACCGGTATCGGACTGGTCAATGTTGCGGATTCGAACGGTCATTCTGTCCATTATGCCGTGTATGCGCAAGACGACTGGAAGCCTTCACCGCGGCTGACGTTCAATTATGGAATGCGGTGGGAATATCACCCGCCGTTTCACGACGCGTTGAACAACATCGCAGTCTTAATGCCCGACATATATTCGGTCGTTAACGGTAGCCTCGTGCGGGGCGCCATCGCCGTTCCCGATGCCGGATACCAGATAACGCATCCGATTTTCGCCGCCTCGATCGCACCGACGCCGATCCTCACGGCGAGCCAGGCGAGGATTCCTCAGGAATTGCATCGATCTCAGAAATCCAGTTTTGCGCCGCGCATCGGCTTTGCCTGGCGAGCATCCGGCAACGGCAAGACGGTGATCCGCGGAGGCTACGGACGGTTCATCGAAGCGATGCTTGGCACGCTGACCAGCGCAGGCTGGGGAATCTCGGCAAGCGACATCGGCACCTTTACCAACTCGATCGTCAATGGCCAGCCCACGCTCGCGTTTCCGTATCCTTACCCCGCGAATCTGGCGCAGCCCGGCACTCAAAACATCCGAACGTCCGCCGACGTGAACTATCGGGATCCCTACGTCCAGCAGTGGAATCTGACGATCGAGCGGGACTTGGGTTTCAACACCGGCGTGCGGCTGTCCTATGACGGCAATCGCGGGTCGAATTTGGGATACGTCGAGAATATGGCTCAAATACCGGCGAACACCATTGGTTTCGCCGCGGCGAAGTCGGCGTCGCCATTTCCTCTCTTCTCCCGCATCGCGCAGGAAACCACAGGAGCCCGGTCCAACTATAACGCCTTCACGATCGAGGCAAACAAGCGGATGTCGAAGGGGCTTCAATTCTCGGCGAACTACACGTTTGCCAAGAACCTTTCGAACGGCCAGGGGTTCAATCCGACGGCCTTCGCTTCACAGGGTGGCGGCACGGTTACAGACCCGTACAACATCGGCTTGGACTACGGTAACGTCGCCTTCACCCACCGGAACCGTTTCATCGCGACGTTTCTGTACGAGTTGCCCTTCGGAGCCAGCGGTCCTCTGCGTCAAGTGATTGGCGACTGGCAGATCTCCGGCGTCATGGTGTACCAGACTGGTCCATTTCTGACGGTAGTCGCGCCCGGAGCCGATCCGATGGGCACGAATTTCGCGAATCTCGAAGGCGCTGGGCGCGCGGACATCGTTTCCGGTGTTCCCTTGTATCCGGACAACAAGAGCATCACCCAGTGGATCAACAAGGCCGCGTTTGCGATCCCGAAGAACAACATTGGGCGGGCGGGGAACTCCCCGGTCGGCGCCTTGGTCGGGCCAGGGACGCAGTCGGTTTCGCTTTCTTTGTTCAAGTCGGTCCGCATCAAGGAGGGCATCCGGTTCCAGGTGGGCGCTGCGGCGTCCAACGCATTCAATCATCCTAACTACTCGACGCCGAATCTGAACTATGGGACGGCGCCGTTTGGAACACTCACCAATGTTCAGTCGGCGGAGGGAGCAGGTCCCCGCCAGGTTCAAATCACGTCGCGCGTGATCTTCTGAGGAGGAAGAACAGATGTTTCTGAAGAAGTGGGTTCTAGCAGGCGCGGTTGTCTTGTTTGTCGCCGTCCTGGGGCAGGCACAGGATACTACGGCAGCCGTCGGAATTCCGATCAACCACCAGCTCACTCTTGACAAGTGCGGAGGGTGTCACCCGCGGGACGCTAGCGGGATGATGCGCCGGATCTCCTATATGCGGACCACGCCGGAGGTTTGGGAGCAAGCCATCAAGCGGATGATTCGACTGAACGGTCTCGTGATCAAGCCTGAAGAGGCGCGTGAGATTCTTCGGTATCTCAGCAACAACAATGGCCTGGCGCCTGAAGAAGCGAAGACCGCCTTCTGGGAGGCCGAACACCGGATGTTCCGCGACCAAAGCGACAAGATTCCAAGCGATGCGTTACAACATACATGTAACTACTGCCACACCATTGGCCGCGTCTTGACGCAACGGCGAACCCGGGACGATTACGAAAAACTCATCAACATGCATCTCGGACTTTTCCCTGGCGCCGAAAATACATTGCGGCCCCGGCGGCCTACAGGACCGCAATTTGAGACTCCGGTTGCGTTTTCCGCCCCCACAGGTGGAAATCCTGCAGTCGCTGCGCCGGCGCCGGCGGCAGCCAATACGAATCTGCGTGCCGACGGGAAAGATCCGGCGGATGTGGCGATTGATTACTTGTCGAAAGAGCAACCTCTGATGACACCCGAATGGGCTGCATGGAAAGCCGTGATGCGATCTCCCAAGTTGGAAGGCTCGTGGATGCTCACCGGGTATCAGCAAGGTAAAGGGCGGATCTTCGGCACGCTGACCATCACACCGGGTCCCACGCCGGATGATTTCGTCACAAAGGTCGATATCGAGTATGCGACGACCGGCGCGACATTATCTCGAACCGGAAAGGGCATCGTCTACACGGGCTACAGCTGGCGCGGACGGAGCACGGCCCCTGCCGGTACGGCCGCTCCGACGGACCCGTCCGCCGCTCCCACCGAGTGGAGAGAAGCTCTTCTCCTCTCGCGTGACGGAAACACCATGGACGGCCGCTGGTTCTGGGGAGGGTACGATGAATTCGGGATCGATGCGCACCTGACTCGAATTGGAACGACGCCGATGCTCGCCGGCGTGAGCACCTTCGCTCTGCAATCTCCGTCTTCCGGCGACGTGAAAGTCTATGGCGCCAATTTCCCGGCAGATATGAAGGCTGCGGATTTTGATCTCGGCACTGGAATCACCGTTACTCGAGTGACGCGCCGCTCGGCGTCCCAGGCCACAATTGCAGTTCAGGTCGCTGCTAACCTGCCTGTTGGTATTCGCGACGTTTCGTTATCGCGCTCCACTGCAGAACGCGCGATCGCTGTCTACGACAAGGTCGCCTACATCAAGACTTTTCCCGACGCCAGTATGGCTCGGCTCGGCGGCGTTGTTGCGGCGAAACAGTACGCGCAGTTCGAAGCGATCGCCTATGCGGCAGGCGCCGATGGGAAACCTGAAACTGCCGACGACATTCCTTTGGGACCCGTCCCCGTCAAGTGGTCGATGTCGGAGTTTCTTTCGACGCCCGACGATGACGATGTGAAATTCGTCGGAACTGTCAATCCGACCAACGGCATGTTTACGCCGAATGTCGAAGGTCCGAATCCGGAACGCAAGAAACAGGCGAATAACTTCGGCGTGGACAATTATGGCGATGTCTGGGTCGATGCGGAGTATGACGCTCCCGGCGGAAAGACAATGAAGGCCCGTTCCTACCTGGTCGTCACCATTCCGGTGTATGTGCGATATGACCAACCGGAGGTGTCTAAATGAGCACAACTGAAGCTCTCACTCCTGCTCTGACGTACCGGCAGTGCGAGTTCCACGCTTTTGAATCCGCAGGGACGCAGTTTGTATACCTGGTTCCCAGCGGGTCGATTTTCGCCATCGACAAGATTGGCCGCGAGATTCTCGACCGCGTTAAGGACATCAGTCCGACGAGGGAAGAGCTCGTAGGATTCTTGACCGAGCGGGGTTATGCGCCTGCCGAGATCGAAACGTCCCTGATGGAATTGGAATTCTCGGAAGTTATTCAACGGGGAGATCTCATTCCTCCGAAACCGAAGCTTCCGGAAAAGAACTTTCCGCTCCAAAGGGTAGTCCTGAATATCACGAACCAGTGCAATCTCGCCTGTACGTACTGCTACGAGTATAGCGAGGACAAGATCAGCAAGACTGACGGCAAGCCAAAGTACATGACGCCATCGGTTGCGGAGTCGTCGATCGACATGTTGATCAAGGAGTCGGGTGACCGGCCTTCGATTCACGTGACGTTCTTTGGCGGTGAAACGCTATTGAATTTTCCGACGTTGCGTACGTCAGTGGATTATGCCAAACGAAAGTGCGCTGAAGCCGGCAAGCACGTCGAGTTCAGTTTGACGACGAATGCGACGATGCTCAACGAGCAAATCGTGGACTTCATCTCCGAGCACAATATCGGCGTCACGGTCAGCATCGATGGCGACCGTGAGCTGAATGACAAGATGCGTGTGTTCTCCGACGGGCGCGGCAGTTACGACGTTATCGTCCCCCGAATCAAGATGCTCCTCCAGCGCCACAAGACCAATTCCATCGGTGCACGCGTCACTCTGAGCTCAGGCAATTCTCACGTTCGCCGGATATATGAACACCTCACGCAGGAAGTCGGTTTTTATGCCGTCGGTTTCTCGCCGGCGACCGCCAATCCAAATCGCCTTTATTCGATCGGCGAAACCAAGATGGAAACAGTCCTGCAAGGATTCGAAGACCTGGCCTGGGAATACCGCGACTGGGCGCTTGCAGGCCGCCAGCATGGTTTCACGAACGTGAACGACACATTGAAGGAACTGCATTCCGGTATGAGCAAGGCATATCCCTGCGGCGCCGGCCTCGGTTTACTGGGCGTCGGCACCGCAGGCGACATCAGTCTTTGCCATCGCTTCGTCGATTCCGATGTTGGAAAGATGGGGCATGTGGACAAAGGCGGCGTCGATCATGCCGCACGCGATCAGTTCCTCGGTACGCATCACATTGGAGCCCGTTACGATTGTCACACCTGCTGGGCGCGGCCGGTTTGCGCCGGCGGGTGTTATCACGAGGCGTTTGTGCACTATGGGGACACGTCTGCAGCAACGTTACATTACTGCGATTGGATCCGCGGCTGGAACGATCTCTGTCTTCGCATTTACGGAGAGATCAGCCAGCAGAACCCGTCGTTTCTAGACCGTTTCAGCGAAAACTGACAAGGAGGCCATTCAATGCATTCATTGAAACCGATCAACCGCAAAGCCCGCAAGGTGGAAGCGGCCGTGATCGCAGCCACAGGAGATGTTCAAGCTCTTCAAAAACGAGGAGGTGAGGGGAAAATTTATTATCCAATGGGGTGCACGCTGAACTTTACGCCGGGGTGGGAAGTCGATATTTCCGGCGGTGTCGCTGGTCTCTGCCAACCCGTGGAACGCGATTTGTTCGATTGCCATCTGGGTTGTGGCTGGCCCGCACAGGTGCCGGACCATTTGAACAATGCGGTCGACTGGACCGACAAATGCGCGTCAGCCACGAATGACTGGCGCAAAATCGATATCGTTTTTCCATAACAGAATCGGAGAATGTGTCCCATGAGGAAGCTTTTACTCGTAGTGTGCTGTCTCGTGTACAGC
>Ga0075425_100006404_pt1 | contig 12322 bp, 10 predicted proteins | sample SoiMethybrSBSTD4_FD_75300 | JGI IMG/M metagenome (GOLD analysis project Ga0075425, IMG submission 75300) | Bulk soil microbial communities from a Populus tree surrounding site in Tennessee, USA - Soil MetaG P. TD hybrid SBSTD4 | ecosystem: Environmental > Terrestrial > Soil > Tree plantation...
AGCAGGATCCCGTGCTCGTCTTCTCCATGCTCGCCCAGTCCCTCGCCATGGTCGGAGAGCACGATCACGATCGCGCGGTCGTAGACGCCGTTCCGGCGCAGCGCGTCGAGGAGGCCGCCCACCACCTGATCCGCGGCCGCGATCTCCCCGTCGTAGGCCAGCGGGTAGCGGCTCTTGAAGGGCTCCGGCGGCTCGTAGGGCGCGTGGGGCTCGTAGGTGTGGAAGAAGAGGAAGAACGGCTGGCCCTTGACGCCTTCGAGCCACCGGGCGGCGATGGCCGCCGTCTCGGCCCCGGGCCGCTGCACCCGTCCGAGCGCGTCCGTGCCGAAGGGCGCGACCATCTTGTCGTCGTAGAAATCGAAGCCGTCACCGATCCCCGTGCTCCCGCGCAGCACGTACGCGGAAACGGCGCCGCCGGTCGCGTACCCCCTGGCCTTCAGGAGGCCCTGGAGCGTCGGATGCGACTTCGCGTCGAACCGGTAGCCCAGGTTGTCCCGCACCCCGTGCTCGAAGGGAAGGAGGCCCGTGAGCATCGAGACGTGCGCGGGCAGGGTAAGGGGTACGTGGGTGTACGCGTTCTCGAAGAGGATCGCATCCTGGCGGAAGCGGTCGAGGTGCGGCGTCTGCACGCCCGCGTAGCCGTAGGCGGGCAGGTGGTCCGCGCGGAGGGTGTCGATCGAGATGAGGACGACGGGCGCGCCGGGGAAGGATTCCCTCGGCCCGCGCGCGCAGGCCGCCGCGGCGAGGGCCAGACAGAAAATGGCCGTCCGGCGCATCACCGGACGATCATAAGACGGCCGCGGACGCTACTCGGTCTCGAAGCAGGCGCGATGCGGCTGGCAGACCTGCGGGCTGCAGAAGACGTCGTCGGGACCGAGGACCGTGGCCGTGCGCGAGCACCAGTATTGCCCCGTCGGCGAGGCCTCGCGCATGTCCACGTGCTCGCGGCCCATCACGTAGTACATCTTCGTGCGCAGGCGGCGGCAGACGGGCACGTCCTTGAGGTCGTCCATGTTCACCTCGCCGCTCATGAGGCCAGCCCCAGCAGCGTGCGCCGCAGCAGGGTCTGGACGAGGCCCACCTTGTAGCCGTTCTCGGAGAGGGGGGCCGCGCCCACGGTGGCCGCGTTCGCCGCCGCCGCCGCGGAGGTGGCGTCGAGGGCCTTGCCCACCAGCGCCTGCTCGGCCCGCACCGACCGCCAGGGAACCGGCGCCACCGCGCCCAGCACGATGCGCGCTTCCTTGACGAGGCCGCCGTCGAGGCGCACCGCGGTCGCGGCCGCGACCAGGGGCCAGTCGAAGGCGGCTCGCTCGCGGACGTCGTCGTAGGCGGAGCGCCAGCCCGCCGCCGCGGGCACGCGGATCTCCGTGAGCACCTCGCCCGGCTGGAGCTGGTTCTCTCGCTCCGGGTCCTTGGAGGGCCCGGTGAAGAAGTCGCTGGCCGCCACCGTGCGCGGGCCCTTCTCGCCCTCGAGCACGAGCTGGGCGCCAAAAGCGACGAGGGGCACGGCCGCGTTCGAAGGGTGCGTCGCGTAGGAAGGGCCGCCGCCGAAGATCGCGTGATAGCGGTTCTCCCCGCCCACCGCGTAGCAGACGTCGCCGCCCTTCTTGAGGCACTTGTACGATTCCTGGCGGTAGTACCAGCAGCGCGGCCGCTGCAGCAGGTTGCCTCCGATCGTGGCCACATTGCGGATCTGGGGCGAGGCGGCCTCGCCGCAGGCCTGGGCCAGCGCGCGATGGGTGGACCGTACGCCGGCGTGCGCCGCCACCTCGGCCAGCGTGGCCAGGGGCCCGATGCGGAGCGCGCCGTCGGGCTGCGGGGCGATGTCGCGCATCCCCGCGATCCCTTTCAGGTCCACGACCCGCGGCGTCTCGACGAGGTGCTCCTTGAGATGGTCGAGGAGGTCGATCCCGCCCGCCTTGTAGGCGGCGCCCGGACGTTCGGCCAGGAGCTCGCGCGCCTGCGCGATCGAAGAGGGCCGGGCCAGCTCGAAGCTCTTCATCAGGCCCTCCTCGCCGCATTGATGTGGGCCAGGACCTTGTCCGGCGTGAGCGGCAGGGTGTGGACGCGTGCGCCCGTCGCGTTGAAGACGGCGTTGGCGATCGCGGCCAGGGTGGGCACGATGGGCGGCTCGCCGATGCCCGCGGCCGAGGTGTTGTTCCCCGCGTTGGCGATCTCGCTGACGATGGCCACGGCCTCGAACATGTCCTTGGACGAAAGGACCTTGTAGGCCTCGAGGTTGGGATTCACCATCGTGCCCACGTTGCGGTCGAGGATGCGGTTCTCCCACAACGCCCACGACACGCCCTGGATCATGGCCCCGATGATCTGGCTCTCCGTGGTCAGGGTGTTGATCGGGATGCCGCAGTCGTTGACGGAGACGACCTTGAGCACGCGGATGGTGCCCGTCTCCGTGTCGACCTCGACCTCCGCGAACTGCGTGCCCGCGAGGTCCTGGCGGTAGGTCTCGTATTGCTTCTTGCGCTCCGCGACCGCGCTGATGACCTCGTTCGGCATCTTGGCCGCGGCCTGACGGAAGCCGATCGACCTGGCCGGGCTGGCGGCCACGAAGATCTTCCCGCCCGCGGCGTCGAGGTCCTCGGCCTTCGCGCCGAGCAGGGGCGCGGCGATCGCGAAGAGCTTCTGGCGCGCGTCGTGCGCGGCCAGGCGCACGGCGGGGGCGACGGAGTTCGTGGTGTTGCTGCCTCCCGACCCGACGCCCTCCGGCCAGCGCGTGTCGCCGACGTGGGGGGTGACGTCGCGGGTCTGGAGGCCCAGCTCCTCCGCCACCACCATCGCCATCGCGGTGCGGAACCCGGTGCCGATGTCCTGCGATCCCTGGAAGACCTCGACGGAGCCGTCGCGATGGATCTTCACCTCCGCGCCCACGCCCGAGCCCCGCGCGAAGACGTACCAGTTCCCGTTGGCCATGCCGATCCCGCGCTTGCGCGGACCGGCGGTCTCGCCCGCCTTCTTGTTGCGGCGCTCCCAGCCGATGGCCTTCGCTCCGATGTCGTACTGGATGCGCCGCACCGGGCTCGACTCGTTCTTCCGCCGCAGCTCGAGCGGGTCCAGGCCGAGCTTCTCCGCCAGCTCGTCGATGGCCGACTCCAGCGCGAACGCGCCCTGGGAGTGGCCGGGCGCGCGCAGCGGCGCCGCCGGCCCCGCGTTCGTGAAGACGTCGTGCTCCTCGACCAGGCAGTTCGGCGTGTTCGCGTACAGGTTGCCGGAAGGGCCGCCCGTGCCCGCCCCGCCCGCGATCCCGGCCGTGCCGAACGATCGGTGGTGGATGGCGGTGAGCGTGCCGTCCTTCTTCGCGCCCAGGCGCACGGTCATGAGGGCGGCGGGGGCGTTGCCGGTGCAGAGGTGCTCCTCGTGCCGGTCCAGCATCATCTTGACCGCCGCGCCCGCCTGCTTGGCGAGCTTGCAGGCCACGCCGGAGAAATTCGAGCCCTCGGCGGAGGCGCCCAGCTTGCTGCCGAACCCGCCGCCCATGTGCTCGGTGATGACGGTGACGTTCTTGCGGTCGATGCCGAGGTACTCCGCCATGCCCTCGCGCACGGTGGAGACGCTCTGGGTGGAGGCCCAGATCGTGAGCTGGTCGCCCTCCCACTTCGCGATCACGCCGTGCGTCTCCAGCGGGGAGTGTGTGTGCACGGGGACGTAGTACGTGCTCTCGACGGTGACGTCCGCCTCCGCCAGGCCCTTGGCGATGTCGCCGCGCTGGCCGCCGCGGCGCGGCACGATCGGCCCGACCACGTTGCCCTTGACCGGCGCCTTCGGGCTGTCGGGGATCTGGTCCGCGTTGTAGACGGTGGGCGCGCCCTCCTCCATCGCCTTCTGGAGGTCGGTCACGTAGGGGCGCTCGTCGTAGGTGACCTCGACGAGCCGGGCCGCGTCTTCCGCGACCTCGGGCGAGATGGCCGCGACGGCGGCCACGTCCTGCCCCGCGAAACGGACCGCGCGCGCTTCCGTCGTCCAGACCGCCTTCACGCCGGGCAGCTTCTCCGCCTTGGAGGTGTCGATCTTCACGATCTCCGCCGCGGGCACCGTCGCGCGGACCATCTTTCCCCACAACATGCCGGGCATGGAGATGTCGAACGTGTACTTCGCGCGGCCGGTGACCTTGAGCGGGCCCTCCAGGCGCGGCTGCCGGCCCTTGACCACGCGCAGCTTCGAATCGAGGTCCCAGGGCTTGATGTCGCCTTCGGCGGCGTGGACCTCGAGCGTCTGCGGCGCGCTCGCGTGCCCGGCCTTGACGACGTAGGTGACGGTGGGCGCCGGCGGCTTGGGAGAGGCGTCTTGAGTCATGGCTTACGCCTTCCTTCCCGCGACCGGGGTCGCCTTGGCCGCCTTCAGGACCGCCTCGAAGACGCGCGAGTACGTTCCGCAGCGGCAGAGGTTGCCGGCCAGGCCGTCCTTGACCTGCTCGAGCGTGGGGTTCGGGTTCTGACGGAGGAGGGCGGTGGAGGCGACCACGAAGCCCGGCGTGCAGAACCCGCACTGCAGCGCGTCCGCTTCCACGAACGCGGCCTGCACCGGGCTCATCTTGTCGGGCGTGCCCAGGCCCTCGACGGTGGTGATCTCGTGGCCGACGGCGTCCGCGGCCAGCATCAGGCAGGACGCGATGGGCTTGCCGTCGAGCATCACCGTGCACCCGCCGCAGGCCCCGCGGTCGCAGATCTCCTTGGCCCCCGTGAGGTCGAGGTGGTTGCGGAGGGCGCGCAGCAGGGTCACGCGCGGCTCCACCGTCACCGTCCGCGCCGCGCCGTTGATCTTGAGGGCCAGGGGGACGGCGTCCGGGCCGAGCACCGCGGGTCCGGAGGCGCCCGGTGCGGCTCCGATCAGGCTGGTGGCGGCGGCACCCACGCCCGCCGTCTTGAGGAAGGTGCGTCGCGAGACTCCCGAGGCCGGGGAGTCGTCGTCCGGGGGCTTGGCCATGCGCCACCTCGAGGGATCGCGCCCGTCGGAGAACGCGGTCGGAAGATGTTTCCCGGATTCTTGATCCCGCTTCGCGCGGCGGTCAAGGTCCGAGTCGTCATTTCATGTGAACGCCCCGGCGTGACCCGATCCACCTCCGTGAACCAGGGCCCCCGCGCGCATCCCGGGCCCGATGAACGGAAGGCATGGAATCCATACGCTTTTGTCATATGTCAATCACGGAACGAAGTTCGATTGACATTCGTCTGTTCCAACAGGTAGCCTCCCTGCGATATGGCAACACGATCCGATCGACCCCGCCTCGACCGCACGGATCGCGCGCTCCTCCTCGCCCTCTCCCGCGACGGCCGCCGGCCCGCCGCCGACCTGGCCAAGGAGCTGGGCCTCTCCCGCCAGGCGGTCACGGAGCGCCTGCGCGAGCTGGAGCGGCGCGGGGTCGTGCGGGGCTACCACGCGGATATCGATCCCATCGCCCTGGGCCTGGGGGTGCGGGCACAGCTCCGGATCACGCTCGACGGCAAGGCTCCGCAGAGGGAGAAGGACGTCCTGCGGCGGCTCACGGCCAGCCCCCTCGTGCGCTCCGTCTACCGGGTGAGCGGCGAGGACTGCTTCGTCGCCGACGTCATCTGCCGCCGCATCGAAGACGTGAACGCGCTGCTGCTCGAGCTGAAGTCCACGCGCGCCATGCAGTCCTCGCGCACCGCGTTCGTGCTGGAGACCGTGCTGGAGAAGGGCACGCTCGGCCCGCTGCCGGGCGCCCTGTTCCTCGAAGAGCCGGCGGAGGCGCCGGTGCGCGCGAAAGGCTAGTCATGTCCCCCCGTCATCGCCGTCTCCTGCCGTGGATCGCGCTGGGCCTCGTCTACGTGGTGTGGGGCTCGACCTATCTCGCCATCCGCATCGCCGTGCGCGAGGTGCCGCCGTTCGGCGCGGGCGCGTTGCGCTTCTTCGCCTCCGGCCTCGCCATGGCCGTCATCGCCGTGATCGTGGACCGGCGCCATGGGTGGCCGACCTGGCGGCAGGTCGCGGACTACTCGTTCGTGGGCGTGCTGCTCCTCGCGATCGGGAACGTCCTCGTGATGTGGGCGGAGAAGACCATCCCGAGCGGGATCGCCGCCCTCGTCGTCGGCACCACGCCGCTGTGGCTGACCTTCCTCGACGGCCTGCGCCCGGGCGGCCAGCGGTGGACGCCGGCGCTGTGGGCGGGCACGCTCGTCGGCCTCGGCGGCGTCGCCCTCGTGGCGCGCCCGGAGGGCGGCATCCAGGCCGGCCACTGGGGCGCGGTCATCGCGCTGCAGTTCGGCACCATCTCGTGGGCGGTCGGGTCACTCTACGCGCAGTCGGTGCCGAAGCGCCTGCCCGTCTTCACGGCGTCCGCGATCGAGATGCTGGCCGGATCCGCCGTGCTCTTCTTCGAGTCGCTCGTGCTCTTCCGCGACGACTGGGGCGCTTTCCGCGCCGCCAGCGCGAACACCTGGCTGAGCCTCGGCTACCTGGTCGTCTTCGGTTCGCTCGTGGGGTTCACCGCCTTCGCGTACGCGCTCAACGAGCTGCCCGCGACCACGGTCGGGACCTATGCCTACGTCAACCCGGTGGTGGCGGTGATCCTGGGACGCGTGATCCTGAAGGAGGCCCTGACCCCGGGGCTGCTCGCCGGCGGCGTGCTCATCCTGGCCTCCGTGCTCATCACGACGCGGGCGCGGCGGCCTCGCAGAGAGCCCGTCCGCGCCGACCCCTCGCCGCTCGCCGCCGCCGAGAACGCCTAGCGGCCGGAAGGCGTGCCCGGATCGCTGCCCCCGGCCCCGATGATCCGGTTCCGGCCGGCGTTCTTGGCCTGGTACAGGGCGTGGTCGGCGGCGCGGATGAGCTCCACCTCGGAAGGGGCGTCCTGGGGATAAGACGCGACCCCGCCCGAGATCGTCACCGCGCCCAGCGGCTGATGTTCGCCTCCGGCGAACGGATGCGACTCGACGGCGCGGCGCAGGCCCTGGGCGAGCCGATAGGCGAGGGCCTTGCTCGCGCCCGGGTAGAGGATCACGAACTCCTCGCCCCCGTAGCGCGCCACCACGTCGTCCTCGCGGATGGACCCGTGAAGGAGCTGGCCCATCTTCTTGAGAACTTCGTCTCCGGCCACGTGGCCGTTCGTGTCGTTGTAGTTCTTGAAATCGTCGATGTCCAGGAGGAACAGGCTGACGCCGAGGCCGTCCCGCTCCGCACGCCGGATCTCCGCGGACAGCCGCTCCTGGAAGTACCGCTTGTTGAAGACGCCGGTGAGCCCGTCCTTGTTCGCGGTGTCCTGGATGGCCTTGAGCTTGTCGACCTGCACGATCGCGATCCCGCTGAGGTCGGCCAGCATCTTGACCACCGCCTTCGCCTCCCGCCGCCGCCGTCGCGGCCGGCCCACCGCGATGACCCCGTGCAGGCGGTCGCGCGCCACGATGGGCGCCCCCACGCTCACGTGCAGGCCGGCCAGCGTGGCCGGCTCCGGCGTTCCCGGCGTGTCGTCGAAATCGGAATCGGCCAGGGCGTGCCGTGCCTTCCCCAGCCGTCCGATGCGCCCTTCGCCCAGGGAGACCTCCGCCCCGCGGGTGAGGGTCTGGGGCAGGCCGATGCCTTCGGCCAGGGCCAGCTTGCCGTCCGGGCGGTGGACGAACACCGCGGCCTGCTCGGGCTGGAGCAGCTCCTCCAGCAGCTTGAGGATGACGGGCACCATGGCCCGGCGGCCGGAGGCCGCGAGCATCTGCGCCATGAGGTCGGAGACGTCGGGGAGGGCTTCGTGCTCGTCTTCGCCCGGGTCGCGCGCGCCGCGTCCCGCGATCATCCAGGCCGCGCCGAAGCCGATCAGGATCCCGGCGGCGACCGCCGCCCACAACGATGCGCTCACGAGTCTCTCTCCAGCCCGTGTGCCGGCTTGAAGCAGACGTTCAATAGAGGAGGTACGGTGCCCGACGGCGCCGGAAGGCCTGCTGCTCCCGCCGCCACCGATGCGCGAGCCTCCGGGGCGAGTGTCCCTCGTCGATCGTACGCCGTACGTCCGGGGTTCCGCACAGGATGTCGATCGGCCGCTTCACGTATTCGTATTCGTACGGGGGATCGCGCCAGGCGAACTTCGGCGGCGCCTGCCGCCGCGCGTGATGGATGAGCAGGAGATAGCAGAGGAAGGCCGGGAAGCGGTTGCGATCGGTCACGTGTACCTGGACGCCGCCGCAGGGCCGGCCCGCGTGCTTGTGGAACGTGGGCGTGAAGAACGCGGGACGGAAGCGGACGCCGGGCAGGCGCTCGCGCGTGAGCTCGCGGGCCAGGGCCCAGGGATCGAGCCAGGGCGCGCCCACGAGCTCGAAGGGGCGCGTGGTCCCGCGTCCTTCCGAAAGGTTCGTGCCTTCGACCAGGCACGCGCCCGGGTACACGAAGGCGGTGTCCATCGTCGGCATGTTGGGGGAGGGAACGATCCAGGGCAGGCCGGTGTCCTCGAAGAACATCGAGCGCGTCCAGCCGCGCATGCGCACGATGCGCAGGTCGACGTCGAGGTTGCGCTCGGCGCGGAACATCAGGGCCAGCTCCCCGACCGTCATGCCGTGGCGGGCCAGGATCGGGTGGAGGCCGACGAAGGAGAGGTACTCGGGGAGCGGCAGGTTCCCGTCCAGGGCGTCGCCCCCGAGCGGGTTGGGCCGGTCGAGCACGATCAGGGCCTTGCCGTGGGCGGCGCAGGCCTCCAGCGCGTGCAGCATCGTGGAGACGAACGTGTAGTACCGCGCCCCCACGTCCTGCACGTCGAAAACGAGCGCGTCCACCCCCGAGAGCATGGCCGCGGTGGGGACGCGCGTGCGGCCGTAGAGGCTGAAGACGGGGCGCCCGGTGACGGGATCGCGTGTGTCCTCGACCTCGACGAGGTCCTGGGCGTCCGCCCACACGCCGTGTTCGGGTCCGAACAGCGCGGTGAGGCGCACGCCCCGGGCGCGGTGCAACGCCGCCGCCGCGTGGACGAGGTCCGCCGTGACTGCGGTGGGATTGGCGATGAGCCCGAGGCGCAGGCCGCGCACGAGCTTCGCACGGGCGAGGAGCTGATCGAGGCCGGGACGCACGGCTGCGCGCGTGCGCCGTGCCGAGACGCGGCGGATGGGCCGGGGCGCGCTCACTCGACGTAGCGGAGGTTGAAGCGGCCGACCGCATCCTTGCCCGCCGCGTCCTTGAAGATGACTCCCACCAGCGCGCCGCCTTCGAGCGTGGCGCGGAAGAGCCGCGTGCCGCCACCGGAGGCGACCAGGAACTTGAGGACGCCCTTCTCGTAGGAAACCTGCTGGAGCGGCGTCCGCATCGCGATGCCGCCGGTCTTGGTGGCGATGGACCCGGCCAGCCGTCCGCCGTCGACCTCGAACTGAACCTCGACCGCGCGCTCGGCCTCCGTGTCCTGCATCGTGCCTTCCCAGCGCCCGGCCACGGCCGTGCCGGACGCGCCGGGCCCGCCCGAGGGAATCAGGAACGCCAGCTCGCGGACGCTCTTCTGGGCGGCGGGCGGGAGCTCGTACAGCGTGCCGACGGGCACGCCGCCGGAGGCTCCGCGCCGCTGCGCCTCGGCGTAGAGATCGACGAGGACCTTGCCCCGCGGGGTCAGCTCGGCGGTACGGCTGGGCCTCTGGCCCTGTGCGAACAGCGTCACGTAGTCCTGGAGGAGGGCGGTCCAATAGCTGGCGATCTGGCGCGGGTTCGAGCGGGCCGGTTTAGCGCCCGCGTCCCAGGCCTGCGCGTATCCCTCTACGTCCTCCGGCGTCGCGCTCAAGAGCACGGGCCCACCGGTGATGGCCACCGCCGGCGCGGCCCCGTCGCGCATTTCGAGGGTCACGGCACGCGACGTCGCGGATTCCATCAGCGCGCTGAGCGCGGTGGCCACGCGATCCGCGCGCTCGGCGGTGGTGGCGGCGTCGCCCTTGCCGGTGAGGACCAGGAAGGGCCCGATCTCGCTGGAGACGAACGCGTAACGGTCAGGGGCGCCCTGGGGCGCCGGCGCGGGGAAGAAGTGCAGGCGCGCGTTGCCGGAGAGCGGGTGCGCGAGCGCGAAGGTCGACCGCCCGGAGGACGAGGCTCCTCGCGCTTCCACCACGACGGGCAAGTTCTCCTGCGATCCGGTGGTCGGGGCGGCGGGGGCGGCCACCCGCAGCTCGTTCGCGCTGGCCGCGAGCACCAGCGCGGGCGTGCCGCCGATCGTCACGCGGTTGCCGGTGGCCACGGGATCGAACCCGCGGCCCTTGAGGGTGACGTGCTGGCCGACGGGCCCGTACGCCGGGACCACCTCCGCGACCAGGGGGAGGCGTCCCATGAGCAACGGCACCGCGCGCGCGGTGTCCGGGCCCACCTCCACGGTCACGGAAACACTCTGGCCGTCCGTCCACGCCATCTCCGGCACTCGGACGTGCAGGGTGTCGGCGGAGGCGTCCTTGACCTCGACCTTCTCGCCCCCGACGCGGACGGTCGCCGGCCCTCCGTCGAAATGCTGCCCGTGCAGGGTGACCTCCGTGCCCGGGACGGCGACGTCCGGCTCGAGGCGCGTGACGCGGGGAAGACGCGCGATCTTCACGAACAGCGCGTTCGAGAGCCCGCCCTTGCCCTGCACGGTGATCGGTACTCCCTTGGCCGCGGGAACGGCGACCTCGGGCACGGTGACGGCCAGCGAGGTCGCGGAGGCGTTCGTGACCGTCGCCGCCGTGTCGCCGAAACGGACGGTGTTGCCGGAGGCGGACTCCTCGAACCCGCTGCCGTTGATCGTGAGCGTGGACCCCACCTCCGCTTTGGGCGGGGTGACCGAGGAGAGCACCGGCGGCGGCTGCCGCGAGTGCGAGTACATGTAGAACGCGCCCGCGGTCACGAGGGCGGCGGCGACGCCCACCAGGGCCGCCCGGGGGATCGCGGGAAGGCTCCGTCCGCGCGGCCTCGCGCGCGGCTTCGCGGCGCGCGGGGCGGGCGCGTCGGCGGCGGGGACCTCGAGCTCTCCGCGCACGCGGTCGCCGCCGATGCCGGGGATCTCGGTCATGTAGTCGGGGCGAGCGGGCGCGCCCGACGATTTCGGTGTGCGGACCGGCCCCGCCGGGGCAGCCGTGGGCGCGGCGGGCTTGCTCGGGGGCGGGGACGGGGCCGGCGCGGCGGGCGCCGCCGGGGACGGCTCCTCGAAGATGATCGCGGCTCCGGCGGCGGCGGGGGGGGCCTCGGCCCCGGGCGGCGCGAAGGCGGGCGTGAACGTCTCGGGCACCGCGGGGTCCGCGAAGACCAGCGGGTCCTCCTCCGCCGCGGAGAACGCGGGGGCCGGACTCGGCGGCGGGGCAAGGTTGACGGGCATGGCCGCGACCGCCGCCAGGTTGCCCGGGACGCGGACGAGGAGCTTCACGCTCTCCGGCGATCCGGGCGGCCCGATCGAGATGCGGTCGCCGTCCGCGAGAACCTGCTCGCTCTCGACCCTCTCGCCGTTGACGAACGTGCCGGCCGCGCTTCCCACGTCGCTGAGCACGACCCCGGCGTCTTCCCAGGCGATGCGGGCGTGGAGGGTGTCCACGTTGCGGGCGGTGAGCCGGAGATGGGACGAGGGGCCGGATCCGATGATCTTCTCGGCGCCCGGCGCCTCCAACGGAATCTGGAGGCCGTCGGAGGCACCCCCCGTCACGATCAGCGTGGGAAGCAGGGGGCCACTGGCCGAGGAACTCATTTGCCTCGCGTAATTTGCACCGGATTCAAACATACGCCGCGCGACGGTGTCAACGACGGCTCGGAAGCCGCGTGCGCGTTGACACACCCGGGCCCGAGGTGCAAGCTTGATCCCTTCGAGGTCCCTCGCGATGGAGAAGGTGGCTCCGCCGGCGCCGGCGGAAGGGCTTCCCACCGAGCCCGCACTCCGCAAGATCCGTATCCCCTTCCTCCAGCGTGGCACCGTCGTCATCGGCGGCGTCCGCGAGCACCTCTTCGTGATCGACCTCGGCCTGCGCGGCGTCTTCATCGAGCGGCCGCAGCCGCTGGACCCGGGACAGGAGATCGAAGTCTGGTTCGTCCTGCCCGGGAACGAGATCGCGGTGCACGCGCGCTGCCGGGTCGCCTGGTGGCGGCCGGCGGAGGCGGCGGCGCGCACCCGCACCACCACGGGGGTCGGCGTGGAGTTCGTGGAGATGTCGGCCCGCGACAGCGAGCGCGTGCGCCAGCACCTCCTCGAATACCTGCAGCGGCACCCGCGTCACCGTCGTTTCCTGCGCCATCCGGAGGAGGCGGAGGAGGAGGCATGAAGACGATCGGGGGACTGGTTTCCGGGCGCGAGATCTTCCACGTGCGCTCCGACCATTCCGTGCGCGAGGCGTGCCGGTACATGACCGACCGGCGCGTGGGGGCGGTGTCGGTGCTCGACGGCTCA
>Ga0075425_100006405_pt1 | contig 12321 bp, 12 predicted proteins | sample SoiMethybrSBSTD4_FD_75300 | JGI IMG/M metagenome (GOLD analysis project Ga0075425, IMG submission 75300) | Bulk soil microbial communities from a Populus tree surrounding site in Tennessee, USA - Soil MetaG P. TD hybrid SBSTD4 | ecosystem: Environmental > Terrestrial > Soil > Tree plantation...
GAAAACGGCCGATTTATCTAGCTTGCGATTGTGCATTTCGGCCGCCGAAATACTCACAGCGGAAGTCTTCAATGCCTGGAAACGAATTTCGGGGCTGGAGATTGTGGAAGGGTTGGGGTCAAGCGAGGTTCTGCACATCTATCTGTCGAACACGGTCGAAGCGAAGAGGTTGGGCTCGGCGGGCAAGCGGGTGCCGGGTTACGAAATCGCGCTTCGCAGCAACCATGGACACGAGGTGTCCGACGGGGAGGAAGGCATCTTGTGGGTGCGCGGTGATTCCAATGCACCCTGCTATTGGAACCGCCCTGACAAAACAGCAGAGACCATGCGCGAGGCGGGCTGGATCTACAGCGGTGACCGGTTCGCACGCGACGCCGATGGGTTTCACTTCTTCCGTGGCCGTGCCGATGATCTCGTCAAGATCAGCGGCCAATGGGTGTATCCTCTGGAGGTGGAACTGTGTCTGGCGGACCACCCGATGGTGCGCGAATGCGCGGTGCTGGCAATCAGCGGCGTCGATGGGCTTACGACGCTCAAAGCCTTCGTTGTCCTCGACATTGGGTCGACCGGATCTGAGGAGACCACGCTCCAGCTTCATGACTACGTGAAGGGGCGGCTACTTCCCCATAAGTATCCGCGGATCGTGACGTACGTGAGTGAGTTGCCAAAAACCGGCAGTGGGAAGATCGACCGGCAATCTCTGGCCAAGAGCAAATAACACCACCGAGCCAGCGCATCCCACTGCTCGCGATCTTGCATCCCGTGAGGGGGGCCGAGGGCTCGCGTTCCGAACCGCTTGCAAGTCGCAATGCGTCGGCGCGTCATGCCGCATCAATGGCGATCGTGCGCCGATTGAGCACGAAGCGAATCCAAACGGTCAATAGGAACTCGCCCAAGCTGGTAGAGATCATGAGGCCGAGTGCATTGAGCTGAAACAGCGACAACGACAAGTGGCCGAGCAGCCATTCCGCAATCATGACAAGGCCAGCGACCACCGGGAGGATCGCGACGATGGTATCAAGAACGCCAAGCGTTCGAATCTGGGTCGCCGACACAAGCAGGAAGAGAATTTGCAAGAACAGATAGGCACCCGCAATCCATCCGGGGATCGCCCAAGCTATGTGGCTTTCAGGTGAGAAGCCCGGCGCGAGCCACATGAACAGCACGGACCCGGCCGCTCCTCCCAGCGCCATCAAAATGCTGATCCACTCCTCCGGGTGTGCCACATTTGCCGTCGGCACTCGTCTCGTATCTGCTGCCACCATGATCGCCCCCTGCGAGCTCATTTGCGAGCTGCGAGGCTACGGCCCTGCAATGACGGAGATAAGGCAGCCAATTTCCGCACCATCAATCGTCGATGGAACTTGCCCGGCTCCTTGCAAGTGCAATCCCTCACCGACGCATAGGGGCCGGCCCCAAGGCCAATCCTAATGGACCGCGGAACGCAATCCGCCGTCCTCAGAGCCATGTCGCATGGCACCCTGCTCGTGGCTTGTTTCCCCGTAAAGACGCGAATCCGTCCCGGCAGCCAGGTCGCCCCTTTCGATCTCATTGTACGCGTTGGGGCCGTCGGAAATAGCCCGGCGGCCGTGGCTTGAGTTCGGCCAGGTAAGCCAGCGGCTGCGCTGCTGCCCTGCAGCCGGGGTAGCTTTCCGCAGCTAAATACTCTGCGCGGTCAATGGTGTAGGTCCAGATGTTGATGGTCTCGCCATAGCGCGGTGCGCTGGGATGCCACACTTTGACGGCGTAGAGATTGAGCATGTCTGTCCCCTCGTCGCTTCGAGATGGTCCTCCCGCATGCAATCCTTTGCCGGCACGCTAGGTGTGCGATTGAGCCCAAGCAATGAGCGCACCGCGTTTTCCACTGCGTTATCGAGGAGACCGCAGGGACGTAAGGCCGGCGTGAGAGCGCACTATGAGGCCGCCCGGCGGGCGACATTTTCGAGCTGATCATACTTTGGGCTAAAGCGGCACGATGCTGCGCTCCTCTCTCTGGCAGGCGGGCGAAAAACTCGCCTTGCGACCGCTTGGTGTCCTTGTTGCTAGCCCTGTCGAGCCCGCTGGGCCATTGTTCGATCCTTTCCGCTCGACTCCCATGAATTTCACAAAGTCCTGCGCCTGCTTCGCCGCAGCAGCCGAGCCCACAGCGAGCCAACAGCCCAGGTGGTGGCCGCGGCGCGTCCAGGGCCTGCGTCGCAAACCGTGGGGCCAGCGTGGTCGTGATCTGGAAGGGTGCGGGACCAAGTATTGTTCTGTATCTTGGGGCGCCCGCCACTTCCCGCGCGAGATGCCACATGCCTGAGGTTCAGCGAAATGTTTTCGGCGAGCAACTCGAGGTCTGCTCGCTCTCCCCCCGTACCGGCTTCTATCGTACCGGCTGTTGCGACACCGGCGCAGAGGACTTCGGGGTCCATACCGTCTGCGTCGAGGTCACGGCTGAGTTCCTCGCTTTCTCCAAGTTGCGGGGCAACGACCTTTCTACTCCCCTTCCGGAGATTGGCTTTGCCGGATTGCAGCCCGGCGATCGCTGGTGCCTGTGTGCGGCTCGATGGCAGGAAGCCCTAGAAGCTCATGCTGCGCCTCGGGTGGTGCTCGGGGCAACGCACGAAAGGACGCTCGAAATTGTCGAGCTGGTGTGGTTGAAGCGATACGCGCTCGATCTTGCTTAAGAAGCGACCCCAGCCACGGCCCTTACAAACAGGCAATGCGTACCCTCGACGCTGCGGCATTTATACCGATCAGCTGGCTTTTTTGGAGCGTTTCTTTGCCGGCGCATCCTCGCTGGCGCGCTTGCCGCCCTTTGCGGGTTTGGCATTCCCGCCGCCTTGCTCGACGCTCCGCCGTAGTGCATCCATGAGATTGACGACGTTCGTCGGCCGAGCTGTTGGCTTCTCCTTTGCAGTTGGCAGACCAGTTTGTTTTGAGCGAATGAGTTCGACCATCGCGTTTTCATAGCGATCTTCGAACTTCTGCGGTTCGAACTCGCCGGACATACGATCGATGATCTCCTCGGCCAATCCAACCATCTGCTCCGGTAATTTCATGTCCGGAATCTCCTCGAAGACTGCCTCTTCGCTCCGGATCTCGTAAGGATAATGCAGGGTCGTACCCATGATACCTTTGCCGAACGGTTCGAGCATCATTACGCGTTCACGCCGCGCCATCACGACGCGCCCAATGCCGACCATCTTCTTCTTTTTCATGGCATCGCGGATCACCGCGAAGGCTTCCGTGCCGACCTTGTCTTCCGGGGCGAGGTAGTAAGGAGTGTCGCGATAGCGGTCGTCGATTGATGCTTTTGGCACGAACTTCTCGATCTCAACGGTATGCGTGCTCTCGATGGCAATCTCTGCAAGTTCCTCGTCTTCGACCATCACGTATTGATCTTTGCCGACCGCATAACCCTTGATCTGTCCATCGCTTTCAACGACATCACCCGTCACACTGTCGAGCATTTGCCGCTTGAGGCGATTGCCCGTCGCTCGGTTCAACGTGTTGAACCGAACCTTCTCGGAGGACGAGGTGGCGGGATAGATTGCGATCGACGCAGAAACCAGCGAGAGCTTGAGATAGCCCTTCCAGTTGGATCGGGGTGCCATGGCTAGACCTGTGACGCGAGACAGACGCCAGATATTGATGGCGAAACGCGCTAGGTCAACCCAAGTTGCTCCCGCAACGAGCGCGACACGTTAAAACGGCCCTACCGCGCTCGCACGCACGACCCATCAATCAGCGGCCAACCGTGGCGCGCCGCGACCTTAGCGGTTTCCAAAGCAGCCACACGTCGATTGAGATCGAGCTGCATGAGCCCATGATAGGCGCCGCCGGCAACGCGGTAGGCGCCGCACGTCTCGCAGCCGACCACCACACCATCGAGCGTATTGGGCGTCAGGTTTTGCGCCTCGCGCGCGCAGACGGGACACTGCATGGGCCGCCTCTTTGGCATATTGTATGCCAACCACCAGTAGCAGAATCGAGCACGGTGGCTACTCACAGTGACGTGATGTTGCAGTGCAAAGGTGACCCGGCCCAGCAAGGCGAGCGAGCGCTGGGAGAATGATTGCCCGCGAACCATCGGGGGCAAGCATCTCGGGTCACGGCTCCTAGCCCTTTGAGCAGCGCACAACCTCGCCCGCCGCGGGTTTGGCCCTGGCTTGCTTGTCCCACATCTCTGGCGCGCACACGCGGATCGCCGACTAGCGGAATCCTTCTCCGCGGGTCTCAAGTTGTCGTTGCACGAGCTTCGGCACCAAGACAAGAGGTGGATCGACCCTGCTCATGCCCACCGACCGAGTACGCCAGCAAACCGAGCGTGGCGAAAAGGGCGCAATCGCCCATATCACCAAACCCCCTCACCGGGACCAGCGCACCTCGCTGCGCAACCGATAATCCAGTGCCATCCGCTCCAGCGCGGCCTTCTTCAAGACAGCGACGTCACGGCTGTCCTCATCGGCAATCGAGAGCATTGCCCTTGCAAGCCTTAGTCGAGCGGATTCGATTTCATCTCGATCGTTGCCGAAATTTCCCGCGATTTCCGTCCAGGCCGCGTCAAAGGCCCTCCCGATCGCGTAGAGGGCATCCGGTCCATAGGATGCACCGTCGATCAGCTGCTTTGCTTTCATGGCGCTTCCCCAGCCGCCACAAGGTCTTGTCACTCGTGCACTTCGAGTGCTAGCGGGCATTTAGGTCGCCAATCGTGTTCGTCAAGCGGGCCCGAAGCTCTGACCTTAGTTCCATCTTTGTTCCTCTGAAATTAGCCCAGCGCCAGCAGGAGGGGAGCCGGGGGCAGGCCCTTGCCCGTGGGGCTGTGCGATCGCTCCGCTCCGGCCCCCAACCCGCCAACGCCTTGGCCTTACCAATCACGGCCAACGCGACAAGCGCACGCAAATGGGACTCCGCGGGCCAGCCCGTGCTGGTCCTTGACGGTTTGGAATCCCGAACGGGCAACTGCGCGAACAGTTGCTCACGCTGCAAGGCGGTCCCTCTTCCGCGCTCAACCCAGTTGTGCGTGCACAAATGCAATGATGCGCTGCATGGCCACTGGAGCTGCCTTCGAAGACGGATTGCGAATGAAACCTTCGGCTTCGCCCTCGTAGAGGGCGAGCTCGACCTCCCCGCCACGCCTCCGGTAGCTTGCCACGAAATGCTCAAGATGCGCCTTGGGATGCACAACATCATTGGCCCCCTGCACATAGAGGACTGGCGGCATCGCAACGGCTTCCCCACGATCCAGGATGCCGACCGGATTGCCTTCCTCCATGGCTTCCTCGCTACCCCAAAACTTAATGTGCGATGGGATCACGCGATCGATCTGCTCGGGGTATTTGCCGCCCGCGGCTTGCAAGCGTTTGGCGTGGTGAAAGCGGCGGAGCGGGTCGATCACTGGCCAGACCAGAACGGCAGCCGCCACGCTAGCGTCAACACGGCCCGACCCAACGAGCGGGATCGCTGCATAGCGAGCGTCATGTGGGCGCATGGCCGCAAGCATGGCTTGATGGCCGCCACTCGAAATGCCGATCATCCCGACCCGGTCGGCTCTCACCTTCAGCTCGCGCGTGCGCGTCTTAAGCCAACGAGTTGCGTAATTGATGTCGGCAAGCGAGGCTGGGTAGCCCGCGGCAGGCGGCATGCGAAAGTCGAGTGCGGCAACGACAACGCCGCTCTTCGCCAGCGCTTCATTGAACATTGTGTCGGCCGTGCGGTCTTGGTTGCACCAGGCGCCCCCGTGGAGGTCAATCATCAGGGGGAACGGGCCCGCGCCCTTCGGTTGGAACAAGCGCAAGAGCAGTGGGCTGCCGCCGTGATCGAGATATTCAATGTCGTCAACCGTGAACTCGTGCGTGGCAAGCGACGGAGCCGGCTTGGCGGCTGCACTGGTGGCTGGCATGAGCGTGTCCTCCGCGAAGGCATCATGACAAGAAGGCCAGCGCACCAAAGATTGCCGGCCGGTGCAAGCAACTTGGCACGCGCGCCCAGCGACGGGAAGGGTCACAAGCACCTTGCCTACTTCAGCGTCCGATCGGCCTGACCGCCAGCTCGTCCAGCTCGAGCAATGTGGGGGGTTTTGCCGCCCGGCGCGAGCGCTCGTGGAGCGTTTCACAAAGGCCAACTCGTCGATGGCTCACCGGCAAGGTTAGCCGTTCAAGCACCTGGCGCCCGCGCTCGGGATACATGGCCTCTACCTCTCAAGAACCGATCAAAGCGTGACAATCTGCGCCCGGCCATGACAACCTCGGCGCGCCGCATCCAGCGGAGGCGGTCCGGAAAGCGCGTGGAGAACAGCAAATGCACATGAACTTGAAAGGCAAACGGGTCGTCGTCGCCGGTGGCAGCCGGGGCATCGGACGATCGATTGCGCTCGGCTTTGCCGCAGCAGGCGTTGGCGTGTCTATCTGCGCGCGCGGACGCGCGGCGCTCGATGCAACATCGGCCGAGATCGCCGCCCATGGCGTAAAGCTACATAGCGCCATATGCGACCTGGCCGACAAGGATGCGATCGCAACCTACATCGCCGCAGCCGCAGATTCGCTGGGGGGCATCGACATCCTCGTCAACAACGCATCCGGATTTGGCGCATCAGATGACGAAGCCGGCTGGGCCAAGGGCCTCAGCGTTGACCTGATGGCGACGGTGCGCGCTTCACAAGCTGCGACACCTTTCATCGAGAAGAGCGGCGGAGGCGCCATTCTGAATATCTCGTCCATTTCAGGTTACCGGGCCAGCGCACGCACACCCTCCTACGCAGCGGTGAAGGCAGCTCTCATCAACTACACCATGTCGCAGGCGTTGATGCTTGCGCCCAAGAAGATCCGCGTCAATGCGATCGCACCAGGCTCGATCGAATTTCCGGGCGGCATATGGGCGGAACGCAAGACTGCAAATCCGCAGCTCTACCAGGCGGTCTTGCGCTCGATCCCATGGGGCCGCCTTGGCAGACCCGAGGAGGTGGCAAATGCCGCCTTGTTTCTGTGCAGCGATGCTGGCTCGTGGGTGACGGGACAGACCCTGGCCGTCGATGGTGGACAACTCTTGGGATGAAGCGGTCCGCATTGGCCATGCCGGTCCGGCTCAAAGCAAACGCTCATTTGAGCCGGACGGTCACCCGGTCGGCGCGTCCCTGGGCGTCGATCACCGCCAGTTTATGGAATCCGGCGATCGCCGCCGGTAGCTCGGCTTCGCGGCGCATCGGGTCGGACGCGATCGGTACCCCGTCCACGAGCCACGTCAGCGGCAATGCGCCCCCCTCTGCCTTCACCACCACACCGGCGCCATCGCCATCCTCAAGCTCAATCTCGGAGCGGTCGGGAGGAAAGGCGATCTGCACGGCAGGCTCGATGTAGGGGTCGTTAGACCCGATCTCCTCCTCCTTGGCTTCGCGAAAGCGTTTAAGGGGCGGGGGCAAGCCGGCGCCTGAGACCAGGACGGCGCCGCTTGGCGGTGGGGCGAGAGGCGTACGCCGTGTAGCTACGCGAGCGAAGGCATCAAACAGCAGCGGCGCAGCCGCCGTGCGGCCGGCGAGGTGCGGCGTCGCCGTACCATCAGCACGGCCCACCCAAGCCGCGATGGTGTGGCGACCGTCGTAGCCCACCGCCCAGGCATCGCGGAAGCCGTAGGATGTACCCGTCTTGTAGGCGATCTGACCGGGCTTGGCGTTGGCAGGCGCCGGCGCGCTGCGCAGGACGTCCGAGACATACCAGGCAGCTACGGGCGACAGCAGGCGAACATTGGCCGCCGGCTGTCGGGCGGTTGCATCTTCTCGGCGGTACTGCAGCACGATCGCCTCGCCACCGCGCGCCAAGCCGGCGTAAAGGGCGGCAAGATCCGAAAGCCTGAGGCCGAGGCCTCCGAGTGCAATGGCAAGCGACGGTTCGGCCCCTTTGGGCAGGACAGGCTCGATGCCGGCCTGCCCAAGGCGGCCGAGGAGCTTCTGGGGACCAAGTGCGTCCAATACTTTCACGGCCGGAATGTTGAGCGACTGCGCCAGAGCGGTACGGATTGTCACCGTCCCATGCCAATCTTGATCGAAGTTCTTTGGAACATAAGCGCCGAAGCGCGCGGGGCGATCTTCAATCAGCGTCTCGGGGTGAGCGATACCGCTCTCGAACGCGAGCCCGTAGATGAGCGGCTTTAACGTCGAGCCCGGCGAGCGCACCGCACTCGTCATATCGACTGCGCCGCGACGACCCTCGTCGAGATAGCCCGGCGAGCCGACGTGGGCAATCACTTCGCCGATCCTATGATCGATGGCGATCAGCGCCACAGAAACCTGCCCGCCCAACGCCTCGCTGTGCTCGCGGGCGAGCTGCTCGAGCTTTCGTTGCAAGTCGGCATCGATCGTAAGGCGGTGCACGAGCCGCGACTTGTTTTGCTCCACCTGCACGTCCGCCAAGTGTGGCGCGAGCATGGGGAACTCACGGCGAAAGTTCGATACTCGCTCCGCCATTGCGCGTGTCGCCTCCTCGCGCGGGATCACGCCGTGCGCGGCGGCATGGGCCAAGACGCGGTTGCGGGCGCGCCGCGCAACTTCAGGGAAGCGATCTGGGCGCCGCAGCTCTGGCGACTGCGGAAGTGCCACCAGCAGCGCCGCTTCCGCCAGTGACAACCGCCGTGGCTCCTTGCCAAAATAGGCGAGTGAAGCAGCGCGCACGCCTTCGACATTGCCGCCGAACGGCGCCAGGCGAAGGTAAAGCGCGAGGATCGCCCGCTTGGAAAGCTTGCGTTCGATTTGTAGCGCGCGCAGTGCCTGGCGCAGTTTGCCGAGACCGGTGCGCTCGTGCGCGCCGGCGAGCAGCCGCGCCACCTGCATCGTGAGCGTCGAGCCACCGGAGACGACCCGACGGTGGCGAACAAGCTGCCAAACGGCCCGACCGAGCGCGTAAGGATCAACGCCGCGGTGGGATCGAAAGCGCGCGTCCTCAAAGGCCAGCAGCATAGCAAGATAGCGCGCATCAACCTCATTTGCATCCACCGGCAGCCGCCAGCGCCCATCGGCCGCCGTATAAGCCCGCAGCAGCCGATCATCGCGATCGAGCACGGTGACGGAGAGGGCCTCAGCGCGAGCAAACGTGAGCGGGGCCATGCGCTCGCAAACGACCTTGACCGCAACGGCGGCTGCCAACAAAAGGAGCACCGCGACGAGGAGGGCTCGCCGCAGGACGGCGGCAGGCCGCCCCAATCCATGTCGCCTGCCCAGCATTTGCGCCTCTCCGGCAAGGATTATCCCGCTCCCGGCGGGGTGAACGCCCAACCAAATCCGATCCACTCCATTTCTTCCCCACCACCACGGCCGTGATGGCTACTGCTTGGATTTGATCTCCAAGCGACCGGAGGCGGTGCGGGCGAACCGATCCGGGCGATACATGTCCTCCACCGTCGCCGACGGATGCACGAAGGAGCCGGGCGTCACCGCGCGCACAAGATAGGCCACAGTGGCCGAGCTCACGGGATCACGATTCTCATCGTCGCCATCGGCATTGCGCCGACCGCGGCGTCCATCCCCTGAGCCGAAGAAATCGAAGCCGGCCACGAACCGATCATCGCGGAAATCCGTGTGCTCCGGCTTCACCGTCGTCTTGAGCCAGTCAAGCGTCTTGATATCGCCGGAATCGACGAGGCGCGGATTTTCGATCTCAAGGCCGGCAGGCAGGCGATCGACCACCAGTATGCGCCCGCCCGTATCGGCGGATGCGACCTTGAGCACCGTCACCAAGCGTTCGTTCTGCTGCAACGTGGCCTGTCCGCCGGTGGCGCTTGCAAGATCGACCTTCTTGCCATCGAGTGTGTAGTAGGTTCGCTCGATGGTGAAACCCCTGGACACAGCTGGCTCAGGTGTCATCGCCGCGCCCACCACCGAGACGACGGCATCGATCGGCGTATCACCGTCGTTGGTGATGACGAGCGCACCGTCCTTGACGTTGGCAGGCAAAACAGGACGCACGAGCTGACCCTTGTGCGCTGCCCCGTTCACGCTGAGCAGGGCGTTACCCGCTTCTTCTGCGAGGGCGCGAGCCGCCAGCAGCATCCAGGCTTGCTCCTGGGTCGACGTGTACGCCTTGGCGCGATATGCCTTGGCCACGATATCCACGAGCCGTGGCACTTCGGCCTTGGCGAGGCCCGTCTCAGAGGCAAGCGTGATCAGCGCCGCCCCATCGCGCACACCGGTCCCGTAATCGCGCCGAGTGAGACCATCGTCCTTGTCCGCAATAGTCTTGAGCGCTGCTTGCAGCGCCTTCTCTGCGCGCGGCTTGTCGCCCAGCATCGACAGCGCCGCGCCGAGCTGGGCTTGCGCCAATGGGGTCGAGAACCGCTCGAGGCGGGTGTCAACGTAGTAGCGCAACTCACCGATCGGCGCGCGACCATTGCGGGCGAGCACGTAGAGAGCATAGGCGCGTCCCTCTCCGCCCGACTCGAAGTCCTGGGCATAACTGATGAAGTTCTGCAGCCGATCAAGCGCCTGGTTAAAGGCCTGCGATTTGACGACATAACCGGCCTCTTTGGCACGCGTGAGGAAGTCAGCGACGTAACTTGTCAACCACATGTCGCCGTCGGAGGGGCCCCAGATACCGAAGGCGCCGGAGCCGTCCTGCATGTCGAGCACGCGTGCGATGGCTCCGTCGATGCGCTCGCGTAGCAGTGCGTCGCTGGCAAGGCCCATGCGCTTGGCCATGTCATTCACATAGAGCAGCGGTAGAGCACGGCTCGTGGTTTGCTCGGCGCAGCCATAGGGGTAGCGGTCGAGCGCGGCGAGCATACCAGGAACGTCGAGCGATGCAGTGGGGCCGACGGTGAGGGTCGCGCGCGAGCGCTGCGGAATGAGGTCCTGAAAAAGGTCACTCGACAGAGCGATGCTGCCACCCTTGGCTTTGAGCTGCGTCACGGTGAGGCGGCGGATATCGCCCGCTGGCACCTTTACGTCGAACGTCAGTCGGCGGTGCACGTCGATGCCGTTCGGACCCGTCACCCGCACAGCAAGCGTCGTTGCGCCGACCTCAGTGGGGGCAAGTTCGAAGGCTTCGCGCTTGCGCTCGCCGGTATCGAGCGAAAGCACCCGCTCAAAACCCCATTGGGCACCCGCCTCGCCCTCGTATTGACCGCTCACCGTATAGGTACCGGCCACACCTTCCACGTTGTGGAGTGCCAGCTCAAGGCGCGCCTTGTCGCCCAAAGTGAGGAAGCGTGGCGCGGATGCAGTGAGTGCCACCGCATCACGCACGATCACATCCCGCGCAGCGGCGCCAACCTTGTCGCCGCTCCACGCCACGGCCGACAGCCGTACCGTGCCATTGAAGTCAGGCAGCTGGAACTGGATTTGCGTTGTGCCGTCGGCGCCGATCCTGACGATGCCGGAGAAGAGGGCCAGCGTCGCCTCCACCGGCGGGCTGCCCACTACCGACATACCGCCAGCGCCGCCATCCCCACCGGATCGCAGGGCGCCACGCTCGGAACGCATGCCATCGATCAATCGGCCATAGACATCGCGGATTTCGGTGCCGAGCCGGCGCTGGCCGAAGAACCAATCCTGTGGCTTAGGCGTCTCGAAGCGCGTCAGGTTGAGGATGCCAACATCAGTCGCCGCAACGGTGATGCGCGCCTCCTCGCCTGAGATCAGGCCGGCGACCTTAACAGGTACGGTGAGCGTGGATCCCGACTTCACTCGCTCAGGCGCATCGAGGCGCACATTCAGCATGCGTGGCGTCTGATCGACCGCGAGCCATCTGAGGCCCAATGCACGCGAGGGCATGCGCTTCGACTTCTCATCCATCGGCCGAAACAGCATGACCGCAACGTATGCACCCGGACTCCACTCGTCGCTGACGCGGAGGGGTATCTCGCTACCGCCGGCCGGCACGTCCACTTCCTGGGTGTTGGCGAGGCCGGAGCCCATTACGGCGATCAGCGCGCGTCCGGCCGCGCGCGAGGCAATCTTGAGGCGCGCCGTCTCACCGGGCTTGTAAGCCAGTTTGTCGAGTGCGACGTCGAGAACCTCGGGGCTGTCAGCGGTCTCCTCCGCATAGTAGCCGGCGTTGAACACCACGCTGGAGATGATGCCCAATCCGTCGGCTGTGCTCACCTCCAGGCGGTAGCGGCCCCAGTCCACCTTGGTTTCGATTTTGGCCGGTGCACCGGGGCTGGCGTCGGCCGTGCCACTGGCGATGCGGCGCGTGTTGGTCACCGATTCGAAGTTCCATGCTCCGTCACGGCTGTACCACTGCCAACGGTTTTCGAGCCGTTTGAGCTCCCACTTGAGACCCTTCGCCTCAGCCGGTGCGCCGTCAGCGCCGACCACGATCGCCTCAAAGCGGGCAGCTTCGCCTTGCTCGG
>Ga0075425_100006406_pt1 | contig 12321 bp, 8 predicted proteins | sample SoiMethybrSBSTD4_FD_75300 | JGI IMG/M metagenome (GOLD analysis project Ga0075425, IMG submission 75300) | Bulk soil microbial communities from a Populus tree surrounding site in Tennessee, USA - Soil MetaG P. TD hybrid SBSTD4 | ecosystem: Environmental > Terrestrial > Soil > Tree plantation...
AAATCGCGCATCCCCCACGGCCTGTCCGCCGGCAGCTCGGCCTTGACGCCGTACTTCGCCGCCAGGCCGTGCGTCTCCACGTGCCGCCACCACGCATCGACGTCCTCGACCTGCAGATGCATCATGAAGTTGCCGGCGTGCGCCGCGACGTAGAACTTCTGCAGCAGGAAGCTGGCATCGCCGTGCCGGACATAGGCGAGGTCGTCGCTCGACCAGGCGACCGTGAAGCCGAGGTCCTGATAGAACTGCTTCGATCGAGTGAAGTCGCGCGCCGGAACGAATGCCTTGATCTCGACGACACGCATGTCGCTCATGGTCATCCCTCGCCTGATGTCGATCTCGCCCCAGTATAATCCGGACCAGGCCGGATAGTTCGGTGCCGCGGCAGTTCCCGGCGACGCCTCGCGCGAGAGGGGGGACTGCGATGCCGAGAATTCTTCGCAGGCCTGACGTCCCCAGCCCGCTTTTCCCAGCCCTTCCAGCATCGGTTTGAACTCGCCACAGCAAAAGGGCGGCGGTTGCCCGACTCGAGTCCTCGCAGATTTCGGCGCTGATGGAATGTCTGGTGGATTGCGTCGATCACTCCGGCTTGATGTTGGCCGCTCGGATCACCTTCGCCCACTTTTCGGTATCGTCGATCAAAAGCCTTTTGAACTCCGCTGGCGACATAGGCATCGGCACGCTGCCGAGGCCTATCAACCGCTCCTTCACCTGGGGGTCGGCGAGACAGGCATTGATCTCTCGATTGAGCGTCTCGATTATGTCTTGCGGCGTTCCTCGTGGCGCCGCTACTCCGTTCCAGACGCTCGCTTCGTATCCTGGGACAACTTCTCCAATGGCTGGCACGTCGGGTAGTGTTTCCCAACGGTTCGCTGTGGTCACGCCGAGCGCGCGCAACTTTCCCGTTCGCACGAACTCGAACGACGCAATCAGGGTGCTGAACGTTGCCTGCACTTGTCCGGCCAGCGTATCGGCCAGCGCGGGCGCATCGCCGCGATAAGGCACATGGACCAGCACGATCCCGGCCATTGCCTTGAACAGCTCCCCCGCCAGATGGCTGGTCGTGCCCACACCATACGAGGCGACATTGATCTTGCCTGCATTGGCCTTGGCATAGGAGATGAATTCAGCAAGCGTTTTGACAGGAACCGATGGATTGACCTCCAGGACGAGAGCTCCTCGGGAAAACACGGCTGTTGGAATGAGGTCTCGCTGCAGATCGAAAGGCAGTGACTGGTAAAGTGTCGCGTTGCTCGCGTTGGAGCTTGCTATCGTGACCAGGGTGTAGCCGTCTGGCTGCGCATTGACTGCCGCCTGCAAGGCGATATTGCTGCCCGCCCCTGGCCGGTTCTCCACGATGAATTGCTGGCCAAGCCGTTCCGAGAGCCATCGCGCAATCAGCCGGGCATGAATGTCGGCGGAGCCGCCTGGCGCGAAACCTACGATCCAGCGCACCGGCCGGGTGGGATACCCGGGCGCGCGCGCGCGACCGTTCGTGGCCGGCAGCACGGCCGCGCCCGCGGCCAGCTGCAGGAAGCTGCGGCGATGAAGCTTCATGGCAAGGACCCCACGTTCGCGCGTCTCGTGCGCGCGCAGAAGCAAGCCAGGCCAGGTTCTGAATTGATTTCCAATGCTTTGCCCGCCGAGGGCATCGTCGCTGCCTTTCAATTCGCGGACGTCCGGCAGGTCCGCCGGCAGCTCGGACGTCAGACTACATCAACGGCCCCTGCTTGCGGAGAGCGTCATTCCCGGTCAGGCGATCGCCGGCATCAACCGACGTGCGGGACGGCTCACTCCCTGGCAGCGATAGCGCCGGCACCGGAGTGCTTCGCCAGGAGGGTCGCCAATGTGGAGCGCGCATCCGCATTGCGCCTGTCGAGTGATGCGTCACACGCGCTCCGGCCGCAGTCGTAGTCCGGACGCCGAAGGAGCTGGGCGAGCGAGCCCCGGGTCTCCGGCGCAAGCCTCTCGGCGCGAAGCAATTTGGTCGCGAGCCGCTCTAGTGTGGCGGTGTTCTCGAGCATTTGATGGTGCGGCGATCGGGCGCCCGCGAGCGCAAGGAGCGTGACGCCACACGCCAATACGCCCCAGCCGATCGCGCCCCGCACGCGCCCGCGGTCGCAACGGGAGAATCGCGCGCCGACCATGTTGGGTCGTGCGGCCGGCGCCATCTGGCCTTGCCATATGCAAGTCCCCGCCTGTTCGACTGGTTGCGGCATCGACATCGCCTCCGCCGGAATGAGCCCGCGAATTCGATATCGCATGGCTCCAGATTCAAGTGAATTCCCTTCTTTTTTAAAACGTGTTAAGCAACTGCCTTATGCCAAAAATCACCCAGTGGGAACGACATATCGGCCGCCGGCTGCAGCTCCGCGACCTCTTCGTCTTTTTCACCGTCGTGCAGAATCGCAGCATGGCAAGAGCAGCCGCGCAGCTCGGCGTTTCCACGCCGGCTGTCTCGGAAATCATCGCCGACCTCGAGCACGCCCTGGGCGTCAAAGTGTTCGACCGAAGCGCCAAGGGCGTGGCGACGACGCACTATGGCGAGGCGCTGCTGATCCACGCACGAGCCGCGTTCGACGATTTGCGCCAAGCCATTCAGGCCATCGAGCATATCTCGGACCCGGCTGCCGGAGAATTGCGCATCGGCGCGACCGAGCCGCTCATCGACGGCCTCATATTCGAGGTGATGTCACCCCTCGTAACGGAGCATCCTCGCATTCGATTCAATGTCAGGCCGGGCGACACAGCCTCATTGCTGCGCGCGCTACGCGAGCGCACCCTCGACCTCGTGCTATCTCGACGCTTCGCTTCAAAGGGCAACGAAGATCTGGCGATAGAGCCGCTGTTCGACGAGCAACTCTTCGTCGTGGCCGGCGCTGACAGCCCGTGGCTGCGTCGGCGCCGTCTCCGGCTTGCCGATCTCATCGAGGCACCCTGGGCGATGCCGGAGCCCCAGAGCCCGGTTGGTACGATCATAGCCGATGGCTTGCGTAGAACCGGCCTCGTGCTGGAGCCCCGGGTCATCTCGAATTCCCCGGCGGTCCGGATCAGGCTGGTGGCGAGCAAGGGCTTCCTGACGATGCTTACCGGCTCGATGCTGCATTTTGGCACGAAGCGATTGCCCGTCGCGATCGTGCCGATGAAGTTGCCGTTCAGGCCGCAATCGGTCGGCATCGTAACCGTGAAGGATCGCACCATCAGCGCGGTCGCCTCGCTGTTCATCAAACACTTACGCACTGCCGCAAAGCCACTGGAAAAACTTTCGGGCGACAAAATCTGAGGCTCACGAGCGTCGCGTCGATCCAGACTCCCAATCAACGCCAGACGCTCGGCCGTTCGCCGGAGTTCCGCTCTTGGTTGGTCGGCGAAGGCTGAATATCTGCACACTGACTTCGGAACCAAAATCACTTACTTCATTAGCAACAGGTTCCCAGAGAATGTATCGCTGACGAACATTGATATCGTTCGCGTCGGACTGAATTATCATTCCGGTAACAGACCGGGAATCGCCAAATTCCCAGGGGCGAAATGGCGCCTCAGGTGGCGTCTTCTGTTATTTCGAAATAGAGGCGGAATGTCCGCTTATGACCTTAGCAGAAATGACAGGTTTGCCTGCGAACGTCTGCTGCTGGGCCAAATGCAGACGTAGACCGCCCGGCCGTCATTCCGGCGGGCGGGGAGCACGCAATGTTCAGCAGCGGTCTTAGCCCGGTGCGAGCCTACCCCCATCGCTTTTCTATTAACCACGCAGACCGAGAATTGAGAGTTGTACCGCTCGTCCAACTCTATCATGAGTTTAATTCAACAAGGTGGCCGTGTGTTTTGGCTTTGGGGCTCCAATGCTTGCGTCGGCACACATCCTGTTTGGAGCGGCACTCGGCGTCAGCTCCAACGTTTTTGTGCTGTCGCTGGCCACGATCGCGAGCATTACGTTGGACGTATGGTTGGGCGTTGTTGCGGGTGACGCATTTACAACCATCATCGTAGCCACGGGGCTGAACGTCATTGCGCTGCAAGTCGCGTACTTTGTTTGCGGCGTTGCCGTCTCGATCCTCTCCAAGAGGCTTTATGATCGTTCACCCGCTGTGACGCGAGCAGTCGGACATCGTCCCCCGATAAGCCATTTTGCGGGCCGCTCCACTCGGAACTCCAGAACGTATCGCCGAAAAACCAGAAACGGCGCAATAAACTAGCTGTACGGCAGACGACGAGGTCTTAGCCGTCCAATTCCGTCTCGGACATCCCACGATACCGCCGCACATTGGACCCGAGGCCAACTGGCTTCGCAGCTTGGCTTCCTCGCAAAATCGACATGGCTCCTTGGCGCATTGGGACGGAAGCTCCACGTTCTGCGGCTGCGGCGACGAGTGAGATTTTCGTTGATAGGACTTGGACAATGGACCGGAACCTGCCGACATCGAATGGGCAGCCGCTCCGCGAATGGCGCGTCGCGCTCGGGCGGCGTGCCTCCGGGCACATCGCTGAGGCCAAGTCGAACTGTCGGGCCGCCTACGGTTGCGCCAAGGACGCCGGCGGGCTCGCCACAGCTATCGCTGACAGGCTATGGGCCGATACGCTGTTGGCGGTCAAGGGCCAGCGGCCGGGCATGAAGGCCGAGATGTATACGCGAACCGCGTCGTTGTTCATGCTGCTGGCCGAACGGGAGAAATGGCCGAAGTGATGGACCTGAGGATGCAGACGACGCGTTGGCGCCGCTTTCAATGGCGACGGTCCCTTGCAGAGATTCGATAGCGGCGTCCCCAGCACACCCTGCGGTGCATGCGCGGCGCCCGCTCATGGCGCTTAGCAGACCTGGAAGCACTTTGCCGCGGATGCCTGCTGTTGGAGCAGATGCAGACATGGACCTTCCGTGGGCGCCGGGCGAGGCAAACCTGCCCCGTACCCGAACCCACATCGGCTTCCATGGTGGACCGTTGCATCGAAGGAAGCCCCTCCCCCGCAGCGCTCGCCAAGCTGGATCGCGGGCTCTTTTCTCGTGACCGTCCGGGCCTCGTAGGCCTTTACAGCGCGCGCGTTCTCGCCCGCCTTGCATCGCGCCTCAGTCGGACTTTGCAGCGGCCGTTTTGACGATGGGCAGCCACTTGGCCATGTCGGCCCGCAGCAGCGCGCCGAGCGCCTGTGGCGTCTGATCGTCACGCGGCGGTACGTCCTGGGCCATCTCGGTCAGCCGCGCTGCCACTTTCGGGTCAGCCAGACTGTCGACCACGGCCGCATTGAGTTTCGCTATCACGGATGCGGGCGTACCTTTGGGCGCCCAGATCGCCTGCCACGTGGCCACGTGCAGTCCAGGCACGCCGGCCTCGTCGACCGTCGGGATATCGGGTGCGACAGCGAGCCTGTTGTTGCTCATCACCGCAAAGGCCTTCACGGTCCCGGCGCGCAACTGTGGCAGCGAATTGGCGAGGAGGTCGATCATCAGGTCGACCCGTCCCGCCAACATGTCCTGCATGGCGGGGGCGACGCCGCGATACGGCACGAAGCGCAGTCGCGTGCCAGTCTCTCTCTCGAAGAAGATTCCCGCGATGTGCGGCGAACTGCCAATGCCGGCTGTCCCGACGATGGCCTTGTCCGGATTGGCGGCGAGCCACGCGATCGCCTGCTTGAGATTTTCCGGCGGGAACGCCTTGCTGGCCGTCATCACCATCGGACTGCGCGCGACAAGGGCGACCGGCTCGAAGTCGCCGAGCGTATCGTAGGCCAGCGAGAACATCGCCGCATTGACGACGTGCGTACCCAGGGTCCCGAAGCTCACCGTGTATCCGTCGGCCGCCGCGCGGGCGACGCGACCGACGCCGATGCTGCCCGCTGCGCCGCCCACGTTCTCGACGATGACGGGTTGGCCGAGCGAAACCCGCATGCGCTCGGCGAGGACTCGGGCGATGACGTCGGTCGGTCCACCGGCCGGAAACGGCACGACCACGGTGATCGGGCGCGCCGGAAAGTCCTGCGCGGCCACGCTCCCGCCGAGGGCGAGCAGGACCGCCCCGATGAGAACCGGGAGACGTGGTCGGCGTGTCGGCATGTGTGTGCTCCGTCCGTGAAATGGACCTGGGCGCCACGAGGCAGATTGCATGCTAGCCGGACCTGGAATAAAGAGAATACTCGATCTTGGCCTATCTTCATAACCAAACGAATATGTCACGGCGCCCGCAGCGGACAGGCATCGACTGGGAGGCACAGATCGGCCGGCGCCTGCGGCTGCGTGACCTGCATGCGTTCTTTGCCGTGGTGCGCTACGGCAGCATGGCCAGGGCAGCGGCGCAGCTCGGGGTCTCGCAGCCGGCGATCTCCAAGGTGATGGCCGACCTCGAACATGCGCTTGGCGTCCGCCTGCTCGACCGCAATCGGCGCGGCGTCGAGCCGACCACATACGGAACGGCGCTGCTGCGGCGCGGCCTCGCGGCGTTCGACGAATTGAAACAGGGCGTGCGCGATATCGAATTCCTCGCCGACGCAGCACAGGGCGAGATCCGGATCCAATGCCTCGACTCTATCGCGTCCACCTTCCTGCCGCAGCTGATCGAGCGCTTCTCCGGCGAATACCCGCGCGTCGCGCTGCATATAGACACTGTCATCTCGGCGCCTGCCGGGCTCCCAGGGCTGCGCGAACGAAAGTACGATCTCGTGTTTTCGCCCTTGCCGGTCCCGCTGCCCGAGGAGTTTCGCGCCGAGGACCTCAAGATCGACTCGGTGCACCACGACTCGCTGATCATAGCGGCGGGCCCGCACAATCCGTGGACACGCCGCCGCAAGATCGATCTCGCCGAGCTCGTCGATGAACCGTGGATCGTGCAGGGACCGGAGACCCTGAACTATCGGAGGCTTCGCGCCGCGTTCCAATCCCGCGGCCTCGAGCTGCCCAAGTCGAACCTAGTGACGCTGTCGACGCCTCTGCGGGTGCACTTTCTCGCCAATGGACCGTACATCTCGGCGATCGCGCGATCGCTGGCACTGCAGCACTCGCTCGTGCAGCTCGCGGTCGATCTTCCGAAATGGGAGTTTTCCATATCACTCGTCACGCTCAAGAATCGAACGTTGACCCCCGTGGTCGAGCATTTCGTCGAATTCGCCCGTTTGGCCGGAAAGGAATTCCGGGATCAGCAGCACTTGCGAATTCCATCAAGGCCGGTGCGTCATAGACGCTAGACAACGTGGGCTTTGCCGCCCCAGCGCTGCTCGCGCACGTACGCATTTCATCCGCTTCCGCGCGTGCTGCACTACGGAGTGCGGCGTGGCCAAGCCGTCACGGCCAAGACATCGCCGGTCAAGCAGGCGGCGTTCGTGGAGAATAGTTTTGCTCCGACAGGCCTTGCGGCCCGCCCTCGCACGCCGCAACAGGAGTAACAGGAGCGCTTTTTTCTCTCGCTTGTCCGCGGCTGCGGTTTGCGATATGGCAGAAAGTCTAGTCATCGACTTCTGCGCCCGGGGCCAAAACCCCGGGCGTTTCGATTCCGGCACAGGAAAACTCTTACGAGGCAGATGCGGCGTCGCCCTCCGCTCGCGCGTGAGCTGTAGTCCCCATCAGGCGCAATCCGGCCGCCTGTATTTTCCCTGCACTTAACAGGGCCCTGCCCCAAACCCGCGTCGCGACCGCGGCCACCCGGCCGCGCTGGTCGCGCGCGCCCAATTACCTACCAACCGAGTCAACCGACCGAAAGGAGACCATCATGACGTACCAGAAAGGCGAAAGCGGCAATCCGGCCGGCCGGCCGCGCGGCGCGCGCAACAAGCGCACGATCCTGCTCGAGAACATGTTCGATCGCGACGCCACCGTGATCATCGATCAGCTGATCCTGGCCGCCAAGGAAGGGGACGTGGCGGCGATGCGCATGTGCGTCGACCGCATCTATCCGCGGCCGCGCGGGCGGCCGGTCGCGTTCGACCTGCCGCCGATGACCACGGCGGCCGATGCGGTGACCGCCATGGGCGGGATCATGCAGGCGATCGGCGACGGCGATCTGTCCGCAGAGGAAGGCGCGGAACTGTCCAAGGTGGTCGCCGGATTCTCGCAGACCTTCGCCACCGCCGACATGGAGCGGCGGCTGCGCGAGGTCGAGCAGTCGCTCGCGGTGCTCAAGTCGGACTGACGGTCCGGACGGCGGCGCTCACCGCCCTGCGGCGCGCACCTTCGGCTTCGGCGGCAGCGAGCCGGTCGTGCCTGGCGCCTCGGCCGGCGGCCGCGCCTGCGACTGCGGTCCCGGCGGCGGCCGGCGGGCGTCGACCGGGGTGAACGAACCGGTCTCCGGATAGCGCGCGCGCAGGTCGCGCAGGAACCCGTCGAGAGTGTCGACTGCCGCCACCGCACGGGCGATCTCGCGAAACTCGGTCGTGTCGGTGCTGTTCGGCGCGCTCAGCACCTCGAAGGCGCGGCGGTCCGGCCCCTCCGCCATCTTGGCGGCGAACTTGGCGGAGAAGCGGTCCATGCCGAGCTTGTCGTTGTCGATCGCGTAGCCCATCGCGGCGCGCAGGAGGTCGCTGCGCTCGGTGTCGTTGAGCGGGCGCCAGTCGCGCCAGCGGTCGCCGTACAGGAGCTCGATCTGCTCGGCCGACTCGCGCCAGCGCTTGGCCGCCCACAGGATGTCGGAGCGCAGCCGCACCGCTTCGCGCCCGTCGAGATTGGCGATCACGTCGAGCGCCACCTCGTGGCGGCCGATGTCGGACAGCCCGCGCGCCTCGATCAGCAGGCGCTGGTGGCGCACCTCGGTGGGAAGCTCCGGGCTGCGCGTCGCCGTGATGGTGGCGAGGGCGCGATCGGGCTTGTGGTTCATCAGGTAGATGACGGCGAGCCTTGTGGCCACCTGGGCGCGCGCCGCGCCCTGCAGGCGGTGGTCGACCTGGTGCTGCAGCAGCTCGGTCGCCTGGTCGAGCAGGTCGACCGAGACCAGCCGGTCGGTCAGGCGGCGGATCATCTCGTCGCCGCGCCGGCCGACCGGGGTGAGCTCCTTGAAATCGTAGAACAGGCCGAGCGCCTCGATCGCCGGCAGGCCGTCGCCCTTGCCGGCGAGGAAGAGCTGATCGAAGGTCGCGGCCGCCTCCTCCTGGATGCGGCGCGTCATCTCCGAGTTGGGATGTGCCTTCATCGCCGTGCGCATGACGTGGAAGGCGTCGCGGTAGCGCCCCTCCTGGGTGTAGAGCCGCGCCAGGAACTGCAGCGCCTCGCTCTCGGTGTCGTCGCCGCGCCACACCGTGGTAAGCACCTCGAGGTCGGCGATGACCTCGGCGATCGGCAGGTCGCCGAGCCGGTAGCGCAGCGCGAGCTCGCGCAGCCGACCCGCCGCGGCGGATGGCCGGTTGGCGGCGGCGGCGGCGAAGCGATAGGCCTGGAGCGCATCGTCGTTGCGGCCGAGCGCCTCGGCGAGGCGGCCGCGCAGCACCGCGATCGCGCCGTTGAGCTCGGGCGGCACGCCGACCTGGTCGAACTCGTTGAGCTCGGCCGAAGCGGTGGAGAAATCGCGCGCTTCGATCGAGGTGCGCACGGCGGAGCGCAGCACGACCCGTTGCAGCTCGAGCGGCAGCGTGCCGATCGAGGCGTCGAGGCCGATGAACGCCTCGCGCGCCTCCGCCCACCTGCCCTGGTCCGAGTAGGCCATCGCGCGCCAGATCTGCGACTCGTGCTGCTTGCCGATCAGCGGGTTGGCGAGGTCCTTGAGCGCCTCGTCGCTCCGCCGCATCATCAGGTTGGCGACCGCGCGCATGATCAGGCCGGTGGTGTCGTCCGCGGTCGGCCGCTGGTCGGAGAGCGTGACGTCGAGCACGCCCTTGGCCTCGACGTACATGTCGCGCGCGATATAGAAGCGCGCCAGCTCGAGCCGCGCGACGGTGCGCTGGCCCTCGGGCGCCGCTGTGGCGGCGTCGAACAGCTTGGCCTGGCGGTCGCGGAACGAGACCTCCTGGTCCTGGCCCCACGACGCCGCGTCGAACACGATCGTGCGCTGCGGGGCGGCCTTGCGGAAGATCGGGCTCGCCGCCGACATGGTGAGCCCGTTCGGCCGGCCGATCAGCACCCGGCTGCTGCCGAGCTCGACCATGACGTCGTCGGCGAGCGGCTGGATCACGACGCCGTGGGTCGAGGACAGCGCGTTGAACTCGACGAGCTCCTGCGCCTTGAGGATGCCGCGCGCCGGGCCGAGCCCGGTCACCACGTAGAGCGTGTCGCCCACATCCGGATCGGTCAGCCGGTAGAGCGTCTGCGGCTCGTCGAACGGCACGACCGCGGTCGGCCGCGGGCCGGTGGTGTTGCGGATCAGGGCGAGCGGCCGCGTCGGCTCGAGCGCGATGTCGCCGATGTCGACGGTCCAGAATGTCCCCTCCTCGGCGATGCTCGCGAGCTGCGGCCGGTCGAGCGCGATGCGCACGACCTGGCCGTCGCCGGCGGGCGTCACCGTGGCGCCGCGGATCTTGCGCGGGATGCCGTTGGCGAGCGCCGAGACGTCGATCTTCTGTTGCGAATCGAACACCAGCCACAGGCTGTCGGCGCGGCGAAACACGGCGGACGCCGTCGGCGCGGCGAACGGAAAGGTGAGCTTGACGCTCTCGCCCTGGCGGCGCACCTCGGCGACGACCGGCGCGTCGGGATCGCGGGCGCGGACCGGCGGCGCGGCGGGCGTGTCGGCCGCAGGAGCGGCGGCGAGCGCGGGCGGCTTCGGCTCGGCCGCCGGCGCGGGCGGCGCCGCGACGGCGGCGGCTGGCGCGGACGCGGGAGCGACGACGGCGGCGGGAGGCGGCGCGGGCGGCTGGACCGCCGGAGGCGGCGGCGCAGCGGCGGCCGGCGCGGCCGGTGCGGGCGTGGTCTGCGGCGGCTCGAGGCCGGTGATCGACGCCGGGGCCTTGTCGTCCGGCTTGACGCTGGCGCGCGCGATCTGGTCGGCCGGACCGGGCTTGTCGCCGAGCGTCAGGATGTCGAGGACGTAGTTGTTGTCCTCGCGAAAGCTGCGCACGTCGACCTTGCCGATGAACGCGAAGCTGACCTGGGTGGTCTGCTCGCCGGTGACGGCGTCGATCGATTCCACCATCGGCGGCAGCGGGTTCTTCGCCGCCGCGAGGTCGAACTTCATCATCTTGTCGAACACCAGCGTGAGCTTGTCGCCGCGCCGCTCGGTGGCGACGGCGATCAGCTCGGGCAGCTCGAACACGTAGCGCGAGAATGTCGGCTGATGGGCGACCCGCACCGCGGTGAGCGGGATCTGCCGCGCACGCTGCAACAGCGCCTGCTCGCGCTGCTTCTTCTCGGCGTCGCGCGCCCGCTTGGCGAGCTCCTCGACGACCTCCTGCGGCAGCGCCGGCGGCTCGGCCTTCCAGCTGTCGGGCAGCAGGTCGATGAAAAGCCGCTCGGCGGCGATCATCGAGTTGACGCGCACCTTGCGGCCGAGCGCCATGCGAACCGCCATCTTATCGGGATCGCTGCGCGCCGCCGCGATGTAGCCGAGCGCATTGGTGGGCAGCCGGTCGACCGGGACCACCACCGGGGTCTTGAACGAGACCACCATGACGTTGTTGGCCATGCGCACGTCGGCGTCGATCTCGTCCGAGAAGCGGAAGACGATGCGGGCGTAGCCCTTGCTGGTGTCGACGGTGATGTCGGCCCTGACCGGCTCGGCGCGCGCGGCGCCGCCGAGCGGGGCGAGCACCAGGGTCAGGACGGCGAGCAGCGCGAGCGCACCGGCGCGCAGGCGCCGCGCCGCGGCGCACGGGGGCCCGGCTGGTTCTGTCCGGATATGTGAATGATCGCCCATGACGCGTTCTGCGCCGTTTCCCTAAGGGCGCTACTCGTCACGCGCCGACGCCTTCCACGCTAGGCGCACGCATTTAATGGGGGGTTACCCCAATACATGACAAATCAATGCGTTAGAGCATCCGCGGCGGGCCGTATGGCGGCCGGTCCGGCAAGAAATATCATGCTTAAACAAAAGGCTAGAACGCGCCGAGGATTCGAACGAACGCCGCTGCCCGCCTCTGCGGGTGTTTCGCCGCACCCGCCCAATCCGGCGCAGCGTTAACAAATCACTTCTGCCGCCCCTCGATCTTGGGCAGCTCGCCGGCCGGCGCGGCGGCCGGCGCGATGCCGACCGCGCGGCTCGCGAGCTCGGTGGTCAGCCGCTCGGCGGCCTCGGGCTGCATCTGCGCCATGATGTCCCCCATGACGCGCGGCTTGATCTGCGACACCACGGCGATCAGCACCGGCATCTCGAGCCGGTCGAAGATCTTCGCCGCGTCCTTGGCCTTCATGTTCTCGTACATGGTGACCAGCGCCTTGAGCTTGGCGGCGTCCTCCGCCTCCTTCTTGGCGGGGCTGCCGCC
>Ga0075425_100006407_pt1 | contig 12320 bp, 8 predicted proteins | sample SoiMethybrSBSTD4_FD_75300 | JGI IMG/M metagenome (GOLD analysis project Ga0075425, IMG submission 75300) | Bulk soil microbial communities from a Populus tree surrounding site in Tennessee, USA - Soil MetaG P. TD hybrid SBSTD4 | ecosystem: Environmental > Terrestrial > Soil > Tree plantation...
CGAAGATCTCAAAGGCAAAACCGGCCATGTCGGCGCTCCGTTCGGAACCATTCCGGATACCGCCTTGCGCTTCGCGTTGAATCGCTTGAAGATCGATCCCGAAAAAGATGTCAAACTCGTACAGCACTCGAACGCTGATCCCGCGAGCATTCTGGCATCGATGGAAAAAGGCGAAGTGCAATTCGGAATTCTCGCGCCGCCGTTCGATCTGATCGCGGAAAGACGCGGTTACGAGATGCTGCTGGCACTCCCGGGACTCGGTATTCCCTGGCAGCAAAACGGCGAATTGGTTCCCGCTTCCTATTTGAAAAGCAATCGTGACAACGTCATGCGCCTATTACGGGCTACCGCCGAGGCGGAGAAGTTTTACTTCGATCAGAAGGATAAAACGATCGAGATTATGACCGAGTACTTGGGACGGCCGCGTGACGAAACCGAATATGCGTACAATCAATACAAGCTGTGGACCGACCGCATTCCGCGGCCGCAAGTGGATACGATCAAAACGACTCTCGAAGCGATCAAAAAAAATACCCCCAAAGCTACTAGCGCGAACGCGGCATCGTTCGTCGATACGACCCTCGTCGATGAACTCTTAAAGGAAGGTTACTACAAATAGCAGCAGGATGCAGCTGGTGTATTGACCATTTCCATCCAGCCTCGATTTTGCGCGATGGCGATTATTTTCGCGCAGATTGACCGGATAAAAACACGATGTTAGCTTACCATTCGCGTAAATCGGCACTTAGGAGCGGAACAAGTGAAGCTTTATAATTTCGATCTTCTCGCCTATCCTCATGTTCCCAAGGACGCGCCGCGCACACCCGTGCCGAGCAGCTACTTCGATCCTTTAAAAGGCGCGGCAAACTACACCGAGCATCTGGACGAGATGGCCTATTGCGAAGAGTTGGGGTTTGACGGCGTCGTTTTCAATGAGCATCACTATAGCGCTTACGGCACCATGCCGTCGCCGAACTTGATCGCGTCCGCTCTCAGCCAGAGAACAAAAAAAATAAGAATCGGCGTCCTCGGCAACATTCTTCCACTGCGGAATCATCCGGTTCGAGTTGCTGAAGAGTACGCGATGATCGACTGCCTCAGCAACGGCCGGCTGATCGCCGGATTCGTGCGCGGTATTCCGCCGGAATATATCTGGTATGGCGTCAATCCCGAAGAATCACGCGGCCGCTTCGAGGAAGCCTACAATCTGATTATGACCGCTTGGACCGAGCCGGTGTGGAGCCATGAGGGAAAGTTTTTCAAGCTTCACGATTGCGCGATCTGGCCGAGACCGGTACAGCAGCCGCACCCGCCGATTTGGATCGCGGCACGGAGCGCCGAGTCGGTCGAGTGGTGCGTCCAGCGCCATCTGCCTTGCGCCCAGGTTTACCAGACCACCGGGCAGATCGAAGACACTTTTAACTATTACCGGAGCAAAGCGCGAGAAAAAGGGTGGGAAGCGACACCCGACACATTCATTCTCTGCCGTCATATCTATATTGATGAGAGCGAGCAAAAAGCGCGCGAGTTCGCGGAACCTGCGATGCGATACTTTTTTACGGTGTTCAACCGTGGCTTCAATGAAGCAATCAACAAAGACGCCGTGGCCCAGAAACTGACCGCCGCGCTCACTTCGGAGCGTTCCTTCAGCTATTTTCGCGAGGGAAATCGCGAACGGCGCGATTTTTCCAAGCTCGACTGGGATGGACTCGTCGACAGCGGCTATTTGATCGCCGGCACCCCAGACGCGGTCGCCAAACAGATCCAAAGCCAAATGCGGCAGATCGGCGCAGATCATTTCATGGGCATGTTCCACATCGGCAATCTCCCCCACGAGAAAGTGATCAACTCGCTCAATCTCTTCAAAATAGAGATTATGCCACGATTGCAGTAACCGTTGTGGACGACCGTGCTTTCACGCGCGACAGCGAATCTCCGTAAATGACAGGCGTTCACCAACCCGGCAATTTTCACCGTCATCTGTGTAGTCGGCGACAAATGCTCCTATGGATCGGCGCTACGACAGGTAGTTTGATCGGCTGCCGGCGCAGACGATCTCAACCAACCGTATCCTTTGGACCAACAAGCTTAGCAGCGGCTGCGCATGCCGCCGCGCTACCGAGTTGCGTCGTCCGCCCCGTGCAAACCGAAGGTCCCTATTTCGTCGATGAAAAGCTCAATCGCGCCGACATCCGCGTGGATCCGTCTGACGGTTCCGTACGACCGGGTGTTCCTTTGCAGTTACAGTTCAGCGTCTCACGGATCTCTGATGGACGGTGCGACGCGCTAAGCGCTGCGACCGTGGATGTGTGGCACTGCGACGCCGGTGGGATTTATTCGGACGTGCGCGATCCTCGCTTCGACACACGCGGAAAAAAGTTTCTCCGCGGTTATCAGCTGACGGACGCAAAGGGAACTGCGCAGTTCAACACGATTTATCCCGGGTGGTACGAAGGCCGCGCGGTGCACATTCATTTCAAGATCCGCGCCGATTCGGCATCACGCGGCCGGGAGTTCACCTCGCAGCTTTATTTCGAAGAAGCGATCACGGATCAGGTTCATCAACAATCACCTTACAATCGCCATGGACGCCGCACGATATTCAATAACGACGATTTCGGTTATCGCCGCGGCGGCAAGCAGCTCATTCCGGCGCTCGCCAAAGATGCGCAGGGATACAACGCGAAATTCGAAATCGGTCTGCAGCTCGACTGAATTTCTACCGTAAAACCGAAACTATCGTCAGAATAAGTTCAGATTATTTGTTGAACACGCCTGGTCGAAACAACCTCTCGTTTGGACCGGCGCTCATCTATCACTTTGATATCAGCCGATATGTCATTTCGAGCATAGTGACAACTGTTGACAAGCCGCGCCCCCTCTCATATCTCCATCTGAAGATCATTACCGGAAAGCACATTAATGGCAGCGAAACAAAATTTCATCATCGGCGTTGACACCGGTGGAACGTTTACCGACGTCGTCGTATTGGGAGATTCAGGAGAGGTCTGGACGGCCAAGGCGTCGACGACACCCGATGATTTTTCTCGCGGTGTGATGGACGCCGTCAAAGAAGCTGCGGCGGTGGTTGGCATCCACACCCGCGAGTTGCTCGGGCACACCAAATTGTTCAAGCACGGCAGCACAGTCGCGACCAACGCTTTGATCACGCGCAACGGCTGCAAGGTCGGTCTCATCACCACCAAGGGATTTGAAGACACGACGGAAATCATGCGCGCGATTGGCCGCGTCGACGGCCTTTCCGACGATGAGATCAAGCATGTCACGTGGGTCACCAAACCCGAGCCCTTCGTCCCTCGAGAACGAGTGATCGGCGTACGCGAGCGGATCGATTACCAGGGCAACGAAATCGTGCCGCTCAATTGGGACGATGTCATGCACGCAATGCGCCAGCTAATGCAGGAAGACAAAGTCGACGCGATCGCTGTCAGCCTGATGCACGCTTGGGCCAATGCCACACACGAAGAAGAGATTCGCGCTCTCACGGCCGAAGCTGATCCACATCGCAAAGTCTACTGGTCCTTCGGTAGTTCGCTATCGCAGGTGGCCGGCGAGTATGCACGGACGAACACCGCGATTCTCAATTCCTATCTCGGCCCGACGGTCGAACGCTATTTGAAAGGGCTCGAGAGCAAATTGCAAAACGACGGACTCAAAGCGCCGCTATTGATCATGCAGGGAAACGGCGGCGTGGCGCACCGCGAGCATGTCAGCGCCATTGCCAATCTGCAATCCGGGCCTGCGGGCGGCATGATCGCCTCCGGGTATGTCGCCGGCCTTTTGAACCATAAAAATGTCATTACCACTGACATGGGTGGCACGAGCTTCGATGTCGGGCTCATCACGGAAGGATACTGGCGCTATGCCCAAGAGCCCATCGTCGAACGCTTCCGCATGCAGCAACCGATCATCGACATCGAATCGATCGGTGCAGGCGGTGGCACGATCGCTCATGTCGAGGCGGAAACCAGCCGCCTTCTGGTTGGCCCGCGCAGCGCCGGCGCGAGTCCGGGCCCGGTGTGCTACGACTCCGGCGGCGAACAGGTGACGGTAACCGATTGCGATCTCGCTCTTGGCGTCATCGATCCGGCGTACTTTCTCGGCGGCCGCAAGAAACTGAACAGAGACAAGGCGCTTCATGCGATCGAGGAACAGATTGCGCGGCCCTTGAAGCTCAAAATCCAGGAAGCGGCTGCCGGCGTCTACGACATCGTCAACGCGAAAATGTCGGACTTGATTCGCCGCCAAGTTGTCCGTACCGGCTATTTGCCGGAAGAATTCGCGATCTATGCGTTCGGCGGCGCCGGGCCGGTGCACGTTTCGGGTTTTGCTTCTGAGCTTGGTATTGGGAAGATTTACATCTTTGCCACATCGCCGGTGTTCTCCGCTTTCGGCGCGGCCGCAGCCGATGTGATTCGCACCCGTGTTATTAGCTGTCAGTACGTGATGCCGGCCGATCCCGCGATGATCAATCAACGGCTCGACGGGATCGAGAAAGAAATCGCCGACGCGATGACTGGCGAAGGTTTCAGGCAAAATCAGGTCGATTTCCGCAGGTATTACACCATGCGTTATCGCCGTCAGAGCGCGGGTGTAGAGATGCCGGTGAGCTTTGATAGATTCAGCGCTAAGCGCATAAACGAAATCCAATCCGCCTTCGAGCAAAAATATGAGGAGCTTTACGGCGTAGGCGCAGGCTATTCTAAAGCCGGCATCGAAATCAGTGAGATCCGCGTCGACGCAGTCGGCAGAGTCGCCAAGCCGAAGCTCAGCATGAAAAGGAAAGCGAATGGCAATTCGCGGCGCGCGCTCAAGGGCAAGCGCCAGGTGTTCTTCACTCGGCCTGAACGAAAGTCTATCGATACACCCGTTTATGACTATGAGCTACTCGGCGTAGGCATGACAATCCGTGGTCCCGCCATCGTAGAGCTGCCATTCACGACTACTCTGATACCGCCCGAGCACAGAGTCACCGTCGATCCGTACCTGAATCTGGTTATGGAGGTGCCGTGAAAGAGATTGGGGTAATGGAGTATTGGATAGTGGAATAATGGGTATTCGGATTTCGGTATCGTATTATCGCGCGGTGTTTTACCCATCACTCCAACACTCCAATACTCCAATACTCCGGGTGAGGGACAACCGAATGCAAAGCTTTGCGTCGATTCAGCGCGTGAAGCGTCTATTGTTCCCAATGGCGGTTTTCTTATTTATCGCGGTTTCGGTCGCTTCCGCCCAACCCCTGCGTATAGCCGTCGGCGCCGCAAGCGTGGCATCCTTGCCCACATGGGTTGCACACGACGGCGGCTACTTCGCGCGCGAGGGCGTGCCGGCCGAGCTAATCTACATCCGCGGCGGGCCGCAAACGATGTCCGCGCTGGTCAGCGGTGAAGTCCCCTTTGCCCAGATCTATGGCGGCGCGCTTCTTGCCGCGGCGCTGACGGGAGCGGACGCCGTGATCGTCGCCGGGTTGATCAACCAGCCGTTCTTTTCCATCATCACCACCAAAGCGATCGACAAGCCCGAAGACCTGCGCGGCAAGAAAATCGGCATCAGCACCTTCGGATCGGCAACCGACTTCGCATTGCGTCTGGCGTTAAAAAAATGGGGGCTCAAGGCGGATAGTGAAGTAAGCATTTTGCAAATGCGCGGCGTGCCGGAAATTTTGCCGGCGATGGCTTCGGGTGCTTTGCACGGCGGCGTGATGTCACCGCCGACGAACATGATGGCCATCAGAGCGGGTTTCAAAGAGCTCGCTTACTTGCCGCAACTCGGCATCTCCTTCCAGCACACGAGCATCGCCACAAGCCGCCGTTATCTCGAGCGCAATCGCGCGACGGCAATCAAAGTTTTGAAAGCCTACCGCGGCGCGATCGAGCGGATCAAAGCCGATAAGGCATTCACGGTGAAAACCCTTTCCAAATATATGAATACCTCCGACAACGTGGTTTTGGATTACAGTTACAATACCGGCTTGCCGCTGTTTCGGCCTGTGCCCTATCCCACCTTGGAAGGCATTCAGGCCGCCCTCGATTTTCTCGCCGAGAAAGAACCGAAGGCAAAGCAGGCACAGCCCAAAGATTTTGTCGACCTCTCACTTTTACAAGAGATCGAAAAGACTGGAACGAAATAACACTGGAGTGATGGAGTACTGGAGTATTGGAGTGATGTTCTTCCGAACGAATACTCCATCATTCCATTACTCCAACACTCCAATGTGACTCGTCAGGAGCTTCGATGAAACCCAAAAAATCCGCCATCGATCCGATTCGCTATGAAATGTATCTCCATCGGCTCTGGGCGATCGGTGAAGAAGGCCGCATGACGCTCCAAAGGGTTACCGCGTCACCGATCGTATCGCAGGGTGGCGAATGCATGAGCTCGTTTTACGATGAGCAAGGCACCATGGTACTGGCCTGCTCCGGTCATTTGAGATTTGCCGCCGCGACTTCGGACGCGATCCACGACCTGGTGCGCCGGTTCGAAAAATCCCCCGGGTTTTTCGACGGCGATCAGTTTTTTTTCAATGATCCCTACGTCGCGGGATCTCATACCTACGACATGATGATCATCAAGCCGATCTTCTACAAAAAAAACCTGATCGCTTGGACGGCGACCAGCACGCACACGGCCGACACCGGCGGACTCTTGCGCGGCGCGGCGCAGGAAATATTTCACGAGGGCATTTGCGTCCCCGGATTGAAGATCGTCGAGAAAGGCGAGTTTCGCGAGGACGTGTTTCAGACGTTGACCGGCATGTGCCGCGATCCCCAGTATGTTGGGCTCGATCTGAAGGCGATGATTGCCGGGAATAATATTTGCGCCAAGCGCTATCTCGGGCTTGTTGATAAATTTGGCCTCGAGTTCGTTCAGCGGGCCGGCGCCAAGATGATCGAAGATTCGGAAGCGAAATCCCGCGCCAAGCTCCGCTCGATGCCTAACGGTACATGGGTGACGCGTCAATATGTCACCACCCTCGATCGTAAAACCCGCAAATCGGTCGCCCAGCAACTGTACTGCACGATGAGGAAGAACGGCGACGAGCTGCATTTCGATTTCACCGGTACGAGCCCGCAAACCGACACCGATCACAACTCGACACTGCCGAGCACGGTCGCGCATCTCGCCTTGGCACTCACCAATACGCTTTTTTGGGATGTGCCATGGAGCGACGGCAAGATGGCGCCGGTGAAAATTCACGTGCCTGAAGGCAGCATCCTTAATTGCAAATATCCGGCGGCTTGCGGCGCCGGTCCGCGCATCGGCAACGTTCTGGTTTCCACCGTATGTGAGGCGGTAGCGAAGATGATTTACGCCTCGGGCCGTTACGACGACGTGAATGCATCGACCACCGGCAATTTGGAATTCGTTGGCGGCCCGGGTTATTTCTACGGCGGCCATACACGTGAAGGCATCGCGGTAGCGCAAGGCCTTTACGACATTCACGGTTCCGGCATGGGCGCCGCCCCCCGCAGAGACGGCGTCAATACCGGCGGACACATGAATATTCCCTCGGCGGGAATCAGCGATGTCGAGCGCATCGAAATGCAGTATCCCTTTCTTTACTTCACGCGCTCGCACAATCCCGACGGTAGTGGCTTCGGTCAGTTTCGCGGCGGTCTTGGTAGCCATCGCGTCTATTTGATCTACGGCTCCAAGGACTGCAGCGTCGATTACAAACCCTATGGAGGCGTAGCCCAGGGCGGATTTGGCCTGGCCGGTGGTTTTCCCACAGGAATCGGTGCCGCTCGCGTCATTACAGAAGCCGGAATGGAAATGCTCGACAAAGTGCGCGCCGGCCAGCATCCGACGGCTGCGGCCATGCGCACCGGGGACTGGGGCAAATCGATTCTGCCCGCCGGCGTTCCCGAGCGTATTCCGCTGCCCGAAGGGAGCTTGCTCGTGGATTATGTTGCCGGCGGCGGCGGTTTCGGTGACCCGCTCGAGCGGGACTCGAACGCGGTGCTGCAGGATTTTGGCAGGGGCTGGGTGAGCCGCGAAGTCGCCGAAAATATTTACGGCGTCATCTTGAGGCCGGAGGGCAAAGCGATCGATGAGACGGCGACCCGAAGACGCCGCGAAGAGATCCGCCAAGAGCGGAAACAAAAAAGCGCTACGGCGACGACTCGCAGCGAGGATGGCGCACAAAACCGTTGGCGGTCACTGCTGAAATTTCATGCTGCGCTGGAGATCGCCATCGACGGCACACACAAAGTGATACGCTGCGCGCGCTGCGGTCACCTTTTTTGCGGCGCCGAAGAAAATTACAAGCGCTTCGCGCTCCATCGGATCATGCATTTGAGCGAAATCATGCCGCCGCTTGCGTCCGGTGATCCCTATATCGGCGAATATCATCTGTACTGCTGTCCCGGTTGCGCCATTCAACTCCAGGTCGACATGTTCTGCCCGTCTCTCGGCGGCGACGCCATGCTGTGGGACACACGAATCGATGCGGACCGATTAAACGGACGTAGCGCCAGGAGGATGAGCACCAATCCATGAGATTGCCGCGAATCCTCTTTTTTTTGCTCGTGCTTGTGCTCTTTGCCTGGTGCCGAACCGGTTTCGCTCAGGAGCGTATCACCGTCGGCCTCACAACCCGCACCGGCAGCACGTCGCTGCCTTTCGTGATTGCCGAAGAGAAAGGATTTTTCAAATCCGAAGGTCTGAATGGCATCGTCGTCATTATGCAAAACCAGGTTGTGGTCAATGGCGTTGTGACACGCAACGTGGATTACGGCGGAACGTTTTCCAATTTCGTCGGAGCTGCGCTCTCCAACCTGCCTGTGCGGATTGTCATGTCGGCGATGGACGGTTCGGATCATTATCTGGTCACGAGCACCAACATCAAACGAGTAGAAGATTTGAAAGGCAAAAAATTCGGCATCAGTAGCTTCGGCGGCACGCCCCACAGTGAAGCGATCATGATCCTGCGCAAATTCGGCATGAATCCTGAGAAAGACGTCACCTTCCTTCAGATCGGCGGCAGCTCAAGCCGCTATGCTGCGCTGGAGAGCGGCTCCATAGACGCGGCCATGCTCGTCCCGCCCTTTAACAATTTCGCCGTCAAACGCGGCTTTCACCAGCTTGTCTCGTTCAATGACATTATGAAGATTCCTCTCGGCGGCTTAGCCGTGCACATCCAAAGGATGAAAGAAAAACCCGATGAGATCGTCAGAATGATTAAAGCCGTGTTGAAGGCCACGGACTATATCCGCACGCGCAAAGCCGATATTTTAGCGTTGATCCAAAACCAGTGGGGCATCAAAGAAGCGGATATCCGCGAGAGCATCTACCAGGATATGGTGGGTTTATTCAGCCGCGACGGCGTCGCTTCCGAAGAGACCATGAAGAATGTCGTTCAGCTTGTCCGCGATACCCGCAAATCCAAGGACGACAAGAACCTGAGTGATATCTTCGACTGGAGCTTCGCCAAAAAAGCCCAAGCGGAGCTGAAGATCAAGTAAATCGCTTCCGGCCCATTAGCTTGACTCTATCCCATCAGCATTTTGTCCGTCTGTCATTTCGAGCGCCAGACTGTGTGAAAACTGGTTCGGAGCCCTTCGACGAGGGCTCAGGGCGAACGGGTAAGTGCTCTGTTTCCTGAGAAAGCGCACCGTTCGTGGTGAGCCAAGTCGAACCATGAACGGTGTTTTCACATAGTCTGACGCAGCGAGAAATCCTTCCGGAAAGATCCCTCACGTTTGTTCGGGATGACACCGGTATAGGCGATCTGTAATCACCCTCGGCCCATTTCTTACCACAGTCGCTCAACATGGCGAGAGAACAGCAAAGCGCGACCGATAGAGCGATGCAATGAGCTTTAGTCTTTCTGGTGTGGCACTGGGTATGAGGAGCTGACTAATTCATTGACATTGACATCCCATCTCAGGCGGACAGAATCATACTCAGAAATTTTTTTCGCAATAACAGCGACGCCCATGTTCAACTGGAACTTGAAAAAACCTCTCGTAGGAGGGTCAGTGACGAGGGAGTACGCCTTGCAAGGCAGCCCTTCCGTGGCGCTGATAATCTCGAATCCTGTTTCACGGATGAATAGAGTGCTGAGTCCGGCGACCGGATAGCGCCAGAAGTCACAAGGTAACTCGTGCGGCGGCCACGCGGGGTGAGTGGCGACGAAAACAAGTCCACCGACTTTGAGCACCCGGTTCATCTCTAGAACCACCTTCCACGGAAACGCCAAGTGTTCGAAGACCGACACGGAAAGAATGGCATCTATCGAATTAGGCGGGAAATAGTTTGTCAGTTGATGCGCGTCACCCACGACGTTCACTTCCTCACCCGAGTAAAGATCGAAGCCAATATACCGGCCGGCCGAAGGAAATAGGCGCCGGCGGCTTGTTTCGCCGGTAACATTACGTGCTCCGATCTCAAGAACGACGGGAGACTGCATTTCCTGAATAAGCGTATGAAACTCGCGGAATACCTGATGGAAAGGATCAAGATCGCCGCGCAGCAGCAGAGGGCGATGCAATAAATTTAGAAGGGCATAATATAGCTTACGTAAATGCCCTTTTAGAGAAGCCGACACTGAGCACATGGAACAGGTATGTTAGGCCGATTGCGTCGGGCGCCGCAAGCCTGGCGCTATTGTCTCATCGCCTCGTCGACAAAGCTGTTATCGAACGATTGCCGTACGTCGAACTGCTTGGCTTTCGGATGTTCGACAAACTTGAGCGCGTTCGCCATCGCCTTTTCGTTCACTCGGATGCTGCGTGAAAACGCCTCGCGGTAGTATTCGAAACTTCCCTGCAACAGCGCATCGTCGTCCACCCGGGTAAATTTTTTGAGCGCGCGCTTGCTCACCGCGGCATTGTCTCTGGCCAATTGCTGCGCTTCAGTCATGACCCGCAAAAAATCGATGGTGAGCTTGTGATTTCCCGGCTCTTTGAGCCACGACTCCCGCGCCCCTAATACGGCGGTCGGAAAAAGTCCGTAATCGGTTTGGGAAGGACGAAACAGCAGATTGAAGCCGGCGTTTTTGGCGTTGAGGCCGAACGGATAGCCGATCATGCAGGCATCCACCCTGCCGCCCTGCAGTGCGGCAAAAGATTCGCCCACTCCGCCATTTTGGATGAATGTCACTTCATGCGGTTTGACGCCACCCGCCTCCAACATTGAAAGAGCAGAGAAATAACTCGATGCGCCAAACCGGGTGACCCCGACTCTCTTTCCCCGTAGATCAGCGATCGACTTGATTTCCGGACGTGACCAGCCATCGATCGTGAGGACGGGCAGCGGCGATGCAATGGCGATCAAATCGCTGCCGCTCAGATGGCTCGCGATCACGGCGCCGCCGCCGGTATAACCAATGGGAAACTCACCAGCGAGAATGGCCGAGTTGATGAGCGGCGATCCGCCCATGAACACAGGAAAAATCTCGTAGCCGTACTTTTGAAAGATCTTTTCTTCGACTGCGATAAACAACGGCAGCGTCGCGCCGGCAATCGGCGTGAAGCCCACCGTGAGTTTCTGGAATTCTTTTTGGCCGGCACGCGCCGAAGAGCTAATCGCGGCGAGCACGGCGCTTAGAACGAGAGTCATAACTGTTTTGGTCATAAACCGCTCCGGGTTATGCCGAGTCAAACCGGATTCTTCGCAGGCCTTATCCCACCGTCCTCGACTTGTGTCAATCAGCGCGCCGCGCCAGAGCGGCATTTCAGATCAGGCTACAGGATGTGTTGCGGCTCACTGGTATTGCAGTCGTATTGCCGCCGGCTGCGGCCCACGCAAAGCGTCAAAATTCTAGCGAAAGAATAGATTAGTTTCACGAAGAGGTAAGGGTCACTCGCAGAGTCCTCGTCTCGAAGATAACATTGCGGAGGAACTTTTAAGTTCAGGAGGAGTAGTTGAACTTTGACGTGTGCAACGGCGTCGAGAATGCAGAAAAAAGTGGATTCCGGATACTAGACAAATTGCTTTCCCATCAACCGCGCCATTTTTGCTTTTAATGCGCTCTTGGCAGTTTCAGATTTATACCACAACAGCGCTTGATCAACGAATACAACCGCCACCAGTTCGCTACTATAAACATCCGGGAACGCGTGCCCATACTCATCGAAGCGTTGATTTAACGCCTGAAGCGTAACAAGCAAGCCCTGATCGGTATTATAAAAACCAATCATGTAATCCATCGTACTGTTATTGTCGATTGAAAACGGCTCCTCACCGATTATTTCTCTGTCCGAGTTTCTTAAAAGCTTTTGAACCTCCGGATTCATTGTTTTCGAAATGACTTCCCGCCTTTCATCGGACAGACTCGGTGCCGCCAATAAAAA
>Ga0075425_100006408_pt1 | contig 12319 bp, 8 predicted proteins | sample SoiMethybrSBSTD4_FD_75300 | JGI IMG/M metagenome (GOLD analysis project Ga0075425, IMG submission 75300) | Bulk soil microbial communities from a Populus tree surrounding site in Tennessee, USA - Soil MetaG P. TD hybrid SBSTD4 | ecosystem: Environmental > Terrestrial > Soil > Tree plantation...
CACGTGGGGCTACGACGGCGGCCCGTTCTTCACGCAGGACGGCAAGAAGATCCTGTGGCGCCGTTTCGACGAACAAGGCCTCATCGCCGATGTGTGGACGATGAACCTGGATGGGTCGGATCAGCGGCAGATTACGGACTTCGGTTCGATGAGCTGGGCGCCGTACATGCACCCATCGGGGCAGTACATCTTCTTCGCCTCGAACAAGCTCGGGTTCGAGAACTTCGAAGTGTTCATCGTCGATGCGCTGGGCACGAAAGAGCCTGTGCGCGTCACCTACTCCGACGGCTTCGACGGCCTTCCGGTGCCGTCACCCGACGGCAAGACGCTCGCGTGGACGTCGAGCCGCTCCGGCGGGTCGGCCGGACAGCTGTTCCTGGCGCAGTGGAATCACGAGAAAGCGCTCGAGGCGATCAAGAACGCGCCGCCGAAGAAACCGAGTAAGAAATCATGATGAACATTCGCACGCAGAACACGCAGAACATACGGAGCCGGTTGTTCTCTGCGTGTTGCGCGTTAATCGTCGTCGCCCAGGCGCTCGCGGCCGTGTCGGCGTTTGCCCAGTCGAAAACCCGTGCGCATGTCGAGACGCTTGCCTCGCCGCGGCTCGAGGGACGTCTGGCGGGATCGAACGGCGAGAGACTCGCGGCCGACTATCTGGTCGCCGAGCTGCAGAAGATCGGCGCGAAGCCAATTCCCGGCCGTTCGGACTACCGCTTGCCGTTCGATTTCACGGCCGGGACCCGTGACGGCGGCTCGCGCGTCACGGTAGGGTCCAACGCATTCTCGACCGAAGCCGACGTCCGCGCGTTGTCGTTCTCCGACAATGCGGAGGCATCCGGCGACGTGGTCTTCGCCGGCTACGGCATCGTCGTGCCCGATAGCCAGGATTTCGGCTACGACAGCTACGCGACGCTCGACGTCAAGGACAAGATCGTCGTCGTGCTCCGGTATTTCCCGGAGGACGCGGATCAGAAGACGCGGGCGATTCTCGCGCGCTACGCCGACCTGCGTTACAAGGCGATGGCGGCGCGGCAGCGCGGGGCGAAGGCGATGCTCGTCGTCGCAGGGCCGCGCTCGCCGAACGCGGGCGAGACGATTCCGATGAGCTTCGACACGGCGCTTGCCGGATCGGGCATCGTCGCGGCCAGCATCAGCGCAAACGTCGCGCGCGGGATTTTTGCTGCGATTCCCGACAAGACGCTCGAGTCGGCGCAGCAGTCCTTCGACTCCGGCAATCCGCACGTCGCCGGCTTCGCCATTCCGAAGGCGCAGGTCACGGTGAAGACCGCCGTCCAGCGCGAGCGGAAGACCGGAAGCAACGTGTGCGGCTACCTGCCGGCGGCGGGCGGCACTCAGTCTTCGAAACCCTGGGTCATGATCGGCGCACACTACGATCACCTCGGACACGGGGAGGCGGGCAACACGCTGGCGGCGAAGGACGAAGTCGGCAAGGCGCATCCGGGCGCTGACGACAACGCGTCGGGTTCGGCAGCCGTGCTCGGTGTGGCCGCCACACTGAAGACGCAAGCCAGCCCCCGCAATCTTCTCGCGTGTTTCTGGTCGGGCGAGGAGCTCGGGCTCATCGGGTCCGCCGCGTTCGCCGCGACACCACCGGTTCCGCTCGATCAAGTCGACGCCTACATCAACTTCGACATGGTCGGCCGGATGCAGGACAACAAGCTCACGATCCAGGCCACCGGCACGAGCCCGATGTGGGCGAAGGTCATCGAGCAGGCGAACGTCGCCGCCGGGTTCGATCTGCAGCTGCAGACCGACCCGTATCAGCCGACCGACGTCGCCACATTCAACTCGGCCAGCGTCCCGTGCCTGACGTTCTTCACCGGGACGCACGCGGACTACCACAAACCGTCCGACACGGCCGACAAGATCAACTTCGAGGATCTCGATCGGGTCGTCGATTTCGCCGCGGCCATCGTGCGGCGGCTCGAGACGACAGCCGACGCGCCGCAGTTCACGAAGGTCGATCAGCAGATGCAGTCGGGCGGCGGGCGCGCGGGCGTACGCGTGTTCACCGGCACGATCCCGGACTACTCGACCGACGTGAAAGGGCTGCTGCTGAGCGGCGTCATCGGCGGCGGACCGGCCGAGCAGGCCGGGCTGCAGAAAGGCGACGTCATTGTCGAGATCGCCGGACAGACGATCGCGAACATCTACGACTACACCTACGCGCTCGACCTGCTGAAGATCGGCCAGCCGGCCAAGGTCATCTACATGCGCGCCGGCAGGCGCGTCGAAACGACGCTGACCCCAGCCGCACGGAAGTAAGAGCCGCAGGACTCGAGTCCTGCGTTCGGCCTGAAGCTTGAAGGCGGCTACAGGAGGAGGTCGAATTATGCCTCGGCTGTTACCCGCTGCTCTTCTTTCCGCCACGCTTGCGTGCCTGCTCGTCGGCCCGCACGTCTCGGCCCAGACTCCCGAACGATTCACGGCGGCCGCCATCAACATGAACAACGGCCGCGCCGGCACCATCGAGATTGTGGTCAACCGCTGGTCGACGTCAGGCGAACGCGAGCGCCTGATGCAGACGATGCTCGATCGTGGACCAGACAAGCTCCTCGACATGCTGCAGGATCTTCCGCGCGTCGGCTACTTCCGCACACCCGACAGCCTTGCGTGGGACGTTCATTTTGCGACCAGGGAGCCCGGCAAGGACGGCGGCGAGCAGATTACCCTGATCACCGACCGGCGCATCGGCTTCTGGGAGGCGTCACACCAACCGCGATCGATCGACTACCCGTTCACGGTCGTCGAGCTCCGGCTCAATGGCGATGGTGAAGGTGAAGGCAAGATGTCGATCGCCACGAAGATCATCGCCGACAAGAACACCAACACGATCGTCCTCGAGAATTACGATCTGCAGCCGGTCCAGCTGACCAACGTCAAGCGCGAACGCGCGAGTCAGTAGCGTCCGGAGATCCGCGTCGCCTGCTCGGGCAATTCGGCGGGTGGCGCGGCCACGCGGACGGGCGCGGCGGCGCGAGTCGCGAGCAGCGCCGATGCCGGAGGGCGCCGCCACGCGGAGGCGCGCGACGCCGGCGTGTTCAGAATCGCCAGCGCGTCGAGCTTCGACAGCTGCAGACGCGCGGCGATCACTGCAGCGGCGCGCCGGCGGAGTACGAACAGGATCGCGAGACCCGCCACCATCGTCACGAACATGGCGAACTGCAGGGCGGGAAAGCGGCGCTCCCAGGTGAGGATGAACCACAGCGGCAGGAACACCGTGAACATGAACAGCCGGAAGAACCCACGATAGGCGCGTGACACGCGATATTCGCGCGGCAGGCGATCCCACACGTCGCCGCGCCGCCGCAACGCGCGCGGATACCACGACCGCGACCATCGGGGCTGCTCGAACACGCTCCTGAGAATCGTCCGTCCGTCCAGCCCGAGGGTGCGCAGTCGAATCGTCATGCTAATCGCGACAACGCTCGGGCCGATGATCGCGCCCGTGAGCAACCCGGAGAGGCGGCGGATCGTCGTCGAGCCGGGATGGAGCGTGGCCACGAGCCCGAGATACCCGTAAAGCACGGCGACCAGCGGCAGCACGATCGTGACCATCGTCCGGAGGATTCGAACCAGCTGCGGATCCTCGGCCTCTTCATCGCTCGGCAGCAGCGCGTCGCGCAGCGATTTGGCGTCCGCCCACCGGTTCTCCGGCTCCTTCTCGAGGCATCGATTGATCGCCACGCCGAGATCGGCACCCACCTCCGCCGCCACCGACCGCAGCTTCGGCGCCGCGTGCGTCAGGCGCTGCGTCATCGCGTCGAGCGGCGTCTCGGCCTGGAACGGCCGCTGGCCCGACAGCATCTCGAACGCGACAACACCGAGCGAGTAGAGATCCGACCGCGGGCCGACGTCGGGGCGGCCGATCGCCTGTTCCGGCGACATGTAGTGCGGCGTCCCCATCAGCTGACCGGCCGTCGTCAATTGCGCGGTGGTGAGCTGCGGCTCCGCGAAGGGCGCCTTCGAGATCCCGAAATCGGTGAGCAGCGGGACGCCGGACTCTGCGTCGATCAGAATGTTGTCCGGCTTGATGTCGCGGTGAACGACGCCCTGCTTGTGCGCGTAGGCGAGCCCGTCGCACACGCCCGCGAGCAGCGTGCGCGCCTCCTCCGGCTCCATCGCGCCTTGCCGCTTTAGCCGCACGGCCAGCGATTCACCAGGGATGTAACCCATCACGAAATAGAGAAGACCGGAGACCTCGCCGAAGGTGTGCAGCGGAACGATGTTCGGATGGCTGAGGCGTGCGGCGGTCCGCGCCTCACGTTTGAAACGCTCCCGCATTTCGGTCGTGTTGGCCTGCTCCGGCGGCAGCACCTTGATGGCCACGTCGCGATCGAGCGCGAGCTCGTGGGCCAGATACACCGCGCCCATTCCGCCGCGGCCGAGCAGCCGCACGATGTCGTACTGAAACCCGATCGCCTTCGTCAGGGCATCCCGCAGTGGATCGACTGGCGCCGCGGGGTTGGTGCGCTCGATTCGCGCGCCGCACGACAGGCAGAAGCGCGCTTCGGCCGGCAGATCCGCGTTGCACTCACGGCACAGCATGCGCGGATCATAACCAAATTCTCTTGCGGCCTCTGTGAGCTTTGCCGCCTTAGCGCTGGTTCAGCGCCGCGAGCAGGGCGTTCACCTCGCTTCGCAGCTGCAACAGCCGCTCGCGGCTGACGGGAATGGTCTCCCCCGCCGCCCCGCCGCCGACGGCGCCGCTCGTGCCGACGGGCACGGACCTGGTGTCGCCCAGCATGCGATTCAGCATCTGCTGCACGTCGGCGAGCCGCGCCCGAAGATCGTCGTCGGTCGTGAGCCGCGGGGTGGCGACCGGCAGGCGCGTGGGCGGCGCGGCTGGCGCGGCCGCGGCGGTCACGGCAGGCGGCGGTGCGAAGACGGCCGGCGCGGACGGCTGGATGCTGACCGCCGCCACGAAGGCGGCCCCCTCGGCCACCCGCACGTCGCCGGTCGCGAGAATCGTGCGCAGCGACGCCTGCTTGCCGTAAATCGCCTCGTTCGCGTCGTCGTCCTCGCGGAGCGCGCTGCCGGACAGGTTCATCATCAGCCCTTTCGCGCGCGTGTAGGTGAGGATGTCCGCGCGAGCCGTGGTGAGATCGACGCGCGCCTGGGTGTCGATCGGCCCAGGCGCCGTGAGTGCATCCGCCCCGAGCGTGACCGTCTGTCGCGTGAGTTGCTGCGCCACGCCGTCGTTCATGAACAGGAGCACGATATCGAGCGCTGCACCGAGCTGCGACGTCCGGCTTCCCTTGTGGAACGAGACGAACGCCGGCGCGCTCCAGCGATCGCCGCGGCGGCAGCTCATCACGCCTCTGGCGTACGTGCCGCCGACGACGAAGTCCAGATTGCTCACTTCTGGGAACGCGGCGATGCAGCGGGCCTTGTTCCAGTAGTCGGCCGGAATCACGACCTGAGTCTGACGAACCACGCGCGCCGCCGCCGCAAGCCGCGCCTTCGGACTCGTATTCACCTCGGCCGCAAGGGTTGCCGTCAGAAGGCCGATCGCCGCCGCGAGAAGAGCGCCGCGCATGATTGCACCTCCGTTATCGTCGATTCAACGCCGCGAGCAGCGCGTCGAGCTCGGTCCGCATCTGCAGCAGACGGGCGCGATCGATGGTCACCGTGCCGCGCGCCGGTCCCGCGGTCCCCGCGGCGTCGGGTGTCGTGTCGGCCAGCATGCGATCGAGCGTCTGCTGAATGTCGATGATGCGCCCCCGCAGGTCATCATCCGTCGGCGCCGTCGTGGGCCGGACCATGTTTCGGCTGGCGCTCGCGGACTCGGTCTGCGCGCTGCTTCCGGTGGTTGCCGTCGGCCTGACTTCGGTATGAACCCGAAGCGCCGCCAGGAACGCGTGCGCTTCGGTCGGCGCCGAGATCTCGCGGCTTGCCAGAATGGTGCGAGAGGTCGCGCGCGTGCCGTACACCTCGGTGTTCGCGTCGGTATCGGGGCGCAGGACGCCGCCCGACAGGTCGATGCCCGCAAACAGGCCCCGCGCGCTCGAATACGACACGATCTCCGCGGTCAATGCCGCATCGGTGTCCACCTGCTCACGGCGGCCCACGGGGCCTGCCGCGACCGACGCATCAGCGCCAAGCGTGATCTTGTTGTCGAGGAGCTTCTGGACGCCTTCCTCGTTCATGACGAGGAGCACGACGTCGATCTCCTCCGCGCCCATCTGGAATCCCCAGCTGCCCTTCGCCAGCTGGATGAACATGGGCGCGCTCCAGGCGTCTCCGGTCCGGCAGCTCATCACGCCCCTGCCGTACTCGCCGCCGACGATGAACGCGGCCTTCTTCAGATCGGGGATGACGGCCACGCAACGCGCCTTGCTCCAGTAGTTCGCCGGAATGCCGGATTCGATGTCCTGGACGATGCCGGCCGCCGCCGCGAGCCGAGCCGTTTGACTCGGCGTGATCTCGGCCGCGGTTAGTGCCACTCCCAGCGCCACCGCCAAGCCCTGCATAATCCACCTCTGCCTGGCGGCGTTTGCAACCCAGCTGCCATATGATCCGAGCATGCCGCCGCGAAAAAAGCCCGTTCGCCGCAAGAAGGTCGCGCCAGCGTCCATTGGTTTGAGCGCCGCGGAAACACGTACGGCAACGGACGCCGCACTCGGCCGCCTCGCCGACCGTGTGGAGCGGGACGGCGGCGCCGTGCTCGCGCGCTACAGCGACCCGTTCGGCGGCACGCCGATGCTGTTCGCGGCGCTGCCGGTCGAGCGGGTGCAGCCGACGCCGTATCAGCGCGATCCTTCCGACACGCACGTCAAGCGGTTGATGGGCGTGATCGAGAAAATCGGCCGCTTTCTGGACCCGATCGTGGTGGTCCCCGGGGACGGTGAGTACCTGACGCCCAATGGTAATCACCGGTTGCAGGCGCTGAAGAAGCTCGGCGCGAAAACCGTGACCGGGCTCGTGATTCCCGATCCGGACGTCGCGTTCAAGATTCTCGCGCTCAACACCGAAAAGGCGCACAACCTGCGCGAGAAGTCGCTCGAAACGATCCGCATGGCGCGCGACCTCGCAAAAACGAGCGACGCGAAGGAACAGGACTTCACCTTCGAGTTCGAGCAGCCGGCCTTTCTGACGCTCGGGATCGCCTATGAGGAGCGGCCGCGACTCAGCGGCGGCGCCTACCAGTCGATCCTGCGCCGCGTGGACGAATTCCTGAACGAGCCGATGGCCAAAGCGCTCAAGGAGCGCGAGCGCCGCGGCAAGAAGATCTTGAAGCTGGACGATGCGGTGGGCGCAGCGGTAGAAAAGCTGAAGGCGAAGGGGTTGACGAGTCCGTATTTGAAGGCTTTCGTCGTGGCGCGCGTGAACTACACTCGCTTTTCCAAGGCCACATCGTTCGACTACGACGAGACGCTCGACAAGATCATCGCGAGCGCGCAGAAGTTCAACGTCGATCGGATCAAGCAGGAAGACGTGGCGAAGTCCGGCGGCGGACCGGCGGACGAGGAGTGACGGGCAGGAAGGGCTGGAGGGGCGGGAAAGGCATGAGGGAAAACATGTTGAAAAAGATGCTCGTATTCGTGGCAGTGTTGTTCCTTCCAGCCCTTCCCTCCCCTCCTGCCCTGCTCGCGGCGCCGGCTGTGAAAGGTCCCGAACACGGCGCCCTCGTGATCGTCGGCGGCGGCCGTGTCGGGGCGGACATCCTGACGCGCTTCTTCGATCTCGCCGGCGGACGCGACGCGCCCCTCGTCGTGATTCCGACGGCCAACGGCGCCGACTCGTATCCGCCGGACTGGTCGGGGCTGAAGATGTTCAAGGACTTCGGCGCCTCGAACGTCACGCTGCTGCATACGGCCGATCGAAAAGAGGCGGACTCCGAGGCGTTCGTCAAGCCGCTCACGACGGCGCGCGCCGTATGGTTCGTCGGCGGGCGGCAGTGGCGGCTCGTGGATTCGTACCTGCACACCCGTACGCAGCGCGAGGTCGAGCGCGTGCTGGAGCGTGGCGGCGTGGTCGGCGGAACGTCGGCGGGCGCGTCGATCCTGGCGTCCTACATGGTGCGCGGCGCGCGCGAGAACAACTTCATCATGATGGCGCAGGGCTACGAGGAAGGATTCGGCCTGATTACGGGCGTCGCCATCGATCAGCACATGCTGACGCGGAACCGGCAGGAGGATCTCGAGCCGGTGATCGCCAAGCATCCCGAGCTGCTCGGCATCGGACTCGACGAGAGCACCGCGATCGTCGTGAGGGGTCAGCAGTTCGAAGTTACGGGGGCGAGCAAGATCGCAATTCACGACGGCCGCGATGTGCCCGGCGAGCGTCAGCAGCGCAACGGCAAGAAGTACTACTTCATGGGTCCGGGCGAGCGCTACGACCTGACCAAACTGCAGCGCATCGGCCGGCCCACCACTACCGAGCAGTGATCGCGCCGGCAAGGTGCAGGGGGCGTTGCGCCTAAAGGCGGAAGACTCAGGCGCGGGCCGGTACGCTAAACACGGCGGAGCGCGAGGCCTCAGCCGAGCGACCCGCTCGCCTAAGGGCTCGCGCTCCAACCGGTCACAGCGGTCTACGCGCAGCCGAGCGCTGCTTTGGCCTGCAACGCGGTCCGGATCCAGCGCGCGGCGTCGGCGTCGGTCACCTTCTTGCCCGCCTGGACCTGCACCTGGTTGATGAACGCCCGAGCGCCGCCGCTACGACGAATCTGCTCCAGCGAAGGGGATACATAACAACCTCCTCGCTGGACTAAGGCGGAAAGCAGGGGTTGGAACTGGCACTCCCCCTCGATTACTCGATTACGCGATGATTTCGTGTAGCACGTTGCCTGACACATCCGTCAGGCGGAAGTCGCGGCCGCTGTAGCGGTACGTGAGCTTGGTGTGATCGATGCCGAGCAGATGCAGGATGGTCGCGTGCAGGTCGTGCACGTGCACCGGTTTGTCGACGGCCTTGAACCCGAAGTCATCGGTGGCGCCGTAAATCGTGCCGCCCTTCACGCCGCCGCCCGCGAGCCACATCGTGAACCCGAACGGGTTGTGATCGCGGCCGTTCTGCGTGGCGCCCCCACCGCCGCCGATCTCCATCACCGGCGTCCGGCCGAACTCCGATCCGCAGACGACGAGCGTGTCCTTGAAGAGGCCGCGGCCTTTGAGGTCCTTGATGACGGCGGCGAATGGTTGATCCGAGTCCTTGGCATTCTTGCGATGCGCCTGAATATCGACGTGCGCGTCCCAAGGGTCGCCCTTCGCGTAGTAGACCTGCACCATCCGGACGCCTTTTTCGGCGAGCCGCACCGCCATGAGACATCCGCGCGCGGTGCTGCCTGGTCCGTACAGGTCGAGCGTCGCCTTCGATTCCTTGCGGATATCGAAGACCTCCGGCGCCTCGGTCTGCATCCGATAGGCAACCTCCATCGACTGGATCGTTGCCTCGAGCTGCGGATCGCGAACCGGTTCGCGATTCATCTGCATCCGATCCAGCGCCTCGAGCAGGTCGAGCTCGCGCCGCTGCTCGGTCAGCGTGAACTTGTCGTTGTGGATGTAGGAGATGAGCTTCTTCGGATCGAAATCCTTGCCGACGATGACGTCGCCCGCCTGCTTTTCGACCTTGTCGGCGATGAAACTGCCCTGATGGACTGCCGGCAGAAACGCGTTGTTCCACAACGGCGGGCCCACTGTCGTCGGCACGTCCGGGCAGAGGACAACGTAGCCCGGGAGGTTCTTGTTGTCGGTGCCGAGACCGTACGTGAGCCAGGAACCGATCGAGGGGCGGCCCACCTGCGTATGGCCGGTGTTCATCATCAGCATCGACGGTTCGTGGTTCGGGATGTCGGTATAGACCGAGCGGATCCAGCAGATGTCGTCCGCGCACTCGCCAACGTGCGGAAACAGCTCGCTGACGTCCATCCCGCACTGGCCGTACTTCTTGAACGCGAACGGCGACCGCATGAGCGCGCCGGTTTTGCGCTCGGTGGCGATCGATCCGCCCGGCAGCGGCTGCCCGTGATACGTGTCGAGCATCGGCTTCGGGTCGAAACTGTCGACCTGCGAGAGTCCGCCGTTCATGAACAGGAAGATGACGCGTTTGGCGCGCGCGGGGTGATCGAGCTTCCGTGGGTTGATGGCACCATCCTGATCGAACGCGTCGAGCCCGGCCGCCCGCGCGATCGAATCGCCGACCAGGCTGGCGAAGGCGAGCATGCCGAAGCCGTTGCCGATGCGGCAGAGCGCGTCACGTCGCGTCACTGGAGTACGGGCTTTGTGTGGCAGCGTCATAAACGTCAATGGATGAACAGGAACTCGTTCGAGCTCAGAAGCACCTTCATGTAGCGGCCCCACGGCGTGACCGGCAGCACCTTCTCCTGATCGTCCTTCTTGCCCGCGCCCGGGACGACACCCGCCATCATTCCGTCGGCGACCATCGGCTCCGGCTTCTCATCCGCCTTGTCCGCGGTGTCGGTTTTCGTGTCCGTACCATCCTGCTTCTTTGCGTTCTTCGCGGTCTTTGCGTTCTTGATCTCTTCGTACGCAGTGAGCGGCTCCGTCGTGATGAACGTCAGCCCGGTCTTCACTTCCTCATCGGTGGCCGCGCGGCCGAAGATCAGGTGATACGCCTTCTGAATCCGCGCGGTGTTGTCTGACTCGTTGACGATGCGGCGGGCCAGGAGCTCGCCCTGTTGCTGCATGAAGTCGCTGTTCATGAAGAACAGCCGCTGCAGCGGGACGCTGGTCGTGAATCGCTTTTCCGCCGACAGATTCGGGCTCGGGAAGTCGAACAGCTGCAGGAAGTCGTCTAGCTTGTATCGGCTGACCCGTCCATACACGGTTCGCCGCGTGGACATGGCGGTCAGCGGAGCCGACGGCCCGCCCATTTTCACGTCGAGCGCACCCGAGACGAACAGCAGTGAATCGCGGATTTGCTCGGCCGTCATGCGGTGCCGGTTCGCGCGCCAGTAGAAGCGGTTGCCGGAATCCTTCTCGTAGAACTTCTGGTTGTACTCGTCGCTCAGTTGATAGACCGCGCTGAGCATGATCGCGCGATGCAGCTTCTTGATCGAGCGGCCACTGTCGAGGAAGAACTGCGACAGGTACTCGAGCAGCTCCGGATTCGTCGGCCGCTCGCCCGTGACGCCGAAGTTGCTCGGCGTATCGACGAGGCCGGTGCCGAAATGCTGCTTCCAGATGCGGTTGACGACGACGCGAGTCGAAATCGGCTGCGCCAGAATCGCATCGGCCAGCTCGAGCCGCCCGCTCCCCTTCGTGAACGGTGCGGGTTCGCCGGCCGAGAGGATCGTCAGAAAGTGGCGCGGCTCCTCGTCGCCGAGATTGTAGGGACTGCCCCGCTTGCTGACCTTCAGGTCGACCGGCTTCTCGACGTCGGCGACGCCGTGCACGAAGGCGTACTTCGGCGGCTGCTCCTTGCGCAGCTTCGAGATGTCCTCTCGCAGGCCGTCGACGTAACGGCGGCGGTCGGCGCTGAGCTGCCGCTCGAGCCCCCAGCCGCGGAACGCGAGCAGGCCCGGCTTGATCTCGTCCGTGTAGGCCGGATCGAATCCGTCGGCGAGATCGCGCACGAACACGTCGGTCCACAGGTTCTGCCGCTCGATCGGCATCGACTTCAGCTCGAGGCCGCAACCCGGACAGAAGTCGTCGTTCGTCACGAAGTCGCTCGGCAGCTTCGCCGGCTCTTTCTTCTTCGTCCCGGGCAGAGCCTTGGCCGCGATGATCTCGTTCTCGTCGCGGATTTCCTTGCGCTCGAACATCACGTCGAGCAGCAGCGCCTGGAAGTCGTCCGCGAGCTTCTTCGCCTCGGCGGCCGTGCCACCGCCCTTGATCATCTCCTGCCACTTCGTGAGATACGGGTAGAACTTCGGCGGTTTCGCCAGGAATCTCAGCCAGCGATCGAACAGCTCGTAATCGAGCTTCTCGCGATCGACGACCTTCGGGACCTCGTCCTTCGGCTCACCCGAGACGCGCCACGCTGCCGCCATGTACTTCGACGCCTGCAGCGCGAGCGTCTGGGACAGCTGCTCGCCTTCGACGCGCATGAACTCGCCGAGCAGCTTTTCCTTCTTCTCGATCTTCTTGTCCTGCTCGGTGTACTCGTCGACGACGCTCTTCGGGGCGAGCGGATACTCGCGGTACGGGCTGTTGAGGAAGACGCCGGACAGCGCGTAGTAGTCGCGGGTCGGGATCGGATCGTACTTGTGATCGTGGCAGCGGGCGCAGCCGACCGTCAATCCGAGGAATCCGCGCGACACGACGTCCACGCGATCGTGCCGCTCGTCGGCGCGCGTGATCTCGACGGCGCCGTTGTCGTAGTACCACGGGCC